>ERZ1370068.8315-contig-718_pt1 | contig 20786 bp, 23 predicted proteins | sample MGYA00561227_ERZ1370068 | MGnify/ENA primary metagenome ERZ1370068 (study PRJEB38410, sample SAMEA6850437) | metagenome | study: Metagenomic assessment of the ecological functions of the soil: analysis of the soil microbiota associated with the... | reverse complement strand
ATGTGCTTCGTTCGGTTACGTATTGCTAGTCGGCGGCGATGTCGGCGATGTAGTCGCCGTTGTAAGCGGCCTCGGGCCAACCCGGGTCGCCGGGCTTCAAGCCCGTCGAGGCGCGCGCCTTCGACCGACTGCCGCCGAGCGTCGCGATCTGCACGCCGGCGTCGTTGTAATAGAACTCGCGCATGCACGCGGCGAGCCCTGCGTCTCGAGCAGGTTGCAGATCGCGTCGCCGAGCGCCGCCTGGCGCGCGTGGCCGACGTGCAGCGGCCCGGTCGGGTTGGCCGAGACGAACTCGACCATGCACCGGCGTCGCCGCTCGCGTCGCTGGCTGCCGAACGCGGCGCCCGTCGGCGAGCACCTCGGCGACGATCGCGCTGCGCGCGCCGCGCGCAAGGTGCAGGTTGATGAAGCCTGGCCCGGCGACGGCGATCGACTCGACCCAGCGCTCGACCGCGGTCTTGGCGCGCAACGCGGCGATCAGCTCGGCCGCGACTTCGCGCGCGGATTGCGCTTCTGCGCGCTTGGCGAGCGGCATCGCCGCGGTGACCGCGCAGGTCGCCGTGCTCGGCCTGGCTTGCGGCGTCTCGAAGGCCGCGGGAAGCGTGTGGCCGGGGCTGACTTCGGCCATCGCCGCGCGCAGCGCATCGAGCAATTCTTCACGGGCCGACATCATCGAGAGAATTCTACGAGGCGCCCTTGCGCCGACGCGCCGCGCGCGTAACGAGAAGTCACGCCGAACGCGTGAATAAGGCGGGGTCCGGCTGCAGGCGCCGCCGTCCACGCGACCGGCGACGGATGCAAGAATGCCGCAGTCCACCGACCGCCGCACGTCATGTCCGTCGCAGCATTGTCCGCCCCGCCCAGCCGAAGCCTCGGTCGGAGCCGCGGCACTGCCGACGCACATCGGCAAGTACCGCATCCTCGGCCGTCTCGGCGACGGCGCGACGAGCGAGGTCTTCCTCGGCTACGACGACTTCCAGCGCGCAACGTCGCGCGATCAAGCGGGTGCGCGCCGGCGACCGCCGGCGATCCGATCGACGGCCACTACTCGGAGCGCTTCTTCGCCGCCGAGGCGGCGCTCGGTCGGCCGGCTGCAGCACCCGAACGTCGTCCAGATCTTCGACGCGGTGCCCGACCCGGTCGCGCCCTACCTGGTCATGGAGTACGTCGCCGGCAGCACGCTGCGCCCGTACTGCCGCGCCGACCAGGCTGCTCTCGCTCGAGCTGATCGTCGAGATCGGCTTCAAGTGCGCGATGGCGCTCGGCTACGTCTACCGCCAGGGCCTGATCCACCGCGACGTCAAGCCGGCCGAACCTGCTGGCGGTGCTGACCAGCGGCACGATCACCGACGTCAAGATCACCGATTTCGGCAGCGTGCTGAACCTCGGCTCGGACGTGACGCCAGATCCACCGCGTCGGCTCGCTCGCCTACATGTCGCCCGAGCAGCTCGACGGCGGCACGCATCGACTGCCGCGCCGACATCTACTCGCTCGGCGCCGTGCTCTACCACCTCATCGCCGGCCGGCCGCTGTTCGATGCGCAGGTGCAGTCGGCCATGATGCATCAGATCTACAACGTCAAGCCGGCGTCGCTGATCGGCGCTGCGCTCGGGCGTCAGCGCCGGCGCTCGACGACGTGATCAGAAGGCGCTCGCCAAGCAGCCGGGCGAGCGCTACGCCGACTGGGACGAGTTCGCGCAGGCGCTCTCGGCGCTGGTCACGACCCAGCAGGTGCCGCGCGGCCAGTTCAGGGCGTGCTCGACTCGGAGCGCTTCATCCTGCTGCGCACGCTCGAGTTCTTCGCCGAACTTCGGCGACGTCGAGCTCTGGGAAGTCGTGCACCGCGCGAAGTGGCAGCGCTTCCACTTCGGCCACGCGCTCTACCAGCAAGGGCGAGGAAGGCAACAGCTTCCACATCATGGCGCAGGGCGAGGTCGAGGTCTTCCGCGACGGCAAGAAGGTCGCGCAGCTCGGCGCCGGCACCTCGGTCGGCGAGATGGCCTACCTCGCGCCGAGCGCCGAGCTGAAGAAGCACAGCACCGACGTCATCGTCACCGAGCCGGCGACGACGATCTCGTTCACGCCCGACGACGCTGCTCCAGCTGAGCCCGAACACGCGCCACCTGTTCCACGACTCCTTCATCAAGGTGCTCGTGCGGCGGCTGCACCCGGCGCACGGGCGCTGGCGCATCCGCGCCGGATCTTCTAGCGGCGCGCAGCGGCGCCGCGCCTGTGCGCCTGCGCCTTGCCGCTGCGCGCTGTGCTCCAATCCGCGCCCGACCGCCGCAGCGCCGCGCGCTTGACCTCACTCAGGAGACATTCCATGAAGCAACTGCTCAGCATCTGGCCGCGGCTTGGCCTCGCGTCTCGACCTCGGCGTTCGCCAATTCGCACAAGGAAGCGCCCGGCATGGCGCGCGAGCGGGGCGATGGCGGCGCCGAAGCGGCGCCGATGGCCGCCAGCGGCGGATGCGCCAGCCATGCGCGGCCGAGACGACAGCTCGCCGGCGCGGCCAAGAACAGCTTCATCGAAGAAGTGCGAGGCCGCACGCCGCGGCGCGCTCGTGCGACGCCAAGGCGGCGGAGAAGAAGCTCGCCGGCGCGGCCAAGACGAAGCTTCACCAAGAAGTGCGTCGCTGACGCCTGCAGAGCCCGGCCGCCAGTGAAAGTGCTCGCGTCTCGACCGCAGCAGGCGCTGCGTCGCCAGGCGCGGGCGCCATCGCGCGCTTGGCATAAATTAGCGCCATGGAAGCCCCGCCGAGCCGGGCGCCGCGCGCCGTGCTGCTTCGACGCGTACGGCACGCTGTTCGATGTCTACAGCGTCGGCGTCGTCGCCGAGCGCCTGTTCCCCGGCGCCGGCGAGCGCCTCGGCGATCCTCTGGCGCGACAAGCAGATCGAGTACACGCGGCTGACGCTCGATGAGCGGCCAGCCGCGCAGCTTTCGCGACTGCACGCGCGGCCGGCCTGCGTTACGCGGCGCGCCGCTTCGACCTCGCCGCTCGGCGACGACGGCCGAGGACGAGCTGATGGGCGGCTACGAGCGGCTCGCGCCTTTCCGAGAACCGCGCCGTGCTGGCCGAGCTGCAGCCGGCGCGGCGTCGCGCCGGCATCCTCAGCAACGGCGACCCCGACATGCTCGCGCGCGGTCGTCCGCCAGCGCCGGCTTCGCCGGCCTGTCGATCCGGTGCTGAGCGTCGAGGCACCGGCCGCTTCAAGACCGATCCGGCGACCTATGCGCTCGGCACGCGCGCGCTCGGCCTCGACGCCGCGCGACGTGCCTGTTCGTCTCGAGCAACTGCTGGGACGCGATCGGCGCCGACCTGGTTCGGCTACACGACGCTCTGGATCAACCGCTTCGGCCTGCCCCTCGACGAGCTCGGCGCCGCGCCCGACGCGCATCGGCACGCAGCCTGCGCCGACGTGCTCGACTTCTTCGCCTCCCGAAGGACCTTCGCCATGACGCTCACCCTGCCTGCCGGCGTGCAGATCAACGCGCCGATCCTGCCCGGCTTCGAGACCATCCTCACGCGAGCCGGCGCTCGCGCTCGTCGCCCGGCTGCACCGCGACTTCGAGCCGCGCCGCCAGGAGCTGCTCGCGCGCGCGCACGAGCGCGCCGAAGCGCGCTCGACGCCGGCGAGCGGCCCGACTTCCTCGCCGGCACACGCCGACATCCGCGCCGGCGACTGGAAGATCGCCGCCGGTGCCGCCGGCGCTGCAGCTGCCGGCGCGTCGAGATCACCGGCCCGGTCGACGCGAAGATGGTCATCAACGCCTTCAACTCGGGCGCGGACTCGTACATGACCGACTTCGAGGACTCGAACTCGCCGCTCTGGACGAACCAGATCCAGGGCCAGATCAACATCGGCCAGGCGATCCGCCGCACCCTGACGTTCGAGCAGTAGACGCCGGCGGGAAGCAAGACCTACAAGCTCAACGACAAGATCGCGACGCTGCAGGTGCGCCCGCGCGGCTGGCACCTCGACGAGAAGCACGTGCACGGTCGACGGCCAGCGCGTCGCACGGCGGCATCTTCGACTTCGCCCTCTTCATGTTCCACAACGCCAAGGAGCTGCTCGCGCGCGGCGCCGGCCCGTACTTCTACCTGCCCAAGATCGAGAGCCACCTCGAGGCGCGCCTCTGGAACGACGTCTTCGTGATGACGCAGAACGAGCTCGGCCTGCCGCAGGGGACGATCAAGGCGACGGTGCTGATCGAGACCATCCTCGCCGCGTTCGAGATGGACGAGATCCTGTACGAGCTGCGCGAGCACTCGGCCGGCCTCAACGCCGGCCGCTGGGACTACATCTTCAGCTGCATCAAGAAGTTCAAGCGCGACCAAGAGCTTCTGCCTCGCCGACCGCGCCAAGGTGACGATGACGGCGCCGTTCATGCGCGCCTACGCGCTGCTGCTGCTGAAGACCTGCCACCAGCGCGGCGCGCCGGCGATCGGCGGCATGAGCGCGCTGATCCCGATCAAGAACGACCCGGTGAAGAACGAGGCGGCGATGGCCGGGATCATCGCCGACAAGCGGCGCGACGCCGACCGGACGGCTACGACGGCGGCTGGGTCGCGCACCCGGGGCTGGTCGAGCCGGCGATGAAGGAGTTCGTCGCCGTGCTCGGCGACCGGCCGAACCAGTTCGACAAGCAGAAGCCCGACGGTCGACGTCAGCCGCGGCGCAACTGCTCGGACTTCCAGCCCGAGACAGCCGATCACCGAGGACGGGCCTGCGCATGAACATCAACGTCGGCATCCACTACCTCGGCGCCTGGCTCGCCGGCAACGGCTGCGTGCCGATCCACAACCTGATGGAAGACGCGGCGACCGCCGAGATCAGCCGCTCGCAGGTGCTGGCAGTGGATCCGCTCGCCGAAAGGCGTGCTCGACGACGGCCGCAAGGTCACGGCCGAGCTGGTCCGCGCGCTCGTTCCCGAAGAGCTCGCCAAGATCAAGGCCGGGCGGCTTCGCAGGCAAGTTCGACCGCGCCGCCGAGATCTTCACGCAGATGAGCACGCAGGACGCGTTCGCCGAGTTCCTGACGCTGCCGCTGTACGAGGAACTCTGACTCGCGAGGAGCGCCTCGGCGCCTGCGCCGACAATTCTGCCGCGGGCCAGCAGCGGGCGGGATTCGATCGCAGCGACTGATGCTCGCAGCTCGCTGCGCGGCGTACGCCTCCGACCGTGCTGCGCCGCGATCGGCGGGTGGCCGCCCCAGTCGCGGATCGACCGCAGCGGCGGCGATCCGAACCGTGCGTCCGCAGGACGATCTGTCTCCGGCGCGTCAATGGCGCATGGCGCGGAGGAGCACCGAGATTCCGGCCGAGCCAAGGTCGCTACATCGGCTCGTTCGAGCTCGATCCAGCGACATCCGTGCACGAGCAGCTGCGCGGCCTGCGTCGAGAGCGCGTAGCGAAGCGGCGCGACGACGCCGACCGCGCGCACGCATCGCCGACCTGTACGCGAGCTTCATGGACGAGGCCGCGGTCGAGCGGGCCGGCCTCGGCAGCCGCTCGCCGGCGAGCTCGCGTCGATCGACGCGCGGTCGACGCCGGGCGCCAGCTCCGGCGCGCGATGGGCACGCTCAGCCGGCTCGGCGTCGGCGTGCCGCTCCGGACTGTACATCGACCCGGGACGCCCGCGACGCGCGCGCGCTACGTGCCGATCCTCAGTCAGGGCGGCCTCGAGCCTGCCCGTGATCGCGACTACTACCTGCGTCGCCGACGACGCCAAGTTCGCGGCGACGCGCGCACGCAGCTGCCGCCAGCACCGCACGCGACGCTCTGCAGCTCGTCGAACACGGCGCGAGCGACGCGCCGGCGTCGGCGCGAGCGCGATCGCCCTGGAGACGGCGCTCGCGCGCAGTGCCAGTGGACGCGGGTCGAGATGCGCGACCCGGTGAAGACCTACAACAAGACCGAGACTTCGGCGCTCGCGACCGCTGCGCCGGCGTTCGACTGGCCGGGCTGGCTCGACGCCACCGGCGCTGGCCGGCGAAGACGAGCGACGTCGTCGTCCAGCAGCCGAGCTATCTCGGCGCCGTCGGCGCAGCTCGAGCGACGCCGCTGCCGACGTGGAAGAGTTACCTGCGCACCCAGGTCCTGCGGCGCGTACGCGCCCGTACCTCGGCAAGGACTTCGTCGACGAGCGCTTCGCCTTCGTCGGCACGACGCTCGTCGGGCGACCGAGAACCGGCCGCGCTGGAAGCGCGGCGTCGCGCTGGTCGACAGCTCGATCGGCGAAGCGCTCGGCAAGCTCTACGTCGAGAAGTACTTCCCGCCGGCGAGCAAGGCGCGGATGGAGAGCTCGTCGCCAACCTGCTCGCCGCCTACCAGCGAGAGCATCGACGGCGCTCGACTGGATGGGGCCGGCGACGCAGAAGCGAGGCGCAGGCCAAGCTCGCGAAGTTCGACGCCGAAGATCGGCTACCCGGAAGCGCTGGATCGACTACAGCACGCTCGACGATCGCGACGCGACGACCTCGTCGGCAACGTCGATGCGCGCGCGCCGTTCGAGCTAGACGCGCAACATCGCGAAGCTCGGCAAGCCGATCGACCGCGACGAATGGTTCATGACGCCGCAGACCGTCAACGCCTACTACAACCCGTCGCTGAACGAGATCGTCTTCCCGGCGGCGATCCTGCAGCCGCCGTTCTTCGACGCGCGAGCGCCGACGACGCGGTCAACTACGGCGGCGATCGGCGCGGTCATCGGCCACGAGATCAGCCACGGCTTCGACGACCAGGGCAGCCAGTTCGACGGCGACGGCAACCTGCGCGACTGGTGGACCGACGGAAGATCGCAAACGCTTCGACGCGAAGACGAAGATCGCTGGTCGCGCAGTACTCGGCGCTCTCAGCCGGTGCCCGGGCTACCACGTCAACGGCGAGCTGACGCTCGGCGAGAACATCGCCGACAACTCCGGGCCTCGCGATCGCCTACAAGGCGTACCAGCGCTCGCTGCGGCGGCAAGGCCGCGCCGGTGATCGACGGCATGCAGCGGCGACGAGCGCTTCTTCTACGGCTACGCGCAGGCGTATCGCGGCAAGGCGCGCGAAGACGCTGCTCCTCGCCTAGATCAGATCCGACCCGCACTCGCCCGACGAATTCCGCGTTCACCGGCGTCGTTGCGCAACCATCCGGCGTTCTATTCGACGTTCGGCGTGCAGCCGGGCGACACACGTACCTGCCGCCCGAGCAGCGCGTCTCGATCTGGCAGCGATGGCGACGCAACGACGGCGCGCGATCTGTTCCGCGCGCGTCCCTCCGGCTGGCGCTGCGCTGGCTACGGCGCGTCGCGCTCGCGGCTTGCGCGTCCCGGCCGGAGGGCGCGCGGCGGCGCCCGGCGCGCGGAGTCGACCGTGCGAGGCGCTTCGATCCCGGCATCGGTGCGCGCGCAGGACGACTTCCTTCCGCGCGGTCAACGGCACGCTGGCTGACGAAGACGCCGATCCCGCCCGACAAGTCGAGCTACCCAGCACGTTCGGGGTCCTGCGCGAGAAGACCGAGGCGCAGCTGCGCGCAAGCCGTCGTCGAGACGGTGCGCACGCGCGCGCGACGCCGGCGGGCGCGCATCGACGACCCTGGCGAGCCCCGTCGACGAGGCCGCGGTCGAGGCGCGCCAGGCTCGGCCCGCTCGCCGACGAGCTAGCGGCGATCGACGCGATGCCTTCGGTCGACGCCGCGCTCGGCGCGACGATGGGCCGGCGTCGACCGACTCGGCGTCGACTTGCCGCTCGCGGTCACACATCACGCTCGACGCGCGAGCACGACCAGGAATGTCCCCCTGGCTCGGCTGGGCGGCGGGCTGTTGCTGCCGACCGCGACCACTACCTGGTCGCGACGGCGCCACGCCGGCTCGCGCAGGCACGCGGCGCTTGCGTCGTCTCACCCGCAGCGCCTGCTCGCACTCTCGGGCGCAAGCGCCGACGCGCGGCGACAGAGGCCGACGCCGTCGTCGCGCTTGGAGACCGGCGCTCGCGCGCAGCCGGATGCGTGTCGAGAGCCGCGATCATCAGGACCTGACCTCACCGCGCGACATCCCGCGCGCGCAGCCGCTCGCGCCCGGCTTCCGACTGGGCTGACTACCTCGCCGCGCACCGGCCTCGCGCACGATGAGCGAGATCGTGGTGCGCGAGCCGATCTATCCTGCCGGCGTTCGCCGCGCTCGCGCGTCAGCGACGCCGCTGCCTGTCTGGAAGGCTATCTGCGCACCCACCTCCTGGCGCGTAGGCGCAGTTCCTTCCGCAGGCCTGCGTCGATGCGCGCTTCGCGTTCGCCGGCACCGCGCTGCGCGGCATCGCCCGAGAACGAAGCGCGCTGGAAGCGCGCGCATCGTCGCTTCGTCCAGCAGTCGGCGGGCAACGCGCTCGGCAGGCTTTACGTCGCGCCACTTCCGCCGGCGTCCAAAGAGCGCGTGGAGCGGCTCGTCGCCAACCTGCTCGCCGCCTATCGCGAAAGCATCGACGCGCTCGACTGGATGAGCGCTGGCGACCGAAAGAAGCGAAGGCGAGCTCGCCACGTTCCGGCCCAAGATCGGCTATCCGGACGCGCTGGATCGACTATTCAGCGCGCTCGAGATCGCAGCGCGACGACCTGCTCGGCAACGTCGACGCGCGCGCGCGTTCGAGTTCGACTACGCGCGGCCTCGCCAAGCTCGGCGCAGCCGGTCGACCGCGACGAGTGGCTCATGACGCCGCAGACAGTCAACGCCTACTACAACGCGTCGCTCAACGAGATCGTCTTCCCGGCGGCGGTCGCTGCAGCCGCCGTTCGTTCGATCCGAGCGCCGACGACGCCGTCAACTACGGCGCGATCGGCGCGATCATCGGCCACGAGATCAGCCACGGCTTCGACGATCGCGGCAGCCAGTTCGACGGCGACGGCAACCTGCGCGATCTGGTGGACCGACGACGACCGCGAAGCGCTTCGACGGCCAGGACCGCGGCGCTGGTCGCGCAGTACGCCGGCGTTCTCGCCGGTGCCCGGCTACCACGTCAACGGCGAGCTGACGCTCGGGCGAGAACATCGCCGACAACTCCGGCCTCGCAGATCGCCTACAAGGCCTACCAGCGCTCGCTCGCCGGCAAGCCGCGCCGGTGATCGACGGCACTGAGCGGCGAACGAGCGCTTCTTCTACGGCTTCGCCCAGAGCTTTGCGCCAAGGCGCGCAGACGCGGCTCGTCGCAGACAGATCAAGTCCGATCCGCACTCGCCCGACGAATTCCGCGTCAACGGGACGGTGCGCAACCATCCGGCGTTCTACGCGACCTTCGGCGTCAAGCCGGGCGACCCGATGTACCTGCGCGCCCGAGCGCGCGCGTCTCGATCTCGGTGATGCACGGCCGCGCGCCCTCGTCCGACCCGATCCATTCCGCGCCGCGCTCGCCGAGCGCTTCGGCCCGCAGCTACCGCTGGCGCGTGCTGCGTGACGGTGATGATCGGCACGGTCGCGTCGATCATGGCGTCGACGATCATCAACGTCGCCGTGCCCGACATGAGCCGCGTCTTCGGCCCTCGGCCAGAACGCGCGCAGTGGCTCTCGGCCGGCTTCATGGGGGCGATGACGCTCGTCGATGCTGACGACGCCCGTGGCTGCTCGACGCGCTACGGCTACCGCCACACTTACATCCGGCGCGGTCGCTGCTGCTGATGGCTGCGGCGGCATCGTCGGCGGCTTCAGCTCGCTGGTTCGAGCTGCGTCCTGGCGATGCGCGTCGCCGAGGGCTTGGCCGCCGGCGTGCTGCAGCCGATTCCGGCGATCGTCGTCCTGCATGCCTTCGGCGCCGGCGAGCGCGGCAAGGCGATGGGCATCTTTCGGCTTCGGCGTCGTCCTCGCGCCTGGCGGTCGGCCCGAGCGTCGGCGGCGTCCTGGTCGAGTGGTGCGGGCTGGCGCTCGATCTTCTTCGTGGTCACGCCGTTCTGCGCTGATCGCGTTGGCTGATGGCGCGGCGCTACCTGCCGATCAGCGCGCCCGGCGGCGCGCCGATCGGCCGCGCCGGCGGCCGGCTCGACGTCGTCGGCCTCGGCCTGATCGCAGGTCGCCGTGCTCGCGCTTGCTCAACGGCATGGTGCACCTGCATGCGCGCGACGCTCGACCGTCGGCCTGGGCGCTGCTCGGCCTGCAGCGCCGGTCGCGACCGTCGGCTTCATCGTATCACCAGCGGCGCGGCGCCCGCCGCTGATGGCGCTGCGGCCTGTTCGACGCACCGCGCCTTCGCGATGGGCGGCGTGGTCGCCTTCATCTACGGCATGGCGCTGTTCGGCTCGACCTACCTGGTGCCGGCGGTCGTTCATGCAGGACGCGCTGCACCTGCCGCCGTCGCAGGCCGGCGCGGTGCTGCTGCCGGCCGGCTGTCGTCGCTGGCGTGACGATCCCGCGTCGCGGGCGGCTGGCCGATCGCACGCCGCCGTGAGTGTACGGTCAGCGCCGGCCTGGTGCTGCTCGCGGCGTCGTTTCTGCCGATGTCTCGGCGTCGGGCCTGGCGACTTCGCTGGCGCTGATCACGCTCGTGGGCGGTGATCGGCCGGATCGGCCTCGGCCTGATCATGCCGTCGCTCAACCTCGGGTGCGATGCACAGCGTCTGCCACGGCGGCTGATCGCGCAAGGCTCCAGTACGATCAACCCCCTGCGCCAGCTCGGCGGCTGCCGGTCGGCATCAGCCTGGTCGGCAATGATTCTCGAGTGGCGTCTGCGCGCGCACGGCGCAGCCGACTCGCCGCGCTTCCACGAAACCTTTCGCGCTGGTCGGCGCGATCACCGCCGTGCTCGGTGCTCGCCGCGCTGCTGCATGGCGCCAGCGGCGCCGGCCGAGCCGGCGCCGCACACAGGCGTCTCGATCCGTCGCGCATGAACCTCGGCGTGAACGTCCTGCCACGGCGCTGCGACGTGATCGTCGTCGGCGCCGGCCCCGGCGCGGCAGCGCCGCAGATCGCTGCGCAGCGCGCCGGCCGCGCGATGTCGTGCTAGTCGACAGCGTCGCCTTTCCGCGCGACAAGGTCTGCGGCGACGGCCTCATCCCCGGACGCGCACCGCGCCCTCGACCAGCCTCGGCGTGCTCGCGCCAGCGTGATGGCCGAGGCGCGCGGCTGCGATTCGACGCTCGTCTGCGTCGGCCGCGCGGCGGCCGGCATCGACGTTCCCGGCGCGCTCGCGTGCTGCCGCGGAAGCGCCTCGACGAGATCATCTGCGCCGCGCGCGCCGTCGACCGGCCGCGCGACATGTTCGCGCCGGTGCGCTTCGTCGCCGCTCGTGCGCCAGAGGCAGACGCTGCCGCGTCGATCGGCGCGCGCCTGCAGCGCGGCGAGCGCGGTGCGCGAGATGAGCGCGCCCTGGCTCGTCGCTGGCCAGCGGCGCGCAGCCGCAGGCGACGATCGCCGCCGGCATGTGCGAGCGCCGCACGCCGAGCGGCATCGCGTCTGCGCGGCTACATGTCGAGAACGACGGCGATGATCGGCGCGCATCACCAGCGCTCGAGGTGGTCTGGCACCAGCGCCTCGCGCCGCGGCTACGGCTGGATCTTCTCCGTGCGGCGACGACCGTCTTCAACATCGGCGTCGGCGTCGCCCAGAGCCACACGCGAACGGCAAGGACGGCAAGCACGTGATGCAGCACGTCAACCTGCGCGATGTCTTCGCGCGTTCCAGGCGCTCTACGCGCCGGCGCGCGAGCTGGTCGGCGGCGGCCAGTGGCTCGGCGAGCCCGGCCAGAGCTGAAGGGCGCGCCGCTGCGCTGCTCGCTCGAAGGCGCGCGCCTCGAGGCGCCCGGCGTGTCTCGTCACCGGCGAGGCTGCGCGGCAGCACCTACGCGTTCACCGGCGAGGGCATCGGCGAGGCGATGGAGACCGGCGATGCATGCTGCCGAGGCGATCCTGCGCCGGCCGCGCGACGATGGCGAGCGATGCCGCCGACGCGCCGCGATCCGCGCCGACTACGCGGCGCGCGTGCTGTCGCTGAAGCCGCGCTTCGATCTCTACGAAGAGGCCAACCGCGCCAACGCCCACCCCTGGCTGATCGACCTGCTGGTGTGGAGCGCCAGGCGCAGCCCGCGCCGGGTGCAGCGGATGGCCGGCGTCGCTCGAGGAGACGCACATCCCGACCGACGCCGTCACTGTGCGCGGCGTCGTGCGCCGCCTGTTCGACTGGCGCTGAGGCGGTGACATTCTCTCGTTGCGCGGCGAGCGCGTGTCGATTGACCCTGAGCTGAGACGTCATCCGGATGAGCGCGCTCCGGCGCTCGTACCTCGAAAGGAAATCATGGAATACATGCTGCTGTTCTACCAACCGTCGAGCGACTTCCAGCGGATCGCGCCGATCCGGCCAAGGCGGGCAGACGTACTGGGCGGGCTGGATGGTCGTACGTGTCAGGCGGTCCAGGCCGTCGGGCATCGTCAAGAGCGGCGCCGGCCTGCAGCCGCCGGCGACGGCGACGACCCTGCAGCCTGAGCGGCGGCCGGCGCCGCGTCCAGGACGGCCCGTTCGCCGATGCCAAGGAGCAGCTCGGGCGGCTTCTTCATCATCGACGTTCCCTGACCTCGACACCGCGCTGATCCTGGGCGGCACGCGCACCGTGCGCGGCGACCGGCGGCGTCGAGGTGCGCCGGCGTTGCCGCCGCGCGCGGCCTGAGCCGGTGGGCGAGGCGACGCCGGGCGAAGGCGGCCGCGGCGCGTCGCGCGCGACTCGTACGGCCGGCTGATCGCCTACCCGCGCGCGCGCTCGCACGACATCGCCGGACGCCGAGGACGCGCTCGGCGATGCCTTCGCTGCGCCTGCTGCGCACTGGCCGGTCGACGGCGTCCTCCGACGCGCCCGGAGGCGTGGCTGCTGACGACGGCGCGGCGCCGCCTGCACGATCGCTGGCGCCGCGGCAAGCGTCGAGGCCGGCGCCGAGGAGACGCTCGCGCATCGTCTTCGGCGAGCTGCGCGGCGGTCGCGCCCGGAGCCGCAGTTTCCCGACGAGCGGCTGAAGCTGATGTTCGTCTGCGCCCATCCGGCGATCGATCCGGCGCGCGCGCTCGGCGCTGATGCTGCAGACCGTCCTCGGCCTCGACGCGGCGCGCATCGCCTCGGCGTTCCTGGTTGCGCCGGCGACGCTGGCGCAACGCCTGGTCCGCGCCAAGACCAAGATCCGCAGCCGCCGGCATCGCCTTCGAGTGTGCCGCGCGACGACGAATCGGCCCGAGCGTCTGGCCGACGTCCTCCGAGGCGATCTCACGCCGCCCACGGCACCGGCTGGGACGACGTCGCCGGCACCGATCCAGAGACCTGCGGCCTGGCGCAGGAGGCGCTGACCGCTGGCGGCGATGCTGGTGCGGCCCGTTCGCCGACGCCGCCGAGGCGTGGGGGCTGGCGTCGCGCTGATCGCCTTCTGCCAGTCGCGTGCCGCGCGCGCGGCGCAACGCCGCCGGCGACTACGTCCCGCTCGCCGCCCAGGACCCGGCGAGCTGGGACGGCGAGCTGCCCGCGCTCGGCGAGGCGGCGCTGCAGCAAGGCGGCCGCGCTCGGCGTTCCCGGGCGCGTTCCAGATCGAGGCGGCGATCCAGTCGGCGCACACCCAGCGCCGGCTCGGCGCCGAGCGTTCCCGACGCGCGCGATCGTCGCCCTCTACGACGCCGCTGGTCGCACTGCAGCTGACGATCGGCGCGAGCGTCAGCCGCGCCTGCAGCCGTCGGCGCGACCGATGGCGCCGAGGCCGGCCTGGCGGCGCTCGCGGCGCTCGCTGCCGCCGATGTCCGCGGCTATCACGCCGTACTGGGCCGCGCTCGCCCATCTCGCGTCGCCGCACGGCGATGCCGCAGACGGCGCGCGCTCGCGCGCGAGCGCGCCGTCGGCCTCAGCACCGACCCGGCGGTGCGTCGCTTTCTGCGCGGCAACGGCGCCTACGGCCGAGCTGCGCAGGCGGCCATACTGGCGGTCGATCCTGCCGTCTCGCATCGCGCCGCCGCCATGTGCCAGCTCCTCGGCATGAACGCCAACACGCCGACCGACGTGATGTTCAGCTTCACCGGCTTCGCGACGCGCGCCGAAGAGCACAAGGACGGCTTCGGCATCGCCTTCTTCGAGGACGCAGGGCGTGCGCCTGTTCGTCGATCGCGCAGAGCGCGCGCGAGTCGCCGGTGGCCGAGATGGTGCGGCGCTATCCGATCCGCAGCGCAGAACATCGTCGCCCACATCCGCAAGGCGACGCAGGGCCGCGTCGCGCTCGAGAACACCCATCCGTTCGTGCGCGAGCTGTGGGGCCGCTACTGGGTGTTCGCGCACAACGGCGACCTGAAGGACTTCGCGCCGCGCCTGCACGGCGCGCTTCCGCCCGGTCGGCGACGACCGACAGCGAGCGCGCCTTCTGCTGGCTGATGCAGGAGCTCGCGCAAGGCGCACGCCGACGTGCCGCCGATCGCCGAGCTGAGCGCGACCCTGCGCGAACTCGTGCCGCTGATCGCGGCGCACGGCGTCTTCAACGCCATGCTCGAGCAACGGCCAGGCGCTGTGGGCGCACCGCTCGACCGCAGCTGCATCACATCGTGCGCCAGCATCCGTTCAGGCGCGCCTCGCTCCAGGACGACGACGTCACGGTCGACTTCGCCGAGCACACCTCGCCGCGCGACCGCGTTGCCGTCGTCGTCACCGAGCCGCTGACCAAGCGACGAGACCTGGCAGGCATTCGCGCCCGGCGAGTCACGGATCTTCGTCGACGGCGCACCGGTCGGCTAGGGTCGAGGGCCGACGCCGCGTCGCCGCCGCAGCCGCGGAGACAATGCGCCGAGCCCACCGCCCCGGGACCGCCCGCTTCATGACGACCACCACCGCCCCGACGCCGCGCTTCGACACCTTCTACAGGCACGACGAGCTGACCAAGCTGCTGTTCGAATACGCGCAGGCGTTCCCGACGCTGGCGGCGATCCGCTCGATCGGCAAGAGCTTCGAAGGGCGCGACATCTGGGTCGCGACGATCACCAACAGCGCCGACCGGCGCGGCCGAGGACAAGCCGGCGTTCTGGACCGACGGCAACATCCACGCCGCCGAGCTGACGGCGCAGCACCGCGGTGCTGTACTTCCTGCAACGAGCTCGCTCACCAAGCTACGGCCACGACGCCGACGATCACGCAGCTGCTCGACACGCGCACGGTCTACCTCTGCCCGCGCCTCAACCCCGACGGCGCCGAGCTCGCGCTCGCCGACCAGCCCGCGCCACATCCGCTCGTCGCACGCGGCGCTATCCGTTCGACGAAGAACCGGTCGACGGCCTGACCGCCGAGGACATCGACGGCGACGGCCGGATCCTGTTCATGCGCGTGCGCCGATCCGCACGGCAGCTGGAAGAAGTGCGAGCGGGACCCGCGCCTGATGGTGGCGCGCGAGCCCGGCGAGTTCGGCGGCGAGTACTACCGGCTGATGCCCGAAGGCGCTGATCAGGAACTACGACGGCCTGACGATCAACGTCAACACGCGACCCCGAAGGGCCTGACCTCAACCGCAACTTCCCGGCGGTCTGGCGCCAGGAGTTCGAGCAGGTCGGCGCCGGCGACTATCCGACCAGCGAGCCCGAGGTGCAAGGCGATGGTCGACTTCATCGCTCGCGCACCGGAACATCGGCGCGGCGATCAGCTACCACACGCACAGCGGCGTGATCCTGCGGCCGATGGGCACGCAGAGCGACGACGACATGATCCCGGAGGACCTGTGGTCGATCAAGCGCTTCAGCGAGATCGGCGCCGAAGCTCGACCGGCTACCCGGCGATCAGCATCTGGCACGACTTCAAGTACCACCCGAAGGACGTCATCGGCGGCACCCAGGACTGGGTCTACGAGCACCTCGGCGCGCTGTTCTGGGTGGTCGAGATCTGGGCGCCGAACGGCGAAGCCGGCATCACCGGCTACAAGTGGATCGACTGGTACCGCGAGCATCCGGTCGAAGACGACCTCAAGCTGCATCGAAGTGGAGCGACGAGCAGTGCGGCGGCCAGGCGCACGTCGACTGGAAGCCGTTCATGCACCCGCAGCTCGGCCCGGTCGAGATCGGCGGCTGGGACAAGATGAACTACTGGCGCAATCCGCCGCCGCACCTGCGCGAGCGCGAGGCGGCGCGCTTCCCGGCGTGGATGACGCACGATCGCGCTCGCGCTGCCCAGGCTCGAGCTGCTGCGCACCGAGGTGCGCGCGCTCGGCGCCCGACACCTGGCGCGTTCGCATCGCGGTCGCCAACAGCGGCTGGCTGCCGGCCTACGTCAGCAAGCGCGCGCTGGCGCGCAAGATCGTGCGCGGCGTGATGTTCGAGATCCACCTGCCCGAGGGCGACCGCTCGATCTCGCCTGGTCAGCGGCAAGCCGCGGCATCGAAGGGCCGCAGCTCGAAGGGCACGCGCCGAAGAGCTCGCTGCAGCGCCTTCCTGCCGAGCCAGCGAAATCACCGCCGATCGCGCCGTCGGCGAGTGGGTCGTGCGGCGCCGCAGGGACGCGGCTGGCGCTATCGGCCCGCGCCGACCGTGCCGGCGTCGTCCGCGCCGAGGTCATCCTCGACTGAGTGGTCGAGCCCGTGGCGCTCGCTTCGCGCCTACCCCCGAGGGCGGCGCCCGCCGGCGGCCCGGCGCCGGGCTGCTGAAGCGGTGGCGGATGCCGCCGGCGACCGAGTTGCCGTTCAGGTGAAGCTCAGCTTCTCGTACAGCGCGGCGACGTAGAGGTCGGTGTTCTTCGACAGGAAGTAGTCGTAGCCGATCGACGTGATCTGATCCGTCGTCGCCGTCAGCGAAGTCTTCATGTGCGCGGTGGCCGTAGGCGATCAGGATCACGCTGTTGCTGAACGGGACCGCGCGCGCCGAGCTGGCAGAGGATCGACTGGACGTCGGTGTCGGCCTCGGTCTCGACCCGGCCGACCTGGCCATAGACGCGCAGGAACTCTGAAGTCGTAGTGGCCCGGCCTGAGCAAGACGCGTCCTGGCGCTGGAACCCGACCGGCAAGCGGCTGCGCGCTGCTCTTGATCTTCTCGTACGCCAGCGTCGGCCGCGAACGGGCCGGTGATGTAAGCAGGCGCTGCCGCCCCAGGTTGTGGCCCGAGCTGCCGGCGTGCCGTTCTGCGGCACGAGGCTGCCCGCTGCGGTCGACGCAGCGGCGAGTCGCCGGTGTTGTTGCAGCTGACCGAGCTGTTCCAGCGGCTGTCGCCGAGCATCACGCCGCGACTGCCGAAGTACTGGCGCGCGCTCGGCGAGAACCCGGCCGATTCGCCGAACGGATTGAAGCTGATCGCCGCCAGGAAGATCGGCGTCACGCGTGCGGCCGAGCGGCGTCGTGCCGAACGCGCCGGACAGGCCGACGCTCGACTCGCGGCTGAAGAAGGTGTCGCTGTGCCGTTGCGGCCGACCGCGCCGTTCTCGACCCGAACGTACGACTCGAGCGTGAATACCGCGCGCAGGCCGCCGCCGAGGTCCTCGGTGCCGCGAAAGCCGAGGAAGCTGCTCTGCAGGCCGCCGCTCTCGAGCTGCTGCGGTCGTCTCGCCGCCGACCGGCTTGACGCTCGACGCCGGAGACGTCGATCAGGCCGTAGAGCACCGACGACTGGGCGCCCGCGCCGCTGCTGGCCAGCAGGGCGGCGGCGCCGCACGGGACAGCGCAGATCGATCGAACCAGTCGGGACATCGCGGCTTCTCAGGCAGATGGGAACACGAGGGCGAAGCCGCGCGGCGGCGTGCCGGACGTTATTCTGGCCGAGATCGCGCCTGGTCGTAGGCCGCGACCGAGCGCCTTCATCGCTGCCGCCACAATCGGCTCCCCTCTTTGCAGCAGGCCATGGAGATCTTCGTCAACGGCGCGCCGCGCACGCTCCCGCCGACCTTGCCGATCCGGCGCTGCCGCTGCTCTGGCGCTGCGCGACCTGCTCGGCCTCACCGGCACGAAGTTCGGCTGCGGCGTCGGTGCCTGCGGCGCCTGCACGGTCCATGTCGACGGCGCAGGCGACGCGCTCGTGCGTGCTGCCGATCGCGCAGGTCGCAGGGCCGGCGCGTCGTCACGATCGAGGCGCTCGGCACGGCTGACGCGCCGCATCCGCTGCAGCGCGCCTGGCATGCGCACCAGGTTCCGCAATGCGGCTATTGCCAGAGCGGCATGCCTGATGGCCGCGGCGGCGCTTGCTGGCGAAGAACGCGAAGCCGAGCGACGCCGAGATCGATGCCGCGATCAGCCAACGTCTGCCGCTGCGGCACTCTACCCGCGCTGCGCGCGCGGCGATCCAGCGCCGCCGCGGTCGCCGCCCGTGAGCGCATGAGGCGGCGCGCGCTGCTCGCTGAGCGGCCTCGGCGCGGCCGGCGCGCTGGTCGTCGGCTGGGGCGTGCTGCCGCCGCGCGAGCCGCCTCGGCGCGCTCGACGCTGCTGCCGGCCGCAGACGGCGAGGTCGGGCCTCAACGGCTGGATCAAGATCGCGCGCCGACGGCACCGTGCTGCTGGCGATGAACCGCAGCGAGATGGGCCAGGGCGTGCACACCGCGCTCGCCATGCTCGTCGCCGAGGAGCTCGACGTGCCGCTGGCGCGCGTGTCGCCTCGATCCCGGCCGGCGCCGACCGGCTCTACGGCAACGTCGCGACGATGGTCACCAGCCTGCCGTACTTCCATCCGCGCGAGACCGAGCCGGGCCACGAGACGACGCACCGTGCGAAGGCCGGGCAGTGGGTCGTCGCCAAGATCGCGCGCGAGCTCGGCATCAACGTCACCGGCGGCTCGTCGAGCGTCGTCGACGCCTGGGACGTGCTGCGCCTGGCCGCGGCGACGGCGCGCGCGCGACTGCTCGGCGCGGCCTCGATCGCGCTGAAGCAGCCGGCCGGCGAGCTCGTCGTCCAGCGACGGCGTCGTCAGCCACGGCTCGGGCAGCTCGGCGCACTACGGCGAGCTCGCACGCATGGCGGCGGCGACGCCGACCGGCGAGGTGCGCCTGAAGCGGCGCGCAGGACTGGCGCCTGATCGGCACCGCCGGCGCCGCGCATCGATGCCGTCGCCAAGAGCGACGGCAGCGGCGATCGCTTCGGCATCGACGTGCGTCCGCCCGGCCTGCTGTTCGCGGCGATCCGCCATTGCCCGATGCTCGGCGGCAGCCCGGGCGCGGTCGACGTCGCGCCGGCGCTGCGCTCGCGGGCGTCGAGCGCGTCGTTCGCCTCGGCCCGCTACGGCCGGCTCGACGGCGGCGCTCGCGGTCGTCGGCCGCACGAGCTGGCACGCGCAGCGCGGCGCCGACGGCGATCAAGGTCGAATGGCGGCAGCGGCCGGCGGGCGCGCTCGACACGCGCGCGATCATGGCGCGTCTCGAAGCGAGCGCGCGCGCAGGCGCGCGACACGCGACGGCGGCTTCGCGCTTCCACAGCCGCGGCGACGATCGCCGGCGCCGACGCCGGCAGCGGCGCGCCACGTCGAGCAGGCTCTACCGCGCGCCCTACCTCGCGCACGCGGCGATGGAGCCGATCAACTGCACTGCGCGCGTCGCCGGCGGCAAGGTCGAGGTGTGGGCGCCGACGCAGGCGCCGGGTCTCGCGCGCGCCGATCGCCGCCGCGCGTCGCCGGCGTCGCCGAAGACGCCGTCACCGTCCACGTCACCTACCTCGGCGGCGGCTTCGGCCGCCGCCTCGACGTCGACTTCGTCGGCCAGGCGGTGCGCATCGCGCGTCGAGACCGGCGGCCGACCGGTGCAGCTGCGTCTGGTCGCGCGAGGAGGACCTGACGCACGACTTCTATCGCCCGGCCGGCGGTCGCGATGCTGCGCGCCGGCCTCGACGCCGACGGCTGGCCGGTGACGCTGCGCATCACGCAGCGCCGGCGACGCGATCACGCCGCGCTGGATCGAGCGCGGCGTCCCGTCGCTCGCCGGCCCGGTCGACACGCCCGACAAGACGACGAGCGAGGGCCTGTTCGACCAGCTCTACGCGCATCGCCGCACCAGCGCATCGCCCACGTCGCGACCTAGAGCGGCGTGCCGATCGGCTACTGGCGCTCGGTCGGCCATCTCGCACAACGCCTTCTTCGTCGAGTCGTTCATCGACGAGCTCGCGCACGCGGCCGGCAGCGACCCGGTCGCCTACCGGCTGGCGCTGCTCAAGGACGCGCCGCGCCACGCCGCGGTCGCTGCGCGCTCGCCGCCGAGCGCGCCGGCTGGCCCGGCCAGGGCCGCACGCGCCGCTCGCGGCCGGACGCGCGCGCGGCGTCGCGCTGCACGAGCGTTCGGCAGCATCGTCGCGCAGGTCGTCGAGGCGTCGATCGAGAACGGCCGGCCGCGCGTGCACCGCGTCGTCTGCGCCGCCGACATCGGCACCGTCGTCAACCCGGGGATCGTCGCCCAGCAGATGGAAGGCGCGGTGATCTTCGCGCTCTCGGCGGCGCTCGCACGGCCGCATCGACATCGTCGGCGGCGTCGTGCAGCAGACCAACTTCCCGAGCTATCCGGTCGTCCGCCTCGCCGACGCGCCGCTGGTCGAGACCCACCTCGTCGACCAGCACGCGCAGCCCCGGCGGCGTCGGCGAGATCGGCACGCCGCCGCTCGCGCCGGCGCTGGCAAACGCAGCTCTTCGCCCTTGACCGGCAACGGCTTGCGCGAGCTGCCGTTGCGGCTGTAGCCGCAACGGCAGCCCGCGCACCGCGGACAGGATTGCTCCTTCCCCAACCCCCTTCCCTCCCGGGAAGGCCGGCCCTTTCGAGCCGCGCGCTTCGCGCCTTCCGGCCGCGGCGGATCAGGCCTGCGCGTCGGCGAGCTCGCGGCGAGCCGGCCCAGCGGCCGTGCGCGCAGCCCGGCGTAATCGGATCCGCTGCCGGCGC
>ERZ1370068.10641-contig-9322_pt1 | contig 20795 bp, 24 predicted proteins | sample MGYA00561227_ERZ1370068 | MGnify/ENA primary metagenome ERZ1370068 (study PRJEB38410, sample SAMEA6850437) | metagenome | study: Metagenomic assessment of the ecological functions of the soil: analysis of the soil microbiota associated with the... | reverse complement strand
AAGTTACTACGTATTGCTATGATCGACGTCACCGAGCCGCGCGCATGGAGCAGCGTGAAGAGCTCGGCGTCGGGATAACGCTCGCAGAAGACTTCGAGCACGCGCTCGCCGCCGCGCATGCCGGTGAGCCAGTCGTGGACGAGCGCGACTTTTATCACGTGCGTGGGGCCCCTGCACCGTCGCTCGCGGTATCTCTTGACGCTCGCGGGGCCCCACCCCGCTCGCATCGCTCGCGCATCGCGTCGCTCGAGCCGCAGGCGCTGCTTCGCGTGTATCCAGAACAGGGCGTCACTGTTGTGCTGCCTGCATATAGATCTTGTGGACACGCCGCACTGAGGTTTCCCACGAGAACATCCCCGCGCGCGCCACGCCCTTCTTGCGCAGATCCCGGCGCAGCGTCTCGTCGGTCAGCACGCGGTAGATCCCGTCGGCAATGCGCCTGCGCGGTCGTGCATGGATCGACGAGCACCGCCGCATCGCCCGCGACCTCGGGCAGCGACGACACGTTCGACGTCACCACCGGCGTCCCGCTGGCCATCGCTTCGAGCGGCGGCAGGCCGAAACCTTCGTAGAGCGACGGAAACACGAACACGCCGGCGAGCCGATACATGACCGCCAGCGTTTCTTCCGGCAGGTAGCCGAGGAAGCGCACGTACTTGTGCAGCTGGTGCTGGTGCACCGCGCGCGCGAAGCGCCGTGTACTTCGAGATGTCGTCGCCGATGATCACCAGCTTGAGGTGATCGAGGCCGCGCTTGCGGACCAGATGGAACGCGTCGATCAGCCGCTCGAGGTTCTTGTGCGGCTTGACGTTGCCCGCGTAGAGCACGAACTCGTCGTGCAGCTGGTAGCGCTCGCGGACGCGGACCGACGTCTTCTTCGCGCGGCTCGACGGCTGAACCGCTCGTCGTAGGCGTTGTAGATCGACGTCGATCTTGTCCGGCGGCGCGTCGACGAAGCGCAGGATGTCGCGCTTCGAGCTCTCCGACACGGTCAGCACCCGCGTCGCGCGCCGCGTCGCCAGCGCCATCGACGTCCGCGCGTAGCTGCAGCGCCAGGCGGTTCGGCAGTGCTGCGGAAACATCAGGTGGATGCAGTCGTGGATCGTCACGACCGACCGGCAGCCGCACCAGCGGCGGCAGCGACGTAGTGCGGCGCGTGGAACAGCGTCACGCCGCTCGCGGCGCGAGCGCCAGCGGGATCGCAGAACTGTTCGCCGACCGAGTAGTTGCGCGCGAGCTCCGACGACCGGCCGGAAGTTCGTCGCCGAGCGTGGTCAGTCGCCTCACGATCCTCGGGTCGGCAGAGACAGCACGAACTCGGTCTCGCGATCGAGCCGCGCCAGCTGTCGCAGCAGATTGCGGATGTAGGTGCCGATGCCGAAGTCGTGCAGCTTCCGTGCGTCGATGCCGATGCGCAACGGTGGCGATGATATCAGGGGCAGGATGGGCTGGACGGGCGGACAGGCTGGATGGGGAAGGGAAACCGTCCTTGTCCGCCCGCATCCTGCCCGTCCCGCCCTTTACCGCGCCCACCCCGTGTAATCGAGCTTGTTGGTGCGCGGCAGGTCGCGGCGCGTCCCCGGATAGACGTCGGCCTGCCGCGCCGCTTCTTCGGCGGCAGCCAGCGACGCGCGGATGTCAGCGGCGTTGCGGTCGGATATCGGTGAAGTAAGACGTGCACGTCGGCTGGACCAGCCCCGGCATCGCGCGCGCCTCGAAGAGGGCGAATCCACTCGCGGTCGAACGCGCGCCGACGATCTTGCCGTCGTAGCACGAGCGTTTGAAGGTGGTCCAGCTGCCGTCGAGCTGATCGGCACGCCGCACGATGTCCCCGATCGCCCGCTCGTAGCTCTTCGCTCCCGTGCGCGCCGCGACTCGGTTTCCGACCCCACCGATGCGTTCATCGCCTGGTTCAGTGCGGTCAGCGGCGTGCTGCCGTTCTGCACCGGCCGCTGGCCGGCGAGCAGCGCCTGGGCGTGCTCGATCCCCACCGCGAAGGACAGTCCCTGCGCCGCCGACGGCCGCATGCTCATCGTCGTGATGCCGATCACGTCGCCGCTGCGGGTGATGAGCGGCCCACCGCTGTTGCCCGGATTGATCGCCCGCGTCGGTCTGCACCAGCGTGAGCGACTCGACGTTTCTCACCGCGCTGACGATGCCGCGGGTGACCGTGTCTCTGCAGCCCGAGCGGCGCGCCGAGCGCGATCACTTCCTGACCGGCGCGGCGCCTGCGCGGCCGATCCCATGCGCAGCGTCGGCTGATTCGGGTCGGCGCCGGAGGTCCGCAGCACCGCGATGTCCAGCGTCGGCGCCGTGGTCTCGACGCCCGCGCGCTCAGCGTCTTGCCGTCCCTGACGACGAATGGTCACGAGGAGATTGGTTTCGACGACGTGCACGTTGGTGAGAATCGTGTCGGGCTTGACGTAGAAGCCTGGACCCGGAGCCGCTGTTCGTCTCGACGCGGACCACGGCGGGCAGGGCAGAGCCGATCGCGTCTTCGAGCGATCCTGCCGCCGGTGAAGGCGTCGCCGGCGCTGCGGACGTTGGCGCGGCCGTCGTTGCCTCCCGCGCCAGCGGGTGCTGCCATCGGCGCCGCGGCCGGAATCTCGAGGTGTCGGCGTTGGCGTGCATCGCGGCTTCCGCCGGGCTGCCGGCGGCGGCGCCAGAGACTTTACGCGTGTCGTCCCTCATCCACACCGAGCGCGATCGCCACATCGTCGGCCGGACGTTCTGCGGCGACCGTTCATCCAGTCAAGCGACGCCGCCGATGGCGACGAAGACCAGCACGATGGGCCAGCACGGTTCCAGAGGCGTTGCTTTCGCCCGACGGCGATTCCGCTCATTGCTAGAGAAAATCCTGGGATGGTAGGAAATGCCCAGGTAGTCGTCTATCGGCGGAAGTCGAGGAGCTCTGCACATGTGCACGGTATGACAATCCATGGAGCGCAGGCCTTCAGGCCTGGCCTTCGGAGCCTCAGATACAACTTCAACCAGCGGAGCCCACCCCGGCCGGTGCTTCTCGCTAGAACGCCGATCTGGCTTGCGACGATACGCGGCCGAGGTCGCGGCCGGTGCCGCTGCCGCGGAGCGTCCGCGCAAATGCGGATGACCTCGACCGCGGGCGTGAACACGATCCGGCGTCCGCGCGCCCTGATCGCGGCGCAGAAGTCGACGTCCTCCGGTGCATGAAGAACCGCTCGTCGAGCAGACCGACGGCCTCGGCATCCGTTCGCCGCATCGAGCAGGCGGGCGCCGCTCACCCAGTCGGGAGCGTGGCGCCGGCGCGTCAGAGCGGTCGACCACCGCCGGCCGCCGCACGCGGATTTCTGCGCAGCTCAGTTGAACGGCGCCGATCATTCGACCGCATCATGACAGCTCCGCACGACCGGCGCCGTCCACGAGGCGTGGACCGACGACCGCAACCTCGGGGTCGCGCCGAAGCTCCGCGAGCAGCCCGTCGATGGCGCCAACTGGCACGACGGTGTCGCTGTTCAACAGCAGCAGGTTCGCGGCGCTGCTCGCGCGGATGCCGCACGTTGGTCGCGCGACGCAAACCCGAGGTTCGCGCCTGCCTCGGATCACGCGCACGTCCGGCCATTTTCGCCGCCGCGTCCGGGCCTTCCGTCGCTCGACTGATTGTCGACGACGACGATCTCGTGGCTGGCCGAGGGCGGCGACGCGTGCAGCGACTCGAGGCAGCGCGCCAGGTCGGCGCGCGTTGTAGCTGACGATGACGATCGAGACGTCGATCACGCGCGCTCCAGGACGGCCAGCGTCTCGCGCGCCGCCCGCAGCCACTCGTATTTGGACAGCGCGGCCGGCGGCGGCCTCGAGGACGCGCGCACGCGCGCGCTCGTCGAACAGCGCCATTTCGAGCGCGCGCGCGATCGCCGGCACGTCGGCGTTGCTCGGCACGCATAACGCGGCGTCCTCGAGGGTCTCGCGCGCCCGTCTCCGTGTCGACGCACGACCGGCGGCACGCCGGCCGCGAGCGCCTCGAGGCGGCGTCATCCCAGAGTCCTCTCGTACTCCGAGAGAAACGCGAAGCGCGCGCCTCCGCCCACAGATCGCGAAGTGTCTCGTCCGTCGCGTAGCGGTGCCAGCGCACCCGGCCCGTCATGGCGATGGTTGTCGATCGCGCGGTCGATGTCCTGCAGCGGGAAGGTAGCGATTCTCGCCGACCAGGTCGAGCGAGATTCGCGGCGGCGGCAGCGCGAGCGGCGGCCACGGCTCGAATCAGATCGGGCACGCGACGGCGATTGAAGATCGATCCGACGTAGAGCAGGCGCGGATCGGCTCTCGCCGTCGGCGGGCTGGACGCCGCGGCGGCGCGACGCCCGCCATCCGGTCGATGCCTTGCGGCACTCACCCGCACCTTCGCGGCGCCGACGCCGAGGCGCTCGACGATTTCCCGCTTCGAGAACTCCGACACGGTCACGATGACGCTGGCGTGCGCAGCCGTCGCACGGGTCAGCCAGCGACGGCGCGCGCCTTCGCGCACGCCGGAACCACTCCGGGTGCGCGGCGAACGACACGTCGTGAATCGTCACGACCGTTGGCACGCGCAGGCGCAGCGGCGCCGTGCAGGCCGGCGCGAAGAAGACATCCAGATGATCGGCGGCGACCGACGCCGGCAGCTGCATCTGCTCCCACCACGTGCCGCCGGAACCGGGCACGATGCGCGGTGGCGAACCGCCGCGTATCGAGCGTCAGCGCCGGCTGCTCCGGCCCGTAGAGCACGAACTCGTGCGCGGCGCGCGCTCGCCGCCGCTCCACTCGCGCAGCAGGCCGGCGAGGTAGCGCCCGACGCCGGTGACGCGGCCTGACAGCTCGCGGGCGTCAATGCCGATGCGCATCGATGGCTCTGCTGGTATGCGGTCGAACGTGCGCCGCGCCGTGAGGTCCCACGTGAACTGCCTGCACGGACCAGCGCCATCGCCGCTCGACTCCGCCGCGGAAGCGCCTCGTCGTCGATCATGCGTCTGATGGCGTCTCGCCATCGCGTCCGCGTCGTCCGGCTCGACGAGCAGCCCGGCGTCGCCGACGCACGTCCGGCAGCGCGCCGCGATTGCTGGCGACGACCGGAACGCCGAGGGTCATCGCTTCGAGGACCGGGATGCCGAAGCCCTCTTCGAACGACGGCTGCACCAGCAGCCGCGCGCCGTCGTGTACAGCTCGCGGCGATTCGCGTGGCTGCGACGTAGCCGATGTGCCGGACGCGATCTGGCCAGCGGCGGCGCGCGATCCGCTCGAGCCACGGCCTGCGCGGCTTCGTGCCTCGTCCCGGCCAAGCACGAGGTCGGGGCAGCCTGACGCCGCGCGCTCAACGACCGCTCATACGCGTCGAGCAGCCCGCCGACGTTCTTGCGCGGTTCCAACGTGCCGAAGAACAGCACGTATCCGTCCTTCGGCGGCGATCAGGCGCGGCGTCCAGTCGGGCGCGCCCGGCGGGCACAACGAAATCCGGTCGGCGGGCACGCCGAGCATGGCGCTGCACTTCCGCCGGCGGTGAACGCGCGACACCACGATGATCGCGATCGGCGCGGCTGCGGCGTGGTCGCGGGCGAGCGCCGGGTAGTCGCGGCGGATCTCGGCGCGCGTGCGCTCGGGATGCGTCAGGAAGTCCAGATCGTGGATCGTGATCACCTGCGCGGCGCGGCGCGCCGGCATCAGCAGCGGATGCAGCGAATGGGTCACGTCGAACGTCGCGTCCGGCGAGCGTCTCGCCGGCGGCCAGCCCAAGTCGATGCCACGCGAGGTTGAGCAGGCGGACCGGGACGCGGCGATCGATCGGTCGTGCGCGCCCGCGATGCTCGGACGAGGAACGGAGCCGATCCTTCCACGAGCTCGAGAACAGCGTGAGATCGAGCAGCCGATCGGTCGCGGTCGCGGCATACGCCGCAGCAGCGCGCGACGAGCTGGTGCGTGTATTCGCCGACGCCGCTACGCTCGCGCAGCGCGGGACGGTAATCAATCAGGACCCGCACTTGTTTGAAGTCTTTCCGAGTCAGTATCTTATTGTGAACATGAAAATCGCCGTCGTCGGCACCGGGTATGTCGGGCTCGTGCTCGGTGCCTGTCTCGCGGAGAACGGCAACGACGTCATCTGCGTCGACAAGGACGAGTCGAAGATCGACACGCTCAACGCCGGCCGGCATGCCGATCTACGAGCCCGGCCTCGAGGAGATGGTCCGTCGCAACCGCGCACGAGGAGCGGCTGACGTTCACCACCGACCTGCCGTCCGGCGGTCGCGCGCCTCGGAAATCGTCTTCATCGCCGTCGGCACGCCGCAGGGCGAGGACGGCTCCGCCGATCTGCAGCACGTGCTCGGCGTGGCGCGCGACATCGGCCGGGCGATGAACAAGCTACACGGTCGTCGTCGACAAGAGCACCGTGCCGGTCGGCACGCGCGACGCGGGTCCGCGAGACGATCGCCGGCGAGACGACGCAGCCGTTCAGCGTCGTCAGCAACCCGGAGTTCCTGAAGCAGGGCGCGGCGATCGAGGACTTCATGAAGCCGGATCGCGTCGTGATCGGCATCGAGGACGAGCGACGCGCGCGGCGATCGATGATGAAGGAGCTGTACGGGCCGTTCACGCGCACCGGCGCGCCGATCCTGATGATGGACACCGCGAGCGCCGAGCTGTGCAAGTACGCCGCGAACTCGATTCTGGCGACGCGCATCTCGTTCATGAACGAGATCGCCAACGTCTGCGAGCTGGTCGGCGCCGACGTCGATCAGGTGCGCAAGGCCATCGGCGCGGACCGCCGCATCGGCACGTCGTTTCTGTTTCCGGGCGTCGGCTACGGCGGCAGCTGCTTTCCGAAGGACGTCAAGGCGCTGCTCAAGTCGGCGCAGGACAAGGGCTACGACTTCAGGATTCTGCGCGCGGTCGAAGACGGTGAACGACCGCCAGAAGCGGCGGCTCGTCGAGAAGATGGAGCAGCACTTCAGGGATCTGCACGGGCGAGACGATCGCGCTCTGGGGCCTGGCGTTCAAGCCGCGGACCGACGACATGCGCGAGGCGCCGGCGATTCCGATCATCGAGCGGCTGCTCGAGCGCGGCGCGACGGTGCGCGCCTACGATCCGGCGGCCGGCGCGGTGGCGCAAGCGGCTGTTCGACGGCCGCATCGCGCTGTGCGAGAAGAGCTACGACGCGCTGAGCGGGCGCCGACGCGCTGGCGATCGTGACCGAGTGGAACGAGTTCCGCGAGCCGGATTTCGAGAAGATGCGATCAGCTGCTGCGAGGCGCCGGTCGTGTTCGACGGCCGCAACATCTACTCGCCCGAGCACATGCGCGCGCTCGGCTTCACCTATTTCTCCATTGGGCGGCTGACGCGCCGCGCGCGCGTGTCTGCGTGACCGGCGGCGCCGGCTACATCGGCAGCCACGCGGCCAAGGCGCTGCACGCGCGCCGGCTACCGCGTCGTCGTCTACGACAACCTCGTCGCCGGGCCACCGCGAGGCGGTGCAGTACGGCGATCTGGTCGAGGGCGACATCGCCGACGTCGCGACGGTGCGCGACGCGCTGCGCGCGCACGACGTCTCGGCGGTCATGCACTTCGCGGCGCTTTCTCGACGTCGGCGAATCGGTGCGCGAGCCGGCGCGCTACTACCGCAACAACGTCGTCGGCGCGCTGAGCGTGCTCGAGGCGATGGCCGCCGAGTCGGTGCACGCATTTCGTGTTCTCGTCGACGTGCGCCACCTACGGCGAGCCGATCGAGACGCCGATCGCCGAGACGCATCCGCAGCAGCCGATCAACAGCTACGGCGAGACCAAGCTGGCCGTCGAGCGCGCGCTGCCGCACTTCGAGCGCGCGCTACGGCATGCCACTCGGTGGCGCTGCGCTACTTCAACGCGGCCGGCGCCGATCCCGACGGCGAGATCGGCGAGGACCACTCGCCGGAGATTCACCTGATTCCGCGCGCGATCGAGGCGGCGCACCGGCGGACCGGGCCTGCAGGTCTTCGGCGACGACTACCCGACGCCCGACGGCACCTGCCTGCGCGACTACATCCACGTCGACCGATCTCGCGCGACGCGCACGTCCGCGCGCTCGAGGCGCATCGTCGAGACCGGGCGAGTCCGGCGCCTACAATCTCGGCACGGGCCGTCCGCATTCGGTGCGCGAAGTCATCGACACCGTCGAGCGAGTGACCGGCCGGCCGGTGCCGTGGACGCTCGCGCCGCGGCGGCCCGGCGATCCGGCCGTGCTCTACGCCGTCGCCGCAGAAGGCGCGCGCCGAGCTGCACTGGACGCCGCGCTACGCGGCGCTCGAGGTCATCGTCAGCACCGCGTGGGACTGGCACCGCGCGCACCCGCACGGGCTATCGGCGACATCGTGACGCAGCGACCACGCTGCGGCGGCTTGTTCGACTACGCCACGCCGTATCGCGGGCGCCTCACGTGGGCCGTGGTCGGCATGCTGGTCTACGCCGTCGGGTCGGCCGGCCTCGCGTATCTGATCAAGCCGATCTTCGACAGCGTGCTGCCCGAAGCAGCAGGACGTCGGCGCTCACGCGCGTGGGCGATCGTCGGAGTGTATCTGCTGAAGGGCGTCGGGTCGTACGTTTCGTCGTACCTGATGGCCGACGTCGGGCAGCGCGTCGTCATGGATCTGCGCAACGCGCTGTTCCGCCACATCCTCGATCAGTCGGCGGGCTTCTTCGCGCACGGCGCGACCGGGCAGCTTGCTGTCGCGCATCAACAACGACGTCGGGCCAGGTGCAGCAGGCGGTGTCGGAGACCGCCGGCGATCTCGCGCGCGAGTCGCTGGCGCTCGTCGGCTACGCGGCGCTCCTGCTCTATTACGACGCGCGGCTGACGATCGTCTGCCTGACCGGCGCGCCGCTGATCGTCTATCCGCTCATCCGTCTCGGCCAGCGCGTGCGCCGCACCACGCGGCGCAGCCAGGAAGCGCTCGAGCACCTGTCGCACCTGAGCGCCGAAGCGTTCACCGGCCACCGGATCGTCAAGGCGTTCGGGACCGAGGCGCACGAGGCGCGACAAGTTCGAGCGCGCCGGCTACAGCCTGTTCCGCACCAACATGAAGGTGACGGCGGCGCTGTCGACGCCTGCCGCCGCTGATGGAGCTGATCGGCGGCATCGGCATGGCCGCGGCGATCGTCTACGGCAGCCGCGCAGATCGCGTCGGGCACGCTTGACGCCGGGCCAGTTCGCGCTCGTTCATCGGCACGCTGTTCCTGATGTACGGCCCGGCGAAGAAGCTGCAGCCGCGTCAACGCCGAACCTGCAGCAGGCGATCGCGGCGTCGGAGCGCATCTTCGAGATGCTCGACACGCACACGCGAAGTGACCGAGCCGCCGGGCGCGCGCCGCGCTGACGCCGTTCCGCGACGGATCGAATTCCGCGACGTCGGGTTCGGCTACGACGACGAGCCGGGCCGGATCGTCTGCGCGGCGTGTCGTTCACGGTGCGCGCCGGCCAGATGGTCGCCATCGTCGGCCGGAGCGGCGCCGGCAAGACGACGCTCGTCAACCTGCTGCCGCGGTTCTACGACGTCAGCGCCGGCGCCATCCTCATCGACGGCGTCGACATCCGCGACGTGACGCTCGCATCGCTGCGCGAGCAGATCGGCATCGTCACGCAGGAGACGGTGCTCTTCGACGACACGCATCGCCAGCAACATCGCCTACGGCTCGCCGCGGGCGACGCGCGAGGCAGATCGAGGCGGCGGCGCGCGCCGCCAACGCGCACGAGTTCATCGCGCCGCTGCCGAAGGGCTACGACACCATGATCGGCGAGCGCGGCCAGCGTCTGTCGGGCGGCCAGCGCCAGCGTCTCGCGATCGCGCGGGCGCTGCTGAAGAACGCGCCGATTCTCGTGCTCGACGAAGCGACCTCGGCGCTCGACGCCGAATCGGAGCTGCTCGTGCAGGAAGCGCTCGCGAACCTGATGCTGCAACCGCACGTCGTTCGTGATCGCGCACCGGCTGTCGACGATCCGCCGCGCCGACGCGATCATCGTCGCTCGAGCGCGGCCGCATCGTCGAGATCGGCCGCCACGACGAGCTGCTCGCGTCGGCCGGACGGGACCTACGCGGCGCTGTATCAGCTGCAGCTGCTCGAGGCGCGAAAGAGCGGAGCGACGAATGGTGCCGTCGTGACGGCGGCGCTCGAGGGCCCGCCCTCCTATCGTGCGGCGGCCTGTCAGGGCCGCCAACCTGAACATGATCAAATCGATGACCGGCTTTGCTTCGGTGACGCGCGAGGACGAGCGCGCGACGATGACGGTGACGATCACGTCGTTGAATCACCGCTATCTCGATCTGCAGCTGCGGCTGCCGCAATCGTTGGCGTCGCTCGAGTCCGAGGTGCGGACGCTGATCGGCAAACGCGTGGCGCGCGGACGCGTCGAGCTGGGCCTCTCGCTGCAGCTGCGCCAGGTCCCCGGCGTGGAAGTCGAGTTCAACGCCGAGTTCGCGCCGCGGCGGTCGCGGCGGCGCTCGACCAGCGCCCGCGAGCTCGGCCTCGTCGACGGCGACGCTGACGCCGGGCGATCTGCTGCGCTGCCGCAGGCGATTTCGATCCGCGATCGCCAGCCCTCCGACGACGACACGCTCCAGGACGCCCTGGCGGCGCAGGCGCGCGAAGCGGTCGCGCACGGCGCTCGGCGATCTCGACACGATGCGCTCGCTCGAAGGGCGAGCATCTGCGCGCCGACCTCGATCAGCGGCGCGCGTTCGTCGCCGATCTCGTCGAGCGGATCGCGGCCGCCGCCGACGAGGGCCGCGCACGCGATGGAGGAGCGCATCGCCGAGCCGCGTCCGCGAGCTGCGCACCGATCTCCAGGCCGACGAGACCGCGGTGGCGCAGGAGATCGTCCGCATGGCGGCGCGGTCGGACATCAGCGAGGAGGTGGCCCGCTTCCGCGCGCACGTCTCGCACTGGGCTGCGCTCGCCGACAGCGCCGAGCCGTGCGGACGCAAGCTCGATTTCCTGCTCCAGGAGATGAACCGCGAGATCAACACGATGGGCTCGAAGGCGGACGGCCTCCGCGTCTCGGAGCTCGTCATCGCCGCCAAGGCGGAACTGGAGAAGATGCGCGAGCAGGTCCAGAATGTCGAGTGAAAACGCCGGGAGGGCGCCGGCCGCGGGCTGCTCTTCATCGTCTCCGCGCCGTCGGGCGCCGGCAAGACGACGCTGGTCGAGCGGCTGCGTCGAGCAGGTGCCGCATCTCAAAATGTCACGCTCCTACACCTCGCGCCCGGCGCGCGACGGCGAGACCGACGGCGTGGACTATAATTTCGTGTCCCGCGAGCGCTTCGAGGCGATGGTCGCGGCCGGCGAGTTTCTCGAGTGCGCGGAGGTGTTCGGCAACCTCTACGGGACCTGCGCCGCCGACACCGGAACGGCTGCTCGCCGCCGGCATCGACGTGGTGCTGGTCATCGACGTGCAGGGCGCGCGGCTGGTCCGGAGCCGCGGGATCGAGACGACGGCGATCTTCGTCATGCCGCCGTCGATGGCCATCCTCGAGCAGCGGCTGCGCGGGCGCAGCAAGGACAGCGAGGCGGCGATTCAGCGGCGCCTGCAGGTCGCGCGGGCGGAGGTCGCCGCCTTCGTCGACTACGAATTCGTCGTCGTCAACGACGAGCTGACGGCGGCGGTCGACCGGTTGCGCAGCGATCGTCATCGCCGCACGCGCGCGACTGCAGCCGCATGCGCTCGGCCGCGGAAGACATAGTCAGGACATTCTCATGATTGACCGAAGCAAGCTCCCCAATTCGTTCGAGTTCGTCGTTACCGCCGGCGCGCGCGCGCGTCAGCTCCTCGCCGGATCGACGCCGCGCGTCGCCACCGGCGAGCACAAGAAGACGACGATCGCCCAGCGCGAAGTGATCACGAAGCAGGTCGAGAAGATCGAACCAGCGCCGAAGGAGGATCGGGGAATTGAGTAATCTGGTAATCGGGTAATTGATTGCTCAATTGCCCGATCAATTACCAGATACCCAATTCCCAGATTACCCAATGCTCGATAGCCCTCGGGGTCACCGGCGGCATCGGCGCCTACAAGGCGGTCGAGGTCGCGCGCGGCCTGCAGAAGCGCGGCCACGAGGTCGTCGCCGTGATGACCCATTCGGCGACGCGCTTCGTCGGGCCGATCACGTTCGAGGCGATCACGCGCCGCCGCGGTGATCACCGATCAGTTCGCCGACGGGGATGAACGCCGACATCGAGCACATCGCGCATCGCCTCGACAATCGATCTGCTGCTCATCGCGCCCGCCACCGCCAACATCGTCGGCAAGCTCGCCAACGGCATCGCGGACGATTTTCTGTCGACGCTGTACACCGCGACGCGCGCACCGGTGCTGATCGCGCCGGCGATGAACTCGCAGATGTTCGCGCATCCGGCGGTGCGCAAGAACCTCGACACGCTCGTGTCGCGCGGCGTCCGGTTCGTCGAGCCGGGCGAGGGGTATCTGGCGTGCGGCTGGATCGGCAAGGGACGGCTCGCCGAGCCCGATGAAATCGTGGCCGCTGCCGAAGAGATCCTCCGGCCGGCGAGCCGCTGCGCGGGCAGCGCGTGCTCATCACCGCCGGGCCGACCTACGAGGATTTCGATCCGGTGCGCTTCATCGGCAACCGCTCGAGCGGCAAGATGGGATTTGCGCTCGCCGCGGAGGCGGCGCATCGGGGCGGCGAGGTCACGCTCGTCGTCGGACCGACCGACCTCGACGCCGCCGGCGGTTCGCGAGGTCGTCCGCGTCCGCACGCGCGGTCGAGATGCACCAGGCGGTGATGTCACGCGCCGGCGACATGCAGGTCGTGATCATGGCCGCCGCCGTCGCCGACTACATGCCGGAGCGGGCGCCGCAGAAGGTGCCGAAGGGCGCCGAGACGCTGACGATGATCCTGCACAAGACGCCGGACATCCTCGGCGATCTGGGGCACCGCCGCCAGGCGTCCGGGCGCGGGCCGGCGCTGATCGGGTTCGCCGCCGAAACGCAGGACGTCATCGCGCGCGCGATCGAGAAGCGCGAGAAGAAGCACGTCGACCTCATTGTCGCCAACGACGTCGCGCGGACCGATGCCGGCTTCGACGTCGATACGAACGCCGTGACGATCATCCGGCCGGCGGCGCCGAAGTCGCTGCCGCTGCAGTCGAAGTCGGCGGCCGCGGGCGAAATCCTCAATCGCGTCGAACGCCTCCTCAGTGGATCGCGATCAGCTGAAAGCGCATCTCCAGTTCGCGGCTGAGCTCGGCATCGCGGGCGTGAGCCGCGATCCCGCCTGGCGGAGCCGTCCCGCGGGTGCTCGTCCTTCGACCCTCGACCCTGAGCATGTCGAAGGGTCGAACCGGCGAGCCAGTCGCGCTCTTCAAGAACTCCGCCGAAGCGCTCGTCGCGGTGCGGACTGAGATCGGCGACTGCACGCGCTGCAAGCTGCACACGCTGGGGCGGAAGCAGATCGTGTTCGGCGTCGGCAATCCAGACGCGGATCTGATGTTCGTCGGCGAGGCGCCGGGCGGCGACGAGGACATGCAGGGCATTCCGTTCGTCGGCCGCGCCGGGCAGCTGCTGACGAAGATCATCGAAGCGATCGGCCTGACGCGCGACGACGTCTACATCGCGAACGTGATCAAGTGCCGCCCGCCCGGCAACCGGAACCCGGAGCCGGACGAAGTCGAGACCGTGCGAGCCGTTCCTGTTCCAGCAGATCGACGTCATCAAGCCGCAAGGTGATCGTCGCGCTCGGCAAGTTCGCGGCGCAGACGCTGCTGCGCACGCTCGATCCGATCTCGCGGCTGCGCGGACGCGTGTTCGACTACCGCGGCGCGAAACTGATGCCGACGTTTCATCCGGCGCTACCTGCTGCGCAATCCGTCCTCGAAGCGCGAGGTATGGGAAGATATGAAACTTGTCCGCCGCCTCCTGTCCAGGAATCCGAAGCCTGATCGCCATTCTCAATCTGCAACCAATCCTGCAACCTCTAACTCAAACCGCAACCCGCAATCCGCAACCCGCAATCTCATGTCCTCGTCGCCGTTCCCGTTCCAAATCTCGATCTCCTGACCTACGCCGTGCCGCGCCGAGCGCGCCGCCGCCGGTCGTCGGCGCGCGCGTCGTCGTGCCGCTCGGTTCGCGTGTGGTGACCGGCCTCGTCATCGAGGTCAACGCGGCCGATGCGCCGTCGGAGGCGGTGATCAAGCCGCTGCGGCAGGTCCTCGACGCAGACGCGTTCGTGCCGCCCGACGTGATTGCGCCTGGCGCGGTGGACGGCGGAGTATTACGCGCGCCGGCGTCGGCGACACGATTCCGGCGCTGCTGCCGCCAATGGCGCGCGGCACTCGCGCGGATGCGCACAAGACGATCCGGATCGCCGCCATCACGGCGTCCGGCCTCGAAGCGGTCGACGGCGCAGCACGCTTGCCGGCAGACAGCGCGAAGCGCTGGACCTCCTCGCGGGCACGCCGACCGGGATAGCGACTGCCGGCGCTCGCGTCGCGCGGAATCGGCGCCGACACCGTCTCGCGCCTCGCGAAGCACGGCTACGTCAGCGTCCGCGCGCGACCGCCTCGACCGCGATCCTTTCGCGATGCGGGTCGGACGGCGTCAACGGAAGGGCAGACGAGGTGGACCGGAGCGAGGGACGGAGGAGGGACGGAGCCGTCAGTTGACGGGCGAGCAGGCAGCGGCGTTCGAGCGGCTGCGGGCGATCGCCGACCGCGAGGAGTTTCGCGTCGCGCTGCTGCACGGCGTCACGGGCAGCGGCAAGACCGAGATCTATCTGCGCTCGCTGGCGGGCGTCCGCGCCGCGCGGACGCCGCGATGCTGATCGCTCGTCCCGGAAATCGCGTTGACGCCGGCGGTCGCCGCGCTCTTCCGCGACGCCTTTGGCGACCGCGTCGCGATCCAGCACAGCGGACTCTCCGACGGCGAGCGTCACGATCAGTGGCAGCGCATCCGCCGCGGCGACGTGGACGTCGTCGTCGGCACGCGGTCGGCGGTGTTCGCGCCGCTCGATCGCGTCGGCCTGATCGTCGTCGACGAGGAGCACGACGGTTCGTACAAGCAGGACGAGAGTCCGCGCTACAACGGGCGCGACGTCGCGATCGTTCGCGGCCAGCGCGCCGGCGCGCTGGTCGTCCTCGGTTCGGCGACGCCGTCGATGGAGAGTTATCACCACGCGATGACCGGGAAGTACGAGCGCGTCGTGCTCGAGCGGCGCGTGCTCGACCGGCCGCTCGCCGCGGTGACCGTCGTCGACATGCGCGACGAATACGCCGCCGAGGGGCCGGACGTGATTCTCGAGCCGCGCGCTGCGCGACGCGCTCGGCGCCGCCTCGAACGCCGGCGAGCAGTCGCTGATTCTGCTCAACCGCCGCGGCTTCGCGACCGCCGTCTTCTGCCGCCAGTGCGCCGGGACGCTCGATTGCCCCAACTGCAGCGTGTCGCTCGTCATCCACGGCGAGGGCCACGCGCGGCGCGCCCGCTGCCACTACTGCAACTACACCGCGCGCGTGCCGGCGGCGTGCCCGTTGTGCGCCGGTCCGTACCTCGATCAGACCGGCTTCGGCACCGAGCGCGTCGAGGCGGAAGTGAAAAAGACGTGTCCCGGCGCGCGCGCGTCGCGCAGACTCGACCGCGATTCGATCCGGCGGAAAGGTGCGCTGGGATCGCTCCTGTCACGCTTCCGCGGCGGCGAGATCGACGTGCTCGTCGGCACGCAGATGATCGCGAAGGGCCACGACTTTCCGCGCGTCACGCTGGTCGGTGTCGTGTCGGCGGACGTGGGCTCGGCATCGCCGACTTCCGCGCCTCCGAGCGCACCTTTCAGCTGCTCACGCAGGTCGCCGGGCGCGCGGGACGCGGCGAACAGCCTGGCGAAGCCATCGTCCAGACGCTGTTCCCGGAGCACTACAGCATCCAGCTCGCATGCCGCCAGGACTATCCCGGCTTCTACGAGCGCGAGCTTCGGTTCCGCACCGCGATGCGGTATCCGCCCGTCGTCTCGCTCGTCAACGTGATCGTGCGCGCGCGGACGTTTTCCGCGGCGATGGACGAGGCCGCCGACATCGTGCAGAAGGTGAGGGAGGGCGATGATCGGCAGCTGCGGGTGCTCGGCCCGGCGCCAGCGCCGATCGGTAAGCTCCGCGGCGAGTACCGCGCGCAACTGCTGATCAAGGGCACCAACCGCAAGCGGATCCGCGAAGCGCTGCAGCGCAGCGCTCGCGGCGCGGCCGGAGCTGCAGCGAAGAGTCGTCGTCGACGTCGATCCGTTGTCGGTGTTGTAGCGGAGAAGACGTGCCGGCCCGTTCAGGGCCGCCGATATGCGACCGCTTCAGCGGACGAAATCCAGCGGCACCGGCATGAAGCACAGGATGAACATCACCAGCGCGAAGAGCGCCAGCCACATGCGCGTGCGGTCGAGCGGTGTGTCCTCGTCGAACACCGGCGGGTGATGGCGGCCGATGACCGTCAGCATGAGGATCATCAACACCGACCAGACCAGCCAGCTCCGTGCGAGAAAACTGAGCGCCACGCCGACGCCGATGGCGGCGAGCGTGACATACGATGACTTTCGGCCCAGCACCGAATAAGAAATGTGGCCGCCGTCGAGCTGACTGACCGGAAAAAGATTCAACGCCGTCGCGAGCAGTCCGAACCACGCCGCCGAACGCCATCGGATGCAGATTCAGATCGTGGCCGGGCGTGCATCGCGCCCCACAGCAGCCGCGACGCGAGCTTGTAGATCAACGGCTCACCGAACATCAGGTGCCGGAGGGCAGCGGGTCCGGCAGGCGGACGATGTTCGACATCGCGATGCCGGCGAACAACGCCGGCACCGCCACGAGGAAGCCGGCAATCGGCCCGGCGATGCCGATATCGAACAGGATGCGCTTCTGCGGAATCGGCTCGCGGATGCGGATGAAGGCGCCGAGCGTGCCGCTCGTGAAACAACGGCACCGGCAGGAAGAACGGCAGCGACGCGTCGACGTCATAATACCGGCAGGCGAGGTAGTGCCCCAGTTCGTGACAGCCGAGAATGGCGAGGATCGGTCCCGCTGTACCACAGTCCGTGCAGGATCAAGCTGACGGGGGACATCGGCGGCGCCGTCCCCCGAATCCCGCGACGAAGCCCGCATACATAGGCTTGGCCCATCAGCGTTGTCGTCGCAACGGTCAGCAGCAGCAACACCACGTGCAGCCAGACGCGGTCCTGAAATTTGGGCCGCGGCTGCCACACCATGGGTGGCGTAAGCCGATCGGTTTCGTCGCGCGCAGGTTCCAACGAAGAAGAGTCACAGTCTCTAGCCGATGTTCTGGAGATCTTTACCGGGCTTGAAGCGGATGGTCCGGCCCGGCGGGATGCGGACTTCCTTGCCCGTGCGTGGGTTGCGGCCGATGCCGCGCTTGCGTGGCTTCACCTGGAAGACGCCGAACCCGCGCAGTTCGATCCGTTCGCCGCGCTGCATCGAGGTCCGCATCGCGTCGAAGACGGCGTCGACGGCCACCTCGGCCTTGACCTTGGTGATGTCGGCGATCTTCGACACTTCGTTGACGATGTCGACCTTGATCATGCTTAGAGTCTCCTGAGGGCTTGTAAATACTATAAATACTGATACTTACGCTGTCAAGGCTCAGGCTAAGTCAACTTTCGAAAATGGCCGGAAAACGCCGATCCGTCGTGCTCGTCGGGCGCCCGAACGTCGGGAAATCGACGCTGTTCAACCGGATGACCGGGCAGCCGCCGCGCGATCGTCGCGCCCGTAGCCGGGACGACGCGCGATGCGCTGACCCGGCCGGTCGATCTGGCGCGGAGCGACGTTTCGATCTGTTCGATACCGGCGGACTGTTCGGCGCGAGCGAGGACCCGCTGCACGAGCTGGTGGTCGAGCAGGGGCAGCGGGCGATCGTCGGCGCCGATCTCCTGGTGATGCTGGTGGACGGCCGCGAGGGGCTGGTGTCGGGCGACGAGCGGATCGCCGCGCGAGCTGCGCGAGACGGGCCGGCCGGTGATCGTCGCCATCAACAAGACCGACGACAAGCGCGTCGCGTGCCTCGGCGACTCGAGTTCTTCGAGCTCGGATTCGATCCGGTCCTCGAGATCTCCGCCGAGCACGGCGACGGCGTTGCGGAACTGCTCGACGAGATCGTGACGCACGTCGGGACCCGCGACGGCTCGGGGCAGCGCCGGCGACGACAGCTGCCGAGACCCCGAGTCTCCAGAATCACCGCCGAGAGACCGCGTCGCGATCGTCGGCCGTCCGAATGTCGGGAAGTCGTCGCTCGTCAACCGGCTGCTGCGCGAAGAGCGCGTGCTGGTCAGCGAGATGCCGGGCACCACCGCGCGACGCGATCGACGTGCCGCTCATGTGGCACCGCCGCCGCTTCCGGATCGTCGACACCGCCGGGCATGCGGCGGCCCGGCCGCGTCGCGCAGCGGCGGCGACGGTGGAGACTGGTCAGCGTCGCCGGCGCGAAGGAAGCGATTGCGCGACGCCGACGTCGTGGCGCTGCGTCATCGACGCCAACGAGCGGAGCGGCCGATCAGGACGCGGCGATCGGCGGCGAAGCCGACCGCGCGGGCCGCGGCATCGTGATCGTCGCCAACAAGTGGGATCTGGTGAAGAGCCGCGGACCGCAATTTCGTCGAAGACGTTCGACGACGAGCCTGCGGCACGGATGCGGTTCCTGGACTACGCGCCGATCCTCCACATCTCGGCGTTGACCGGCGAGCGTGCGCCGAGCGTGCTCGAGACCATCGACGCAGATTGCCGCGGCGCGGCGCAAGCAGAGTGCCGACGCCGGCGTTGAACAAGTTCATCGAGGAGGTGACCGCGGCGAATCCGCCGGTCAGTCCGGGCCGCAAGCACGTGCGCATCCTGTATGCGGCGCAGATCGGCGTCGCGCCGCCGTCGTTCGTCTTCTTCACCAACGTCGCGACACGGCGTTTCTACTTCATCGGCCGGCAGCTCCTGACGGCCCAGCTCAGGAGGAGGTTCGGATTACATCGGCTCGGCCGGCGTTCGCGTTCAGCATCCGCAAGGCGCCAAAGGTGGCGTTGCGCGGTGATGATTCGCGACGGCGTCCGGCTGGCGGTGGCAGATTGGCGCGGTTGGCGCGATCACGGCGCTTTCACACGCGCCGGCTGCACGTCGGGAACGCGACCACCGATCGCCATAGACGTTCATGCTCAGCCAGTGCTGGTCAGCGGCGGCGACGTCCCGGCTGCTGATTTGCCGTCCTCACGTCGATCGGGCAAGCCGCGATGCTGGCTCCTTCCAGCCACTGGCCTCTTCCTGCCCCGGTCGGCACCATGACGCGATCCAGCCGATCCGCAGAACTGGGCGGCCCTGATCGCGTTCGCTCGCCGTCAGCCTGGTCGCCAGCAACCTGTCGTCGGTCGCGCGCGCGCGCGCCGACGCCGAGCATCGCGCCGCGCGGCCGAGGTCGCCGCGCCTCGACCGACCTGGAGCCGCGACGTCCTGCTGATGACCGAGAGCGGCGACGCGCTCTCGCAGCTCGCCCGAATCGTCGCCCGCCAGGTTCGTACCAGGTGTCGCGTCGCCGTCTGCCGGCGGCACGGTGCCGCCGGACCTGGAGATCGCGGAAGCGGGTTCGCTGCTCGCTCCCGCTCGAGACGAGTGCACTGCAGCGCGTGCGCTCGCCAGCGCGGAGCCGGTGGTCGAGTTCGACGCCAGGACCCGCACCCCCACAGCGGGCCAGCGGACTGACGATCGTCGGCAGACCGTGAGGTGCGGATCGTGCCGCTTCGGCTCGGGGTCAAGCCACCGGCGTTCTCGGCGCTGGTGTCGGGCCGCTCTGGTCAGATCCGGATCGCTCGACGCCTCGGCGGCGTGGTCGCGATCGCCATCATGAAGCGCGCAGTTTCTCGAAGAGCGGAAGGCGGCGGAGTTGGCGCGCCAGAGCGAAGCGCTCAAATCGGCGCTGCTCGCCTCGCTCGGCCACGACCCGCGCGCGCCGCTGACGGCGATCCGCGTCGCGCCGGCAACCGTCAGAGCGCCGGGGCTCGGCGAGGACGACCGAGGCGCCGGAGCAGAGCGCATCGTGGTCTCTACCGAAGTCGAGCGGCTGACGCGGTTGTTCGAGGACATCCTCGACATGGCGCGCATCGACGCCGGGCGCCGTCTCGACCGAGCCGCACTGGGTACACGCCGTCGCAGATTGTCGACGCCGCGCCGCGAGCAGGTCGAGCGGACAGTGAGCCGTCGCAGGATCGAGACGGCGATCCGCGACGATACCCTGGTGCGGCTCGACCCACGGCTGACGGCGGCGGCCCTCGCGCACCTGCTCGAGAACGCGGCGCGCTACTCGCCGGCGGGCTCGGTGATCACAGTCGGCACGCGGATGTCGGCAGACACGCTCACCATCGAGGTTCGCGATCGCGGTCCCGGCATCCCGGCCGCCGACCTGCCGCATCTCTTCGAACGGTTCTATCGCGGGACGCAGGCGCGCGCCGTGTCGGGGACCGGCATGGGCCTGTCGATCGCGCGCGGCCTGCTCGCGGTCGAGCGCGGGCGCATCTGGGCGGACAACTGCGCCGGCGGTGGCGCCAGTTCACGATTGCCGTCCCGGTGGACCGAAAGGGCGATCGAACGTCCCGCATGACGTCTCCGGCCCGCATCCTTCTCGTCGACGACGAGGTGTCGATTCAGCGCGCGGTGGCACCGCTGCTGCGATCCGCGCGGCTACGAAGTCGAGGTCGCGGCCACCGGCGGCGACGCACTGAAGATCGTCACCGCGCATCCTCCTGATCTGATGGTCCTCGATCTCGGCCTGCCTGATATCGACGGCACCGG
>ERZ1370068.299-contig-10270_pt1 | contig 20804 bp, 20 predicted proteins | sample MGYA00561227_ERZ1370068 | MGnify/ENA primary metagenome ERZ1370068 (study PRJEB38410, sample SAMEA6850437) | metagenome | study: Metagenomic assessment of the ecological functions of the soil: analysis of the soil microbiota associated with the... | reverse complement strand
AAGTAGTACTTCGTTCAGTTACGTATTGCTCCGCCGCGGGCTGCCACGGTTGAAGATCACCGACATCAAGGTGATTCGCACCCAGGTCGGCAACACCCACATGTGCAATGCGAAGGTCTACACGAGCGAGCCGGGGTTGTACGGGGTCGGTGATGGCAATCATGCCGAGCGGACGCATATCGTCGCGGAGACGATCGACAAGTTCCTGAAGCCGGCGGTCGTCGGCCGTGTGCGCGACGAGATCGAAGACATCTGGCAGATGGCGTGGCTGGCGCCGTACTGGCGCGGCAGCGTCGACGCGAACAACGCGATGAGCTGCATCGACGGCGCGCTCTGGGACATCTTCGGCAAGCGCGCCGGCGTGCCGGTCTGCAACTTCCTCGGCGGCAAGGTGCGGCCGTCGCTGCCGATGTTCGCCAACGTCGGCGGCGCGAGCCTGCAGGCGCAGGAAGACAACGCGAGACAGGCGGTCGAGAACGGCTACAAGTATCTGCGCGTGGCGGCGGTCGGCAAGCGCAGGAATCCCGAAGCGGCGGGGCGCGGGGCGGGCGGTGGCCAGGGCGGACAAGGTGGACAGGGTGGACGCCGGCGCGGGTGGACCGGGCGCCGGTGGCGACGGCCGCGGCGGTCTTCGCGGCCAGGGCAGCCTGCCGGGCGGCGGCGGTGCCGGATCGCCGGGGTTCGGCGAGCGCGGGCCGATCTATGTCGAATCGCCCGCTCGAAATCGACTACATGACGAACCTGATCGAGTCGATGGAGCACATGCGCAACACGATCGGGTTCCACACCAACATGATGGCGGAGGTGGATTCGCGCCTCACGCCCGGCAACGGCCTCGTGCTGGCGAGGCGCTCGAGCCGTATCGCTTGTTCTGGCTCGAGGAAACGTTCGGGCCAGGACATCTCGTGGCACGAGCAGATGCGCGCGGCGAGCACCACGCCGATCGCGCTCGGTGAGTTGTTCGTCAGTCAGTCCGGAATGGGTGCCGCTCGTCTCGCGCCGGCTGATGGATTTCATGCGCATGCACATCTCGGCCTGCGGCGGTCTGAACATGGCGCGCAAGGTGGCGTCGTGCTGCGAGTTCTTCGGCGTGCGCACGGCGTGGCATGGACCCGGGAACGTCTCGCCGGTCGGCCACGCCGGTCAACATGCACATCGATCTCGCCGTGCCGAACTTCGGCTGCGGTGAAGGCGCGCCGTTCAACCAGACGCTGCAGGACATCTTCCCAGGCTGCCCCGAGCGCAAGAACGGCCTGACCATTCCCAACGATCTGCCCGGACTGGGCATCGACATCGACGAAGCCGTCGCGGCGAAGTTCGAGGTCGAACGCCGGGCTCGGATCGCTGATTATCGGTGCAACGACGGATCGCCCTGTCGGCCGTAACAAGCATGCCACGAAGGCACGAAGGCACGAATCTGGTACATCAGGTTCTTCATGATCTGCTTCGTGCCTCCGTGTCTTCATTAGCCGATGCAGTTCTTGTTCTGTCGATGGCCTTGCCTTCCTAGAAGATGAACGCGACGTTGAAATCCACGATCCGCGCCGGCAGGATCGCCGTCGGCTTCAGGTGCGTCGCCCCCTGACGCGATGATCCGTGCGGTCGTCGTGTTGACGTTCATCACGTTGAACAGATTGACCTGACCGTCGATGCGCCGGCCGCCGCCGAGGTTGAAGCGCTTCGAGAAGCGAACGGTCGACGTTGTTGATGTTCGGCAGTCGAATGCTGCCGGTTGACCCGCGTTCACCGTGATCCGACGGAATCGTGTTGCCGCCGGTGGGAAGGACGGTGCGCGCCTGGACGTCGCCGCTGCGATGCTCGTAGTTGGCCGAGAGGCATGATGTTCCACGGCATCACGGTAGGCGCTCGAGGCGCTGGAACAGCCACCCCATGTGATCGTTCGCGGTGTTGATGTCGGTGTTCGGGTTCATGTTGCTCTCGGCGGGCACGGGCACGTCAGAGCTTCGTTGCCGAGTACGACGCGAGCAACCTGCCAGCCGTTCGAGGAGCCGCTTGCCGTCCCGGCGGATCCACGGTGCTGAGTGCTCGGTCGCGGTCGGATCGCCGACGAGCGTGTTCAACTGGAACGTCCGCGGCCTGAGCGCTTCCGGATACTCGTGCACACGTAATCGTCGTGCCCGGATCGTCGGCCGTGCCGACTTTTCCGTCAGGCCCAGGTCACGGCTTCGTGTTGGCGATGTTGCAGGGTCCCCGTCGGGCTGTAGGATGTTCTTCGTCCGGATGACGTCGAATCGCCGCTAGTGATGAGACCCGCGTCGCCCGGACGTTGAGGTTCGCGCGGCTCGCGCTTTCGAGAGCGAGACCGAGAACTGGTCGCTCCTGGTCTGCGGCTGGTCCGGATTCAGAGACCGGTGGTGGCGATCGCGTGACGTTGCCGCGGCCGACCTCCTGGATGAAGTCCGGTCCGCTGGTGTCGAGGATTGACCTCGCCGGTGTCGTAGTCGGCGATCGCCGTTGGAGATCCCGTCAGCGATACACGCGCTGCAGCGCGACGTTCGGGTTGAGCGGCAGCACGTGGTTGCCGTTGCGCCAGTCGTGCGAAGCGCGTCCCCATCCGCCTTTGATCGCCGTCTTGCCGTCGCCGCCGACGTCGTAGGTGGCATACAACCGCGGTGACCACGCGTTCTGCGTCGCCCCTGGATCGTGGTCGTTGCGGTTTCCCGGGAAGAACGTTCCGTCGGGCCGGCACTGCGGCGGCACGTAGCCGTCATCGCGCGACCAGCGGACGCCGAGATTTCATCGTGAGCTTCCTGCCCGCCGTCCATTTGTCGGCGCCGTAGATGGCCGTGGAGTGGACCGTCGTCAACGGGCTGTTCGGCGCGTTGTAGGTCACGAACTGGAACGGCACACTGTTGTTGAACTGCAGCGCGTAGTCGCCGCCGTTGGACGGAGGCCGCGACAGCCAGCCTCGGCCCGACGTCGTCTTCACATCGTCGTCATCCGACTTTGAAGTCGTAGGCTTACCGCAGAACAGATCGGGGACGATACCAGTTCAGAGACGCTCTCGACGCCCGCGGCCGATAGTAGATCGACGATGTTGCTCGGCGCCGTTATTCAGGCCCGACGTGCAGGTCGTGAACACATCGACCATTTCGGGCTGATGGGTATCGGCGATGTTCTGGGTGACGTGCTGCGCGCCAGCGCCGCGACCTGCGCCGACAACACCAGCGAGTTGCCCTTGATCGCCTGCCATTCCAGGCTTGGTCGTATGCTGCGGCTGAAAGTTGTTCTGCTTGGTTTCGTAGCCCTGGTTCGACGTCATCGGGTCCGTCTTTGATGAGGCGCTGGTGGTAGTCGAAGAAGATGAATCGTTGCGACTTCGACATCTGGTCAGGAGATCTTCGAGGTGACCATGAACTGCGTCTGATCGGTGATGCCCGGTGTGCCGTCGGCCGCAAAGACGCCGAGCGGATTCTCCCTGTTCATCCGGCCGCGCGCGCGGCGTAGAACCACAGCTTGTTGCGGACGATGCGGTCGCCAACATCGCCGCCGCCGTAAAAGCGGCGGACGAGATTGTTCGGCGCGGTGATGCCCTGCGCTCGCAGGTCGTCGTCGAGATTCGATCCCTGGAAGTGGTGGTTGGTCTGCTCCCACGGGACATCGTGCCGTGGAACTGGTTGCCGCCGGACTTCGCACGATCAGGTTCATGTTACGACGCCGCGGTTCGGCACCTCGACATCGTTCGCGATCGTCTGCATCCGTGCTTCTTCGAACGAGGCGTAGTCGAAGTGCGATCCGCCGCCGCCGGTTTGTCCGCGTCGGTCGCGACCACGCCGTCGAGGACGAGCCATGACGTCGCCTGCGTGCCGATGCCGTAAACGCGCATCGCCGGCAGCAGATTCGACTGCGAGCCGCCGATGTCCATCTGCGAGCGCACCGCCGGCGACTGATTCATCAGGCTGATGATCCCGGCGCGGCTCGACGGGACGACTTCGAGCGTCTCCTTGGTCAGCACGGTACGACGGCGCCGGTCGACTGCACGTCGACGGTCGGCGACGCGGCCACGGTGATCGACTCCTCCGATCGCCCCCACCTTCAGCACGACGTCGACGCGCGCCGACGAAGCCGGCGGTGAGCCTGATGCTCTCGCGCCGTATGGTCTGGAATCCGGCGAGCGTGAGGACGACCTCACACGTCCCGATCGGCGGCGGTGTGATGCGATAGTCGCCCTGCACGTTGGTCACATTGACCATCTGCGGAACCTGCAGCGCTGGACTGGTGGCTGTGACGGTCACGCCGGGAAGGATTGCGCCGCTCTCGTCCGGTGACTCGACCGACGATGCTGCCGGAGACTTGCGCCTGGCCAGCGATCGCGCGATGCGCGAAGGCTGCCAGAGCCGTGATCAGGACGATCACGATGACGCCCAACTGCCGACCCATATGAGCCCCCCCTTACGCCGGAGTGACCGAGGCCGATGCCGGGAAGAATCTCAGTTTTAGCGTTAGCCGTATCAACTGAAGCCGGTGCTGTTTACAACGAGCCTCCAACGGCGGTTTTTCGGGCCGCCAGCAACGGCAACCCGCAGTCGAGCGTCGAGCCGGCACGCCGTTAAGTGCGCCGCCGCTGAATTGCGCGGATGTTATAGCATTTCCGTAACCGCGTGAGTGCGATGTAAGGAGGGTGCGATGACCTCGCTCGGACGCTGGCGCGCGAAGATTTTGGATCGGCGCGCGTGACGATCGTCCTGCTGTCGCTGGCGCGCAGACCTGGGCGTCGGCGCCGCGGGCGCAAACGCCGCGCCGCGCTACGACGTCGACATGTCGTGGCCCAAGCCGTTTCGGATCGGTGGGTGCTCCGGCGGCCTGGGCGGCAATCTGCGTCGATGCGCAGGACCACGTGTTTCTGCTCCGCCAGCCAGGACGTACCAGGGGGCGATCTGAACGCCGGAGACACTCGCGCCGCCAATCATCGGGATCGATCGCGACGGTTCGCTGATCAATTCGCTGGGGCGACCCGAAGCTCCTCGATCGCGCCTCCACGGCTGCTTCTTCGACGCCGACGGCAACGTGGCGGATCGCGAGCTCGCCGTCAGGGATGGTCAGAAATGCACGCACGACGGCGGCGAGGCTTCTGATGACGATCGGCGAAGGGCGAGCTCGATTCGTCCGACGGCACGGCGAAGGGAAGCCGCTCAATTCGGCCGCAGCGCGGTTCTTCATGCCGTCGAGCCTGTTCGTCGATCGAAGAACGGCGGGTCTACGTCTCGGATGGCGAGGCCGCAACGGCAACCGCCGCGTCAGTGGTGTTCGATCGGCAGGGCACGTTTCTCAGGCAGTGGCAGCCGGACGGGATGCAGACGGTGCACTGCATGAGCCGGTGTCGTCGAGACGGCTGGGTCTACGTCTGCAATCGCGAGAACGCGCGCATTCAGATCTACGACACGAAGGGGACGTTTGCGAAGAACATCGGGTGCCGTGGAAGCCGTTCACGCCGCCGGCCGACGGCACGGCGAAGAGAGCGGCGGCTCCGCGGTATCGCTCGAGCTCTCACGCGATCCCGCTCAGCGGTTGATGTACGTGATCAACCAGAACAGCTCGCAGATCGAGATCATCGATCGCGCGAGCGGCAAAGATCGTCTCGACGGCGGGCCGCGGCGTCGGTCATTTTCCCGGCCAGTTCGACCAGCCGCACGGGCTGGCGGTCGATTCAGCTCGGCAATATCTACGTCACGGAGAACCGCGGCAAACGGGTCCAAAAGTTCAAAGTGGTGAGCGGCAGGTAGGGCATACTTGAGCGGCGGTAATATGCGGGCTGCACTTGCGCTCCTGACGTTCGTCACTGTCTCGGCGTCCGGTCTGCTCGGCCCCGTTCGCGCGTCGCAAACACCGTCTCCCGCCACGGCATTCGCCGCATCTTCGCCAGACACAGCCAACCTTATTAGTCGTGCTGCGTGACCTGCCACAACGGCAGGCTGAAAACGGCCGGGCTCGCGCTCGACGCGCCTCGACCCGCAGCGCGTCGCCGATCACGCCGAGCAGTGGGAGAAGGTCGTCACCAAGCTTCGCACCGGCGAGATGCCGCCTGCGGGACGTCCGCGTCCGGATGCGGCGACCTACCGAACGGTGGCGGCGTCGCTCGAGCGCGAGCTCGACGCGGCGGCCGCGGCGAGGCCGTATCCGGGTCGCGTGCCTGTCCACCGCCTGAATCGCATCGAGTGCGCCAACGCGATCCGCGATCTGCTCGGCCTCGAGATCGACGCGAAGGCGCTCCTGTCGTCGGACGAAGCCGATCAGGAAGGCTTCGACAACGTGGCGAGCGTGTTGTCGGTGTCGCCGGCGCTGCTCGAGAACTACCTGTCCGCGGCGCGCACGATCAGCCGGCTTGCGGTCGGCGATCCCGCGCTGCATCCGTGATCGATACGTTCAAGATCTCGAAGGCGCTGGTGCAGGACGAGCGGCTCAGCGACGAGCAGCCGTTCGGATCGCAGGGCGGCGCGGTGATCCGCTACTACTTCCCGCTCGACGCCGAGTGCTCAATCAAGGTCCTGCTGCGGCGGCAGGAGTGCGACTACATCATCGGGATGGGCGAGGCCGCACGAGATCGACTTCCGTCTCGACGGCGTGCGCCTGCAGCGGTTCAGCGGTCGGCGGCGAAGCGAAGGGGATGACGACGCCGGAGAACTTCGCCGGCAACACGCAGGGCGATCCGAGTTCGAAGAGTACATGCACACGGCCGACGCGAAGCTCGAAGTGCGCGTCCCGGTGAAGGCCGGCAGCCACGACGTGAGCGTGTCGTTCGTCAAGCGCGCTGGGAGCCCGAAGGCATCCTGCAGCCGCCGCAGACCGGGTTTGGGCGGACGACGAACGAGTATCACCACGGCAATCCAGCCGTGGAGATCGTGATGATCGGCGGGCCTTACGGGGCGACCGCCACCGGCGAGTCGGCGGCACGTCGCCAAGGTGTTCGTTTGCAGTCCATCGGCGGAGCGGGGCGAAGGGGTCCCCGCGAAGCGTGACCGAGGTGCGGGGCCCCCGGGTAAACGACGAACCCTGCGCGAAGAAGATCCTCACCACGCTTGCGGCTCGCGCCTATCGGCGTCCGCTCACCGACGCCGACCTGCAGACGCTCGTCGAGGTTCTACAAGGCAGGCCGCGCCGAGAGCAGTTTCGACCTGGGTATTCAGCGCGGCATCGAGGCGGATTCTCGCCGCGCCCAGCTTCCTCTTCCGCATCGAACGTGAACCGGCCGGCGTCGCGGCCGGCGCCGCGTATCGCCTGAGCGATCTCGATCTCGCGTCGCGTCTCTCGTTCTTCCTGTGGAGCAGCGTGCCGGACGACGAGCTGCGCGAGGCGGCGGTACGTGGCAGGCTGAGCGATCCGGCGGCGCTCGAGCAGCAGGTGCAGCGGATGCTGCGCGATCCGCGATCGACAGCGCTCGTCGACAACTTCGCCACCCGCTGGCTCGAGTTGAGCAAACTCGCCGGCGTCGTGCCGGACACGGAGCTGTATCCGGAATTCGACGAGAACCTGCGCGACGCGATGGAGCAGGAGACCAAGCTGTTCGTCGCCAGCCAGATCCGCGACAATCGCAGCCTCGTCGAACTGCTCTCGGCCAACTACTCAGTACCTGAACGAGCGGCTCGCGACGCACTACGGCATCCGTAACGTCTACGGCAACCACTTCCGGCGCGTGCCGTTCACCGATGGCAGAACGCGGCGGCCTGCTCGGCCAGTCGAGCCTGCTGACCGTCACCTCCTATCCCAATCGCACGTCGGTGACGATGCGCGGGCGATGGCTGCTGGCGAACCTGCTCGGCGCGCCGCCGCCGCCGCCGCCGCCGGACATTCCGGCTTTGAAAGAGGCCGGCGCCGAGGGTCAGCCGCGATCGCTGCGCGAGCGGATGGAGATGCACCGCAGCAATCCCTCGTGCGCGTCGTGCCACCGCCGCATGGATCCGCTCGGCTTCTCGCTCGAGAACTTCGACGCGGTCGGCAAGTGGCGCACGTCGAGCGACGGCGCGCCGATCGATCCGTCGGCGTCGTTCCCCGACGGCACGACGTTCGACGGCATCGGCGGTCTGCGCACGCTCCTCGTCAGCCACAAGGACGAGTTCGTGCAGACGCTGAGCGGCAAGCTGCTCGCGTGCGCGGTCGGCCGCGGCCTCGACTACCACGACGTGCCGGCGATTCGCCGCATCGTGCGCGAGACGGCGCCGTCCGACTACACCTGGTCCTCGGTCGTCACGGCGATCGTCAAAGAGCACGCCGTTCAGCATGGGCGTCGCCAGCGGTGAACCGAGAAGCACGGCGGAAGCGGATCAACGACCTGGAAGGGTTCCACGATGATCATCTCGAAGATGGCGATCCCGCGGCGGACGGTCCTGCGCGGCCTCGGCTCGATGCTGGCGCTGCCGCTGCTCGACAGCATGATGCCGGCGCTGACCGCGTTCCAGAAGACCGCGGCGAAAGCCGGTCAATCGCTTCGGCGTCATAGCCGTGCCCAACGGCATGATCATGAAGAACTACCTGCCGTTGACCGACGGCACGGGCTACGAGCTGACGCCGACGCTGGCCGCGCTCGCGCCGTTCCGCGGGCAGATGCTCGTGCTGAGCGGCCTCGAGTGCATCCCGACGCCGGGACGGCCCGGCGGCGCGCACGCGAAGGCGAGCACGCGGTTCCTCACCGACATATCGCCGCCGCTCTCCGAGACCTGGCTCGACGCCGGCATCTCGATGGATCAGATCCTCGCGAACGAGACCGGCAAGCAGACGCAGCTCGCCTCGCTCGAGCTGGCGATCGAGTCGGGCGAGACCGCCGGCGCGTGCGATACCGGCTTCGCCTGTCCCTACACCAACACGATCAGCTGGAAGAGCCAGAACACGCCGCTGCCGACGCAGAACAACCCGCGCATGATCTTCGAGCGGCTGTTCGGCGACAGCACCAGCACCGATCCGAAGGTGCGCCTGGCGCGGCTGCGCCAGCAGCGCAGCGTGCTCGATTCGCTCAGCGAGGAGGTGTCGCGCCTGCGCGGCGTGCTGCCGCAGAGCGATCGGACGAAGCTGACCGAATACCTCGACGCGATTCGCGGCGTGGAGCAGCGCATCCAGATCGCGGAAGAGCAGAGCGATCAGGAACTGCCGCTCGTCGATCACCCGGCGGGGATTCCGGCCAACTGGGAAGATCACCTGAACCTGATGTTCGACTTGCAGGTGCTGGCGTTCCAGTGCGACCTGACGCGCGTCATCACGCTGATGGTCGGCCACGAGCACAGCGGCATGACCTATCCGCAGATCGGCGTGCCCGACGCGCACCATCCGATCTCGCACCATCAGCAGGAACCGGACAAGGTCGCGAAGGTCGCCAGGATCAACGCCTACCACGTGAAGATGTTCGCGAAGTACCTCGAGAAGCTGCAGGCGACTCCTGACGGCGACGGTACGCTCCTCGATCACATGACGGTGATGTACGGGGCGGGGATGGCGGACAGCAACAGCCATTCGCCGATCGACATCCCGATGATCCTCGCCGGCGGCGGCGTCGGGCATCTGAAGGGCGGCCGGCACATCCGCTTCAAGAACATGCCGCTCGCGAACCTGCACCTGACGCTCCTCGATCAGTTCGGCGTCCACATCGACAAGATCGGCGACAGCACGGGCAGAGTCGATGCGCAGATTCTGGCGTTGTGAGGCAATCCTAAGAGTGCGTGGCGAAATCAAACTCTCCACCACGGAGGACACGGAGGACACGGAGGAAATGCAGTCCTCCGCGTCCTCCGTGTCTCACGTGGTGGAGAGTTCAACACTGCGAATGCTTCAAAGGGCTGCGCTACCGGCGCCCCTTGCGATCATCTGCAGCGCTTCGATCGCGATCGCCGCGACAGACACGCGGCTGATCCAGGCCGCCAAGAAGGGCGACGTCGAAGCGGTGCGAGCGCTGCTCAAGCAGCGCGCGCTGGCCCCTGGGGCCCTGGGGCCCTGGGGCGTTGACGTCAACGCCGCGCCGGGCGATGGAACGACCGCGCTGCACTGGGCGGTGCACCGCGACGACGTCACGATCGCCGACCTGCTGCTTCAGCGCCGGCGCGCGCGCCAACGCCGCCAACGACCTCGGGACCACGCCGCTGCACCTGGCCTGCACGAACCGCAACATGGCGATGGTCGAGCGGCTGCTCACGGCCGGAGCAAACGTCAACGCGACGCTGCTGAACGGCGAGACCGTGCTGATGGCGTGCGCACGTGCCGGCGACGCCGCCTCCGTGAAAGCGGTCCTGGCGCGTCATCCCGACGTGAACGCGAAAGAGCGCGAGCATCAGCAGACCGCGTTGATGTGGGCCGCGTCGCAGCGCCATCCCGACGTCGTCCAACTGCTGATCGAAGCCGGCGCGGATATTCGCTTACGCTCGCTCACCTACCCGCAGACGGTGGTCGGCGAGCAGACGCAGCGCGCCGGGCGCGAGGAGTTGAACTACACCGTGCTGCGCGGCGGCGCGACGCCGCTGTTGTTCGCCGCCAGGGTCGGCGACGTCGAGTCGGCGCGGCTGCTGTTGAAGGCGGGCGCCGATCCGAACGACGCGCAGCCGGACGGTGTCAGCGCGCTCGTGCTCGCCGCGCACAGCGGCCACGGCAACGTCGGCGCGCTGCTGCTCGAGCACGGCGCGGATCCGAATGCCGCCGGCAGCGGCTACAGCGCGCTGCACGCGGCGATTCTGAGAAGCGACCTGAACCTGGTGAAGGCGCTCCTCGCGCGCGGCGCCGACCCGAATGCCCGCATCAGCAAGGGAACGCCGATGCGGCGCGATACGACCGACTGGAACCTGGCGGCAACGCTGATCGGATCGACGCCGTACTGCTGGCGGCGCGGTTCCTCGAGTCCGAGATCATGCCGGTGCTCGTCGCCGGCGGCGCCGATCAGCGCGCGACGCTGCCCAACGGTGCGGACGGGCTGCTGCTGGCCGCCGGCGCTGGGATCGAGCAAGAACGCAAGCCGCCGCGGCATCGAGACGATCGACTTCGGCAAGGTCGAGCCGGAGAGCCGCGTGCGCGAGGCGGTCGCCGATGGCAATTCGCCTCGACGGCGACGTCAATGCGGCGTCGACTCAGACCGGCGACACCGCGCTCCACGTCGCCGCCGCGCTCGGCTACGACACCGTCGTCGAGTTCCTGGTCGGAGCACGGCGCCAGGGTCGGCGCGAAGAACAAGCGCGGCATCGACGCCGCTCGCGGCGGCGATGTTCGGATCGACGACGGGCCGCGGCGGCGCAGCACCGCGCCGGCCGGCGCCGATTCGATCGGCTTCGAGCCGCCAGTCGAACTGGCCCATCCAACGACCGTCGCGCTGCTCAAGAAGCTGGGCGCGACGGAGTAGTGATGTCGGGATTTGGGATTCGGGATTCGGGATTTGATAGTGCTGGTTCGAGCAGCGGTGTAATTCCGGATCCTGACGATCAAATCCCAAATCCCAAACCCAGATCCCGAGACGCGCATCCGTCGCCGCGGCGTGCCTCGTGCTCGCGAGCGCAGCGGTGAGCCGCGTCGCGGCCCAGCAAACTTTCACGGGCCGCATCTCCGACAGCACCTGCGCCGCGTCGCACCAGGCCAGGGCGGCCGCGAGCGAGGCTCACCGACCGGCAGTGTCTGGTCGCGTGCCTCAACGCGCTCGCGAAGTGCGTGCTCGTCGACCAGAACAATCGGGCCGTGCCGATTGCGAGATCAGGATGCGATGGGGCTGCCGCTGTACGCCGGCCGGCCGGTGAAGATCACGGGCGAGCTGAAAGGCGACGCGATCGTCATCACCAAGGTCGAAGCGATTCCGGCGCATCTGCACATCGGCCACGTGATGACGAACTGGCGCGACACGCCGGGGACGCGCGGCTTCCTCCCGGTGGCGATCGACGAGGCGCGGGTCGCGTTGCTCCACGCCGGCCTGGCCGCGAAGAGCACGACGCTCGACGACATCGCGCTGCACGCCGGCCACGTGCTGAACGCGCTCGATCCGGCGATCGAACCCAAAGGGCCCAGCGCCGGATACGGCGTCAAGAAAGCCGCCGCGGGCGCGCTGCAGCATCTCGACTTCGCCGCCAGGGCCGAAGGCGCGACGGCGACGATCACGACCCACGCCGCGCAAGTCGCCTCGTCGCTCTCGAACGTGCAGCAGTGGGTCGATCAGGCGATCGCGACCGCGCAGAGAGATCCGCGCGTCGACGGACACCGCGCGAGGCCACGGCGCTGACCACCGATCTCGTCGATACGGTCAAGCGAATCGGCGACGAGGGTCTGCAACCCGCGCAGACCCACATGGCTGCCATCCTCAAGGCCGAAGGGCTCCTCGGCGCTCCACGATAGTCAGGCAGCCTTGAAGGGCTGCGCTACCGTTCGTGGTGTCCGCCTTCAGGCGGACCCTAGATCGTCCAGCGCCGAGGGTCCGGCTGAAGCCGGACACCACACACACGAACCGTCGCCCACAGACGCTTTTACGGTGTCGTCCTGAAGCTCGCAAACAGGCTGCCTTGCTGGCCGCTCAGATCCACGAACCCTGAAATCTGCCGAAGTAGGTCGTCGCCGCGGTCAGCGGCGCGGCCGGGATGAACGCGGCGTTCCGGCCGTCGTTCGAGACGACGACGTCACCGGCGACTCGCTGGCCAGTGGTGCCGTCGGTCAGCGTCAGCGACGTCGTGCTCACGCTGAGACGGTTGATCCGCTCGCTGAACGTGAGCTGCACGGTCGCGTCGAGCGCAACGTTCTGCGCGCCGTTCGACGGCGCGACGGTGGTCACCGCCGGCGCGACGAGGTCGACGCTGCTGCCGGTGGTGAACTGCGTGACCACCGGCGCCGCGATCGGCGTGCCGCTCAGATCGGTGACGGCGCCGACCGTCACCGTATAGATCGTCGCGGCCTTGAGCGGCGTCGACGGCGCCAGGATCGCGCGCGTGTCGCCGTTGCCGAGCGTCAACGCCGTCCGCACCGCCAACCGTTCGCGCTCAGCGTGATCCGATCCGCCGACAGCGCATCGATCGCGCGGTCGAAGTCGATCATCACCTGCACGTTGCGCGGCACCGCCGTGAACTGATCGCCGGACTCGACGCCGCGACCTCGGGTCCGGTCGTGTCGGCGGTGGTTCCGGTGGTGAAGCTGAAGTTGCCGAGGCCGCCGCCGGCGCCGAGCAGGTTGCCGGCGAGATCCGTGATGCCGGCGAACGAGAAGAAGACGCTGTGGCTGTGGCTGATTGCCAGCGGTGCGGCGGCGACGAAGCTGATCGTGCGGCCGTCACCCGACACGGTATAGGTGCCGGTGACGAGCTGACCGATGGCGTTGTCGGAGACCTGGAACGTCGGCGGCGTCACCGAGCTCGGATCGATCGGCTCGTTGACGCGCAGCGCGATCACCGCGTTGGTCGGGACGTTGACGAGGCCGCTGGCCGGATTGGTCGCCGTCACCATCGGCGAGGCGATGTCGGGGCCGGGACCGACCGTGAACTGCGTCGCGTTCGGCGCCACGCTGTTGCCGCTGACGTCGTTCACGCCCGCAATGGTCACGGTCACGATCTGTCCGTCGGGCAGGGGCGCGAACGGCGTGAGATAGACGTCGCGGTTGCCGTTCGCGAGGAAACCGACGCGGCGATCGCATTCCCTCCGGCGCTGATCGCAATCGTCGCGCCCGTCACGGTCGCCGGATTGATCGGTTCGCTGAACCGCACCAGCACCGCCGCGTTGTCGCCGACGTTGATCGCGCCGTTGGGCGGCGTCACCGTTCGCGCAACCGTCGGCGCAGTGGTGTCGCTGGCCGTGCCGGTGGAGAAGAACCACGACGCGGTGAACCGCTGGCTCAAGCCGTTGGCGCCGCGAATCGCGGTCGTCGTCTGGTACGAGTAGAACGCCTCGGGTGCGAGCGCCGCGCCGGGCACGATCCGAATGACGCGGCCGGTCGCATCGACGCTGACCGCCGCCGTGACCGTGCCGGTCGGACCGGACACGGTGACCGAGGTCGAATCGACCGTGGCCGGATCGAGCGGCACGTTGTAGGTCAGCGTGATGACCGGATTGAGCGGCACGCCGCTCGTGCCCGACACCGGATTGGTCGCGGTGACGGCCGGCGCGGTCGCGTCGGGATCCGCGGTGGTGCGGAACGACGCCTGATACGCGTTGAGGCTGTTGCCGTTGAGATCCTTCGCGCTGGTATCGACGAACACCTGAATCAGGGCGTCGAACGCCCACGGCGCCAGCCGGCGTAGAACGTGATCACCTGGTCGCCGCGGCGGTAGCCACGCTGCCGGCGACGAGCGCGCCGTTCTGTGTCACCTGCACGGCCGACGGAATCGTCGACGCATTCATGCGCTCGTTGAGGAACAGCACGATCGGCGTCGAGGCGGTCACGCCGTTCGCGCCGTTGCCCGGCCGCTGACCGACGACCGACGGCTAGCTCGTGTCGAGGCTGCCGGTCGTCGAGAACGACGCGGTGAAGTCGGCGAGCGGATTGCTCGCGAGATCCTTCACGCTGCCGGTGATCGCCAGGGTGACGGTGCTCGCCGCCGGCAGCGTGCCGCCGTTGAGCGTCACCGTGCGCGCGTCCGGCGACACCGACGAGATGGAGCCGAAGCGCGAGCCGTTGGCGAACAGGGCGAACGTGTTGTTGGTGACCGTCGCCGGATTCAGCGATTCCGAGAACGTCACCACCACGGTGGAATTGAGGCCGACGTCGGTCGATCCGTCGGTCGGCGTCACGCTGACCACGGTCGGCGGGTCGGTGTCCGCGACGGCGGCCGTGTGGAACGAGGCCGCGACGAAGTTGTTGGCGATGCCGGAGAGATCCTGGACGCCGCTGATCTGCACGCTGATCGTCGTGTCGCCGGGCAGCGGACTCGCTGGCGCGAAGCTCGCCGTCGCGCCGTTGATGGTGTACGAGCCGGTCACCGAGCTCACCCCTGGATACGAGACCCGGAACGAGGCTGCCGTCACCGACAGCGGATTGATCGTCTTGTTGAACGTCGCGACGATCGTCGTGTTCACGGCGACGTTCGCCGCGTTCTGCGGCGGCGTCAGCGTGCTGACCACGAGCGGTCCGTTGTCGGTCTGACCCGCGCCGGTCGTGAAGGTGCTGCCGAACGGGATCACCGTGTTACCGGCGACGTCGGTGAAGTTGCTCGGCGGTGATCGTGTACGCCGTGTCAGGCGCGAGATTCGTCGCCGGCGTGAACGTGACCGTCAGCCGATCGGTGCTGAGCGACAGCGCGCCGGCAACCGGCGTGCTGTTCGCTGCTACCGTGACCGCGTCGGTCCGCAGCGTCACCGGACTGATCGGCGCATTGACCTGGATCGACATCTTCGCGTTCACCGGCGCGCCGGTGGTGTTGGCCGGCGGGCTGACCGAGGTGACCACCGGCGCCGTCGTCCGCGGTCCGGCGCCGGTCGTGAAGCTCCACGACGCGAACAACGTCTGGCCGACGAGGTCGGCGATGCCGTTGGCGAAGGCGGAGTAGGCGGTGGACGCCGACAGCGGCGCCGCCGGCACGAGCGTGGCGCTCCGTCCGTCGGTAGAGACCAGGTACGACGCGTTGATCGGGATGCCGGTATTCTGCGGCGCCAGGGTGAACGTGCCGCTGTGCACCGTCTGCGGATCGATCCGCTCGCTGAACGCGATTTGCACCAGCGCGTTGGTCGGTACGTTGACGGCGCCGCTCACCGGGCTGGTCACCGTCCACGGTCGGCGTGATCAGATCGAGACCGCCGGCGGTCGTGAAGTGCCGCACCTGCGCGGTCGCGAGCGGCCGTCCGCTCAGATCGGTCACCGCGCCAATCGTCAGCGTGTAGACCGTGGACGGCTGCAGTGGATCGATCGGCGTGAGCACGACGCGCGCGTCGCCGCTGGCGAAGAGCGACCAGCACCGGCACCGCCTGCGCGCCGGCGGCCAGCACGATCCGATCGGCCGACAGCACGTCGATCGCGCGATCGAAGTCGATCACGACCTGCGTGTTCCGCGGCACGTTGACCAGGTTGTCGACCGGGCTCACGCCGCGCACCTGCGGACCGGTGGCCGTTGTCGTCGTCCCCGACGTGAAGCTGAAGTTCGAGAGCCCGCCGGCGCTGCCGATCGCGTTGCCCGCGAGATCGGTGATGCCGGCAAACGCGAAGAAGACGCTGTGGCTGCGGTTGATGCCGAGCGGCGCGGCCGGTGCGAACGAGATCGTCCGGCTGTCGCTGCTCACCGAATACATGCCCGTCGAGCCGCTGACCGACGACGTTGTCGAAGACCTGGAAGGAGGCGTTCGAGACCGAGCTCGGATCGATGGGTTCGTTGATCCGCAGCGCGATGACGACGTTGAGCGGCACGTTGGTGAGCCCGCTCACCGGGTTCGTCGCGACGACCACGGGGCCGGCGAGATCAGGTCCGTTCCCGACCACGAACTGCGCGGACGAGGGCGCGACGATGTTGCCCGCAGCGTCGGTCACGTTGGCGACCGAGACGGTTACGACCTGACCGTCTGGCAGCGGTCCGTTCGGCACGACCGAGACGTCGCGGTTGCTGTTCGCGAATCCGATCGAGGTGGGGATCGGTCCGAGCCGGCCCGCTCACGGCGATCGTGGCCGGGTTCACGGTCTGCGGATTGATCGCCTCGCTGAAGTGCACCGGGATACCGGCGTTGTCGCCGACGTTCACCGCACCATGCGGCGGCGTCACCGATCGCACCGCCTGAGCGCATCCGTATCGCTGTCGGCGCCGGTGGTGGAAGAACCAGGGAGATCATCGTCTGCTGCGCGACGCCGCTGGCGCTGCGGATGCCGGGCGCCGTCGAGAACGTGCAGAACACGTTCGGCGCGAGGAGCGGCGGCCGGCGCGATGCGGATCACCTGTCCGGTCTGATCGAGGCTGATCGTCGCCGCCTGGACGCCGCTGCCGTTGGCGCCCGACAGCTGCACCGTGGTCGCGTTCACCGACGCCGGATCGAGCGGCACGTTGAGAGGCGAGCGTGATCACGACGTTGCGTGGCACGTTGTTGCTGCCGTTCGTCGGCGTCGAGGCCACCGGCGTCGGCACCGCCGTCAGCGGATCCGCCGCGGTGGAACGATCCTGATACGGATTGATCGAGTTGCCGCGGACGTCGCGCACCGTGGTGTCGACGAACACCTGCACGAACGCACTGGGCGCCCACGGGCTTGCCGGCACGAAGGTGAGCGTCTGCGCGTTCGCGCTGCGCCTGCACCGTCCCGGTCACCAGCTGACCGTTCTGCGCCACCCGCACCTGACGGCGTCGCAGGCGTCGAGCGGCTCGTTGACGAACACCACAATCGGCGTCGTCGCGGCGACGTTGGAGCGCGCCGTTGCCGGGCCGCTGTCCGACGACCGACGGACGCGCCGTGTCGAACGCGGCGCCGGTCGAGAACGCGCTGGTGAAGTCGGCGAGCGCGTTGCCTGACATGTCCTGGATCCCGCCGGTCAGGACGATCGGTGATCACCCGGCTGGCCGGCGGCGTGCCGCGCCGGACAGAACGCACCGTGCGGTTGTCCGCCGAGATGCCGGCGAAGTTGCCGACCCGCGAGCCGTTCGCGCCATCAACTCGACCGTGTTGTTGTTCACGGTCGACGGATTCAGCGACTCCGAGAACGTCGCGGCGATCGGCGCATTCAGGCCGACGCCGGTCAAGTGCCCATCGGCAGGCGTGACGCTGAGGACGGTCGGTGCGGTGGTGTCGAAACACCGCCGCGGTGCCGGAACGACTGGAAGAAGAAATTGTTGGCGCTGCCGGCGAGGGTCCGCGGACGCCGTTGATCTGCAGGTTGACCTGCACGTTGCCCGGCAGCGGACCGACCGGCGTCATCGTGACGATCGATCCGTTCACCTGATAGCCTTGCCGCGAGGCCGCCCGCGTTCGACGACAGCGTCATCGTGCTCTGTCCGACTGTCGACGGGTTGACCGCTCGACTGAACGTCACCTCGATCGTCGCCGTCACCGGCACGTCGACGCTGGCGTTGGCCGGCGTCACCTTCGTGACCGTGAGCTGGTTCGGGTTGGCGGTCGTCGTCCCGGTCGTGAACGAGGCTCGTCGCCGGAACGATGCCGTGCCCCGTGAGATCCGATGCGGCGCCGACGGCGATCGTGTGCGAGTCGTCGCGGTCAGCGGCGACGCGGGTGTGAAGAGCAGCGACCGTCGATCCGTCGCCAGCGACACCGTTCCAGCCACCGGCGTGCCGTTCGTTTGCACGCTCAGCGATCCAGATCCGACGGTGAGCGGGTTGAGCGGGGACGTCGACGTGCGCGCGCGATCTGTGCGTTCAGCGGCACGGCGGGTGCTGCCGTCGGGCGGGCTGAAGGCGAGGACCGACGGGCCGGTCGTCCGCGGACCCGCGTCCGTCGTGAAGGTCCAGGAGGCGAATGCCGTCCTGACCAGTGAAATCCGCGATGCCGTTCACCGTCGCCGTGTAGATGGTGAACGGCGCCAGCGGCGCCGCAGCAATCAATGTCGCGCCGCGGCCGTCCGGCGCGACGAGTAGCGACGCGACGATCGGGATGCCGGCCGCCTGCGGCGAGACGGCGAACGTGCCGCTGTGCACCGTCTCCGGATCGATGCGCTCGCTGGAAGCCGATCTGAATCAGCGTGTTCGTTCGGCACGTTGGTGGCACCCGATACCGGGCTGGTCACCGTGACGGTGGGCGCGACGAGATCCACGCCGGCGGCCGTGGTGAAGACCTGCGTGACTGGTGCTGCCGCGGCGCCGGTGAGATCCTTCACCCGCGCCGATCGTCATCGTATAGACGGTTTGCGCCGGCGAGCGGCAGGCGACACCGGCGTGAGCACGACGCGCGCATCGCCATTGGCGAAAGCTCATGATCGTCGGCACTGGTCTGTCCAGGCGATCGACAGCGTGATCAGGTTCGCCGATAACGTGTCGATCGACCGGTCGAAGTCGATCACGATCTGCGTATTGCGCGGCACCGCGGTCAGCTCGATCGGACGGGCTGACGCCCGTCACCTGCGGACCAGCGCCGGCCGAGGTGAATCCGGTCGTGAAGCTGAAGTTCGACAGCCCGCCGCCCGGCCCGATCGGATTGCCCGAGAGGTCGGTGATGCCGGCGAACGCGAAGAAGACGCTGTGGCTGCGGTTGACGCCCAGCGGGGCCGCCGGCGCGAAGCTGATCGTCCGCGCATCGGTGCTGATCGTGTAGGCGCCGGCTGATCTGCTGACCGAGGGCGTTGTCGAGACCTGGAACGTCGTGCTCGTCACCGTGCTCGGGTCGATCGGCTCGTTGGTTCGGAGCGCGATCACCGTGGTCGTCGGAACGTTGACGAGGCCGTTCGCCAGGTTTTCGGCGCAGCACGAGCGGTGAGGTCAGATCGGGTCCGTCGGTGACCGCGAACTGCGTGGCGCTCGGCGCCACCGCATTGCCCGCGACGTCGGTGACGCCGAAGAGCGTCACCGTGATGACCTGGCCGTCGGGCAGCGGCGCGGTCGGCGTGAGGAACACGTCGCGGTTGCCGTTGCCGAATCAATCGCGTAGTCCACCGGTCCGAGCGCCGACGCGACGGCCATTGTCGTGGCGTCGACCGTCTGCGGATTCAGCGCTTCGTTGAAGCGGACGATCGATGCCGGCGTTGTCGCCGACGTTGACGGCGCCGTGCGGCGGGCGTCACCGAGCGCACGACCGGCGCGGACGTGTCCGTCGTGGCGCCGGTGAAGAAGTTGCCAGAAGCCCGAGTTCGGCTGCGTGACGCCGCTGGCGCTGCGCAGGCCCGGCAGCGTCTGAATCGTGTAGAACGAATCGGGTTGCAGGTCCGCGGGCGGCGTGATGCGGATTACGCGGCCGGATGCGTCGAGGCTCAGCGCCGCGTCCTCCTGGCCGTCCGGACCGAAGTGAACAGCACCGTCGCATCCGTCACCGAGGGACGGATCCAGCGCGACGTTGAAGCCGAGCGTGACGACGACGCGTTGCGCGCGTTGCCGCTCGAGCCGATGGTCGGATTCGTGCTCGTCACGATCCGGTATCGTCGTCGCCGGATCGTCTGTGGTGCCGGAACAGGCTCTGATACGGAATCAGCGTGTTGCCGTTCGCATCCCGCGCGGAGCTGTCCACGAACACCTGAATCAGCGCGTTCGGCGCCCACCGTCCGCTGGTCTGAACGTGATCACCTGGCCGTTGCCGGTGACCTGCACCGCGCCTGGCGCAAGCTGACCGTTCTGCGCGAGACGTGCAGCGCGCCCGCCGCGCTCTGCGGATCGATGCGCTCGTTCAGGAACAGGACGAGCGGGATGGTCCGGCCGACGCCGGAGGCGCCGCTGCCGGGCCGCTGACCGACGGACCGACGGACGGGTGGTGTCGAAACCGGCGCCGGTCCTGAAGGTGCTGGTGAAGTCCGCGAGCGGATTCCCGGACACGTCCTGTGCGGCGCTCGTCGCGGCGATGGTGACCTCGCTGGCCGCAGGCATCGTGCCGCCGGACATGAACACGGTCCGGTTGTCCTGCGAGATGCTTCGAGATGTTCCCGAACCGCGCGCCGTTGGCGAAGAGCGCCAGCGTGTTGTTGTTCACGGTTGCCGGGTTGAGCGACTCGGAGAACGTGATCACGATCGGCGCGTTCGGGCCGACGCCGGTCGTGCCGGGGGCCGGCGTGACGCTCAGCACCGTTGGCGGTGTCGTGTCGATCGTCGCGGCGGTGCGGAACGACTGGAAGATGAAGTTACTGAGGTTGCCGGCGAGATCGCGAACGCCGTTCACCTGCACGTTGATCTGCGCGTTGCCCGGCAGCGGACTCGCGGGCGTGACGGTCACGACGTTGCCGGCGGTCTGATAGCTCGCCGAGAGATTGCCTGTCGTGGTCGAGAGCGTCACGGTGCCGAACGAGACCGTCGTCG
>ERZ1370068.994-contig-10908_pt1 | contig 20809 bp, 42 predicted proteins | sample MGYA00561227_ERZ1370068 | MGnify/ENA primary metagenome ERZ1370068 (study PRJEB38410, sample SAMEA6850437) | metagenome | study: Metagenomic assessment of the ecological functions of the soil: analysis of the soil microbiota associated with the... | reverse complement strand
CTACGTATTGCTTATTGTTTCGTGCGTGTCGATGCTGCCATGAGAAGAGCAACTCCAAGGGAGCGTCGCCATGCCGACGATGCAGGGGCGTACCACCGACACGAAGCGACCCGCACAATGCGGCCCGTTCCGCACGGACGGTGCGTAGCATGGCCGTCCACGACCTCTGGTACAAGAACGCGATCCTCTACTGCCTGGACGTTGAAAAGTACATGGATGCGAATGGCGATGGCACAGGTGACTTCGAGGGACTGCACCGCCGCCTCGAATACCTCGCGGGTCTCGGCGTGACATGCCTCTGGCTGCAGCCGTTCTATCCGTCGCCTAACCGCGACAACGGATACGATATCAGCGACTTCTACGGGGTCCATCCCAAGCACGGCACGCCGGGCGATTTCGTGGAGTTCATGAACCACGCGAAGGCGCTCGGGCTTCGGGTCATCATCGATCTCGTCGTGAACCACACCTCGGATGCGCACCCCTGGTTCCAGTCCGCGTGCGCGGATCCGAAGTCGCCATTCCGTGACTGGTATGTCTGGTCCGACGAGCGGCCCAATGACTACGACAAGGGGATGGTCTTCCCCGGCACACAAAAGTCCACGTGGACGTTCAACGATACGGCGGGCCGGTGGTACTTTCACCGCTTTTACGACCACCAGCCTGACCTCGACACCTTCCATCCAGCCGTCCGGCACGAGATCACCAAGATCATGGGCTACTGGCTGGAGCTCGGGATCTCGGGCTTCCGCATGGACGCAGTGCCGTTCATCGCTGCCAGGAAGGGCGTGGCCGTCCCGACGCAGCGAGACTACGGCTTCCTCGCACGAGCTCCGACAGTTTCTGCAGTGGCGTTGCCGCGATGCCATCATGCTCGCCGAGGCGAACGTGCCACCAGACGAGAGCATGGAGTTCTTCGGTTCGGAAGGCGATCGCCTGCAGCTCATGCTGAACTTCCCGGTGAACCAACGCCTCTTCTACGCCTTCGCTACCGGCGACATCGGACCCGCTCACCTGGGCGCTTCAGCAGACGTCGAAGAAGCCCAACATGGCTCAGTGGGTCCATTTCCTCCGGTCCCACGACGAACTCGATCTCGGGCGGCTCGCCCGAGCAGCGCGCGGCGGTCTTCAAGGAGTTCGCGCCGGACAAGACGATGCAGCTCTACGATCGCGGCATCCGGCGCCGGCTAGCGCCGATGCTGAAGAACGACCGGCGGCGGCTGGAGCTCGCGTTGAGCCTGCTTGTTCTCATTGCCCGGCGTCCCGATGATGCAGTACGGCGATGAAATCGGCATGGGTGATGATCTCACCATGGAGGAGCGCGAGTGCGCCCGGACGCCGATGCAGTGGACCAACGAGCCGCGCGGCGGCTTCTCGCGGGCGGAACGGACGGTGCGGCCGGTCGTCAACGACGAGATCTACGGCTACGAGAAGGTGAATGTCGCACAGCAGCGCCGCGATCCGGAGTCCTTGCTGAACTGGACCGAGCGGCGGATCCGGATGCGCAAGGAATGCCCGAGCTCGGCTGGGGTGACTTCACGGTATTGCGCGTCGATGTCCCCGAGGTGCTAGCGATCCGCCACGACTTCCGCGGCGTGTCCATGCTCACACTCCACAACTTCTCGAGCCGACGTCAATCGTTCGCCGTCGATCCCAAGACCGACAACAGTGGTCTCCTGGTCGACGTGTTCGACGAGAACCACAGCCGGTCCGAGAGCGGCATGCACGAGATCACGCTCAAGCCATACGGTCATCGCTGGTATCGCGTGGGTGCCCCGGACAACGCGCTTAACCGAACGAGCTTCTAGTCCGCCGGCGCGAGTGAGGCGCGAATCAAGCAACGCGCAACCCGGAAGGAGAGCACGTGACCGGTGGCGTTCGCGCACGAGCCTTCGCGGGCGGGCCTCGAAGCGCCCAGCGCGTACGGGTTCAAGAGCATTGAGTTGGAGGTCCATCTTGGGGACCGTCAAAGCGGCGACTGCGCCTGATCCGGGCTGAAACCGCATTATCGGCGACTTCAAGGGAGCTCGCCGCGATCATTCGTTGACCCTGCGCTCCCGAAGCCGTAGGTAGCCGTTTCGCACGGCGCTGTACGCGTCGATCACATCATCATCGAAGGCCGCGAAGAGCTCGTCGTTGAGTGCGCGCTCGTTGACCCTGTTGCCAGCCATGAGGCTCAGAGCCGGGATCACCGGAACCACGTAGGTCAGCGGATCTATCGTGCGGTCGATTACCTTCCCGATGCCGTCTCGGACGGTGAGCGGCTCCATGAACGGGAGAACGAGGTACGGTCCGGGCCCGATGCCCCACTTGCCGAGAGTCTGGCCGAAGTCGGCAGGACTCTTCGTGATGTGCCAGACGTCCTTGGCCGGGTCGAAGAGGCCCCCGACGCCAACGGTACTGTTGATCAGGAAGCGGCTCACTTCGCGTCCCGCGCCGTTCCACTTCCCCTGGAGTAGGTTGTTGACCACGCGTGGAACGACGTTGAGGTTGTCGAATGCGTTCGCGATCATGATCCCAGCCGGTTGGGGCACAACCGTCTTCCACCCCATCGCGACGGGCTTCAGCGCGTACTTGTCCATGCGGCGGTTGAACTCGAATGTCTTCGCGTTGAATTCCTCCCAGGGGTCGTAGTCTTCGAGTTCCCCGGGCTCCCGGCTGCGGGCGGGACCACCGAGCGCGGAGCGCTCGCCGCCGGAACTGGGCGGTCCAGCAGGGGTCGCGTCGGCGGGCACGGTCCACCGGTCGTCGGCGTCCGCCTTCCAGTCGGCTGTAATGATTGGAACTGAATTGATGTGGCAGTCACTCGGCAGGTCGTAGTTCACCAACGGCTGGATCAGCGATTTGGTTGACGTCTTTCCGCGTGCTGTCGCCGGCGAACGATCCGACGTTGTTGGCCAACGCGCCGACCAGCCCCTGGCCCCTGAACCGTCAGCGCGAGTACAGTGGGCAAGGCGCCCCACGTACCTAACGCGTCGTCGGTCGCCGTCGGACCCTGAAGGATCGCACTCGCGCCCCAGATAATCGCGCCCGGCTTTGATGGCAAAAGAACCCGCGACAACTGCATGTCCCCGAATCCGACCCCTTCGCCGACGCCGGGAGCCAACTCCGGCGGATAGATGACGGGCGCGGTCGTTCGCGTGATCACATGGCATTCGTCGGTCAGCCGGAACGGGATCACGACTTGGATGTTGGGGAGTACATCGTCCATATGGCCGACGCCAAAGTTGATGTTGTTCTGGAGCGGCACCGAGGATCAGATCCGCGACGGGATTCTGAGTCTTCGTCGCCAACTCCGATTCGTCCTGAGCGCGGACTGGAGCCGGCGCCGTTGAGAACATGATCAGTACTGACGCAAACGCACACGCGATCTGCCGCCAATGTGTCATTATCACCGCACCCAGTCCACGCGCTTGATTGTCGAAGGATTCCGCAGCCACGAGATGAGCGGAGCGCCCAGTCGGGACACCACTCATTCATTCACGGTCCAGGATGACAACGCCTACATGTACCGCCGCAATCCGACTATGGTCGTAACTCGTTCATTCGGCGACAGGTCGGCGCTTGAAGTGCTGGGAAATTCCGAAAACCCCAACGGGAGGTGATCGCCGTGCCGATCAATCCCAGTCCAAAACAGCTCGAAACGTTCCCCGCTCCGCGTAGCACCTGCTCGTTCGGCCTCCGTTCGGTCGTCATGTTGCGTGTACGGCCGACAGGGCTTCTGAGCTGACGGATGGCGAACGCGAGTACTGCCTCTCAGATGGCGCCCAGCGCGGATGGCGAAGCAGTGCTAGTGACGCTCGAAGACAGCGAGACCACCCAATCCACATCTTACGCCGCGCGCTGCCGCGGAGGGCAGGTGGCATGGCAATTTTCTACCGTTGCCTCAGGTGCCGAATCTCACGCGGCTGCATACGTTTGGGCCGCGGCGTTCAGCAAAGCGATGCTTAGTCGGATATGACGAGGCATCTCGCCCGCGTCGGCTAGACAGGCGAGCAGGCGGGTTCTGATCCCGCGGCGAATGCGCCGCTTGCGTCGCGCTGCCGCGAGATGCCTCACCGTTGCCGAGGGGTCAGGCCGCCGGAGACGGCCGCGCCGCGGGCGAATCGGATCATCGCGACCAGCCGGTCGCGTGCCTCGACGACGGTCGATGCCGACGCTGTCCACACCGGCGGCCGTGATCGCCGACCGCTCGTCGTCGGCGTCGGCGGCGCCGAATGCGGCGACGATGATGCGCACCTCGGGCCGACGCTAGGCGCAGCCGCTTGACGAGATAGCGAACGGGTGCGACGGCGCCAGGGCGAGACGGCGGCTATGCAGACGACTCGCGGCGCGCCGCTCGGCGACGTGGGTCACGACCTCCGAGGACATCGGCTCGGGTGAGACGACTTCCATCGTGTGCTCGGAAGGATGGCGGCATCGCGGCCTGAAGCGCGAGCAGCGCCACGTGGTCGAACGCGTCGTCGGCCGGACAGCCGATCGCCAGGATCCGGGGATCGGACTCCACCGCCCCTTCCAATGCGGGACACGTGGATGGTCCACGTACGACGTCAGCGAACGCGGCAGCGAGCGCGATGACGTCATCGTCCGACAGCTCGCCGCGCGCGCGATCCGCTTTTGGCGACCGCGACCGCCGGAATCACGAGGTCATCGAGCACCGCGTCTGCGCGTCCGCCCGGCGCGATAGGACTCGGCGAGCTCCGCCGCTTCCGTCGACATCGCCGGCGAGCAGGCGCTGATAGGAACCCGAGATGCGGGCGCAATGCCGGCTCGTCGCCAATCCAATACTCCGATGTACCGCAGCTCCGGCAACGTGGCGACCGAGCACGATCAGGCAGACGGTCAGCGGCGTGGCGATGACGAGCCCCACCGGCCCCCAGAGCCAGGCCCAGAAGGCGAGCCCGAGGACGAGCGCAACGCGCGAAACGCCGAGGCTCTGCCCGTGCAGGATGGGCCCGAGCAGCGACGTGCTGCCCACCGCGAGCCCGACGTAGGGCCCGGCGACGAGCGCCGGTTGAGTCCAGCCCGTGGCCGTCGCGACGCGTGAGCAGTACCGGTGGCGCCATCGCGGCCCAGAAGCCGACGAATGGGCACGAACTTGAGGACCGCGGCCAGCACGCCCCAGCCGGAAGTGCGTACGGGACGCCGAGGAGCGCGGAGCCCCAGACCGGCGCGCGACGCCGAACGCGACGTTGAGAGTCGTCTGCGTGAGCAGATACCGGCCGATCTGCGCGCTGGCGTCTCCGAGCGCGCGCGTCGTCATGGCCAGCCGGCCGTGGCCGGCCAGTCGCACGATGCGATTGCGCAGCGCCTGCCGCTCGAGCAGGACGAAGACGACGAGCAGCGTGACGAGGCCCGCCGATGCGCCTACGCGCACCACGGTCGTCGTCGATAGATCGCCGGTCGCGGCGATCTCACCACGACCATGGGTGCGTCGGCCGATTTGCTCGGCTCCAGATCCCGGGCCAGCTCGCTGAGCGTCGATTCGATCCGTTCGACGCCCGCGTCGCGCGCCATGCCGCGCAAATCGGCGACGCGACGCCGAAGCTGATCGCGATACTTCGGAAGTTCGCGCGTGAGACGTCATCACCTGCTGGGTCACGCCCCAGGCCAGGCTGCCCAGCGTCGCCCACGCGAGCGCGTGACGACCACGGCGACAGCGATCGCGCTGCCGAGCCGCCGCTCGAGCCATCCAGTCGGGGGACTCAGGACGAACGCGATGATAATGGCGAGCGCGACCGGCATGAAGACTGGCGCGGCCTCGTAAAGCGCCGCGACGACGCCGAGAAGGGCCAGAACGCCGGTCGCGGACCAGCGCCGGCGACGCTCGTCCGACCGAGCCGGAGCTCATATGCTCAGCCTGCCTGAGCGGTCCAGGTCAGCTTCTGAACGAAAATAGCCAGCGTTTTCGAACCGCGACGAGCTGGTCTTTGGCTTCACGGCTCCAGGCCCTTCGTGATCCTCCTTGTACCGCTCATTGACGCGGCATCCCGACCGCGCGAAGCATCTCCGGCGAGAATCGGGCGTAGTACGGCGTGTCGAGCAGCGAGTCCGAGCCCTTTTCAACAGCGTCTGACTGAGCACCTGGAAGCTCGGATACGGCGACCGACGGGTGTAGACCCCACCCACGCAGAAATCGCTCCGGGATGAGCCTCGAATACCTGAAACTCGCTCAGCTCACCGCCGGCCAGACGCGAGTTCAAGCGGCTCACGAACCCCAGGAGATCAGGGAGAGTCTGCCGCGGGTCTGGATGAATCACAAACAGGGTCTCAAGGGTCCCAGAGGCTGCACCTGATCGGCGAACTCGCGTACCAGGGCCATGATGTCGCCGTGAAACTCAAGCGGGTCGTCGAGAGCGAAGGGCCGGATCTCGAACCGTATCGTCTGCTTGAGGCGAGCTGCGCGCGCGAAGGGGCAAACGGGGAGCCCGCCGAAGACTTCGTGCGGTTGCTCGATGAATTGCTCCGACCACCTGAGGACCGCATCGAGGACAGCGCCTTCGCGGCTGGTGACGACGGGTATGGCGAGGTCCCATTGATTGACCAAGAGAGCAACGGACGTGCCACGGGTCATGCGGGCGCGCCGCCCACAAGCGCGATGCTCTCCACGTCGTACGTGGTGTGCAACGCGAGGCACTCATGCACGAACGGTTTCTGCCAGCTCGCGCGCCGCAGCTCGGAGATCGTCGGCTCCGCCGAGATGTTCCTGGCTGCCTGTGTCGCGGTCATCGCGTGGGCCGTGCTCGGCCCCCTGCTACGGCTTTTCCGATACGTGGCAGCTGGTCATCAAGCAACGGGAACGACGATCGTCACGTTCTCGTGGTTTTCATCATCCAGAACGCCCAGAACCGCGACGCCCGGCGATGCAGCTCGCGCTGGACGAGCCTCATTCGCGCCGTCAAGGGAGCCAGGACCGGGATGGTACGGCTCGAGGAGATGACGGATCAGGACCTCTGTGCGCTCGCGGGCGATTTCGAGAAGCCCGCTCTCGACTCGCCGCGGCCCACCAGGAGCCGAGCGTCAGCAGCATGACCAAACGGCCCGCAGCGAATGTGATGTCCGGAGGGCTCAGAGAGCACGGAGTAGTCCGGCAGTCGGGCCGCCGGCGCCTGGCAACAATTACCGAATCTTCCCGCAAGAGTTACTCAGTGAATCGACGCGAAGGCGAGCCAGAAAACGCGCCGGTCCTGTGGTCGGGCCCCAGGCGTTCGGCGAAAGCGTAGCAGCGCCTCAACGGGAGCGCCCCCGACACGAGCTCGTGGTGCCGGCGCGATTGCGTCGCGGTGGCGGACGCCGGCCAGCACCGGCAGGCACTCACCTTCATGAGCCGCTTCTTCACGGCCGATACCCGGCCATCGATCCACCGTGCCCCTGGTGTCGCTTGCGCCGACGATAGCTCGCCTCAGGCCGGCACCTGCTGGCCCTTCGCTTCGCGGCTCCAGGCCCGATGCCTGGCGAGGGCCTTGACCAGACTGGCCGCCGCCACTCGGCGACGTCACCGTCGCCGCCGGCGACGACGCCTTCCTCGAGCGCTCCCGCGGCTTCGACGGGCCGCGAGTCGCTCCGTTGTGGTTGGGAACCATCGCGACGCCCTCACCCGTCGCCGCCAGCGCCTTGCAGTGCTTGTAAGCCTCGTTGACGAAGAGCACCGCCATCGCGTCCGCCTTGAGCGCCTTCACGCTCTCGGCATCCGCCCCGGCACGAATACGGCGTCGAAGAGCACCGAGCCAACCGTGAGACAGGCTGAAGTCCACCGGAACCTTGACGCCACGCGTTCCGCTGAGCGTCCCGCCTCTCGGCGCGACCACCTTCGCCACCGCCCCGGCCGCTGACAGCGCCTTCTTCATCGCCGTCGATCGCGGCCGCGTCGACGCCGTCGGCGGCGAGGATCGCCACCTTCGCGGGTCTTGGCGGTGTCCTTGACGCGTGTTGGCCATACTCAGCGCCGCCGAGCGCTCGACCGCGCGCGTCGACTTCGCGCGTCTTGGCTCGAAATCCGCCGGCTTGCCATCGGCAGGAATGCTGCGATTCAGCGGCGGCTCCACGCTTCGGGATCGCGGGCAAGCCGAGCCCTTCGGCCACCTGCTCGGCCAGTCCTCGATCGACGTTCGCCAGCATCCCGACCATGCGCTCGCGGATGGCGGCGGTGTCGAGCTTGCCGAGCTCGAAGCGCAGGGCCTGCACGATGTGATCTCTTCTCGGTCTCCGACTGACTCTTCCAGAAGAGCGTCGCCTGGCTGAAGTGATCGAAGAACTTTTCGCCCCGGCGCCGCGCCTTCGTCGTCGGCGATGCGGCTCCGGGTAGCTGACGAAGCCGCCCATCCGGGCGCCGGCCTGAAACGGGCAGCCGCCGCCGAGCGTGTTCGGCCTCGTAGCTCGCGCGGCTGGTGTTGATCGTCTGTCGCATGTGGCCGTCGCGCTGGTTGTTGTGCACCGCCGCGACGGGCCGATTGATCGGGATCTCGTGGAAGTTCGGTCCGCCGAGCCGGATGAGCTGCGTGTCGGTGTAGGAGAACAGGCGGCCCTGCAGCAGCGGGTCGTCGGTGAAGTCGATGCCCGGCACGATGTGGCCGGGGTGGAACGCCACCTGCTCGGTCTCCGCGAAGAAGTTGTCGGGGTTGCGGTCGAGCGTCAGCCGCCCGACCCGCTGAACCGGCACGAGCTCCTCGGGCACGATCTTGGTGGGGTCGAGCAGATCGAAATCGAACGCGTGCTCATCCGTCTCCTCGATCACCTGCACGCCGAGCTCCCACTCGGGATAGGCGCCGGCCCTCGATCGCGTCCCACAGATCACGCCGGTGGAAGTCGGGGTCCTTCCCGGAGATCTTCTGGGCCTCGTCCCACAGCACGGAGTGCACGCCGAGCAGCGGCTTCCAGTGGAACTTCACGAAGCGCGACTCGCCCCGATCGTTGACGAGCCGGAAGGTGTGCACCCCGAACCCTTCCATCATGCGCAGGCTGCGCGGGATGGCGCGGTCCGACATGACCCACATGATCATGTGCATCGATTCCGGCATCAGCGAGATGAAGTCCCAGAACGTGTCGTGCGCCGACGCGGCCTGCGGCATCTCGTGGTGCGGCTCCGGCTTCACGGCGTGGATGAGATCGGGAAACTTCACGGCGTCCTGGATGAAGAACACCGGCATGTTGTTGCCGACGAGGTCGAAGTTGCCCTCTTCCGTGTAGAACTTCACGGCGAAGCCCCGCACGTCGCGCGCCAGATCGGCTCGAGCCGCGCGAGCCGGCCACGGTCGAGAACCGCACGAACACGGGGTCGTCGCGGCCGGGTCCTGCAGGAACTTCGCCTTCGTCAGCCGGGACAGCGGCTCGTAGACTCGGAAGTAGCCGTGCGCGGCGACGCCACGGGCGTGCACGACGCGCTCGGGAATGCGCTCGTGGTCGAAATGGGTGATCTTCTCGCGGAGGAGGAAGTCTTCGAGGAGCGACGGGCCGCGAGCCCCCGCCTTGAGCGAGTTCTGGTTGTCGTTGATCCGCGTGCCCTGGTTGGTCGTGAGCATCGCGTCGGCGCCGTTCTCACGAAACGGCTCCAGCGCCTCGATCTTGTCGTTCGTGGCAGCGCCGGCGCCACTGCCGCCGACCTGGCTCCTCGCCGCCGCTGCGCTTAGGGTGCTTGCCGTTTCGCTTGCTTGCCACGGAATTCCTCCTGAGAGATATGGACCGGCGTCGTATCGGGCCAGTGCGTCAACCCACGCGTGTCATGCGCCGCGCCGCATCCGACGTGGGACGACGTTCGCCTCTGCCGCGCCGCCTCTTCGGTCAGTACCTGGACGGTGAGCCCAAAGAGCACGTGCGCGGCGATGTTCGTCACGTTCTCCGCCACCGAGGACTTCCAAGCCGGGGCGAGCGACTCCAAGCAGCGGCAGTAGCGCCGCGGACCCGATCGCCCAGGAGGCCGAGACCGAAGGCCGCTCCGGTGCCGAGGTGGCGACGGCGGCTCCCTCCGAACAGCGTGCACGCCGCGAGCCCGCCCCAGGTGACGCCGCACGCGAGGTGTAGGAGTTGATCGGTCACGAAGTGCCCCGGACTACCACCCGGCGGCTCGGCGTCGACCCTGTGCGTCAGCCACTCCTCGACCGCTCGAGGAACCATTTTTGGATGATTCCGGCCCGACGCGCGCCGAGCCGCATCGCCGTCATCGCGCCGGCGCCGTACAGGCCGCCGACCGCGCCGTAGATCACCCTGGGAGCCAGTCCTGGCCGGATGAACTGCTCGAGCATGGTGAGTATGACCGTAACCCCCTGCGCAGTAGACGTGGCAAGGAGCGTGCCGTGCACATGCGGGCCGTCGGCGCAGTCTCTTGGCGGGAAATCCCGCGTGAGGCTGGCACATCCGCGCGGTCCCGCGACTGACCGATGAGGAAACGAGATGCCAGAAGGCCATAGCAGCGAGGTTCGTCGGGCAACTAAGTAAGCCTTACCCGGTAAATGCTTCTCGCGTTCTTGGCCGCAACGCTGTGTGAGCTGCATCTGCGCGCACAGAGCGGCGGCACGCTCCTTGCCATATCAAGTTGATCGTTAGCCTATGCCTACGAGGAGGACCCCGTGAAGACTGAACAAATTACCGAACTACTCTGCCAGGCGCTGGAGACCGAGAAGGGCGGCATCCAGGTTTACACGACGGCGCTCAAGTGCGTCGTCAATGCCGACCTCAAGAAGGAATGGGAGGAGTATCTCGAACAGACCAGGAAGCACGAGCGCATCGTCCTCGAGGTGATGGAAAAGCTCGGGCTCGACCCGGATAGGAGACGCCGGGTCGGCTGGTCGTCCGCCACATCGGCGAGTCGCTGGTCGAGGCCATGGAAATGGCGCTCGAGGACGGCCCGGCGGAGGCCGCGCAGATCGTCGCGTGCGAGTGCGTGGTCGAAGCCGAAACGAAGGACCACCTGAACTGGGAGCTGATCCACGAGGTCGCTGAGAAGGCCAAGGGCGAATGCGCGCAGGCCTTGAAGGCGGCCTACGACGAGGTGGAAGACCAGGAGGACGAACACCTCTACCACACGACCGGCTGGTGCCGCGAGCTGTGGATCGAGTCGCTCGGTATGCCCGCCGGTGCTGCCACCGCCTGAGGAAGAGAAGGAAGTCAAGACCGCGATAGGGGCCGCCCGGGCGAAGATGGCGAGGAAGCGATTCGCTGTAGTCCAACCGAAGTCATGCACGAGGCCTTCCGGAAGTTCGCGAAACGCTGCTCGGAGACCATGGTTTCGGCGGAGGTCTTCCTGGCGGCCCTCGTGATTATCCTAATCTGGGGCGCCCTCGGCCCCAGATACCACTATTCGGACACCTAGCAACTCTCGTTATCAACACCACGACCACGATCATTACCTTTCTTATGGTGTTCATCATCCAGAACACTCAAAATCGAGACGCCAAGGCCATTCAGCTGAAGCTCGACGAGCTCATTCGCGCCGTTAAAGGAGCGCGGACGGGTCTAGTGCGGCTGGAAGAGTTCTCTGATAAAGATCTACAGCCACTGGCCAGCGATTTCGAGAGGCTGCGCGTTCGGTTGGTCGAGCAAATGCCTGGACCGAACGCTCAGAAAAGTAGGCCAAGGACATAAGGATGCGGCAAACTGCTGACGCCAGCTCGTTAGGAAATCCTCTCGCGCGGATTCCGTCTCGCCTCATTCCATTGATCACAGCAGAGAAGGCATGGAATTGGATGGTCTTTGCCCCATTCCCGTCTTGATCGTGCCTTCCATCGCGAACTGGTCGTCCGATGCAAACGCACACCGTGGCATGCCGTCCGTGAGCGCAGCATGGGAGGCGTCGCGACGAGCTAGCAGGGTTGGCTGGACCACGAATCTTATTGGTCGGTGGCAATCCTCCAATGGCCGCGATGCTCAGCGACTACTTCCATCACGACGATCGCTACGAACACGACGACCGCTCTGAATCGAGTCGGTCGCGTACTGCGACGATGCTCTGGCACTGCTCGAACGTCGGAGGTTTGACCTCGTTCTGGTTCTTAGTCTCCATGTCCCTTGGACGGTGTGGCCTAGTTCGAGTTCTTCGGCACGGCGTATCGACATCACGAACGCCATCCTGTTCCTCGAACACATACGGGCCGTTCATAACCAACTCCGGTCATCCTCGTCTCAGGGAGCCCACTCGCGGAGGCGAAGGAAGAGGCTCTGGCCAACGGTGCGTTCGCCTTTATCCCCAAACCCGTCGACTTGGCCGAATTTGTCCGTTTCCTGCTACTGGCTATTGAGAGCCGAAAAGGCGATCGATGACAAGACTCGCGCTGAGCCTATCACGGTCGTTCCGTGCAGACTGGCGATGCGAAAAGGTCGGCGGGTAACCAACCGGCAGCGGGCCACCTTCTACATGACGGGCACGGAGCACTCGCCTACGCGCGACCGGCACTGGTTGGGAGCGCACGCCACGCCGTGTCACGCGACGCAACGGGCGGCGTGGGAGGCGCTGCAGACGGCGGAGGCGAGCAACGCCTCAGCTCTCTAACGGAGTGAACGCGCGTGGAAGGCCACGACTTCAGTGCGCGCCTCTCGACATCCCAGATCTGGAAGCAAGTGACATGAAACTGAATCGGCTTCTTTTCCTTGGGCCTGTCGCTGAGCGTCGAGGCGATGCCCTCCATCACCAACTGCTGCTTCGTGATGGGCCTGTCGCACGCGTCCCACACTTCCCATCCGCTGGACCACCCCAGAATCTCTGCATGCTGCTGTACGGCAGACGACCGTCCTTCAGCTTTTCGCGGATGAGGGTATGGTTCGCTTCAGCTTCCATTTTGCGCGGCTCCTGGCTCGGCTCCGGCGAGTGCTGCACGCTCTATGTTCCAGAGGGAGAAGCACCCCACGTGGAACTGAAGGGCCGTGAGGTGGTCGCCGATACCCTCCATGGCGAACTGGGTCTTCCCGATGATTTCATTACACGCGACACAGCTTTCGCCGTTGCCGGGACCGCCTCGAGACCCTTCGGAGACCGTTGCGCGTCAGATCACCGCTTTCGAGTCGCCCTCGGATGAGAAGGCGCAGCGACCTTGGGTACGCCATGGGGCGGTCGCTCAGATTCGCTGGGCTCCCGAGTCGCTGCTCTACAAATGCGTTAGCCGACGGGACTAAGGCTTTGGAAGGAGCGGCGAACCTCATCGAGCATTCGGTCCATGCGCACGGGGTCTTCGAAGACGCCAACCTCAACTGCAGTCCTCACGATGTCCACGACGCTCAGGCGAAACTTCACGGTGTAGCCATCGACGGTCCAAGCAAGATGGCCAAGCGCGAACAACTCCCGCGCCGCGCGAGAGCAGCCTCAATGTGGGCACGAATCGGAGTTGCTTTCCACGGCCTCCCGGGCAATCGGGACGAGGGAAGCCAGATTCACGGGTCTCGACGCTCGAGAGCGTCAAACGGGTGAGGCCAGAGTGCAGGCAGGCAAAGTGGTAGCACGAGAGTCACACGGCGGTGCGACTGCGCTATGACACGGGGGCGTGAGATTCGGGATGGCTCAACCACGGACGGGCTTCGACCCAGATGACCAACGCCCGCCTCTGGCATCCCTTGCGTATCAACCGCGCCCTCCGAGTAATGCTGCACACGCACTGGAGCGCGGAGGCGTGGTCTCAGGTGAGGGTCGAGTTCAGAAGGGCGCCTCGCCCTGCGGAGCGAGATCTCGATGTGCGGGGTGGCTTAACTAGAAGCCTTTTCGCGACCTACCGGGCCGATGCGGTGAGCTTGATGGACGCGTAGGCGGTCGTCCTCTTCTGTCGTGAGGTGACGTGAGGAACGCTAGATCGACAGGCGCTCCTGTCCGCTCGCTCCATCCTTGGTGCGCTCGAACTCCCACGCGGCATAGCATCCGTGGTGAAGATGATACTGATCCAATGCCGGCGTCCCATCGCTCCGGTTGAACTGGAGTTGAATCTCCATCTCGTCGTGCGGCAGCGGTTTCCCACAGAGCGCGCAAGGCCCGCCGCTTCCAGGCACACCGAAAAGGCGGTCAGAATGTCGCGATGGCAACTTCCCACTCCGGATCGCTTCTCGGGCCTGTTCTCGGAGGACAGGCTCGTCGGGCATGGCAATCTCCCAGATCTAGCCCGAGCGGTTCGCGCCAAATCCCAAGAGGCCGACGCCCGCTTGCCCCAACCGGAGAGGCGCGGGTGCGGCGGCGGGAGCATGTAGCATAGAGCGCTCCCAGTTCGCGGGCTAGGAAGAACGGTCGGAGCGGAAGGTCTCCCGGCGCTGGTTGCAATTGGCGCAAGTCCCTTGGCGGCTGGAGATCCCGAACTCATCCAGGTATCTGGCGACCGTCAGGGCCGACTCGAAATACATCTCGCTGAGACAGTCTGAGACAGTACGCGCCGCGAGACCCACCGCGAGTCGACAGGCCGTCCAGAAACAATTGGAACTGATCCTCATCACTCGTCCCCCGATATAGGGAGAAGCGATGGAAGTGCCATGTACCGGTTGGGCGGGTGTTTGAGCAGCCGTGTGTGAGCAAGTCCCGCGTGGACGTGAGCAGAACGCACATGCAGCCGGTCCCGCTCCAGACAAATTGATCGCCGGTGCCGGGCTCCGCGCGGTTGTAATCCCCCGGATAAAGTTTCCGGTCCTCGATCATCAGCTCGCCATGAAGCAAATACAACTCTTCGATGCCGGCATGGGTGTGAGGAGGATAGGCGACTCCCGGTGCGAGCGATACGAGCATGCTGACTCGATCTTGCTCCCTATCCGTCGCGAGCAGTTTGCAGGAGATGCCAGGCGCGACCTCTTCCCATTCCGGTTCCGCCCGCCATTCGGGCGCTGGCACCAACGGCTCCTCCCCGTCTCCGCTGCGATACGTCGCGCAAGGGCTTCCCATAGCGAAGTAGACGGGCTCAGCGAATCGGCCGGCGACGAAACGAGGACGTCGACAGTCGGGGGCAACGAAGTCCGCTGTTCAAATCGCCGCCGATCAATTGCTCTGGACCGTGCATGGTTCATGATCCATCCGACGACCGAACCACCCGCAGGATCGTACGTCGACGCTGTTCGCCACACATCGTGGAACACGTCGAGCGTCAATTCTTCGGCGGTTTCCCAATTGCTGAGGATCCGCATGATCCACGTGAAGACGACGCCGTACGTTTGCGTGTACAGCGCATGCAGCGCGAGTTGATCGCGTTCGGCAATGGACTGGACGAGCCCGACCCACGTGCTCTCGGATACAGGCACCTGCGCATTGTTGGCATAGAGCACATCGCCGAGGGTTGATGGCTGGGAGTCGCGCCGATCCACGACCTAAGCATGGCGTCACAGACCACCTGCGTCAAGCACACCGGCTCACGATGGGTGTCGCGGCTTGACTCCGGCTGTCATGGAGGCAGGGGGCGAACCGGCAAATACCTGAGACTCACCTTGAATTGCCGGCGCGCCCAGCTTCACGTCCGGGGCGGCATCGCGGCGACCTGACCTGTGATCGTCTTGCCCCTTGCTGCTACACGCTGCTACAAAGGCTGGTAGAACTGCGCAAAGGAATCCAGGAATCACGCGAAGTTAGCCAGAGGCCCGGTGATACGCTTCGCGTCCCCGGGGAACCGAACTGCGTGCTTTCATCGACTCGACCGTCTCGGCGACATTATTCTGAGACTGCGAAGGCAACGAGCAGGCTAGAGGCGGTCCGGGCGCTATCCACTTCTCTATCGACATTCCGGCCCCGTCCGTATTCTCGGCTGGTGATGAATCTTAGCGTTCCGCTGGAAGACGAACCGGTTTCCAGGATTACGTAGCTAAGGCGTCTTACGCTCCAGTCGCCGGGGAACCTCCTCGCGGCAGAAGCATTCGCCCGCGAGGCGCCGTCACCGGTCGCAAGATCTTCTGCGTCATTGGCTTTCACCCTTCTCCCCCATGTCGTCCTCGCGGTGCACGGCGTTCGCCTCGCCGGCTTCTGCGGTGGCTCGTTCACCATGCATAGTGGTTCGCTCCGCATACTCCTGCGCGAACATCTCCCACAAGACCAGGAAGAAAGCCGCGAGGACGGGACCGATAACGAAGCCCGAGACACCGAATACGGCGAGGCCGCCCAGCGTGGCCAGGAGCACGAGGTAGTCCGGCATCTGAGTATCGCGGCCGACGAGGATGGGTCGGAGCACGTTGTCGACCAGACCGATCACCAGGACGCCGGCCGCCATCAGGATGATGCCCTTAACGATCTGGCCCATTCCGAGAAGGATCACCGCAGCGGGCAGCCAGACAAGGCCCGGACCCACCGCCGGGAGCACGGAAAACACGGCCATGAGCGTTCCCCAGAAAACCGGAGCCGGGATGCCGAGAGCCCAGAAGAGGGCCGCGCCGATCGCACCTTGAACGACACCGACGACGAGCGTCCCCTTGATCGTGGCCAGAGAGACCTCTGCAAACTTGGCCAGGAGCTGGCGTTCGCGCACATCTCCGAGCGGCAGCACGCGAATCAGCGTCGCGACGAGCTGGCGGCCGTCGCGGAGGAAGAAGAGAGAGAATGTACAGCGTCAGGAAGAACAGCGCGGTGATCCGCAGCACGTCCTGCCCGATACCCAGCGCGCGGGTCGCAATGAACTGGGAGATCGGCGACTGCGGAGGCCGAAAGGCGCTGGTCAACCCTCGACATCGACGCCGAACCTGCCGAGATAGTCGCTGGCCAGAGGGGTGATCCGACGCAGGAATCGGAGCGGCGCCCGCAAGTCGATGGCGCCGCTGGTGATTTGGTCATGAAGGTCGATGGCTTCGCGCGACATCGCCAGACCGACGAGGAAGAGGGGACGACAACGAGGGTGATGATCGTCAGCATCGTAGTCAGGGCCGCCAGAGATCTCCGACCGCCGAGGGCGACGACATAACGGCTCTGGAGCGGGAAGAAAACGGTCGCGAGCACCGCCGCCCAGAATACGGGCATGAGGAAGCCGCCGATGAGAGCCAGGAACGCGAGCGTGGTCAGGGCGACGAGGAGGAGGAACGAGACGTTTTGGATGACCGTGCCGCGCGCGGTCGACCTCGAGCCGGCCGGTGGGCCCGGAGCGGACCAGAGAGTCGATCAAGATGTCCGCCCATGAATCGATCCTACACCGTGCTTGCGCGCAATCCTTGACGCGACCCGCATCACGCGGCCCGGTGCAGCCGGTCGCCGCGGTCGAGACTCCAGCAGACAGTCGAGCAGCGGCGTGGGGAGACGTCACCGGAGGCCGCCGGCCGCCGGTCTCCGGCCCGAGGGGGCAGGCATCCGCCCTCGCACGTACTCATTGTTCGCCAAGCGTGCAAGAGTTACCTGTAACGATTACACACGCTGGGCATGTCTCCACTGCGGCGATGCCAACATCCCTCCTGGCTCGGGCAAACGCGCTCTAACCCTGCGACGGGCGGCCGGCATGACCCTTGCGTGCGTCTATCGGGCAGGTCGTTCAAAGCTGTCGGCAGAGGAGGGAAGCATGAACAACGTCTTCTACATCGTCGGGGTCGTCGTCGTTGTCCTGGTTGCCCTCGGATACCTCGGGCCCGTTAGAGCCGGGAACCTGTCGCGGGGCCGAATCGTCGGCTCTGAGATGAGTGGAAGCGCGCCGCCAGTAGGGCGGCTGAGGAGAACAGCGTGCACATAATCGGATGGATCGTGTTCGGTCTGGTCGTCGGCCTCGTCGCCAAGTTTCTAATGCCGGGCCGCGATCCTGGTGGCTTTGTCATCACCGCGATCCTGGGAATCGTGGGCGCTCTCGTCGGCGGGTTCGTGGGTCGTCTGATTGGCTTGTACGGCGAGGGCGATCCCGTCGGATTCATCACTGGCAGTGGTCGGCTCCATCATCTTGCTTGCGATCTATCGCTTCGCGTTCGTAAGGACTGCACGGGCCTAACGCCGGGAAACGGGGCAGTGGTCTCAGTCGGATGTGGTCAGAGCGTCGTCGATCAGAGCTGTGACTCGAGCGGGATGACGAACAGTTCGGAGTAGTTTGGCCTTGAGCCCGCGGTTCTTCCAGCTTTCGTACGTGACGCGCGACGCATGCGCGAGGTCCTCCTCGAAACTCTTCGCGAGGCGACCGGCCAAGGGGGTGTCGTAGACAGTGAGGTTCAGCTCGTCGTTGACCGCAAACGACCGGTTATCAAAGTTCGTGCTGCCGATGGTCGCCCACGTGCCGTCCAACGACCATGGTCTTGGCGTGGAGCAGGGCTGCTTGGTACTCAAAGATCTCGATGCCGCCCTCGAGGAGCCGGCCGAAGCCGCGCGCGGCTCGCTGAGCGGACGACGTTGTGATCGATCTTGCCCGGTGTGAGAGCCACCACCCGCACCCCACGCCGTACGGCAGCGAGGAAGGGCCGCTTCCATCCGCTCGTCGGGAAGGAAGTACGGGTTCGTGAGATAGATCTCGCGGCGCGCCGAGGAGATGGCGAGCAGGTACATCGTATGCATCGCGTAGCTGCCGATCGCCGGTGAGCTGCGGACTACTTGGGCTCGGAAGCCGCCCCGAGGCTGGAGCGGTTCGGGGAAGTACGCTTCACCGCCGAGGAGCTCGCCCGTCGCCTCCCGCCAGTTCTCGATAAAGGCGCCCTGCAGCGCCCTGACCGCCGGCCCTCGATCCGGACGTCCGTGTCGCGCCAGTGACCATCCGTCTTCCCGTCGCCTGTCCACTTCTGCGCTAACGCCAGAGCCACCCGTGATCCCAACTCCGTCCGTCGACAACCAGGATTCGGCGGTGGTTGCGGGTTATTGCGACGCCTGACACTGAAGCGCCTGAGCGGCCGGAAGGTGATCGTGCGACACCCCGCGGCCTTCAGCATCTCTACGTGCTCGCTCGCCATGGAGAGAGTTCCGAAGCCGTCCAGCAGGATGTTGGCGGCAACGCCAGCGCGACAACGCTCGGCCAGCGCCTGCGCGATCTCCTGGGCGATTTGGCCTTCGGCATAAAAGTATTCCGCGTAGTTGATGGTGGTGCTGGCGGCTCGGATCGCCGCGAGCTTCGCCGGAAAGATCGCGTCGCCGTTGAGCAGGACGTCGATGACATTGCCGCCGATGACCGGACTATTGGTATGAGCCTCCATAGTGGCCGCGAACGCCCGGTCGGCGGCGGCGCTGAGGACCGGTAAAGTCTCGTGTGTCGGAACCCCCACGCCCGGTCGCCCCTGTGACGGCGAGCAAGAAGGTCGCGGCTCGAGCCATCCGCTGGCCGAACTCCTCGTCCTGCTACGTGCGGTGGCGCGAGGGCGAAATCGTGTTCGAGCGTGACGGGAAGCTGAGGCCGCCCTACGCCAGGGCGACCATTCCGGTGACCATATCGATGATCCCGACGACCATCGGCTGAGCGCATCGAGTCGCCTCCTCATCGTCGAAACCCGGATCCCCACAGGCTTAGACGGGCCGCGGCTGACGAGAGAGTGTCGGGAGGAGTTGATAGAGTTGCTCCCGCGCCTCGAGCAGGGTGGAGCTGACGTAGACCGCGCCCGCTCCGACGATCGGTTTGGTCTGCGCGTCAGTGAGCGAGGGCGGCGCCCAACGGCCCAACAGGATCTTTGCTTCGGGGACCGCCGCCACGAGACGCTTCACCAGGTAGCGCGCTTTCGAGGACGAGCCGGGCGGCAGATCCGCAATGCAAACCGCGGCGTGGCGTCCTTCGCCGAGCATGGCGACCGCTTCGGACGACAGCGCGTGGACCGACGCGACCTGCAGGACGAAGGGCGTTCCCTCGAGGAGCTTGGCGAACATCTCAAGCGCGAGCCGGTCGGCTTCCGTATGCGCGGGTAACCCCAGGAGCGTCACGCGTTCGATCGCGGTCGCATCGGCTGAAGGCGAAGTATCCGGCCGCGGGGTTCGTCTCAGCGCCTCGGCGTCGCCGATCAACTCTCCGGGTGGTTTTCCACGATGCCCCGTTCTTCCTCTGCGGTCAGTCGCCCTGCGACCCGGTCCCGCTCGGCGTAGGTGAGAGCCGGAAGGAGCAAGGGCGTCGTAGACGGTGTCACCGGAATGCTTGGTCACGTGCTCTTCGATCAGCTCCCGCCGCCTCGCTCTGGTCTCCAGCGAGCAGTCGCTGATAGTAGGCCACGTCGGGAGCGAGGACGGCGGCGTCGGACATCAAGGTCGCGATGAGCTCCAGGCCGGGGATGTGCTTGCCGAGCACGACCACGCAGACCGTCAACGGCGTCGCCATCACGAGGCCCAGTGGCCCCCAGAGCCACGTCCAGAAGGCGATCGCGACCAAAGACCCACCTTGGAAACCCCGGCAGCCCCGGCGTACAGAGGTTTCTCGAGAAACAGACTCGTGAACAGCTCGAGGGCCACGAAAGAGCCGCGATGACGAGAACGGGTCGCGTCCAGCCTTCGAGTACGGCGAGACTACGAGTATCGGAGCGACGGCGCCGACCCAGGGCCCCACGTATGGGACGAATCGCAACGTGGCTGCCAGAACTGCCCAGAGGAACGAGGTACGGTACGCCGATGAGGTTGGTGCCTGATCGCTACGCCGACCCCGAGGATCAGATTCACGAGGACCTGCCTCTGCAGATAGCGGCTGACCCGCTCGGCTGCCTCGTCGAGAGCACGGGTCGTCAGCGCCAGGTGTCCGTGACCGAACGCGCCGACGACACGGTTTCGCAGATCTTGGCGCTCGAGAAGCATTGAACACGATGAGGATCGCGACGAGTCGGCGGTGGCGAGATGCGCGAGGAGGGTGGCGGTTGAAGGGAGCCACGACCCGGCCAGTATCACCGGCTTCGTGACCACCGGGTCGCGGACCTTGCCGGATGGATTGTCTCGGTCGAACTCTTCCTGAATGCCCTCGACCGTCTTCTGAAGCTTTTCGACGGATCCACCGCGACTCACCCCGCGGATGTCGCGGACCCGCTG
>ERZ1370068.654-contig-10598_pt1 | contig 20811 bp, 32 predicted proteins | sample MGYA00561227_ERZ1370068 | MGnify/ENA primary metagenome ERZ1370068 (study PRJEB38410, sample SAMEA6850437) | metagenome | study: Metagenomic assessment of the ecological functions of the soil: analysis of the soil microbiota associated with the... | reverse complement strand
GTATGTTCAGTTACGTATTGCTGAGCCGATGAGCTTCTGCGTCAAGACGCACGATGTGGAGCTGCTGGCGGGCGATGATATCGGCGCGCCAGCACACTCTGCCCGGGACCGTGCGGGGCCATGCGTATCTCGGCAGCCATCGCGACTACATCGTCGATGTCGGGCGGGATGTGCTGATCGCGGCGCCGCCGGGACTCTTCGGTCCCTGCCGGCTCGAAAGTCGGCGTGAGGTTCAGGGCCGAGCGGTGTCGCGGGCTTGCCCAGTGACGCTCGTCGCTACGCCGGCGCACGCCTGGCGACTTGCCTGGTACCAACGGAGCGAAGGAGACCCGCATGAGCTGGAGGAAGTGGAACCGCGGCATCAGGGCATTGCCCATCGTGCTGCTCGCCGGCGCGATCGCAGCGCCCGCCGCTAGCCAGGAGACGACGCCTGCGATGCTGGCGGCAGCCGCCAAGGAAGGCAAGGTCGTCTGGTATATCGTCGGTCGACGTCAAGGTCGCCGGAGTCGATCGCCAAGGCGTTCCGCGCCGAGTATCCGAACATCCAGCATCGAAGTCGAGCGCTCCGGATCCGAGCGCGTGTTCCAGCGGATCAGCCAGGAATACCAGTCGGGCATCAAGAACGTCGACGTCGTCAACTCGTCCGATGCGTCGCACTTCCTCTTCTGGAAGCAGCAGAAGTGGCTGCGCCAGCCACACGCCGCCGGACGTGCAGCGCTTCGCCGCGCAGTACAAGGATCCGGACGGATACTACGCGGTGTGGCGCGCGACGCTGTCGGTGATGGGCTACAACACCAAGCTCGTGCCGGCACAGGAGGCGCCGACCGGGCTATCTCGACCTGCTCGATCCGAAATGGAAGGGCAAGCTCGTGAAATCGCATCCGGGCTACAGCGGGCACCGAGTCTCACCGGCACCTATGCGATCACCAAGCTGCTCGGCTGGGACTACCTCGAGAAGCTGTCCAAGCAGGGCGTGCAGCAACTGCAGTCGACGACCGCGACGCCCGAAGAGCATCGCAAGCGGCGAGCGCGCGGTCATGGTCGACGGCAACGAGATACAACATGTTCATCGAGATCGACGCGAAGAGCCCGGTGAAGATCATCTACCCGAAGGAGGGCACGCCGTTCGTGACGTCGCCGACGGCGATCTTCGCCGACGCGCCGCATCCCAACGCCGCGCGCGTGCTGCAGAACTTCCTCTACACCGCGAAGACTCCAGCAACTGCTCGGTCAACGAGGGCGGCGCGCGCTCGGTGCATCCCGACGTCAAGGAGCCCGCCCGGACCGCACGCCGCTCGACGGAGATCAAGCTGCTGTCCGACGACCCGGTCGGCGATGCTTCCGCAGATCGCGCGACATCAAGAAACGCTACACGGCGCTGTTCGGCAACTGAGTCCCGCATGCCTGCACGAGCGGCACGCGAGCCATGCCGCGGCGGCCAGTGGCGCGCAGCGTTCGCGATCCATCGACTGGACCGCGCCGTTCTCGCTGTTGCTGGTGCTGCTGCTCGCGTCACTGGTGCTGCTGCCGATGTTCTGGCTTGCTGGTGACGAGCCTGCAGCGGCGACGCCGAAGCGCCTCACGCTGGAGCATTATCGCCAGCTGTTCGTCGATCCGGCGTTCGTGCGACCGCTGCTGACCACGCTGTGGACGTCGGCGGCGGTCGGCGTGCTGTGCATCGTCGCCGCCGCGCCGATGGCGCTGGCTGGTCGCGCGCACCGACCTGCCGGCCAAGCGCTTGCTGGCGCGCGCTGATCCTCGCGTCGTTCGTGACGCCGCCTTTCTCGGCGCCTTCGCCTGGGTGCTGCTGGGCGGCCCGAACGCCGGGCCTGGTCAACCAGTGCGTACTACGCGCTCACTCGGACTCGAAGCCGTTCGAGGCCGCGCCGCTCATCAACATCTTTTCCGCGGGCGGCATGGTGTTCGTGATGGCGCTTGTACACGTTTCCGTACGTGTTCACGTTCGTCGCCAACAGCCTCGATGCGATCCCCGGCGAGCTCGAGGAGGCTTCCGCCATCCTCGGCGCGCCGACCTGGCGCACGGCGCTCGACATCACGCTGCCGCTGGTCGTGCCGGCGCTGCTGGCGGGGTTCCTCGATCGCCTTCCTGCAGTCGATGACGCTGTTCGGGACGCCCGCGATCCTCGCGCTGCCGGCCGGCATCGATACGATGACCACGAAGATCTGGAGCCTGTTCCAGTTCCCGCCGCAGCTCGGATTGGCCGCGGCCGCGTCGCTGCCGCTGCTCGCTCATCACGGTCGCGCTGTTGCGGGCGCAGACGGCGATCATGGGCCGGCGCGGTTACTCGGTCGATCGGCGGCAAGAGCGGCGGCAGGCGCCTGATCCGGCTCGGCGCGTGGACAGCTCCCGGCGCTGGCGCTGTTTCGCGTTCGTCCTCGGCTGCCTCGATCGTGCTGCCGTACGGCGTGCTGGTGCGCACGGCGTTCGTGCAAGAACTGGTCGGCCCCGTCGCCGGCAATCTGTCGCTCGAGCACTGGCGTTTCGTGTTCTTCGAATTCAGCCAGACGCGGCTCGCGTTCGCAGAACACCTTCGTGCTCGGCGATCGCGGCGGCGACCGTCGGGACGGTGCTGGTTACGATCGTCGGCTATCTGAGCCTGCGCAAGCTCGTCTGGGGACATCGCTAGCTCGGCGTTTCTCGCGACGGCACCGGTCGCGATTCCCGGCATCGTGCTCGCCGTCGGCCTGTTCCTGAGCCTACACGCAACCGCCGCTCGTGCTGTATGGAACGCTGTCGATCATCTTCCTCGCCTACCTCACGAAGGAGCTTCCGGTCGGCTACCAGCAGATCGCGCAGCTCGCTGCAGCGCGGTGCATCCGGAGCTCGGAGGACGCGAGCCGCATTCTTGGCGCGCACGCGGCTGCGCGCGCTGTTCGACATCACGACGCCGCTCATCCGCAACGGCGTGATCGCCACCTGGATCTTCATCTTCATCGGCTCGATCCGCGAGCTTTCCGCCACGATCCTGCTGTTCACCGCGCGCACCAAGACGATCTCGGTCACCATGTTCGACCTGCGCGAGAGCAACGACTGGGGACCGATCGCGGTGCTTTCCATCACCATGCTCGCTGATCACGTTCGTCGATGATCGCTGATCATTCATCACTTCACCGATCGGAGAGCGACATGACCGCGCCTCGCAACCGCGGGCTTGCCCGTGCTGGGCCTGATGCTCGGCGACTGCACCGGCATCGGCCCCGAGCAGTGCGCGCGCGTGCTGGCGGATCGACGCCTGGCGCGACGCCGCGCGCCTGCTGGTCGTCGGCGACGCGCGGGTGCTGGAACAGGGGCTGCGCGACGCCGGCGTCGACGTGTCGTGGCGCAGCTACGCGGCGCCCGAGGACGTCGACTGGTCGCGCGCCGAGATTCCGATCATCGACCTCGCGCAATCTCGACCCGTCGACCGTGCCTCGCGGCGCGTGTCGGCCGAATCGGGACGCATCAGCGGCGAGACGCTTCGCCACATGATCGATCTCGCCGCTGACGGCACGGATCGACGGCATCACGTTCGCGCCGCTCAACAAGGCCGCGCTGCACGCCGGCGGCTGGCGCTTCAACGACGAGCACCAGATGTTCGCGCATCTTACCGCGGCACCAGGGCTTTTTCGGCGAGATGAACGTGCTCGACAACCTGTGGATGTCGCGCGTGACCTCGCATGTGTCGCTGCGGACCGCGCTCGATCAGATCACGCCGGAACGCATCGATCGAGGCGCATCACGCTCGCGGATGCGCACCATGCGCGGCGCGGGCTTCGACGCGCCGCGCATCGCCGTGGCCGCGCTCAATCCGCACGGCGGCGAGAACGGCCTCTTCGGCCGCGAGGAAATCGAGATCATCGCGCCCGCCGTCGCGCGAGCGGCCGAGCGTGGCATCCGCGTGCGCCGGTCCGTTTCCGTCGGACACCGTGTTCCTCAAGGCGTTTGGCGGCGACTACGACGGCGTCCTGACCGATGTATCACGACCAGGGACAGATCGCGACCAAGCTCAAAGGCTTCAATCGCGGCGTCACCGTGACCGGCGGTCTCTCGACGGTGTTCACGACGCCGGCGCACGGCACCGCGTTCGACATCGTCGGCAAGGGCTGTCGCCACCACCGGCGCGCTGGAGCAGGCCGTCCGCGCTGGTGCGCGCGGCTGGCGTCCGGCCGCAAGAACCAGGCGGCTCCGCCGACGCGGCCGCTGCCGCAGCACAACTTTAGACAGAGGACGACGCTTCCATGCCCGTTTCGCCAGCCGCATCCGCCGCTTCCGGCGACGCGTCCCTGACCGACTACGTTGCCGGCTTCGTCGTCGCCACGCGCGGCGACGACATCCCGCCGACGTGGCCCATCTCGGCAAGCGCTCCGTGCTCGACGGCATCGGCCTCGCGCTCGCCGGCGCGGCCTCGCAGACCGAGCGACATCGCGCGCCGCTACCTTGCCGCGCTGGGCATCGCAGACGCCGACGGACGGCAGCACGGTGATCGGCAGCGATATGCGCCTGCCGGCCCGCTTCGCGGCGTTCGCCAACGGCATTTCGATCCACGCCGACGACTACGACGACACGCAGCTCGCGCGTCGCCAAGGATCGCGTCTATGGGCTGCTCACGCATCCGACGGCGCCGGCGCTGCCGCCCGCGCTGGCGCTCGCCGAGCGCGACCGACAGAGCGGCCGCGATCTGATGACCGCGTATCAGGTCGGCGTCGAGGTCGAATGCAAAGTGGCCGAGGCGATCATGCCGCGCCACTATCAGCACGGCTTCCACAGCACCGCGACGTGCGGCGCGATCGGCGCCGCGGCGAGCGGCCGCGAAGCTGCTCGGCCTCGATCGCGAAACCACGCGCCGCGCGCTTGAGCCTCGGGGCCACGCAGGCCGCCGGGTTGCGCGAGAACTTCGGCACCATGACCAAGCCGTTTCATGCCGGACGCGCCGCCGAAAGCGGCGTGGTCGCGGCCGAGCTGGCGGCGCTCGGGTTCACCGCGTCGCCTGACCGGTCTCGAAGCCGACCGCGGATTCTTCCGCGCCGCGGGCGGCGGCTACAGCGCCGACATGATCGACGGCAAGCTCGGCAGCCCGTGGACCTTCGCGTTCCCCGGCGTCTCGATCAAGCCGCATCCCAGCGGCTCGCTCACGCATCCGGGCATGAGCGGTGATGCTGGATCTCATCCGGCGACACGATCTGCGGCCGGAGCGGGTCGAAGCGCGTCACGGTCGGCACCAATCACAACATGCCGAACGCGCTCATCCACCATCGTCCCGCGCAACGAGCTGCAGGCGAAGTTCAGCATGGAATTCTGCATGGCGATCCTGCTGCTCGAGCGCGAGGCCGGCCTCGAGCAGTTCACCGACGACGTCGTCAACCGTCCCGACGTGCAGGCGCTGTTGCAGCGGGTGGACTTCGGCGTCAACGCCGAGGCCGAGGCGGCGGGCTTCGACAAGATGACGACGATCATCGAAGTCGAGCTCGACGACGGCACGATGGTCAAAGGCGCGCGGACTTCGGCAAGGGCAGCCCGGCCAATCCGATGAGCGACGCCGAGCTCACCGACAAATTCCGGCAATGCGCGGCCTGGGGCGGGCTCGACGCCGCGCAGGCGCAAGCGGTCAGCGACCTCGTCTGGCGCATCGAAACGCTTGCGGACGTGGGCGAGCTCACGCAGCATCTGCGCAGGAAGCGTTCGACGTGAACGCGGATTGCCGGCAGGCGTACCCGGAACCGTTGAGCGATCGCCATGTTCGAGGGCTTCACGCACGACCCAGATCGACACTGCCGGTGCGCGCATCAACCTGCGCCACGGCGGATCGGGACCGCCGCCTGCTGCTGCTGCACGGCAACCCGCTGACGCACGTGATGTGGCACAAGATCGCGCCGCGGCTCGCCGAGCATTTCACCGGTCGTGGCCGCGGACCTGCGCGGTTACGGCGACAGCTCAAAGCCGGACGGCGGCGAAGACCACATCGGCTACTCGTTCCGCGCCATGGCGCAGGATCAGGTCGAAGTGATGTCGGCGCTGGGCTTCGACTCATTCGATGTCTGCGGCCACGACCGCGGCGGGCGCGTCGCGCATCGCATGGCGCTCGATCATCCCGCGGCGGGTACGAGAAAGTGGCGTTCCTCGACATCGTGCCCACGCATCACGTGCTGAACAACATCAAGAAGCAGTGGGCGGTCGATTCGTATCACTGGTTCTTCATGGCGCAGCCCTACGACTATCCCGGAGCAGATGCTGATCGCCTACGGCCTCGAGCGCTACATCCGGAAGAAGCTGGACAAGAAAGGCGTGGGCATGAGCGCCTTCACGCCCGAGGCGCTGGCCGAGTACATTCGATGCTGCACGCCCGAGAACATTCATGCGGTGTGCGAGGATTACCGCGCCGCGGTCGGGATCGACCTCGTTCACGACGAAGCCGACCTCGCGACCAAGCTGCCGATGCCGATGCTCGTGCTATGGGGCGAGCTGAGCCACGTCAACCGCAGCTACCGTCCGATCGAGGCATGGCAGCGAGCGCGCTGTCGACGTGCGCGGAAGAATGCTGCCTTGCGGCATTACCGGCGGAGCAGGTGCCCGATGAAACTTCATGCGGAGTTGCAAGCCTTCTTACTGGAACGGCGTTTGAACGTGCCTGATTTCTGGGTGGTCAGCGCGTGTGGTACGACGGCGTCGTCGCGCAACGCGCCGCGCCCGACACTGAATCGCGCGGCGTGCGGGCGAAGCCGATTGCACGGGCGCCGTCGGCGCCCGGTCAATGCCGTTCGACGGACTCGGTCTGTGTCGATCGATTCGATCGATTCGTCCGGCTCGTGACCGCTGGGCGGCGGCTGAGCGGCGGCTTCATGCCGGGACGGTCCCGTTGGCCGCGGACCTGGTGCGAGTCGGCACCGCGGTGCTTCCTTTCCTGCTTCACGCGCTTGTCGTGAGGCAACATTTCTCGGGTCAGTCATTGGAAGTCTCCTGTCGGATACGAGTCGCTATGACTGCTGGTGGTTTTCGATTGCGCGATCGAGGCAGCTTTCGCGCTGGTCGCCTGACTGCTGAACGCAATTGCGCAATTCGGCGCGGAACCTGTTATCGGCGGGGTTCGAGCTTGCAGCGGTCTGGCTCTGCGTGCCCGCAGTGCTGCGCGGCGTGGCGGAGGCGACTGCGTTGGATTGGCGCTCGCGCTCGCGGCCTTCGGTCTCGCGGCATCCGCAGTCCTTAGGCGTCATGCCAGCGCCGCTCGCGGCGGTAGCCGATGTGCTGCTGTCGATCGATGCGCTCCGCCCGGCGGTAGCCGATTTGCTGCTATTCATGGATGCGCTGCCGGCGGCCGAGCCGACGTGTAGCTGCTGCCCATCGGCGTTGCCGGCGTGTTGGCGCTGGCAGGCGTGTTGCTGCTGGCGGATGAGGAAGCCGGTGGCGTGGCAGTGCTGCGCTAGCCCGCCGGGGCAGCGCCGTCGATTTGCGCACCCCGACAACCAGCCGCCGTCAATGCGGTCGCCGAGGAGCAGGGCGCGGGGTTTGAATAGGGATTGGTTCAGTAGCAGACCTCCTACCATAGTGAGGATGCCGTTCGCTGAACGGTCCTGCCACTATGGCCGCCCACAACGGTGCCGGAATCGGCGGATGCGCGATTTGCGTGTCCGACAATTCCTACGAGCAAAAATCGGCAGGATGAAAATGGGTAAAACAAGGATGTCCGCGGCAGGCCGCCACACCAGGGGTGTATCGTTGAGCCAGAGCTTTCGCCAATACACTCGGATTCCACTAGCGCGGAGCAATTTCAATGGCACTCCGTCGCAAAGCGACAAAGCTGAGCGCCGGCATCCTGTTGTACCGGCTGCTCCGCGAACGGACCCGAAGTGTTCCTCGTCCACCCGGGCGGGCCGTTCTGGGCGAAGCGCGACCTCGGCTCGTGGTCGGTTCCCAAGGGAGAAGTCGACGGCGACGAGGACCTGCTGGAAGCGGCGAAGCGCGAATTCCACGAGGAAACCGGCGCTCGGGTAGAGGGCGAATTCATCGAGCTCGCCGCGCTGCGCCAGCCGAGCGGAAAGAGTCGTTCACGTCTGGGCCGTCGAGGGCGAGATCGACGCCTCGTCGATCACGAGCAACACGTTTTCGATCGAGTGGCCGCCACGCTCGGGCGAGTCGCGCGAGTTCCCCGAAGTCGACCGGGCCGGATGGTTCACGCTCGCCGAAGCGCGCGACAAGCTGCTGCCGGGTCAGCGCCCGTTGCTCGACCAGCTGGTACAGAAGGTTCCGGGATGAAGTCAAACTATTCTGCGCCAGGCGCAGGGATTACGGCATGCAGTTCGACAACGCTACGACGCCCGAATACGCGCGGTCGCCGCTCTCACGCCGGCAGAGTCCAGAATTCCTTGTTGGTCACGAGGCGTACGACCGCGTCCGCGGCGGCGCTCGAGCAGTCGCTCGCCTTTTCCGCACTTGCGGTCCGCGGATCTCCGATCGCCCCGTGCGAGGTCCGCGATTTGAACGATCGCCAGCGATGCGCCGCCTCGGTTCCGGTGACTTGCGGCACCTCGCGCTCCGTCGGTCCGACGGCGCCCGCCGCGAGCGACATGTCCACGAGCTCGGGCTGCGAGCGCCAGCACCATCGAGGTTTCCGCCTCGCAGGCGTGGCGAACCGTCTGTTTGCTGCTCGAGAATCTTTCGCGATCTCCGGCTGCGCCAGCAGAAATAGGTCGTCGTCGCGATCGGCGCATCGAGCTCGACCGCCAGCTCGTTGACCGCCACCGTCAACGCCGCAATGTTGCCGCCATGCCCGTTGAGCAGCAGCACGTTGCGGAAGCCGTGGCGGACGAGCGAGCGGCATATGCCGCGCACCAGGGCGAAGAACGTCGGAAAATCGACCGACAACGTCGCGCCCAGGCTCATGTGATGCTCGGCGAGACCGCTCCATATCGTCGGCGTGATCAACGTCGGAACCGTGTCGTAGGCGCGCGTCGCGGCCCGTCGCGCGACTCTCGCCGACCAGCAGGCAATCGACCTGCGTCGGCAAGTGCGGGCCATGCTGTTCGGTCGACCCGATCGGGACGATGACGACGGCGTTGCTGCGACGCGAGCGCTCGGAGCTCGGGCGCTCTCAGAGCGCGACCATTCGACTTCTGCCATCATGCTCTCTCCTGCCTTCGCGTTCGAGCAGCCGCTCCAGGAATGCGCGGGTTCGCGCTTCCTTCGGTTGCGCGAAGATCTGCGCGGGCGGCGACCGCTCGATGATTTGTCCGTTGTCCATGAAGACGACATCGTCGGCGACATCGCGCGCGAAGCCCATTTCATGGGTGACGACCAGCATCGTCATGCCCTGCTCGGCGAGCTGGCGCATCGTGCGCAGGACCTCGCCGACCAGTTCGGGATCGAGCGCCGACGTCACCTCGTCGAACAGCATGACACGCGGATTCATCGCGAGCGCGCGGGCGATCGCGGCGCGCTGCTGCTGTCCACCGGACAGGCGCTCCGGGTGAACGTCGCGCTTGTCCTCGAGGCCGACGCGCCGCAGAAGGTCGATCGCCAGCGTCTCCGCCGCCGCCGGCGCCATCCCGAGAACACGCCGCGGCGCGAGCGTGATGTTTTCCATGACGGTCAAATGCGGAAACAGATTGAATTGCTGGAACACCATGCCGACCTTCTCGCGCAACGCCCTGAGGGAAGCGCGGTCGGGGCCCGGACCCGGATCTTCTTCGCCTTTGGTCGGCGAGCGTGCCATCGATCCGGATCGTGCCGCGCTGAATGGGCTCGAGCGCAGCGAGGCAGCGCAGCAGGGTGCTCTTTCCGGAGCCGCTCGGTCCGATGACGACGAGAACCTGGCCCGCGCCCAGCTTGAGATTGATGTCGTTGAGAACGGTGGCGGTTCCGTAACGCTTGACCAGCTGCTCCACGACAATGAGGGCTCGGCAGTCCACAGCGCCTAGACCCGCGCTGCCTTGAATCGGCGTTCCATCCGCCGATCAAGAGCGCGACCGGATAGGTGACGACGAAATAGAGGACGGCGACGATGGTCAGCGTTTCGACCGGGCGGAACGTCTCGACGGCGACGAGCTGACCGATCCGCAGCAACTCGAGCGTGCCGATGGCAGAGGCGAGCGCGGTGTCCTTGATCAGGTAGATCGTCGTCGTGCCCATCGGAGGCAATACGTTGCGCACCGCCTGCGGGAGCACGACGTAGCGCAAGCGTGTCGGGCAGATTGAGGCCGAGCACGCGCGCAGCTTGCCATTGCGTTCGATGCACGCCGATGATGCCGGCGCGAAAGATCTCGGCGTAGAACGCCGCGATGTTGAGGCCGAGCGCGACGGCCGCCGCGCCGAAAGCGCCGAGGTCGTAGCCGGTCAGCAGCGGCAGCCCGTAATAGAGCCAGACGATCTGGACGAGCGGCGGCGTCGTCCGGAAAAATTCGATGTAGACGTAAGCCGGCCAATACAGCAGCGGGTGGCGCGAGTATTTCATCAGGGCGAGCACGAGCCCGAGCACGAGGCCCAGGCTCGCGCTGATCAAGCCGAGCTGCAGCGTGATCCCGACGCCGCGAATCAAATCGGGAAGGTACCCGAGAATCCTCGCCCACTGGAAGTCGCCCACGGCGAGCCCGACGATCAGTTCGCCGCCTTGATCTGATCGGGCTTCATGTATTGGGTGATGAGCGCGTCGAGCTTGCCGGAGCTGCGCATCTTGGCGACGAAGCCGTCGACGTAGTCGCGCATCTTGGTGTCGCCCTTCCGGTATCCGTAGCCGACCTTGCACGCGCGCACGTCCAGCGGCTTGTTGTGGCCCGGCACGATGCGGATCTTGTCGCCGAACGCTTCGAGCGCGACGGTGGTCTGGATCGGCGTGTCGAGGACGACACGCGTCGGCGCGGCCGGCAACGACTTCCTGGATCAGGTCGGCGGACGTCGACTGCCCGAAGCCCTTGATCGTGGCGAGCGGGGCCACTTCCTTGGCGACGGATTCCGACCACGAGCCCGCCGGCACCGCGAAGACGACTTCCGGCCGGTTGAAGGCTGCGACGGTCGTCAGCCCCTTCGGGTTGTTGGCGCTGGTGGTCAGCGTCGCGCCGATCGTGATGTAGCTTTCGCTGAAGTCGATCACTTCCTTGCGCTTGTCGGTGATGCAAAGGGCGGGAACGATGTCCCATTTCTTCGCTTCGATGCCGGCGACGGCGGTCGCCCATTCGGAATTGACGATGTTGAGCTTGACGCCGAGGTCGGCCGCCATCAGCTTCATCATCTCGACGTCGATGCCGACGTATTCGCCGCTCGGCCGCGGCGATATCAGCGGCCGGTAGAGAACGCCCGGCGATCCGAAGCTCGCCGCGCTGCTTGACCTCGTCGATCGTGCTCTGGGCCTGCGAAACGGTCGGAGCGCGCACACAGAACAAGCCTGCCACTATCCCGAATATCGCCATTCTGCGCATGTGGTTCTCCTCTGTAGTGGAGCATCGTGCTCCGGGTCACGCCCAATCATTTCCCGATGGGCGACTAGTCGCTCCGGAAGGCGAGCTGCTTCGCCTTTCCAGATGGGATGCGAGCAATACGAGTGGCCAGGTGAGAAGGAAATAGATCAGGGCGACGGCGGTCAGCACCTCGATCGGGCGGAAATTCTGCGCCGCCAGCAACCAGCCGCGGTTCATGATTTCCGGCACGGCGATCACGGCGGCGAGCGATGACTGCTTGAGCAGGCTCACCAAGGCGTTGCACGCGGGCGCGTAAACCAGGCGCAGCGATTGCGGCAGGATCACCCACCACAGGCGCTGCCCGTAGCTCAATCCGACGACGCGGCCGGCATCCCATTGCCCGCGGGGAACCGCGAGGATCGCGCCGCGGAAAATTTCCGGACATCTGCGCGGCCGAGCTGCACGCGAGGGCGCCGGCCACCACCGTGAAGGCGTCGAGACGAATGTCGAGCAGAACCGGAAGCGCGTAATACGCCCAGACGATGTGCATCAACGGCGGCGTCGTGCGAAAGAAGTCCACGAGCGTCTGCACGCACCCGGCTCAGGACCGGTACGGCCGCGCTGCGGATGACCGCGATCGGCAAAGCGATCAAGATGCCTGCGACGAAGGCGACGAGCGTGATCGCCAGCGTCAACGGGATGCCGAGCAGGAGGTAAGGAATGTCACCAATGATCGTATCGAAGCGAAGCATCGGCTGGCCCGGACTCTAGTAGACTATCGGCCAACGATAGAGAGTTCCGAACCCATAGTCAATCGAGCGTCCCTCGCATGAAAATCACCGAGGTTCGTTGTGTGCCGGTCCTGGTTCCGCGCCGCCGCGCCTACGGCGGCGTCGTCAAAACGGCGCTCGGGGCCGCGGCGTTCTCCGACTACACGATCGTGTTCGTCGACACCGACGCCGGCATCACGGGCCTCGGCGAGGTCGACAGCGTGTTCAAGCGCCGCGGCGCGCTGCTGCGTCACGATCTCGAGAAGGCGCTCGTGCCCGCGGTGATCGGCGAAGATCCGTTCCGGATTTCCTGGCTCGTCAAGAAGATGGACGACGCGCTCGACGGCGTCGAGGAAGCCAAGGCCGCGATCGAGATGGCGTTGTGGGACATCGTCGGCAAGGCGCTCGACTACGCCGGTCTACAATCTTCTCGGCGGCAAGGTCCGCGACCGCATCCCGCTCAGCTATTCGATCCCGTTCGGCGCACCGGATGACATGGCCCGCCTCGCGCAAGAGCGGGTGAAGTGGGGACATCGGACGATCAAGGTGAAGGTCGGAAGCGACGATTCGGCGCGCGACATCGCGGCCGTCAGAGTCGATCCGCACGGCGATCGGCCCGGACGTGAAGCTTCGCGTCGACGGCAACATGGGATGGCAGACGGCGAAGCAGGCGATCGCCGTCATCCGCGCGATGGAAGACATGCAATCTCGAGCTCGTCGAGCAGCCGCTGCCGGCCCACGATCTCGACGGGATGGCGGAGGTGCGACGTTCGATCGGCGTTCCGCTGATGGCCGATGAGAGCATGCGCAATCCGCGCTCGGCGATGCAGGTGATCCTGCGCGGCGCCGCCGATATCGCGAACGTCTATGTCACCGAAGCCGGCGGACTGCTGCAACGCCGCGAAGATCTTTGCGATGTGCGAAGCCGCCGGCATGCCCTGCATGATCGGCAGCATGCCGGAATTCGGCATCGGCACCGCGGCGCAAATCCATCTCGGCGTCGCGATGAACAATCTGGGTCCCGACAGCGACACCTGCGGCGTGCTCTATCACCAGGAAGATCTGCTGACGAAGCCGCTGCGGATCGAGAACGGATTCTCCTATCCGCCGGAGGGTCCCGGTCTCGGCGTCGAGGTCGACATGAAGGTGCTGGAATCCTGGAACAAGGCGGCCATCGCGGCGCAATAGCGACGGATTCGATCCATGCCCGACCCGCAAGCCGCAGAGTTGCGATCTCATCATCAAGAATGGCTGCCTCCTGACGATGGACGCGCGCCGGACGATCGTGCCGCGCGGCGCCATTGCGATCAAAGGTCACACGATTGCAGCGGTCGGGCCGCAGGCGGAGATCCTGCGCGACTGGCGCGCGACGGACGTCATCGATGCCAAAGGCGCCGTCGTCCATCCGGGCTGCGTCGATGCGCATCTGCACGCCAACGCGCAGACCTGCCGTGGATTCTTTCGCGGCGACGCGAGCAAGGGTGCGAAAGGCGGCCCGAACTATGCCGACTGGAAAGCGACGCTGACGGCCGACGACGAGAACGCCGCGGCGGGGCTCGCCGCGGTCGAAATGCTCCGGCATGGGATCACGACGTTCGTCGAACCGGGCAGCGCGTTCGAGCCGGATGCGGTGGCGGCGGCGACGCAGCACGTCGGCATCCGCTGCACGCTCGCCGAACCCTATCTCGTGGGACACGACGGAGGTCATGGATGCGATCCCCGGCCTCGCGAGCAAGGCGCTTGTTCGCGCGCGTGCCGCCCGAGCGCGACCGGTGCCTCAAATTGCTCGGCAGCCAGCTCTTTCGCAACAAGGACAAGGACGGCATCACGCACGGCCACGTTGCGCTCTATGGCGAGGGATCGGCCTCCGACGAGCTCTATGTCGCCGCCAAGGCGACTGCCGATCGAGCGGGCGTGATCCTCAACAACCACATCGGGTTCGATCTCGATCTCGCGGCCGCGATGGAGCGCAACTGGGGCAAGCCGCGTTTCGTGCATCTGGCGGAGCTCGGCGTGCTCGGAGCGAACACGACGTGGGTGCACATGAACCTGATCCGCGACGACGAGGTCGACCTCGATCGTCAAGTCGGGACTGTCCATCGTCTGGTGTCCGCTCGCGTATGTTTCGCGCGGCACGCCGCTGCGGCAGCCACACTCGGATCCCGGAGATGAAAAAGCGCGGCGTCAACGTGGCGCTCGGCACCGACTCGGCGCGGCAAAGCTCGTCCGGCGACGCCGGCTTCCTCGCGCTGCAACTCGCCGGCGGGGCAGGGCACGCCACCGTTTCCGAGGATATCTTCGAGATGATGACGCTCGGCGGCGCGCAGGCGGCCGGCCTGTCGCATCTCATCGGCAGTCTCGAAGCCGGGCAAGCGCGCCGATATCGTGATCCGCTCGCGCGATGCCGCCGAACTGATGCCGAGCATCGATCCCGTGCACCAGCTCGTCACCGTCGGTCACGGCCCGAGCGCCGACACCGTCGTCGTCAATGGTCGCGTCGTCCTGCGTGGCGGCCGGACGACGCTCGCCGATGATGCGTCGAGCTTTTCGCGAAGGCGCGCGCTTCAGTCGATCAGGTCATCAAGGCAGGCCTTGGCCCTCAGCTATGGCCGCGCTTCGAAGTCCTTGACGCTCCAAGCGTGCAATTTGCGCCTGTGCCAGCAACGCTTCAGTTGAGCTATCAAACGACGACAGACATCGATTATCGCGGCGCTGGATCCGGACGGTCCCCGACTTTCCGAAGCCGGGCATTCTGTTTCGCGACATCACGACATTGCTCTCAAACGGCAGATGGTTTTCTACGCGGTCATCGAGAGACGCTCGGCAACGCGTATCACGGTCGCCCGATCGACAAGATTGCGGCGATCGAATCGCGCGGCTTTACTATCGGCGCCGCGCTCGCCTACAGATTGAATGCCGGTTTCAGCCGATCCGCAAACAGGGGAAGCTCCTGCCGAAAACTTCGGCCACGACTACCAACTCGAGTACGGACCGACTGGCTGAGCTGCACACCGACGGATTCAACGCGGCAGCACGCGCTGCTCGTCGACGGTTGATTGCAACCGGGGCACAGCTGAAGCGGCGCTCAAGCTGATCGGCAATGCTGGCGCATCAGTCGTCGGCTGCGCTTTCTCGTGATCGACCCTGCCTGATCTGGGCGGCCGCAAAAGAATAGAGAAACTCGGCTATCCGGTGCTTGCGCCATGTCAGTTTCGGGGCACTGAGCTTGGCCAGCGCGGATCTCCCCAACAGGCAGTGCCTGGTAGCACCGCCGCGCTACCCGTCCGGGGTCCTGCGCAGCACGCTTCAGGCGGATCCGTAGGAGAGCCACGCGATTCCGTTCTTGAACGACTTCGCCTCGAGGAGCTTGAGCCCGGTGTCCTTGACGTCCTTGAGCGACTCGCCCGCGCCCAACACGAGAGGCACGACGACCAGCTTTTCATCATCTCGTAGGTCGTATGGCCAAACAGGAGCGTTCCACCTGATCTCGCCTGACGATGCGTAAAGGCAGGGTCGTACTTCGGGTCTTTCGATTGCCTTGAACCAATCTATCTCGCCGTGAGGCCCGGCAAAGAAGCCGTCGACGGACACGTGTGAATGCATTGAACTTTTTCATGCGTCTACGCCGAACGTTTCGGGGCACCGCGGGGTGGCCCCGCAGTTCGCCGCTCGCTTGACAAAGGAGGGGCGGTCGGTATCTTGAACGCTTTGCCGCCATTTTCCGATGACGACAAAAACTCGACGGTGTCCTGAAACGCGAACTATCGATCGGCGGCGAGCCTTACACGCTGACGCTCTCCGGCGAAGGATTCGCGCTGACCTCCTCAAAGGCCGCCGCAAAGGACTGACATCCGAGCGGCCGATCTGGTCGGCGGAGACGTGCGGCACTTGCTACGGCGTTGAACGCGTCGCTGACGGCGAACATCGAGCCGTCAAGGCCGCCGCAAAACCCGGCAGAGGAGTGGCCGCAAACCAGCGGGGCGAACAAAGCGGAAGTAGCTACGGCGCCCCGCGTCGCCTGGACTTCAGTGCGCCGTCTGCGAATGCTCTCCGCCGGGTTCCGAGATGTGCGTGAAATCGTTTGACCCGTGGTGCTGGCGTCCCCAAGCTGCGAGCGACATCGCCGAGGGGAAATGATCCCCACGAGCCGCTTTTCGCGGTTGACGACCGGAGGCGTCGTGCACCTCTTCGTGGTCAAGCTCATGTTCTGCGCGTCGAGATCCTGATCGTCGAAGCAGTACAACACTTCATCGCTCAAGATATCGCGCACCTTCGTCGGGTGCCTTTCCCTTCCGCCACGGCGCGAATCGCAATATCGCGGTCCGTAATCATGCCGACTAGGCGATCGTTTCGCCGACCGGCAGCGCACACCGGAGTCGATCTGCCATGATCTTGCGGGCGTCCCGGATGCTTCGCGTCGGGCTCACCTGCACGTCACGGCCTTATTGCGTCTTTGACTTTCATCGCTGTACTCCAATTGGTTTGAGCTGCCGCTGTTTGCTGCCCGCCTTGGGTAGCCTGGCGACCCGAATCAACCTCCTGACAAGTCGTCTGGGATTGCGTTCGGCAGATCGAAAACGAACCCGTTCGAAAATCGGAGGTACGATTTTCCGCCTTTCCCGGTGAACTCTTGCGGGCAAGCAGGCGCAGATTTTTGTAGGTCTACTGGCCGCGAGGCCGCCAACGGATGCGTCTATCGCCAGTCAACCGCGCCGAAGCGGTCATTGCCGAGGTACATATAGAAGAGGGGCCGACCGTCGCTCGCGTTTGCGAGCTGTCGCCCACGTCGGGATAGAACGCGTCGCGCCGGTTCCCCAGGGTGAAGGTCGGCCTGCGGCCAATGCGGCGGTCGAGACCGATAAGAGCGCGACGCTGATCAATGCCGCTGGGGAGCGCATTTAATGTGGTGTTGCCCGTTGCCAAACCCGGCACCGCACGATCCGCGTTCTACACATTACAGAGACCTGCCGCCCGGATTCGGCACGCTAATGTCGCATGCCCCGCGCTGTACACTTCCTATCCAAAGACTTTCAGCGCGTAGGCGAAAATCACATCGACGGGTAAGGTTTGCCCTACTCGCCGTGATGAAGCCAGGTGGAATGGAACTTCGCGCGCCTCTCGCCCGGCTTGGCATCGTCTGACCGCAGGTCAGGAGGCACGCTCAATGTCACGTTTCGTCACTGTCGGCGCCGCCCAGCTCGGCCCGATCGCGCGCACCGAGAGCCGCGCGCAATGCCGTCGCGCGCCTGATCGCGCTGATGCGACAGGCCGCGTCCCACGGCTGCGACCTGGTGGTCTTTCCGGAATGCGCGCTCACGGCGTTCTTCCCGCACTGGTACTACGACGCGGCAGGCAGGACATCGATGCCTATTTCGAGCGCGAGATGCCCAACGCCGCGACGCAACCGCTGTTCGACTGCGCGCGCGAGCTACGAATCGGCTTCTACCTCGGCTTTGCGGAGCTGACGATCGAAGGCGGCGGCCACGCACCGCTACAACACGTCGATCCTCGTCGACAAGGCCGGCCGGATCGTCGGCAAGTACCGGAAGGTTCATCTGCCCGGTCACGCCGAGCACGAGCCGTGGCGCCCGTTCCAGAACCTGGAGAAGCGCTATTTCGAGGTCGGCAACCTGGGCTTCCCGGTGTTCCGCGCGTTCGGCGGCATCGTCGGCATGGCGATCTGCAACGATCGCCGCTGGCCGGAGACCTACCGCGTGATGGGGCTGCAGGGCGTCGAGATGGTGCTGCTGGGCTACAACACGCCCGTGCACAATCCGCCCTCACCCGAGCACGACAATCTCGCGCACTTTCACAACACGCTCGTGATGCAGGCGGGCGCCTACCAGAACGGCTGCTGGGTCGTGGGCGTGGCCAAGGCCGGGAACGAGGATGGCGTGCGCCAGATCGGCAACTCGATGATCGTTGCGCCTTCAGGCGAGATCGTCGCCGCCTGCTCGACGGAAGGCGACGAGCTCGCGATCGCGCGCTGCGATCTCGACCTCACGTCGTCGTACAAGGACACGACGTTCAACTTCGCCAAGCACCGGCAGCCGCAGGCGTACGGGCTGATCGTCGAGCGCACGGGAGCGATACCGCCTCCGTTCGAGTGACGTGCGTGCGCCGTACCGACGTAGCGGAAAGGTGGATGACCGCGCTCCGGTGCTGCAAGGCAATGACCTGTAGACACGAAGCGTGGCTGCTCAGCCTCAGCGTCGCATCCGCCGCCAAGAGGATCTTGAGTTACGGAGCCTGGGTCAAAACTTTTACGAGTAAAGTAAATCGTATCGACGGCGCGCGGTTTCTGCTTGCGCGCAGTACCAGAAAGAAGTTCTCTCGGCAAAACTGTCGCAAGGCAGTGACGCAAAAGCCCGGCCCGTCGTGTGCTTCGAGGGTAGCGGGTTGCCGGCGGAACAATCGCCGTCAGAAAGAATGCCGCGCAGCCTACCGCGCGGCGTCTCTGATCCACGTCATTGCCGCGCGACGCCCTTATAGGAGGCGTGACGACGTGGAATCATCCAATCCTGGCTTATCGCACATCCCGACCAGGAAGTTCGAAGTCGACTCAATTGCCGCCTGCGCCGTCTGCGGCTCCGGAATATCGCCCTGACGCTACGGTGGGCGTGCCCCCACGGTCAAGCTGGTCGCAATCACATGGCGTGACTCAGCGCCCGAAGATTGATCGCTGATCAACAGTACTTCGCCTCGAGGCAGGCGCGTTCGTTCCGGCGCGAACACGGGCGCCTGCGCGCGCCTCCAAACAGCCGCCACGAGCCTGGCGTGTCTCGACGCCCGCAGTTCTTGGCGACGACTTCCGTCTCGATGGTGCGGCCACCGCGGCGCTGCTGAGCGCGTTCGCTCGCCGGCGGAATGTTGTATCCGGATGGCACCGGCCGCTATCGTCCCACCCGGCTATTTCGCGAATATGCGCTCGCATCCGTGGTGGCGCCCTTGGCGCGCGAACGGGCCAAGGCGTTGGTGGACAGAGCCTGCGCGCTGGCCGGTACATCAATTCCGACTGGGACAAGGTTCCGTTCCAAATCGAAGTGATGGCGGTGTCGGGCAGCTACATGACGCGCCGGGAAGAGCTGTCGTGACCTTTCGCTGTCGCTCGTCCCTTGTCCGCGCCCTGAATCACGAAAGCCGCGTCTGGCCCCCATGTTGAGCAAGGGACGACGGACTGCGCCAAGTCCTGAGGCGATTCGCGCGCTGAGCTCGTTTTTCGTCGTCCGCGTCGTGGTGGATAGGAAGGCGGTACAACGTCCGTTCAGCGTGGTGTTTCAGATCGACGAAGACCCGATCGACACTACTGTGGGAGGCTGGGACCGATTGCGCGCAATGGAGCGTCCGTCACCCGATGGCTTGCGGTGAAATGAGCCACAGAAGGGGCATGCCGCGTCTCGCATCGTCAGTAAAATCGCTGATTCCTAGCCAGAACGGGAGAGCGCTCGTACATGGCCGATTAGGCGTTGCGCGGGGATGGTTAGCAAAAATGCTAACCCCCATTGCCACCATGCCCATTCGCCGCCTGACGAACTGGCGCTCAATTAACGTCGATTGCGGGCGTTCCTGTATGCCGCCAATCGCGGTTCGTGATTTTGCCAACCGTCGGATCTGGCTCTGCCCCGTTGCACAACGAGCTCGTATTTCCGATTCTGGCCGCGAGCGGACTTCAGTCGCCATGCCGTCGGCCGCTGTCGACCCGTTGCAGTCATAGGCAGCAGGCCAAAGCGGCCATCCACACTCTGTAATTATGACGAGAGCCGGCGTCGAGTAAGCCGGACGCCTTCGTCTCGAGTCAGCTGTCCCACGAACGCACCGGGGCCCGGCGCGACGAGGTGTATCTGTTCACCGACATGGCTGTGATGATCGACGGCATCGCAAGAAAGGCAGGGTCGCCGCCCTAGCGGCGTAGACTTCACCCATTGCTGACGACGCCTTCCCGGCAATGGCCTCTCCCGCACCGCCTGAGCGCTACCGCTTCGGACCCTTCGAGCTGCAGCCCGACAAACGACGGCTGCTGAAGGACGGCGCAACGATTTCGCTGCGCCCGCGCGCGTTCGATTTGCTGGCCGCGCTCGTCGATCGCGCCGGGCATCTCGTCACCAAGGACGAATTGCTCGACCAGGTGTGGCCGAAGATGGTGGTCGAGGAAGTTAGCAGCAGACAGTGCCAAGGGCCATGCCCTGGCCGATCGACTAAGTCTGAAAAATGACTGGCTAATTTTGGCTTTTGTACCAGCGGAGTGGCTCATGAACCCAATTTACCGGTCGCGCTGGTGTGCACAGCGGCGCGTCGCACCTCGTTATTTTATCGCCGGTGTCGCGCTTCGGTGCCATGGCCCGCTCCGCGCTCGACGCAACTGGAGGAGCCTGTCGCCCGCCACTCCTCGCCTCGCTGCAGCAACAAGCGAGTCTCCACGGTGCGCTGCAGACTGTCATGCGCCAAGATGGATTGCCGCGGGATAAAGATCACACCGAGCGCGGACGCGGACCGAGACTTCGCGCGGGCAATGATTCCGCACCACCAAGGCGCGATCGAAATGGCGAAACTTGTTCTGTTCGGCAAAGTGATTCGCGCCCGCTGCGCTTGGCGCAAGGAATGTGGTATGAGCAACGGAGATCGCGTTGATGCAGCAATACGTAACCGGAACGAAGTACAA
>ERZ1370068.2059-contig-1219_pt1 | contig 20818 bp, 23 predicted proteins | sample MGYA00561227_ERZ1370068 | MGnify/ENA primary metagenome ERZ1370068 (study PRJEB38410, sample SAMEA6850437) | metagenome | study: Metagenomic assessment of the ecological functions of the soil: analysis of the soil microbiota associated with the... | reverse complement strand
TTGTACTTCGTTCCGGTACGTATTGCTCGGGCGAACACGCGCTCGTGCATCCGCTGCAGTCGATCGACCTACGTCGTCGGTCGGATCGGCGCGCCGTCACGACCACGAAATCGACGTCGCTGTGCTCGTCGCCCCTCGCCGAGGGCGAACGATCCCTGGAGATAGGCGCCGACGAAGTCGGTGCGAGGATCCCGTCGGCTTCAGCGACGAAGTCGGCCAGGAGGGCGTCGAGCGCCGGTACGCCGGTCGAGGTCCGCATGGTTCCAGTCTGGCATCCGCGTTCCCGCTGCTACGATGCCGCGCGGTGACCGCCGTCGACGCCGCCCACGTACCGGCTGACCGAGGAGCAGCATGCTCCTTCGCGACGCCGTCCGCCACGCTGGCCGACGAGCGGGTCGCGCCGCGGGCCGCCGAGATCGACCGGACGGGCGAGTTCCCCGAGGACCTCCGGCAGCTCCTCGCCGCGCAGGACATCCTGGCGCTGCCGTTTCCCGAGGCAGCACGGCGGGCTCGGCGGCGAGCTGCTGACGGTCTGCCTGGCGATCGAGCAGCTCAGCCGGGCCTGCGCCACGACCGGGCCTGATCCTGGCCGTCCAGGAGCTGGGCGTCGCTGCCGCTGCTGCATCGCCGGGCACCGACCGAGCAGCAAGGCGCGCTGGTTCCCGAAGCTCGCGTCCGGGCGAGCAGCTCATCGCGTTCGCGCTGACCGAGGCGGAGGCCGGCTCCGACGCGGCGGCCGTCCGGACGCCGCGCCGTGCGCGACGGCGACGACTACGTCCTCACGGGCTCGAAGCGGTTCATCAGCCAGGGCTCGGTGGCGGACCTCATCACGGTCTTCGCGGTGACCGACCCCGACGGCGCCGCGCCACCAGCCGCCTGTCGTGCTTCGTCGGTCGAGGTCCCGACGCCGGGCTTCGCGGTCGACCCGGCTCGAGCACAAGATGGGCCTCCGCGGCAGCCCGACCGCCGAGCTCGCGTTCGACGGCGTCCGCGTCCCGGCGGCGAACCGCATCGGCGCCGAGGGCGACGGCTTCGGGCTCGCGATGCAGACGTTCGAGCGCAGCCGGCCGGGCATCGCGGCGCAGGCGGTCGGCATCGCCCAGGGCGCGCTCGAGGTCGCGACCGCGTACGCGCAGGAGCGGCAGCAGTTCGGCCAGCGGATCGGCGACTTCCAGATGGTCGCCGCGATGCTCGCCGACATGGACGCCGCGACCGAGGCCGCCCGCCAGCTCCTGTACAAGGCCTGCGCCGAGATCGAGGCCGGGTCGCCGGACGCCGGCCGATGGTCGGCGATGTGTAAACTCGTCGCCGGGGACGCCGCGATGCGGGTCACGACCGACGCCGTCCAGGTCCTGGGCGGCTACGGCTACATCGACGAGTTCCCGGTCGAGCGGATGATGCGCGACGCGAAGATCACCCAGCTCTACGAAGGGACCCAACAGATCCAGCGGCTCGTCGATCGCGCGGGCGCTGCTCGGCAAGGACGGCTGACCGGCGGGGAGGTACACCGCTTCGGTGCGCATCGTCGTCCTCGTGAAGCCCGTGCCGGACCCGGCGTCCGCCGGCAGAGCGGCTGGGTCCGGATGGCCGGCTCGACCGGGCGGCGGTGCCCGGCGGTCGTCAACGGCAACGACGAGTACGCCCTCGAGGCGGCGCTCAAGCTCGATCGAGGCCGCGCGGCGGCGAGGTCACGCTCCTCGCGATGGCGCCGGCGAACGCCCCCGAGACGCTGCGCAAGGCGCTGGCGATGGGCGCCACGCGCGGCGTCCACGTCACCGATCCGGCGCTCGGCGGGCTCGTGCGCGGTGTCGACGGCGCGCGTCCTGGCCGCCGCGCTTGCGCGACGCTCGAGTTCGACCTCGTCCTCGCCGGCGTCGACACGTCCGACGGCGTCGGCGGCGTCGTGCCGGCCGGCGGTCGCGGCGCAGCTGGGCCTGCCGTACCTGTCCTACGCCGCCCGGATCGAGCCCGACGATGGCCGCCGGCACGGTCCGCGTCCGCCGGATCTCGCGCGACGGGCTACGACCTGCTCGAGGCGCCGATGCCCGCGCGTCATCGCGTGCACGCAGGCGCTCGGCGAGCCGCGCTACCCGTCGCTCAAGGGGATCATGGCCGCCCGGTCCAAGGAGATCGTCACGCGGTCGCTGGCGGACCTCGGCCTCGACGCCGCCGACGGTCGGTGGCGCCGCGGCGACGACGACGGCTCGCTCGGCGACGCAGCCGCCGCCGGCCCGGCGCGGCGCACGCGAGGTCGTTCGCGGCACGCCGGCCGAGGGCGCCGGCCGGATCGTCGAGTTCCTCGCCGAACGGAGGCTCATCTGATGGGCGCGCATCTGGGTCGTCGGCGAGCCCGGCCCGGATGGCGCGCCTCGCCCGGATCAGCACCGAGGTCGCCACGCTGGCGCGCGACCTCGGCGACGCCGGCGGGCGCGAGGTCATCGGCATCGTGGTCGCGGCGCGATCCGGACCGGCTCGCCGGCGAGCTCTGGCGCACGTACCTGCCGCGTCGTCCGGACCGTCGACGGATCCCGCGGCGGCGGACCGACGCCTGGTCGGCGGTCGCCGCCGGCCACGTCCGCGGGTTCGTCACGGCGGCGAGACAGCCGCGACGCCGATGCCTCGATCGGCGCCGGCGCCGACGGCCGTGACCTCGCCGGGCGCTGCTCGGCGCTCGACCTGGCTCGGGCGTCCTGGTCAACGCGACCGGCGGTGACCTGGTCGGACGAGGGCCGGTCGGTCGAGATGAGCGTGTTCGGCGGCAAGCTCATCACGAGCGTCAGGGTTCACCGCGCGGGCGCGGCATCATCACGGTCCGGCCGAACGTCGCGACCGCCGCCGCCCGCCGGCGTCCGGTCGGTCGAGGTCGACCGACGCCGGCGAGCCGCTGCGCCGGCGATCCTGGCCGGCGGTCGCGGTCGTCGAGCGGGTCAGCGAGGCCGGGGCCGCCGCCCCGATCGAGGAGGCCCGGATCATCGTGGCCGGGCGGCCGCGGCGTCGGCGGCGCCGGAAGGCTTCGCGCTCGTCGAGCGAGCTGGCCGAGCGCGCTCGGCGGCGCGGTCGGGGCGACGCGCGCGGCCGTGGATCTCGGGCTGGATCCGCGTACAGCCAGCAGATCGGCCAGACCGGCAAGATCGTCAAGCCCGAGCTGTACCTGGCGCTCGGGCATCAGCGGCGCGATCCAGCACAAGGTCGGGATGCAGACCGCCGGGCACGATCGTCGCGGTCAACCGCGACCCGGACGCCCCGATCGCCGAGTTCGCCGACCTCGCTCGTCGTCGGCGACCTGTTCGAGGTGGGGCAGGCCCTCCTCGAGCAGCTCCGCGCCCGGCCAGGCTGAGCCGGACCGGTCAGAACGCCACCATGGAAATCACCGTCCTCCTGCCGATCGCGGCGTTCATCGCGCTGGCGGCCGGGCTGGCCGTGGTCCTGCGCGGGACCGGTCGGATCGTGGCGCGGACGCGGGAGCTCGAGCAGTTCCGGACGCCGCGTCACACGACCTGGCGGCCCGGATCGACGCGTCGCTCGGCGGCGCCGCCGGCGCAGATCGATGCCGGTGCGCCGCCGGCAAGTCGGCCCGGACACGATCAACGACGACACCTGATGGCCGCGACCGACGCCGTCGCGCGCTACACGGACGAGGCGCAGGCGCTGCGCGGACCGCGCCAGACCAACGCGATCCGGTCCGACCTCGTCGGCGAGCTCGAGCGCGCGAGCCGGGCGCTCTGGCATGGTCGAGCACGGGGCGGCGATCCTCGTGTCGAGTCGCGGTCCGCGCGAGCTCGAGGCGCAGACCTCGATCAAGCGCGGCTACCTGAACCTGCTGCACGCCCGCGAGGCGATCGCCCGGCATGCCCTCGCCGCGGCCGACCTGCAGGCCGAGGAGCCAGGCTCGTCGTCACGATGGCGGCGCGCCTGAGGTCGCGCGCACGACCGTCGATTCGCCCCTTCTGGCGTGCGACAGACCGCCCGGGACCACACCATGTAGTGGTATCCTGCTCGCACACCACTATCCCTTGTGGTGCAGCCCGACAGGAGCGCGATGCGCTGTCCCCAATGCGGCGAGCGGGAGACCCGCGTCGTCGACTCGCGAGACCTCGATGACTCGGCGACGATCCGCCGTCGCCGCGAGTGCGCGGCCTGCGCCATGCGGTTCACGACCTACGAGCGCGTCGGAGGCCGCCCGGCTCGTCGTCATCAAGCGCGACGGCGTCGCGCCAGGAGTTCGATCGCGAGCGCCTCGCCTCCGGGCTGCGCAAGGCCCTGACCCGCCGGCCGGTCCCGGACGGTGCGGCGGAGGCCGCGCGCCGACGCGATCGAGGCCGAGCTGCGCGCGGCCGGCGTCACGGAGGTCCCGTCGCTCGCGCATCGGCGCGCTGGCGATGGAGCAGCTCCGCGGCATCGACCAGATCGCCTACATCCGGTTCGCCAGCGTCTACCAGAGCTTCGAGGACCTCGAGGCGCTCAAGCGCGAGGTCGACACCCTGTACGCGGAGCGCGGCACGGGGGCGCCTGACCAAGTGAGCGTCCTGTCCGACCGCGACATCCGCGCGGCGCTCGAGGCGCGGCGACGTCAAGATCGACCCGTACGACCCCACGACCTCCAGCCATCGTCGGTCGACCTCCACCTCGACCGATCGCTTCCGGGTCTTCCGCAACAACCGCTACGCCGTACATCGACGTGCGCGCGCCGCAGCCCGACCTCGACCGAGCTGCTGACCGTCGACGAGGACGAGCCGTTCATCCTGCACCCCGGGCGAGTTCGTCCTCGGCCAGACGCTCGAATGGGTCGAGCTCCCGAACGATCTCGTCGCCAGGCTTGGAGGGTAAGTCGAGTCTTGGGAGGCTCGGCCTGCTCATCCACTCGACGGCCGGGCTACGTCGACCCGGGCTGGAAGGGCAACCTGACCCTCGAGCTGTCGAACGTCGGCCAACCTGCCGATCGCTCTGTACTACGGGATGCGCATCGGCCAGATCAGCTTCTTCAGGATGTCGAGCCCGGTCGACCGCCCGTACGGCTCGCCCGAGCTCGGTTCGCAAGTACCAGGGCCAATCGGAGCCGACGGCGTCCGCCTTCCACCGCGACTTCGACGCGGGCCGGGCGGGCGCGAACCGCGCTCTGATCCGATCCCTCGAAGGAGCGACGTGGCGACCAAGCAGCCGAACGACTGGTCAGCCGACCTCGGCGGCGGCACGCGCGTCGCCCTGATCAGCGCCGGCACGTTCCGATCCGACGCCGGCGCGCTGTTCGGGCCGGTGCCGTGGGTCCTCTGGGACAAGCTGGCCGCCGCCGAGATCGACGACAAGCGCCGCCTGCTCCAGGCGCTCAACTGCCTGGTCATCGATACGATGGCGGGCCGCGTGCTGGTGGAGACCGGCATCGGCGAACGCATCGACGACAAGACCCGCGCGATGCGCGACTACCAGGGGACCCTGGATCGTGCCGGCGCATGGAGGCGGCCGGCTTCCTGCCCGAGACGATCGATCCACGTCGTCGCGATGAGCCACCTCCATTTCGACCACGCCGGCGGACTGCTGCGGGCGGACGGCTCGGCGGCGTTCCCGCACGCGCAGATCGTGGCCCAGAAGACCGAGTGGGAGGTGGCCCTCGGCGACAACCCGCGGCTCATCGCGTCGTACGTGCAGCCCTGAGCTCGAGCTGAGCAAGGACGACGGCACGCAGGGTTGGGTCGATGGCGACGAGGAGCTCATCGAGGGCGTGACGGTCGTGCCCGACGGGCGGCCACTCGACGGGCCACCAGGCGCGTGGTGGTCAAGGGATCGGTGACGGCGCCAGGACGCTGGCCTTCTTCGGCGACCTGTTCATGCGTCCGTGGTCGGCCAATCCGCGATGGGTGACCTCGTACGACGACTACCCGCTGGATTCGGTGCGTCGCAAGCTGGAGCTGTGTCCGGACAGGCGGCCGACGAGGACTGGCTGGTCGTCCTGTCCCACGAGGTCGAGCACCTGATCGGTCCACCTCGTCCGCGACGGCGACCGGTTCCGCTACGAGTCGGGCTAGGTCGCGATCCTCAGTCTCGACGGCGACGGCGACGGCGATGGCGACGGCGGTGACCGCCGGTCGGTGCGGCCGAGCTCGTCGCCGGCAGCGGATGGCTTCGATCTGGCTGATCGCCTCGGCTTCGTCGAGTCGGCGCGCCGACGATGCTGGCGATGACGCCGTTCTGGTCGATGAAGAACTGGGTCGGCAGCGCGTAGCCCCGGTAGGTATGGAAGACGTGCGCCGACGCCATCGAACCCGATCGTGTAGCCGAGGTCGTACCGGGCGGCGTATGAGGCCACGTCTGGCGGGCGACGTCTCCTGGACGCTGATCGCCACGACCACCAGGCCACGGTCCTTGTAGCGCTCCGACATCTCGCGGAGGATCGGAACCTCGGCCTGGCACGGCGGGCACCAGGTCGCCCAGAAGTCGACCCAGACGGCCTTGCCGCGGAGGTCGGCCAGGCGGATCGGCGCCCCGTTCAGGTCAGGGAGCTGGTAGGTCGAGCCGTCGGGCTGGGGGACGCTGAACTCGGGCGCGCTCGACCCCACGGCCAGCCCGACCGGTGGCGGCGACCCGATCAGGAAGGCGGTCGGTCGCGGGTTGACCGTGCCGGGCCCATTCGCGGTGTTGCCGAGCGGGGTCGTCACCCCGACCAGGATGACGACGCGCGGCGACGATCGCCGCGAACGTCACGACGAGCTGGCGGCCGGTGAACGGGCCGATCAGGCCGTGGCGCTCGGGCTTGTGGCTGAACGCCGGTCGCTCGCCTCACCTCAGATCCTCGTGTTGAAGTTGAAGTAGCCGCGGCATGAGGGCCAGCCAGTCGAAGATCATGGCGACCCCGATCGCGGCGACCAGCAACCCGCCGATCATCGACACCGCCCGGCCGTGACGGACCAGGGGCGCCATCAACCGCGGCGCGCGGTCGTACACCGCGGCGATGAGCAGGAACGGCAGCCCCAGACCGATCGTGTAGCGCCACGAGCAGCACGGCTCCCGGCAGGACCGTGCCGGTCGACACGGCCATCGTCAGGATGCCGCCGAGGATGATCCCGATGCACGGCGTCCAGCCGATGGCGAAGATCGCGCCCGAGCCCGAAGGACGCGAGCCAGCCGCCGCGCGAGCTGACCAGCCGGCCACCGAGGCGGTCGCCGACGGTCGTCGTGCCACCCGTCCCCGAGCCGCCGAGGGACAGCGTGCCGGTCGTGGTCGCCAACGACCCCGAGGCGCCGGCATCGAGCGGCCGCCAGTTCCGCTCGAGGACCGGGATGCGGAGGATGCCCGGCCGAGGTTGAGGCCCAGCACGATGAGGATGGCGCCGCCGACGATGCGGAGGGTCGCCCAGGTATCGGACCAGCGGCCCGGCCGCGAAGGTGGCCGTGATCCCGAGCAGGGTGAACACGGCCCCGAAGCCGGCCACGTACGCGAGGGCATGTCGCATCGCGGTCCAGCGCGAGGGCGGCGCTCCCGGTCAGCGCTTGCCGCCACCGCGATGGCGGTGCAGCTGACCGAGGTAGGCGGGCACGAGCGGCAGGACGCACGGCGACAGGAACGAGATGACGCCGGCGGCGAGGGCGACCAGGATCGTCAGGTCGGTGCCGCCCATGGCGTCAGGCGTCGACCGGGTCGAGCCGTGCGGCTGGACGTGTCCAGCGCGTCGGCGATGAGCCGCCTGATCTTGCCCGCGCTCAAGGCGAGCTCGAGCCGGCGCTCGCCGAGCTCGAGGACCGGGATCGTCGTGAAGAAGGCCCGCTCCCAGTCGGGGTTCGACTCGATGTCGCGCTCGACGAGCGGTCGGGGTCGGCAGGCCAGGCCCGCCGGCGCTCGTCCAGGATCGCGGCGACCAGGTCGCGGGACTCGTCGCACAGGTGGCACCCGGGCGCGTGTACAGGACGAGTTCGGGCAGGGGAGCGTCGTGCATCTCGTCCGGGATTGTAGGTGAGGTTGGCCGCAAGCGCCCGCGGGGTACGATTGGGACCTGCGCCCCCGTAGCTCAGTGGACAGAGCGGAGGCCGTCCTAAGGCCTGCGTCGGCGGTTCGAGTCCGTCCGGGGCGCCAAGACTCCGGGCGCAATATGCCCGGTCGAGCCGACCAGCACGGCATTTCGATCGAGTTCTTGCCGCCTAATCCAGCCGCCGTTCGTCGACCTCCAGCCGGTGACGTCGGGCCGCGGTAGTGGCCCGCGACGTCGAAGTCGAACTTTCCTGGACGGTTAGGCCGATGTCGACCTCGGCGCGCAGGGATCGTCCTCGCCCTCGGTCGCCGGGCCAGCGAGCACCTCGCCGAGCGGCGACACGATGACCAGTTGCCGCGGCACCTGGACCTCGTCCGCCGGCGCGTCGACCGGGTAGTCGTCCGGGTAATCGGAGCGGCGCGCGAACTGGTTCGCCGAGAGCACGAAGCAGCGGCCCTCGCAAGCGATGTGGCGCATGCTCGCCACCCATGTTTCGCGGGCGTCGGCGGTCGGCGCGCAATAGAGCTGGATCCCCTTGCGCATCGCCATCCGCAGCAGCGCGCGTAGTTCTCCAGCAGATCACGGCGCCGAGGCGGCCGAGCGGCGTGTCGAAGACGGGCAGCGTCGAGCCGTCACCGAAGCCGAACGAGCCGCTCGGCACCAGTCGGCATCAACTTGCGGTGCTTGCCAAGCAGCGTGCCGTCCAGCGCGAAAAATAGCGCCGTGCAATACAGCGTCCCGCCGCCGCGCTCGATCACCCCGATGACCAGATGGCGGCCGCGCTCGCGCTGATGGCTCCGAGACCGCTCGGTCGCCGGCCCCGGTACGTCGATCGAGGACTCCCAGTAGCGCCGGAACCAGGCGCGACCGTCGTTCGAGCAAAGCGAGCCGACGACGGCACCGAGGCGTATGCCCAGCGTGGATAGCACGACACGAACGCTTCCGGAAAGACGACCAGGGCGGCGGTCCGCCTCCGGCCACGAGCCACTCGACCTATCCAGCGTCGGTCGACCTCGGAACGCCACCGGCGCAGCCTGGATCACCGCGGCTTTCACGGCGCCAGCTCCGCGGCGTGCCTGGGCCAACTCCCGGCACGCTTGGGGAGGCGGGCTGCGTCGACGACCCGGATTTCGCCCCCGTTGGCCCCCAGGCCAATCGGTCCTGACGAGAAGTCACAGCCGCGTCGCTCCCATGCGAGGCGCGAGTATCTACCCGCCGACGTCGATGTGCCAGTCCAAGACGCATCGTTGAGGTGCAGGGCGGCATCGAGTCCGTCCGGGGGCGCCACGGTGACAGCAACGCGGAGTCGAAGAACGGCTCCGCCGTTCGCTGGTCGGCAACCAGCCGACGACCTGCCGGTCGGCCGTCTCGACAGGCTCGACTAACGGGGGAACCGTCGCCGACGACGGGCAGCGCAGCCTTCGAGCTCCTCGACAAGCGACCTGGCGAACGTTGCCGTCAGATGGTGGTGGTCGCGGTAGACGAGCATCGACTCGATGACCGGCGGGCATGGATCGGTCGGGCACGTCGCGGCCGACAGGTCGACGAGGGTCGCACCCGTCAGGCGGGCAGCCTCGGCCTCGCGGAGCCGATACCGCCAGCCGAACGCAGCGGACCGGGTCGTCGTGCATCGCTCGATCGTCTTGGGGTGCTGGGTCAGGCAGGCGGGCACATCGTGGTCCGAGCGTGGCGTGTCCACGATGATCGCGACCTGCCGGGGATGCGCCGGATCCAGGCGGGCCACCGCCTCGCCCCTGCAGTTCGGGTCGTCGTCGCTGTCCACCACAACCGGCAGTTCCTGGTCCGAGGCGACGATGACGAGGTCGGGGCGGAGCGCCACCGAGGCGATCGACGACCCGCTCGCGCCACGCTTCGCACTCGGTGTACTCGCGCTTGAGGTGCGGCGACCAGATGCGCATGTCCACGAAGACGCAGCTGAACTTCGTGAACGGGACGAGCCGCCATCCGTGCTGCCTGGCCAGAACCTCGATGGCCGGGAAACCAGTGGGCCGCGTGAGAATCGCCGACGAGCGCCACCGTGACCGCGCCGCCTTTGTCGCCGTACACGCAGGCCGGAGGCTTCGATCCGGCCAGGGCGAGGCCGCATCCATCGGCGCGGAGCGTGTCGGTGTCCTGTCGCACCCGCGCAAGGGACGGCGTCAGATCACGAGGCAGGGCGCCGTCGATCCGCGGCTCATGACGCGGCGCGTTTGAGCGGTTGCGTCAAGGCATTCGGCGACGGCACGGAGACCGCTGCCGGACCCGGCGTCGACGGAGTGGGGGCTCGTCCTCCGGCCCCGTCGACGACGGGCTCGCGCTCGACGGCGGTGCCGCGGGGTCGTCAGGAGCCGTCGGCGTGACCTCGTCGTCGGTCGACGCGGCGCCGGCATCGAGGGCGGCAGCCGCCGCCACTCTCGCGATCGCCGACCACGCCGATCGCCGTCAGAGCCGAGGACGAGGACCAGGGCGGTGGCACCTGCCAGCCCCAGGCCGCGGACGCGACCATGCGAGGATCAGGCGACCGCGACGGAACGGCTCCTCGACCAACGCCCAGGTGGCCGCCGGCGAGCACGATGGCGACCACTGCGAGCGCGACCCGAACGGCAAGGTCGTCGTCCGCGCCGCTCGTCGGCCGCCACGCCGAGGCCGAGCACCGACCGGCCCGAGGACCAGGATCGGCCAGTGCCACAGGTACAGCGAGTACGAGATCCGACCAAGCCATCGCAGCGGTGCCCGCGCGAGGACGATCCATCCGGGCGACCAGAGGACCCCACCGGAGGCGATCAGGGCGACCGCGCCGACGCGTCGGCAGCAGCAGGCCAAGGCCCGGATAGGCCGTGGTCGGCCCGATCGCCACGAGACTCGCCCCCAGCAGCGCCGCACCGAGCCAGCCGACCGCAGACCGCGACCGCGCGCGGCACGCGACCGAGCAGCGGGGCGCCGAGGCGCGAGCACGCCACCCGCCGCGAGCTGCCAGGCGCGGGTCGGCAGCGAGAAGTACGCCCAGGCGCTTGCGTCGTCGGTCAGCACGCTGGACAGGAGGAACGAGCCGGCGAGGACCGTGGTCGCGAGGGCGGCCATCGCTGAGTCGTGGACGCCCGATGCGCGCGACGGTCAGCAGCAGGATCGGCCACAGGAGGTAGAACTGCTCCTCGACGGCCAGCGACCAGAAGTGGAGCATCGGCGAGGAGTCGACCGGCGCGAAATAGTCGGTGGCGTCGACGGCGTAGCGCATGTTCGCGAGCGACAGGCTGGCCGCCAGGCCGTCGTCGGCGATCCGCCGCAGGTCCAGCGGCGACAGGACGAGCTGTGCCGCCAGGAGGGTCGTGGCCAGGCACGAGGGCGGCGGCGGGAAGGATGCGTCGGGCCCGGCGCGCGTAGAACGGGCCGAGGCCGATCCGTTCTGTGCGCTCGTGTTCGGCCACGAGCAGGCCGGTGATCAGGAAGCCAGACAGGACGAAGAAGACGTCGACGCCGACGAACCCGGCCTCCGCTCCTGGGATCCGGACATGGCAGAGGAGGACGAGCAGGATCGCGACGCCGCGCAGACCCTCGAGGTCTGGCCGGTACCAGGGTTCGGCAGTTCGAGGCGAGGTCATCGATCTCCTCAGGCGACCGCTATGGGCCTCACGTGGTAGATACCGGGCGTCGGGCTTTGGGTGAGTCAGGTCGGGCACGGCCCTCTCCAGCCCCTTGGCCGTGCTCGGCCGTGCTCTGGATGCGGCGCCGCCCCGCCGTCCCGATAGGCCCGGCTACGACGGGTTGGTCACTGCTCGAACGTGCCGAGCCAGAGGGACGGGGTCATCTTGAAGTCGTCAACGCTCTTCCACTCGAGGGCAAGGACGGTCCGATCACCGACGGCGACGACGGTGGACCGCCTCCCGTGTGCCGCCGCGGCCATCTGAGCGGGGATCGAGCTGATCTTGTAGTCGATGCCGTCGCGGCTGACGAGGACCTTCTCGTCGCCGATCGACACGAGGCCAAGCGGTCCCGTGGTGACCGTCCCGTGCACTTGCGCGGCCATCGGGAGCTTCGCGGAGCCGCCCGAGGTCCAGAATTCGATACGCCCGCCGTCGTCGATCGCGAGCACGCCGCCCCTCCAGGGCAACAGTTCTCCACGCAAGTTCGCTGCATCCGTCTCGAATACACAACTCTTTCCCGCTTGGGCGGATCTGAGTCGCAGTTCCCAGAGGCGCCAGGTCAGACCGTCCGATGAGTACCACATCCCCGTGCACGAGCCATTCGGGTCAGCGCACGTGCCATCGGGGTACGCCCGCTGGCGATGAAGCCGTCCGACACGCCCACGACGCTCCCGAAGCCGCCGGTCGGGCAACGTGGATCGGTCCCCGATCGGCTGGTGGCGCTTCGGGCGCCATCGTCAGTCCACGTGCTCGCCATCCGGGCTGTACCAGCCGAAGCCCTGGTCCTGGTAATCGCCCGGGCGCGCGAAGCCGTCGTCCGCCCACACGACCTTGAGGCCCGGGCGGTTGTTCAGCTTGATCTGCAGGACGCCATTCTGGAAGGTGACATCTTTCACGCAACAGGTCCAATCGTTGTTCGTCCTGAGGCCAAGCTTCTTGGTGACCCAGGCGTCCCAGTCGAGGTCGGAGTGGACCTCGGCGACGATGCCGCTGGGTCCGATGCCGATCGACTCGATCCGGCCTTTGAAGGGCGTCGTCGAACTGGGCGCAGCGGTAGGCCGGACGGTCGTGAACAATGTCACGAGCGGTGATCGGGGGCGCGCCGGCAATGTCGCCGCCACAGTCGGGCCCTATCCTGGGGTTGAACCACCCGACCGCGCTGTCCTGCCAGCTTCGCGGAGGACCCCTGGAGCAGGCTCACGTAGCCCGGGGCAGCTGGCGTCGCCAAAGGCTGTAGTGCCTGCCAGTTGTTGACCATCGGTGGAGGTCCGGATCGAGCCGGATTTCGGCGATCGACGAGCTGGATGACACCGATCACCAAATCCAGGCGAGACCCCGGCGACGGCTCATCGAGAGGAGCAGGCGTGTCCATGTCAGGTCGAGGCTCACGGCAGTTGGCGATGGTGACGGGGACGCGCTCGGCCTCGGCGTTGTCGTCGCATCCGGCGACGCAGAGGCGAGACTACGGCGTGAGAAGATGGGGCAGGTACCGGGGGACCACCGGCGGGAACCGCAGAAGCCCGGACCAAGTCGCCAACGCCCCGCCGACGAGCAGGAAGCAGTGGCAGCCAGAAGCGTCAAACGCCGCGGCCCCGCCCGGGACCGTCGGGCCGGGCGCGTCGCCGGCGCCCAGCCAGGCCGCTGGCGCGGCGCGATTCGCCGGCGCGATCCATGACCGCCGCGTGGAAGCCTCGCCAGCGCGGCGGCTCGCGGGCGCCTCGGTCACCGAGCCACTGCTCTGCTCCAGGTCCCGTTCGAAGGCTGCGCGTCTCGGGTTCATCGGGCCACCTCCACGGCGCCCACGGCGGGTCGCTCATCGGCGTCCAGGCCGCCCGCATCGCCACGCGTCGCCCTGCTGAGACGGGATTGCATCGTGCCGAGCGGGATCGCCAGCGCTCTCGGCGGACTCACGGCCAGCCAGGAGGCCGGCGAGGTAGTGGTGCAGGACGATCACGGCGCTACGCTCTGGCGTAGCGCCGAAGCCGATCGAGCTGGTCACGTACGGCCACGGCGCGCTGGGCGTCGGGCGTCTTCGGCTCGAGCGACGCGTCGAGGGGGGAGCTTCGATGACTCCTCCCGCTGCCGGCCCCCGTTTCGCGGCGCGGTAGCGAGGCACGGGCGAGCAAAGTCGGTGCAGCCAGGCGTCGAACCGGTCCGGGTCACGCGGGCCGCGTACGTCGAGCCAGGCTTGGAGTGAGCGCATCCTGCACGGCATCGGCGGCGTGCTCGTCATCGCGGAGGATGAGCGGGGCGGCCCCGAAGAGCCGATTGGTCGCGCCGGCGGTCAATGCCGAGAAGGCATCGAGATCCCCCTCTGCGCCCGAACCACGAGGTCTCGCTGCATCGGTCAACCTGCGGCGTGGCGGTCGTCGGCGCTCTATCGGTCTGGGCGGATCCAACCGGTTTGTTCATCTTCCCGGTCGCCGGGATCCGCCGCTACGTGGCTGATCGGCGGTCAGCGGCTCACGGCCTGGCCGAGACCAGGTCGTCAGTCCCGTCGGACACGAGCACTCCGCCGGGCAGGAGGACGGCCTGAGCCTGTCCGCTCGGGATGTCCCCGGAGAGGCGGAGCGGTGTCCAGCGCTGGCCGTCGGTCGAGACCAAGGCGGCCGCGTCCGAGCCACCTCGCGACCGCGACGAGCCGATGACCGTCGGCGATGAGCGTCGCGTCCGGCTGCAGGTCGCAGTTCGCGCCTCCGCACGTCGTCGCCCCGAGGGGCGGAAGGTTTCGAGCGGCTGCCAGTGGCGGCCATCGAGCGATCGCCACCACACTGCCGCGCCCGCGGGCTCGCCGATCCCCACGGCGATCATGCCGTGGTCGCCGACCATCAGCGTCACCGCGTTCGAGAAGGCCGACTCCTCGGAGCCCGACGGCGAGTTCGGCAGGAGGGTCGGCGTCTTCGGCCAGTGGCGGCCGTCGGCCGACCAGAGCGCCGCCGCTCGGACCGAGCCGCCTCTGATCGACGCTCCGATCGCGACGTAGCCCGTCGAGGTGCCCTCGAGGTCGTCGAGGGCGAAGTCGGCCGGGAACTCGTACCGTGGCGAGAGGACCCAGTGCGATCCGTCGGACGAGGTCGCGTAATCGGGCGGCGAGCCCGCTCGTCGCAACGACCAGCCCGTCCGGTCCGGCGGCGACAAGCGGAGCCGAACCCGTCGAGCTCGAGAGCGCATCGACCGGCAGGGTCGATCGCATGGGTCCAGCGCCGGCCGTCGGACGACGTCCAGGCCTGAACGGGCGGGAGGTAGCGGTACAGGTAATCGTTCATCGCGGTGACTGCGACGAACCTCCCAGCGAGGGTGGCCAGGCCGATCACCGTCAGGCCCGACGCGAGGGACGCTGACGTTCCGCTGTCCAGCGGCTGCCAATGCGTCCGGTCCGTCGATGCCCAGACCGTGGTGGAGGTCGTCCCCTCGATGTCACCGATGGCGACCGTGGTCTCGCCCGAGGTCACCTCGGTCCTGACGATCCTGAGCGGGTCATCCGACGCGAGTCGCTGCCACTCGAGGCCGGCCCACGTCTCGGATCGCGGCGGCGGGGCAGTCGTGAAGGCGACCGGCAGCGGATGGGAGAGCTGGATCGGCAGAGCTGTCGACCCGGGCAGGGCTGACGCGGAACTGGCGGCAGCTGAGGGCCGACCGCGGCCGCGCCGGGCGGGCCCGAAGCTGCAGGCCGGCCGGCGGCGCCCCACGGCTTGGCGATGGCGACCACGATCCCGACGACCATCAGGACGACGGCCACGGCCACGAGCCCGTTGCCGACGCTGCCCGGAGGGCGGACGGTGCGCCGTAGAACGAGCCGCCGTCAGTCATCGGCGCTCGGGACCGGGCTTGGTCGAACCTCCCGCGATCGACCACGGACTGGCAGCATGTGTCGTCCGTCCGGATAACCTGGGAAAGTCGCCCTTCCCTCGGCTGCCATTGTGCCCGCCCCAGGCTACTTCGAGACACCAGTCCAGCACGCTGCGTTGCCGTCGGCGGTTCGAGTCCGTCCGGGGGCGGCCTGCGCCAGCAGCTCCCTCATCAAACCCGAAGAGTCATTCGGGGTTGACACCCGGCAGACGATTCAGGTCTCCGGCGCCGCGACTCGCGCGACTAAAAGCGCTTGCGTGGAGGACGCGGCGGCCGGTCACGAAGCCGCCGCGGGTCACGTGGCGGCGAGGAGGATCGAATGCGACGCTACTCCATCGCGCTCGTCGTCGCGAGTCTGCTGCCCTTGGTCGTACCCGTCGTCTCGGTCGACGCCTCCTCGCCGTGGCAAACGGCGGTCCCGGTCTCGAACCAGGTCGCCAGCACCCCGTTCGCGGCCGGTGGCTACCCGGTCCCGGACGGCGCGACCGCGCCCGGAGCCCGGCACGTGCCGGCTGGGGACCTACGATGCGAATCGCTCCGAATCGTGGCTCGCTGTCAAGCCGGGCACGGAGGGATTTGATCGGCACGTCGAAGGTGTTCTTCGAGAAGTACAGCACCTTTTACGACTTCCATCTGGGCTCCTACAGCATCCCGAATGGCACGCCGTCCGGCAACGCCATGGTCACCGGCTACGACTGCATCTCGACCGGGACCCAGGACATGCCGCCGAGCTGGACCAACGACACGGATCCGAACGTGGACTTCGACACTCAAGGCCGGGCGTACCAGGTGACGCTGCCATTCAACGCGTACTGGGCGAACATGCATCCGAACGGCGCGATCGGCGCGGTCTACAGCGATGACCTTGGCCGTACGTGGACGGTCGCCAATGGAGGCCACTATCTCGAAGTTCCTGTCGAACCAGTCGAGCTTCGCCGCGGGCGGGTTCCGGGACAAGCAGTGGGTCGCCGTCAACCACGTCCCCGGCAGCCGGTATCAGGACCACGTCTATGCCATGTGGTCGGTGTTCAACGGACACACATCCAAGATCAAGGTCGCCGTTTCCCGAGACCGTGGGCAGACCTTCTCCAAGCCGAAGACGATCACGGCACCGCAGGAAACCGGACCGTCGACGACCTTCATCTACCCGTCGGTCGATGCCGCGGGGCCCTGTTCGTGGCCCTGGCGGCGTTCCCGTCGTGCTGTGCGTCGCCAGTCACCATGTATGTCGCCCGATCGATCGACGACGCCGAGTCATTCAGTCCGTTCGTCGCGGTCGCTGACGACGGATGCGATCACCGGCTGCTGCCTGCCGAACACGACGTTCCGCGACGGCATCATCGAGAATTTCGCCGCAAGCCCGACGTATCCGGGGCATCTCTACCTGACGTGGGAGTCTGGGATGGCCAGCAGATGGACGTCAAGTTCTCGCAGTCGACCGATAGCGGCGTGAGCCGGACGCCCGAGCTCGTCGTCAACGACAACATCGACCCCGAGACACCGACCGACCAGTTCCAGCCGACGCGTGGCCGCCGGTCCGAACGGAGCGGTGGCGATCGCGTTCTACGATCGCCGATGCGGTCTGCCCCTCGGATCCGAGCATCCTGCCCGAGGACGTCGGCCGCGCGAACTTCTGCATCGACCTTTCGCTGCAGGCCTTCCGCGACAGCGGCGGCGGCGCGGTACCGGTCGAATCCGAACGTCCGTATGTCGCAGTTCTCGTGGGATCCCGAACAGCCTGGGCAAACGATCGACGGGATCGACCAGATGGCCATGTGCCGCGCACAGCGATCCATGCGTGAGCAACGCGTTCATTGGCGACTACTTCGGGCTCGCGATCTCGGACGACAACATCTACTCGTTGTCGGTGAGCACGCACTACCCTTCGACCGTCGTCGGCGATGGCGGCGCGAACGTCCATTACCAGCAACAGGTCCTGGCACGATCGCCCGAGCATCGCTCGGACTCTAGGCTGAACAGACCGCGACAAACGCACGACTTGACGGGCTCGAGGAGCCCATTCAATCAAGGACAGCATCGCCGCGGGCGCCTGTTCGCCAGTGCGTCGAAGCCCGCAGGTATCTCACGGACAGGTGCGCCGGGCCGTCACCAGGATCGGCGACGGCCCGGCGCAGTAGCGACGAACGCTAGCGCGCGGTGAGCTTGACTGTCACCCCGGGCAGGCACATCCTGGTCGAACTGGTCGATCGGACTGCGGATGTAGGCGCTCGCCGAGGGGAAGGCCTGAGCCGTTCCCGCGATGAGCAGGCCAGACGTTGTGGTGGAGCGTGACCGTGACCGGTGTCGGTCCGCAGTCGACCTCCGCGCTGTAGCCGAAGTCCTGGACCGTTCGACGGCCCTGGCGCTGACGGATCTCCACCACCATGCTCCCGCGCGCGGGTTTGTTACATGAGATGGTCCCCGTGAATGTGGCGATCCCCGTCTTGGACCGGATCATGCCCGACGGACTGAAGGTGCCGGTCACCGTGAGCGGCGGAGCACTCTCCAGGTGCAGTTGTGCCGACGCGGCCGAGTCCGACGCCAACTGGAGGAACAGGTGAGCCCGGGCGACACAGACAGCGTGATGCTCGGGAATTGTGCCGACAGGCAGTTGCCCACGGCGGGCGCCGTTCCGTCGTACGCGTAGAACACGCGCAGCCCGACATCCGGGTCGCTCCCGGAGATATCGAGCGTGAGGATCTCGGCCGTCGGCACGTCGTAGCTGAACCAGACCGTGTGCGACGACGCGTAGCAGATCTGCGTTTCCTCACCGGGCTCCACGGTCGCATCGGAGAGGTCGACGGCCGCCGTGAACGGCAACGTCGTGATCGGCGTTGCGTTCGTGAAGTCATCGTTGGCTGGCACGGCTGCGGCGACGGTCGCCGGATAGCTGACCAGCAAGCCGAGCACGAGCAGGATGAACGTGAGGCGCTTCATCACTTGGCCCCCAGACGCACGGTCCGCGTGAGCCGATCGTGGTCATTGAAGTTGTTGTCCCCGGCATAGAGGTCGATCGTGACTTCTGACGTTTCCGGGCACGTATGCCGCCCCCCGTACACCCACAGTGTCCACGACTGCGGGTCGAGCCGCATGGATCGACATGCGTGCCGACAGTCATGTCGATGATCCGCTTGGCGCCGGCCTTCTCCTCTTGACCTCCACGAACAGATCTGCGACGCCGGCCGGACTGCAGCGAACGGTCCCACTGATGACCGCCGCGCCCGACGCGCGATCGACAACGGCGCGATCGAGAGTCACGGCTGCGTCGAACAGCGGCGGTCCGACGTCGAGGTCGATCGTCGCCGACGGTGTGCCCTCGAATACCGCGAGCTCGATGATGTACGCACGACCGGCATCGAGGATCACGGGGCGTGTATCTCCTGGACTCTCGATGTAGTACGTTCCCGCCTGCACGGAATCCGGCAGGATGCAGACGCGTGTGGCGGTCTCAGTGTCGGGGATCGAGACGTAGAGGGTCTGTTCCGCGGTGGCCGTGTAGGTGTACCAAGCCGAGATGAAGGCACCACCGCACCAGGGCTCGATCCCTCCCAGGTCGCACCGGTCATGTCCACCGTCTCCGTGAACGGGAACGCGGTGACGTTGGTAGCGTCGGCGAGGTTGTCGTTTGCCAGTGCTGCTGCCCGGACGCCGGTCACAGTCGCCAGAAGCATTGCGACCGAGGTCACCAACGGGATGAGCTTCCGCATCTCCACCTTCCTCTCTCTGCCTGCGGACAGACGAACTGATCGCCGACCACTGGTCCGATCGGGGCAGCCGGGCCTCGACCGCGATCGCGCGGAGCCGGGTCCTGGTAACGGGTTCTCGATCCCGCACGGCGGCCGGCTTGCCTTAACGACGCCGGGCCCGACGATCTGTTACCCTTTTCGCCCGCCACGCTGTCCGGGAGAGAAATCGCGCCAGCCGGTCGTCGCCCGGGAGTGAGGGACGATGCCGATCGCGCAGTCGATCGTCGTCGCGATCCGGCTGCTCGTGCCGCTCTCGATCCTGCGCTGGCCATTGGCGGGTGCGATCGCATCGATGGCGGTGGATGCGCTCGATGTCGTCCTCGTAGACGCGTTCGCTCGCGCCCTCGGCGAGCCCGGTGAGTTCGGGCCGATGTATGCCCAGCTCGACAAGCCGTTGGACACCTACTACCTGACGATCGAGCTGTACGTAGCCTGGCGCTGGCCGGAAGGCCTGCTACGCGGGACGGCGGCCGTCCTCTACGGCTGGCGACTTGTTGGCGCGATCCTGTTCGAGCTGACCGCGTTCCATCACGGCGCGGTGGTTTCGGTTACCGGCAAGGTGATCAAGATGTGCGGGACCGATACGGTTTGCATTCACGGCGATACGCCGGGGCGGTCGAGATCGGCCGTAAGGTCAGGCAGTCGTTGAAGGATGCAGGGGATTACGGTCGCGCCGTTCAAGACGCAGCGATAGCGGGACAGATTTCGTAGGATGGGCTGAGTCCTTCGCGAAACCCATCACCTCATCCGCGTTCAATGATGGGTTTCGCGAAGCGCTCAACCCATCCTACCAGCTAAAACGGATGAACCGACAACGTGCCGAACACGATGGCGGCGATGAGCGCAAACGCGCTGTAGAGCGCGGCGGTGTGAAAGCCGGTGCTACGACGGCGCGGCGCGACACCGAGCGTGCATGAAGGTGCAGGCGGGCTTCCGCCGATATTTCGCGCATCATCGACTTCCAACGCGGCATGGGCTGCATATGGAATATCGTTTGTGGCCGGATTCAAGGCGGCTTTCAAAGGCGTGATGCTGGCGCTCCCACCTGCATCGTTTTGAGAAAAACTTCATCAACTGACAGAAGCGAGAATTTTATTCGCCGCGATTTGAGCTAATCGGGGCCGCCTGCACGCGTTGATCGTCACCGAGACGTTCCCTTAACCCCAATCAGAAGTGACCGAACAGAGACATGCGGCAACATGTCGGGCGACACGAACGTTCGCTGGCGGCGCTACAGGTGCGGTGCGTTTCGAGGTGACGCTCAGCGACGTTTCCATTCGATCCGCCGCTGCACCTGCTCCTACTGCCGGATGCGGGGCGCCGTCGTTGCCATGGCGGAAATGGGTGGCATCAAGATCCTGCAGGGCTTTGATGAGTTAACGAGCTACCGCTTCCATACCGGCTCGGCGCAGCACTTCTTCTGCTCTCGCTGCGGGATCTACACCCATCATCAACGACGATCCGACCAGAGCCTGTATGCCGTGAACGTGGCGTGTCTGGACGGGGTAAGCCCGTTCGATTTCTCCGGGGTGCCCGTCATGGACGGCGTCAATCAGCGCTCAACGACACCAAATCTACACGTCGAGCAGGCACACTACTTCATCGCGGTCGAAGAATCCACGTC
>ERZ1370068.9070-contig-7876_pt1 | contig 20820 bp, 24 predicted proteins | sample MGYA00561227_ERZ1370068 | MGnify/ENA primary metagenome ERZ1370068 (study PRJEB38410, sample SAMEA6850437) | metagenome | study: Metagenomic assessment of the ecological functions of the soil: analysis of the soil microbiota associated with the... | reverse complement strand
GTTACGTATTGCTCGAGAGCAGCACGTTGATCTGCGCGAGCGCGCCCGGGAAGTGGCCCACCATCGAGCGCGACAGGCGCACCAGCCGGTCGGTGACCCCGCCCACGTTCATCAGGTTCGCGGTGAGCAGGTAGAACGGCACCGCGAGCAGGATGAAGGAGTTGTAGGCCTTGAAGGTCTCGTTGAACAGCATCATCGGCGACAGGCGCGGCTCGAGGACCAGGCTCGGCAGGCAGGCGAGGCCCAATGCGAACGCCACCGGCACGCGCAACACGAAGAGCGCGAGGAAGCGTGCCGAAGAGGACGATCGCCGCCGCGCCGGGCGTCAGCGCCGCGGACATCATCGGCCGGCTTTCCCCGAGAGCACGCGGAAGCTCGCGATGAACGCTTCACCGAGGAAGAGCACCCAGGTCACGCCCGCCACCGGCCACGCCATGAAGATGAACGCCATCGGCAGCTCGGCGAGCTCGGAGGTCTGGTCCCAGCCGAAGCGCACGAACTCGATGCCCCACCAGACGAAGACCAGCGCGAACACGAGGACGAACAGGTTGGTGACGATCTGCAGCGAACGCGTTCGCCCGCGGCGGAGATCCGGCCAGCACGTCGACCACGAAATGCGAGCCCTCGCGCACGCCGATCATGGCGCCCAGCATGATCATCCAGATGAACAGGAACCGCGACAGCTCCTCGGTCCAGATCCACGACGGGATCAGCGCCGTGTAGCGCGAGACGATCTGCAGCGTGACCGGGACGATCAGGATCGCCACGGTGGCCGCCATCAGCCACGTGAGCAGCCGATGGATAGCCGTCGAGGAGCTTCTTCAAGCTACTTGTTCAGGCTACTTCGTGTTGTTGATCGCGGCGAAGATGCGCGTCGGCGCCGATCTCCTTCGCGTAGGCCTCCATCACCGGATCGACCAGCTTCTTCATCTGCGCGCGGTCGGTGAAGGTGATGCGCTTCAGCTTGCCGGCCTTCTCCAGCGCATCCAGCTTGGCCGCTGTCCTCGGAGGACTCGACCTGCCGGCCGTAGGCGCCCGCCTCCTTGCCCGCGCTGGAGGACCGCCGCTTGCAGGTCGGCAGGCAGGCTGCGTGAAAGTCTTGCCGGAGAAGCAGATCGGCCGGATCGTGATCGCGTGCTCGGTCATGGAGAGATTGGGGCCGACCTCGTAGAACTTCATCGACTCGACGCCCGCGGCCTCGTTCTCGCCCGCCGAGATGACGCCGTTCTGGATGGCGTTGTAGACCTCGTTGTACGCGATCACCGTGGGCGACATGCCGATCGCGGCGAAGGTGCGGCTCCAGATCGGCGCGCCCTGCACGCGCACCTTGAGGTTCTTCATCTCGGCGAGGTTGCGGACCGGCTTGTTGACGAAGATGTTGCGCGTGCCGCCGCCCGGCATAGCCGATCAGCATCACGTCGGCCTTCTGCGCGATCTCGTCGGCGATCGGCTTCAAGCAGGTCCGCGTCCAGCACCTTGTTCCAGTGGTCGAGGTCGCGGAACAGGAACGGCGCATCGATGAACGGCGCGGCCTTCGAGAACGGTGGACATGTGCGCCGGCGACACGATGCCGTAGTCGACCGCCATTGCCCTGGTTCATGTAGGCGAAGTAGTCCTTCTCCAGCCCGAGCTCGCTGTTGCGGTGGAGCACGAAACTGATCGGCTTGCCGTAGTACTTCTTCACCAGCTCCTCGAATCTGAGCAGCGACTTGTTGAAGGCGTGGTCGTCGTTGAACTGCACCGCGCCGTGCAGGTGATGGTCTGCGCGATCGCGGCGCGCCGCGAGGCCCGCCGTCGCGGCCGCGGCCGCCCAAGCTAGAACCTGTCTGCGTATCATGCTTGCCTCCTCGTCTCCTTGATGGTGATGCGCCACAGCGTGCGCGCATCCTCCGGCTCGATCAGCGTCGCCGAGTGCAGCGAGCGACGCGTTGTCCCAGATTACCACGTCGCCGACGCCGTATTTCAGGCGCAGCTGGTACTTCTCCAGTGTCGCGTGATGCTTCAGCTCGTCGAGCAGGTCAATGCGCCTCGTCTTCGGGCATCCCCTCGATGCCGAACGAGCTGCCGGAGACCGCATAGAGAGCCGTGCGCCCGGTGACGGGATGGCGCCGCGCAACCGGATGCCTGACCCAGCGCAGCGTGCGCTTCTGCTCCTCGGTCAGCAGCGACGCCGCCGTGCGCGAGGTCTCGTCCAGATCGTCGCGGTTGCCGTAATGATGCAGCGCAACGAGATTTTCGATTTTCTTCTTGAGACTGTCCGGCAGAGCCGTCGTAGGCCGCGTACTGGTTCGCGAACAGCGTGTCGCCGCCCGACGCTTCGGCACCTGGATCGAGTACAGCAGCGTCGCCCGCGCCGGCGTCTCCAGATACGAATAGTCGGTGTGGAAATAGGTCCCGGCATCGGCGAGCCCGGCCGGCTTGCCGTCGCGCACCACGTTCGACAGGATCAGGATGTCGGCGTATTCGGGATGGTGGAACTGGTCGACCACGTGCGGCTCGGGCGGCCCGAAGCGGCGCCGCGAATCCGAGAAACTGGCGCGCGGTCAGCTTCTGCCCGCGGAACACGAGCACCTGCCCGGCGAAGAACGCTCTTTCGATTTCGCCGAAAGCGTCGTCGGAAAGCGGCTGGGCGAGGTCGACGCCGCTCGCCTCCAGCGGAAGTCCCGGCCCAGTTTTTTCAGTCGCATCGGTGCACTGTGGATCTTCACGGGATTGAAGTCGGCTCCGCTGCTATTGTAGACGCCTGAAAATCACCGCGCGCTCTTGCCCGGCCCCACCCGGAAGCGAGGTTTTTCCACTAACCTGCCGTAGGCCTCCGCTCTGGCGGCTTTTCCTCGTTCTCCTCCTCGCCTGTGCCTCCCGAGGCGCAGGCGCAGCACCATCCCTCGAAGCCCGTGCGCCTGTCGTCCCGTTCCACCCTCGGGCGGGAACGACGTGTTCGCGCGCATCGTCGCGCACAAGCTGTCGGAGGCGTGGAAGCAGGAAGTGCTGGTCGAGAACCGCCCGGGCGCGGGCGGCTCGATCGGCACCGAGTTCGTCGCAAAGAGCGCCGCCGACGGCTATACGCTACTCCTCGGTCACACCGGGACCCTCGCCATCAACCCGGCGCTGTATCCGAACATCGGCTACGAGACCCTGCGCGACTTCGCGCCCATCGGCACCCTCGCCTCCGCGCCCCTCGTCCTCGTCGCCAAATCCGAACACGTCGATTCGCACCGTGCGGCGACATCATCGCCCAATCGATCGCGAGTCCGGTGAGACTCAACTACGCCTCGGCCGGCAGCGGCACCGGCTCACACCTCTCGGGTGAGCTGCTCCAAGCCCTCGCGGGAATCAAGACTCACCCACGTGCCCTACAAAGGCACCGCCCCCGCCATCACCGACCTCCTCGGCGGACAAGTGCAAATCATGTTCAGCGTCATCCCGGCCGCCCTGCCGCAGATCAAGGCCGGACAAACTGCGCGCCGTCACCGCCGTGACGAGCGCCAAGCGCATGCCGCAACTGCCCGATGTCCCGACCGTCGCCGAATCCGGCGTCCCCGGATTCGAAAGCACCCTGGCCTACGGCATCCTCGCCCCGCGCGGCACGCCCGCGGCCGTGCTCGAGGAAATCCGCGCGCAGCTGGCGCGCATCACCGCCACGAAGGAATTTCGCGAGCGCGTGGACTTCGAAGGAGCGGTCGTGCTGCGGAGGAACCAGCGCGGACTTCGCTGCGCTGATCAAGGAGCAGGCGGAGAAGTGGGGAAGGTGATCAGAGCGGCGGCGGGGCTCAGCCCCGACTAGCCACCCAGAATAGCCGCGCGCCTCAGCCGCCGCGGGATTCCTCGCGCTGACGAACCAGGTGGAGGAACCCCGCCCAGATGCCGTCGGCGCGCTGGTGGCGGGCCAGGTGTCCCGCGCAGCGCCGCGAACGACCTCGCCTCGCGCTTCGCCCTTCGTCTCCGGCGAGCCGGATGATCTCGCCCGCCGGTCCCCAGCGCCATCGGCGAACTCGACCGCGTCCTCCAGGTCTTGCCGATGCAGATGTCGGCGTCGTAGCGCTCGAAGCGCGATGCGCTCGTAGCCCGCGCCGCGCAGCATCGTCGCTCACCATGTCGGGCGCCTGCCATCGAGAACGGCCCGGGGCCGCAGTGCACCTGGTCGGTCTCCTCGTGCGAGACCACCGGCACGATCTCCCTCACGCGCAGCTCGGCCTCGTGCAGCCAGGGATTGTCCTCGCGCTTGCGCCACACGATCATCGAAAGCTCGCCGCCGGGCGCGAGCGCCCGCCGGATGTTGCGCAGCGCCGGCACCGGCAGGTTGAAGAACATGGTGCCGAAGCGCGAGAAGGGCGTGGTCGTAGGGCCCGCGCAGGTTCTCGGTCTGCAGCGTCGGCCGCGAAGAACGAGGCGTTCTTCACCGCGGCCTTCGCCGCGTCCTGCGCCGCGGCATCGACGAAGTTCTGCGCGCAGTCCACGCCGACCGCCGCGCCTCCGGGCCTCACCTGCCTCGCGATCGCCTGCGTGCGGTCGTCGCCGAAGCCGCAGCCCACGTCGAGCACGCGCTCGCCCGCGCGCGTAAGGCCGGCGCCGCAGCGAGCTCGTCGCTGTGGCCCGAGAGGCCCTCGGTCAATACGTAGCGGAAGCGCCGGAACTTGTCGAAGAGGACGGTGTTCCAGGCCTCGATCGGAATGCTGTTGTCTTCCGCCGCGCCGCGCGCCGCGTCGCTCACCCGATCGCTCCTCGATCAACGCTCCGGCGGAACGGCTATCGTCGGTCGCGGAAACCCGACGCGGGGTCAGGACCGCGATGACGGCCGCGCGACGGCGATCAGCGCCAGAACGTCGCCCCAAAGATGCCCGATGTGCTTGTGATCGGCGACGGACTGAACCGCCATGATCGCGCCGTGCACGATGCTCGACCAGACCGCGAACCAGATCAGGCTTCTGTGCGCCATCGGATCGCGCGAGGCGATGATCAGGAACACGCCGAGCGTGGCGTAGATGCCGAGGATCATCTCGAGATACCTCGAGCGTCCCGTCTCGTGCCAGATCCAGCCCGAACGGCCAGACGATACCGAGCGGCCAGATGCCGAAAACGAAGGTCAGGCCTACGACTACCAGAACGATGCGCAGAAATTTGATGCGGTCGGCTTCAGTCATTGTTTTTCCTCAAGTCATCAGGTGTCCCGCTCGGGATTGTGCGGAAAGGAAGCCGCGCGTCATGAGACCTGCGTCCCTGACGACGCGCTCGAAACCGGCTTCGTTCGAAGCCGGTCGCCTGGGACGCTAGTCCGGTGGGCGGCATCTAGTAGTATATGTCGGGAAGGCGCTCGATTTCTCCGGCCTGATTGACGATCTGAGCCGGGAGATAGCCGGAGTCGGCGGCATCCGCGCTGAAACCGGAGCGCCCTGGCGTCGCCGCGGCGGACGATTAGAGCGTTGCTGCGCCCAGCGTGAACGCCGCAGGTCGCGATCGCGGTGACGACGATCGTCCGACAGGTGGCTGGACGGGAATTCTTGCTGTTGCTCATGTGGTCTCCATGTGTTCGGGCCGCAATCGGCGACCCGGTCAAGCAGGGAAAGCGCGTAGACTGCGCAGTTCGGCGGCCGACCCGTATCGGGCAGATTTCGCCGAACGCCATTTTTGTTTCGCTTTGTTTCGCGCAGCTCCGGAGGCTCTAAGGCACTCTTCTGCCCGAATCCGGCCTCGCGCGCGAGCTGATGACGCGCGCGAGCGCTGGTCATGACTCTCGAGCTTGGCAGAAGATGCGCTGGTGATGTGGTTGCGGACGGTCTTGTCGGAGAGCTCCAGGCGCGCGGCGATCTGGGCGCGGAAACCATGCGAAGTCTAGACGAAATAGACCGGGGCGGTTGCGCCGCCAGCGAAGGCGATTTCCCTCGACGTGACGATCGAAGGTGGTGAACAAGCGCCCGCGGGAGCTTATACTTCCGTCGCTCATCGTAGGATTCGCAGTCTCGATTCTGCAAAGGAGGAGCGATGAAGAGCGAACGATCGGATTCGATCGCCGCAGTTTTCTGAAAGGCGCGGTGGCCAGCGGCGCAGCCGCCGTGCAGCGGTTGCACTGCCAAGAGCCGCGGAAGCCCAGCAGGGCGCGCAAGCTCAGGCGAATCAGGGCTCACCGGCACCGGCGAACACCTACGCTCTATCTCAATCCCGAGGAGGCAGCTTTCGTAGAGTCGCTGGTCGACCACATGGTGCCGGCCGACGAGTTGCACGCCCAAGGGCACCGATATCGGCATCAACATCTACATCGATCGCGCGCTTGCCGGCGGCTGGGGCAAGGGCGAGCGCCTCTACATGCAGGGCCCGTGGAAGCTGGGCGTGCCGAGCCAGGGCTATCAGCTTCCGCTCACGCCCGCGGAGCTGCTATCGCGCCGGCATCGCGGCCGCCAATGCGTTTTGCGTCAAGACCTACGGCAAGAGTTTCGACAAGATCAGCGCGAGCCAGCGCGAGGAATTCCTGCTCGGTCTCCAGGCCGGCAAGGTGACGTTCGAAAACGGACCGCCCGCGCGCGTTTTCTTCACCACGCTGTATCAGACCGTCATGGAAGGCATGTTCTCCGACCCGATCTACGGCGGCAACCGCAACAAGGCGGGCTGGAAGATGATCGGCTTTCCCGGCGTGATCGCCGTGCATTACCAGAACGTCGAGAAGTATCGCGACAAGAAATACACCGCCGATCCCGTCAGCATCGCGGACATGAGCTGACGGGAGGACGACATGGCCACCAAAACTGAAGGAAGTCGATGTCGTCATCGTCGGCCTGGGCTGGACCGGCGGCATACTCGCGAAGGAACTGACCGAGGCCGGGCTGAAGGTCGTCGCGCTGGAGCGCGGCGGCATGCGCAGCACCGACAACGACTATTCGGTGCCGCAAGTTCGCGACGAGCTGCGCTACGTCGTGCGCCACGACCTGATGCAGAACACCGCGAAGGACACGCTCACGATCCGCAACAATCCTTCGCAGGAGGCGCTGCCGATGCGGCGGCTCGGCTCGTTCCTGCCCGGGCGAGGTCGTCGGCGGCTCGGGCGTGCACTGGAGCGGCCACACCTGGCGCTGGACCGACATGGAATTCAAGGTGCGCAGCCTCTACGAGGAGCGCTACGGCAAGAACTATCATCCCCGCCGACATGACGATCCAGGACTGGGGCATCACCTACGCCGAGCTCGAGCCGTATTACGACAAGTTCGAGTACATGGCGGCGGTTTCCGGCAAGGCGGGAAACATTCAGCGGCCAGATACAGCCGGGCGGCAATCCGTTCGAAGCGCCGCGCGCGCGCGAGTATCCGCTGCCGCCGCTCGACGCCGATCCTGGCGCAGCGAGATGTTCAGCGAGCCGCGGCGACGAACAACGGCTATCACCCGTTTCCGCGCCCGAGCGCGAACGCGTCGCGCGCCTACACGAATCCCGACGGCGCGCGGTTCGGCGCCTGCCAGTATTGCGGCTATCTGCCAGCGCTTCGGCTGCGAGGCGAACGCCAAAGGCAGCCCGCACATGACCGTGATTCCGATCGCGATGCGCAATCCGAACTTCGAGCTGCGCACGCATGCGTGGGTGACCAAGGTGCTCAAGGACTCGAGCGGCAAGCGCGTGACCGGCGTGACCTACACCAACGTGCTGAACGGCGAGGAGTTCGAGCAGCCGGCGCAGATGGTGCTGCTGTGCGCCTACGCCATCAACAACGTGCACCTGATGCTGCTCTCAGGCATCGGCCAGCCGTACGACCCGGTGAGCCAGAAAGGCGTGATCGGCAAGAACTACTGCTACCAGACCGGCGCGTCGGCGCAACGCTCTTCTTCGAGGGCAGGCACTTCAACCCGTTCATGAACGCGGGCGGGTCGAACGCCACCATCGACGACTTCAACGCGAACTGGGATTTCGACCGCGGCCCGCACGGCTTCGTCGGCGGCTACAATCGTCGCGGGCGGCTTCAACACCGCGCTGCCGATCGGCTACCGGCCGGTGCCGGGCGGCACGCCGCCTGGGGCAAGGCGTGGAAGGCGCGCAACGGCGAAGTGGTATCAAACCGCGATGAACATCGGCATCGAGCGGCAGCGTCATGGCGAACCGCTACAACTACTACGATCTCGACCCGACCTATCGCAACGCGTTCGGCCTGCCGCTGATGCGCATGACCTTCGACTACAAGGAGAACGAGCACAAGATGGGACGGCACGCGGCGCAGGTGGTCAACGACATCGCCAAGTCCGATGAATCCGACGCACGCTCAACCCGGCCGTCGGCCCGCACCGAGCCCTGGACGGTCGTGCCTTACCAGAGCACGCACAACACCGGCGGCACCATCATGGGCACCAATCCGAAGAACGAGCGCCGTGAACAAGTACCTGCAAAGCTGGGATTGCCACAACCTGTTCGTCGTCGGCGCCAACGTGTTTCCGCACAACGCGGCGTACAACCCGACCGGGCCGGTCGGGCGCGCTCGCCTACTGGACCGCGGACGCGATCAAGAACCGCTACATGAAAAATCCCGGGCCGCTGGTGTCCGCATGAGGATGCGCATGCTTGCCGGACGGTTATCGCGGCGGCCGCGACGACGTTCGTCCTCGGCAGCCGGCATGGCGCACGCGCGACGGCGATCCCAAACGCGGCGAGAAACTGTTCGAGGACTGCCGCGCCTGTCACGCGGTCGATGCGCGGAGTCGAACGAAGTGGGGCCCGGTCTCCACGGCGTCTTCGGGCGACGCGCGGGCGAGCTGTGACGATTTTCGCTACTCGCCCGCGCTCAAGCGCAGCGGCATCACCTGGACGCCCCAGACGCTGGACGCCTTCATCGCCGATCCGCAAAAGATGCCGTGCCGCGCGAACCGCATGCCCTACGCCGGCATGCCCGAAGCGCGCGACCGCGCCGACCTTCTCACCTATATGGAGCAGGTATTCACGGTAGCCGCAGGCCCGCTCCGGTAATTACTCCGACCCTGCTACCGCCCGAAACCTCCTCGTCACTTCCGGATGCGCGGCCGCGAGATTCCCGCGTCACACCCCGGTTCTTTCCTTCCACGCCGCTACCGCATCTTCCGGCACCGCCGTATAAGCTCGCCCGCGCGAGACCAGCTCGGCGACTAGTCGCGCGTCGTCAGCCTGCATTTCGCTCCATTTCTCGGTGACGGCGACGCGCGCGGAATCCGCGAGCGCCTTCTGTTCCGCCCCGGGCGGTGCATCGAACCAACGCCTTGTCCGCGATCAGGAAATACGTATAGAACAGCAGCCCCGGCACGAGGCTCGCGCTCGGCGCGTCCGCGACGTTCTTCCCCAGCCGCCGGGGAGGTGATGATGCCGTCCATCGCTCCTCGCGCGAGCGCCGCGCCCATTTCGATCGCCGGGAAGACGACGGGCGTGGCGCCGAGGCTCTTCACGATGTCCTGGTATACGCCCGGCCCGCGACTCGGATCTTCAGACCTTTCACGTCGTCGGGCGTGCGCACTTGGCGGTTCTTGAAGATCGATGATGGTGTCGGCGCCACGCATGATCGCGAATACCTTCAGCCCGTGCGGCTCGACGTAGTCGCGCACGAGCGCGAGCACGCCCTCCGCCACGCGGGGTTTCTTCATCATCTGGTCGGTGATGGTGAACGGCAGGTTGAGAAAGCCGAGATCCGGGTCGATCGACTGCAGGAAAGCGCTGTTGACGAAGATGAGCGGCACGGTCTTGTTCCGCACCGCGTCGAGCGACGCCTGCCCCGGGTAGAGCACCTTGCCGCCGGGGTTGATGGCGATGGTGAGCGTCCCCTGCGTGCGCTTCGCCACCTCCGCCGCCATCTGCGTGAGCTGGGTGTAGCGCGGGTGTGGCGGCGCAATGTCGTGCACCCAGCACGGCTTCCCGGCGATGGCTCCTCCGGACAGCGCCAACGAGGCGAGGGCGAGGAACGAGGGAGAGGTCATGGTCTGGACTGATTGTCGCAGACTTTCCGCGCGGGCCGGCGGGTGGGCGATCGCCCACGCAGACCGTTTACGGCGAGCGCCCGAAGGTGCAACATGGCGGCTCTTGGCCGCACCCTCGGGGAGAAACTCACGTGAGATTCACCGCATCAGCCGCAGCCGCCCTGTTTTTCGCCGGCACGTTCGCCTCATCGACCAGCGCACAGACGCTCGACGACCTGAAGAACGACGGCAAGAATCACCGACAACATCCTCACCTACGGCATGGGCTACCACCAGCAGCGCTACAGCGCGCTCAACCAGATCGACAAGAAGACCGTGAAGCGCCTGGTGCCGGTGTGGAACCTGAGCCTCGACAACAACTGGGGCGAGCAGGCGCAGCCGATCGTCTACAACGGCGTGATGTACGTCACCAACGCCAGGGCGACGGTCGCGATCGACGTCGCCACCGGCAAGCAGATCTGGAAGCAGACGCTCGACTGGCCGCCGGAGACGCCGCGCGTGGTGTGCTGCGGCGTGTCCAACAAGGGCGCGGCGATCTACAACGGCAAGGTCTACCGCACCACGCTCGACGCGCACGTCGTGGCGTACGACGCGAAGACCGGCAAGGAGATCTGGAAGTCGAAGGCCGCCGAGTGGAAGGAAGGCTTTTCGCTGACGGTCGCGCCCGCTGGTCGCCAACGGCGTGCTGATCACCGGCATTTCCGGCGCCGAGTTCGGCGTGCGCGGCTTCATCGACGGCTGGGACCCCGAGACCGGCAAGCAGCTGTGGCGCCGCTACACCATTCCCGCGCGCGGCGAGAAGGGCAACGAGACCTGGCCGCAGGACAACAATGCCTGGGAGATCGGCGGCGGCTCGGCCTGGATCACCGGCTCGTACGACCCCGAGCTCGATCTCATGTACTGGGGCATCGGCAACCCGGCGCCGTGGGCGTCGCAGAGCCGGCCCGGGCGACAACCTGTACACGTCGTCGGTGCTCGCGATGCGGCCGAAGACCGGCGAGAGTCGTCTGGTACTACCAGTTCACGCCGAACGACGCCTACGACTACGACGCCTGCTGGGAGCTGATCCTCGCCGAGCTCAACGTCGGCGGGCAAGCCGCGCAAGGTCGCGATGCAGCTCAACCGCAACGGCTTCCTCTACGTCCTCGACCGCAGCAACGGCGCGCTGATCTCGGCCAAGGCGTACGGAAAGGTGAACTGGGCGAGCCACGTCGATCATGAAGACCGGCCGGCCCGGTCGAGACCGAGATCGCCAAGAGCATCCGCGACAGCCAAGGCGACCGAGCACTGGCCGTCGACGCGCGGCGCCAAGAACTGGCAGCACGCCGCGTTCAGTCCGCAGACCGGCCTGCTCTACGCGAACACGCTGCACGAGGGGCGCATGTACAAGCACCTCGAGACCAAGCCGTTCAAGGTCGGCGAGCGCTACATGTTCATCGAGAACCTGCCGCTGCCGCGCGCCGCCGGCGAGCCGGTCGGCCACATCGAGGCCATCGATCCGCTCACGGCGGAGAAGAAATGGCGCGTGCCGCTCACCGACTTCCAGATCTGGTCGGCGATGCTCGCCACCGGCGGCGGATTGCTGTTCACCGGCAAGGAAACCGGCGAGTTCATCGCGCTCGACGCCGACACCGGCAAGCAGCTGTGGCAATTCCAGACCGGCTCGGGCATCAACGCCATGCCGGTCACCTACACGCACGAGCGGCCGGCAATACGTCACGGTGCTCTCCGGCATCGGCGGGCTTTACTGGAACATCGCGCGCGAGCAGCTCAAGGACAAGGTGCCGCAGGGCGGCTCGGTCTGGACTTTCGCGCTGATGCAGGACTGAGCGTTGGTGCGGCGCATCCTGGCGGTGCTCGTCGCCGCTTCCGTTTGCAGCCCGGCGATCGCCCAGGACGCGAAGCAGCTCAAGCTCGGCGCGGAAATCTACGAGCGCAACTGCTCGCCCTGCCACGGCGCCCGCATGCTCGACCCGCAGGGCGCGTCCGACCTGAGGAAATTCCCGCGCGATCAGCGCGAGCGCTTCGTCAACACCGTCACGCGCGGCAAGAACCAGATGCCGCCCTGGGGCGACCTGCTCAAGCCCGAAGACGTCGCCGCGCTATGGGCCTACGTCGTCAATGCCGAGGGGATCTTACGGTCACTGAATCACCACGCCCCAGGGGAGCTTGCCCACGGGGATGTCCGCGATCTTCGCATTCTTCTGCGTGTCGATCACCGAGACCGTGCCCGAACGGCCGTTGGCGACGTAAAGCTTGCGGCCGTCGGGCGTGAGCGCCATGTTCCACGGGCGCTGCCCGACCGGAATGGTGGCGACGATGACGTTCCTGGCCGTGTCGATGACCGACACCGAGGCCTCGCCGCCGTTGGAGACATAGACGCGCTTGCCGTCCGGATGCACCGTGATGCCGTTCGAGCGCTTGCCGGCGGCGACCCTCGCGAGCACGGCGTGCGCCCTGGCGTCGATCACGAACACCGTGTCGGCGTTCTCCGCGGCGACATAGGCGCGGCTGCCGTCCGGCAGGAATCCGATGCCGCGCGGCCGCGCGACCGACCTTGATCTGCGCGGTCTGCTCGCGCCGCCCACGTCGACCACTTCCACGGTGTCGCCGTCCTCCGAGCGCTCGCGTAGACGGTCGCGGCCGTCCGGGCTGAACACCGCGTGCTCGGGGTTCTGGCCCTTCAGCTTCACGGTAAAGCTCTCCTTCCGGGTCGCCGTGTCGATGAAGGTGACGCTGTTCGACTGCTCGCTCGCGGCGACGATCCAGCGCCCGTCGGACGAGCGGCCGACGCCTTCGGGAGACACGCCGAGCGCGATCGCGCCGGCCTGCTTGCGCTCCCTTCAGGTCGATCAGCACCAGCCGGTTGTTCGGCTGGTCGCTGACGTAGAGCCACTGCCCCGCGGCGCGCCGCGCCGCGCGGCTTACGCCCCGGTTTCGAGCGTGTCGACGACCGTGCCGGTCGCGGTGTCGACGACGCTAACCGTCCCCGAGCCTTCGTTCGAGACGTAGGCGAAAGGCGCGGCGAGCGCGAAGCAAGGGACGAGCAGGGCGAGCGCGAGCGGGCTTTTCATGAGTGGCAGCATCCGGCGGAAAATCCCGTGGCGGGGAACGATCAGGTGCTTGAGCGCGGCGGCCACGTGGACCGCGATCAAGCGTCACGAAGACATAGGAGGTCGCCACGTGCAGTCCGTTGAAGAAGGCGTAGATGCCACGATCGTCCACGCCCCACGGCGGGAGCAGCACGGCGTTGAAGAACTTGACTCCGAACTTGCTGAAATTCGAGGCCGTATAGCCCGCGATCGGCATGATCAGCATGCAGGCATACAGGAGAGCGTGGTTCGCGAGCGCCGCGCGACGCTCCCATGCCGGCATCGACGACGGGGAGCGGCGGCGGTGTGTGCGACAGGCGCCAGACGAGGCGCAGCACGATCAGCACGCCGATCACCAGACCCGTGGACTTGTGGAAATTGACGAAGATCGGTGCGGTCCGGCGTGAGGCGCGGTATGAGCTGGAGGTACCAGCCGAAGGCGATCTGACCGAGCACCGCTAGCGGCGATCAGCCAATGCAGCGCCATGGCGGTGCGGGTATAGCGGTCTTCCACTGCGGTATGGTAAACCGAGTTCGGCTCAGCCGGCATACTCGAGCCCGGCCCAGATGCCGCGCGGAGCGCCCGGCGCATAGAAGGTCTCGTTGGTCTGCCCTCCGGGAGCGGTGAGGGTCCCGCCGGGGAAGAAGTTCTGCCGCAGCGCTCCCGCCGTCGCGTAGCGCTGGTCGAAGACGTTGCTCACCCTGGCGAACAGCCGGAAGCCCTTCTCCAGCTTGTAGCTCAGGTTGAGGTTCAGGAGCGCGTAGCCGGCGATCTCGCCCGACCCGAGGAAATTCACGCCGTCCGCCTGGTGGGCGTTGTTGTCGTTGCCGCGCGCGAATTGGCGCGACACCGCGACCGCGTTCGCGCCGACGTCGAGTCTGCTCAGCTCAGGCCGATACTTCACGAAGGCGTTGAGATGGTGGCAGCGGTATTCCCGGAATGCGGTCGCCGGGCGAGACCTCGATGTTGCCGTTGGCATCGGCGGTGCTGTTCGCCTGCGAGAACAGCAGCGCGCTCGACTGGTAGGTCGCGTCGACGAGAGCTGTAGTTCAGCGCCCACGCGAGCTGCCCCTGCGCCCGCTCGAGGGTCGCCTCGAGGCCCTGCCTGCGCGTCTGCCCGACATTCTCGAAGAAGCCGGAGCTCGCCGAAGAGCTCACGAACAGGATGTCGTCGCGGCTCGTCGGTGCGGAAGACGGTCGCGCCCCATTTCAGCCCGGCCGGGGTCTTGCCGCGCACGCCGGCTTCGAAGGTGCGCGCCACCACCTGCTTGAGCGGCGGGTCGGAGGCCATGGCGTTCGGCAGATTGCACGGGCTCGCTGCGGTCGGAGCAGCCGAGCTCGATCGGCGACGGCGGGCGGTTGCCCTGGCTGAAAGCCCGCGTAGAGCCGACAGCGCCGGTCGCGGGCGTGAAGGTCACGCCGAGCGCCGGATTCAGCTTCGTGTAGACGAGATCGTTGTCCAGTCCCTGCGCGGGCGGCGGCAGCGGCGGCGCGAGCCGGTCGCCGGTGCGGATCGCGGTGCGGTTGTAGCGCGCGCTCGCCGTCAGGTGCCATCGCTCGCCTGGGGAACAGGTGTCCGACAGGTACACGCTCGCGGGTGCCGCTCGTCGCCTCGAGCTTCACGATCTCGGTCTCCGCGCCGGTCGGCGCCGCGGCTGCGGTCGGCGTCGAAGCTGGCCGCAGCTGATAGGTCTGCCTGAAGCTGCTGTTGCTGTGGTCCCAGGTCGCCGCCGGCGATCAGAAGGTTGCGCTCGCCCGGCGTCTTCTCGGTCGTCAGCGCGAGCTGAGTCGAGAAGCCGTAGCCGCGCTGGTCCGGTGCTGGTGCGGTTGGTCGAGGACGCGTTGGGATCGCCGTCCTCGAACGGCGTCACGCCGTTGCGCGGGTCGCTGACCTCGATTGACGTCGCCGTTGCTCGTCTGCTTCTTGCTGTCGCGATAGTACGCAACGTTCGACCACAGCAGTATCGCTCGTCAGCCAGCGCGTCGCGTTGACGGCTGAGCAGGGTCATGCGGTTCTGCGTGTTGTCGCTCAGCGTGTAGGCCTGCTTCGGGTCAGCGGTGTACGAGGCTGCCGGGCAGGAGCCCGTTGCCGGTGAGGTCGGACTCGCGCGTGAGTGACGCTGAAGTCGATGTCCGACTTGCCGTCCTGCCAGCCCGACCTTGGCGAAGAACTGGCGCACGTCCGAGGGCGACTGCACGCGCCAGCCGTCCTCGCGGAATCCGCTCGCGCTCACGAAATAGTCGTAGGCTCGCCGCTCGCGCCGCCCTGCTGTGCTTCGAGCGCGCGCCGGCCGAACGAGCCTCCGTAGAGCTGCGCCTCGGTCCCCGGATACTGCGCGCCGCTCTTGGTCCGGATCGACAGCGCGCCGCCGAGCGTGTTCAGGCCGAACAGCGGATTCGACGCCGGGAATGAGGTTGATCGTCGAGATCGCCGCGGTCGGGATCAAGTCCCAGTTCACCGTGTCGCCGAACGGCTCGTTGATGCGCACGCCGTCCTGGTACACCGAGAGTCCCTGCGGCGTGCCGAGCAGCGGCGACGCGGTAAAGCCGCGGTAGGTGACGTCGGGCTGAAACGGGTTGCTCTGGATTTCGTTGACGTTCACGCCGGACAGGCGCTGGCTCATGAACTCGGGCAGGTTGATCGGCGCGCTGCCGCGAGATCTCCGCGCCGGTCGCGGCCTGGACGTTGGACGGAATCTGCGCGGCGGGCACGCCGAAGCCGGGCAGGGGCGTGACGCCGATCACCTCGACCGAGGGCGTCTCGAGCTGCTCCGGCCGGGTTCTGGCGCCGTGTTCTGGCCGAGGGCGATCGCCGGCGCGGCGAGCCAGGCCGGCCCGGAGAAGGACGGGACCGGATGCTCTAGTCCAGGCTCGCAATGTAGTGTGCCAGGTCCTCGATGTCCCGCTCGCTGATGGTCTGGGCGACGCTGGTCATGCTGCCCGCATCGTTGGTGCGCGTGCGCGCCTTGAAGGCCTTGAGCTGCTTGATCGACGTACTCGGGGTGCTGGCCCGCGACGCGCGGGATCTCGTTCTGCCCCGTGAGTCCTCCCAGGTGGCACATGGTGCACAGGACTTCGTCGGCTTTTTTCTTCCCGCGCGCGACGCGCCGCGCGTCCGGCCTGGAACGCGATGGCTTCGGCTTCTGCGCGGCAAAGTAGTCGGCGAGGTCGAGCATGTCCTCGCGCGAGAGCTTGGCGACGAACGGCGCCATCGAGTCGGCTCGCTGCGCCGGCCTTCCTTGAAGTCCTTCAGCTGAAGGTAGAGGTAGCGGGCGGTCTGGCCCGCGAGCACCGGAAACTGGGCGATCGCCGAGTTGCCGTCGGCGCCGTGGCAGGCGGCGCAGGCCCGGCCTTGTTCTTCCCCGCCGCGGGATCGGCGTGCGCGCGCGTGGAAGAGGACGAGGAAGAAACAAAAGGCCGCCCCGCGGGCGGCCTTCGAAGCCTGCATGCGTCAGGGCAGCGCGAACACGACGACGCTGTTGCCGCGCTTGAAGTCGATCTGGGTATTGCCGCCCGCGGCGACGGCGACGTACTGTTTGCCCTTCACCATGTAGGACACCGGAGGCGCGTTGACGCCGGCCCCGGCCTGGTATTGCCACAGCAGGCTTCCGGTCGTCGCGTCGCAGCGCCTTGAACAAGCCGTTGCCCTCGCCGAAGAACACCAGGCCGCCGGCGGTGGCGAGCGCGCCGCCGATCAGGGGCTGCTCGGTGTCGTACTTCCACTTCACCTTGCCGGTGTCGATGTCGACCGCGGAGAGCCGTCCCCACTGCTTCTCGCTCGCGATGACCTTGAACGCGCCGCCGAGCCAGAGCTTGCTGCCGCCCGGATAGTTCGCGGCCTCGACGTGATAGGTCATCGGCTGGTGCAGGTTGAGCGCGTAGGCCAGGCGCGTCTTCGGGTTGAAGGCCATCGGCGACCACTCGACGCCGCCGTTCGCGCCCGGCAGCATGCGCGCGCCCTGCGCGGTCGGCAGCACCCACATGTTCTCCTGCGGGATCATCGCTTCCGAGAAGCGGATCAGCTTGCCGGTGGCGCGGTCGTGCACGTAGATGTGGCCGGTCTTGCCGCCGTGGATCACGACGTCGACCATCTTGCCGTCCTTGTCCTTGGCCTGCGTCAGGATCGGCGGGCTGACCGCGTCGAGGTCCCACACGTCGTGCGCGATGTACTGGAAGTGCCACTTGTACTTGCCGGTGTCGAGGTCGATCGCGACCATCGAGTCGGTGTACAGGTTGTCGCCGGGACGCTGCGCGCCGTACAGGTCGGGCGAGGGATTGCCGGCGACGAAGAACACGGTCTTGGTCTTGCGGTCGACCGCCGGCGTCATCCACACGCCGCCGCCCAGCGTCTGGTAGAAGCCGCCGCCCTTCGCCGGCGAGCTGCTTCTTCTCCGCCGCGATGTCGCGCTTCATGTTGCGGCCGGTGGCGTCGTTCTCCGCCCACACGCCCTCGTGGCCCTTGTCGGGGATCGTGTAGAACGTCCACAGCGAGCTTGCCGCTCTTCGGCGTCGAAGGCCTTGACGAAACCGCGGATGCCGTACTCGCCGCCGTTGGTGCCGATCAGCACCTTGCCGTCCACCACCGTCGGCGCCATGGTCTCGGAGTAGCCCTTCTCCGGATCGGCGATCTGCATCTCCCAGGCGACCTTGCCGGTCTTGGCGTCGAGCGCGACGAGCTTCGCGTCGAGCGTGCCCATGTAGAGCATGCCCTCGTACGCGGCCACGCCGCGGTTGTTCGGCCCGCAGCAGAAGGTGGTGATCGGCCCCATCTTGTGCTTGTAGTGCCAGAACTCCTGGCCGGTCGCCGCGTCGATCGCGTAGACGTGGTTGAACGAAGTGGTGAGGAACATCACGCCGTTCACCACCAGCGGCGCGGTTTCCATCGACTCGAGCACCGCGGTCTGGAACGTGAACACGGGCTTGCAGCTTGTCCACGTTGCCTGCGCCGATCTGCGCCGCGGGGTAGTAGCGGGTCTGCTCGTAGTTGCTGTTCGGATGCAGATGATTCAGGCCGTCGCCGGCCGCCGCATCGAGCATCGCCTGGGTCACCGGCACGAGCGACGGCGACATCGGCGCTCCCGTCGTGGTGGCGCCGCCCTTGACCTCCTGAGCCTGGGCGCGCGACAGGCGACGCAAAGACTCAGCGTGCAGCGAGCAGAAAGCGAGACGACTGAGCGAGGTGCGCATGAGTCCCCCTTGCGAGTGTTTGACGTTCTTAGTTGGCGAGGCCGGGATGCCGGTGGCATGGACGCGGATACGTGGTTACTATAGTGCAGCCAAGCGATGGGATTCAAGATGAAATCGCGCTCGTGGAATCGCGTCTGCGCTCGGCCTGCTCGCAGCCCGCTCGGCGCTCGCCCAGGACCCTTCCCCGAACGCCCAGCTTCTTGCTGCGGCGCGGCAAGGCGATCTCCCGCGGTGACGCGCCTGCTGGATGCCGGCGCGGCGGTCGAACTCGCGCAACCGCCTCGGCGACACGCCGCTCGCTGATCGCGCTGAAGAACGGCAACACGGTACGCGGCGCAGCTCGCCGTCGATCAGGGCGCGGACGTGAATCTCGCGAACCTCTCGCAGCGTGACGCCGCTGATGGCGGCGAGCTTCTCGGGCAACGCCGACCTGGTGAAGACTGCTGCTCGAGAAAGGCGCCGACCGCGCGCCCGTGGACCGAGTCGGGAAAACCGCCATGGTCTACGCCGCCGGCCTCGGCCACACCGAGGTCGGTCGAATTGCTCCTCGCCCGCGGGGAAAGCCCGACGCGCGGCTATCGACAACGATCTCACCGCGTTGATGTGGGCGGCGGCCTACGGCCACGCGGCGACGGTCGAAGCTGCTGCTCGAGCGCGGCGCCGACGTCAAGGCGCGCGACAACCGCGGAAAGACCGGCGCTCGCGATGGCGATCGAAGGCGGCCACAAGGAGACCGAGGCGCTGCTGCGCCGCGCCGGCGCGAAGGACTAGCCTCCGCCGGTCGCCACGTAGGCCCAGAGCGACTCGATCTCTTCGGGCTTGAGCAGGTCTCCCCACGGCGGCATCTGCGTTCTTGCCGCGGGTCACCGTGTTGACGAAGCGCTCGTGCTGGTCGCGCGGGAACTTGCGCAGGTCGGCGGCGCCCTCCGGATTCGCCATGCGCGAGCCGTGGCAGGGCGCGCAGTGCCGCGAGTAAGCCTCGGCGCCGGCCTTGACCCGCGCCGGGTCGAACGCTGTCCTGCGCCGACGCGATGCCGCGCCAGGGCGAGCATCGCAACGATAGCGATGGTCCTCAGGCGGTTTGCTAGTCCGGCATCAGGGCGAAGGTCCACACCGATCCGCCGGGAGGCACTCTTGCCTTCCGTCTCCGCGTTTCGACGAAGTCCGCCGCCCAGACCCGACAGCGACGGTGACGTACTGCCGCCCCTTGTGCGTGTAGGTGATCGGCTGGGCGTTGATCCCGGAGCCGGTCTTGAACTGCCACAGCGATCTTGCCGGTGTCCTCGTCGATCGCCACGAATTCGCCGGTCGGCCTTGCCGGAGAACACCAGGCCGCCCGCGGTGGCGAGCATGCCGGACCAGCTCGGCAGATCCACCAGCGGCATTTTCCATTTGGGCTTGGCGGTGAGCGGATCCAGCGCGCCGAAGTAACCCCAGGGCTCGCCGGGCTTGCGCGGCGCGGTGGTGTTCTCCACGCCCATGTAGCGCTCGCCCGGCTTGTAGACCGGCAAGGTCCTTGTTGAGCTGGTAGACCGAGGCTTCGTCGAGCATCGCGAAGTAGACACGCCCGGTGTTCGGGGTTGAACGCCATGGGCATCCAGTTCTTGCCGCCCGTCCAGCGCGGCCTGACCTCCACCTTCTCGCCCGCGCGCAGGCGCTTCGCCACCTCGGTCTCGACCGGGCGCGCCGTGGTCAAGGTCGATGCGCTCGGCCCAGTTGACCCTCACGTAGGCATTGGCGGCGATCGAGCTTTCCGTTGGTGCGATCGAGGGCGTAGAGGAAGCCGTTGCGATCGGCGTGCATCAGCACCTTGCGCTTGACGCCGCCGACCGTGATGTCGGCGAGCACGTTCTCGTTGTTGCCGTCGAAGTCGTAGGTCTCGGCGGGCGTCCACTGGTAGCCGCCAGACGATCTCGCCGGTCTTCGGCCTGAATGCGATGACCGAGGCGATCCACAGGTTGTCGCCCGGGCCGCGCCACCGCGGTCCACGGCCCGCCGTTGCTCGTGCCCCAGTAGACGAGGTCGAGCTCGGGGTCGTAGGAGCCGGTGATCCAGGTGGAGCCGCCGCCGCGCAGGTAGGCGTCGCCCTTGGGCCAGGTCTCGCTCGCCCTTTTCTCCGGGACCCGCGGTCGTGTGGCGGCGCCACAGGTGCTTGCCGGTCTCGGGATCGTAGCCGTCGATGAAACCGCGCACGCCGTACTCGCCGCCGGTCATCCCCGTCATCAGCACGCCGTTCGCGACGGTCGGTGCCGAGGTGATCGAATAGCCTTCCTTCCATTCGGCGATCTTGACCTTCCACACTTCCTTGCCGGTGCGCGGCGTCGAGCGCCCTCACGTGCGCATCGAGAGAGCCGACGTAGACCTTGCCGTTGTATAGCGCCACGCCGCGGTTTGACAGCCCGCAGCACACGATGCGCGCGACCGCCGGGTCCCATTCGAGCGGCACCATCCACAGCTGCTTGCCGGTGGCCACGTCGATGGCGACCACGCGCTTGACGTTGGCGGTATAGAGCACGCCGTTGTAGACCATGGGCTGCCCCTGCTCCCCGAACTCGTTGGCGAGCGAGGCGCTCCAGACCGGGACGAGCCGTGGCTTGACGGCCTCTCCTGTCGACCAGCAATACGTAACTGAAC
>ERZ1370068.11114-contig-9758_pt1 | contig 20823 bp, 44 predicted proteins | sample MGYA00561227_ERZ1370068 | MGnify/ENA primary metagenome ERZ1370068 (study PRJEB38410, sample SAMEA6850437) | metagenome | study: Metagenomic assessment of the ecological functions of the soil: analysis of the soil microbiota associated with the... | reverse complement strand
TGTACTTCGTTCAGTTACGTATTGCTACAACATCAAAGGCGATCAGGAGGTGCTCGCCGATGGGAGCTTCCGCGTGCCCACTGTGGACTGGCGCCGCACCGCACGGCGCGTGCTGACCTTGAATGGGTCGACGGATCCCGATCGGCGATCACGCCCGCCTCGCCGCCGCCGCGGCTTCGATCTCAAGGCGCTTGGCCTGACCGCGCTGCGCTCGTTCCTGCGCCACGCCGATGCGCGACGGCTTCTTCCACGCCGACATGCACCAGGGCGAACCTACTGGTCGATCAAGCAGGGCCGCATCGTCGCGGTCGACTTCCGGCATCATGGGGCGGCTCGGGTTCAAGGAGCGGCGCTTCCTCGCCGAGATCCTGCACGGGCTCATCACCCGCGATTACCACCGCACTGCCGCCATCCACTTCGAGGCCGGCTACGTGCCGTCGCACCAGTCGGTCGAATTGTTTCGCGCAGGCGATGCGCGCCGATCGGCGAGCGATCCACGGTCGCACTGCGGCCGAGATCTCCATGGCCTAGCTGCGGTGGGCCAGCTGTTCGCCTACACCGAGGTGTTCGACATGCGGATGCGCCGGAGCTTGCTGCAGGACCATGGTGGTGGTGGAGGGGGTTGCGCGCTGGCTGACCCCGAGCTCAACATCTGACCGCGGCGAGCCGATTGCCAAGGCTGGATGGAGCCAACTGCGGTGGTGGGCCGCTTGAAGGGGCCGGCGAAGGCGCCGAACTGATGGGCAAGATCGTGGCTGAGATCCCGCCTTCTGGAGCAGGGCGAGCGGGTGGCCCAGCGTTGGCCGAGACGGCGCGGGCGGGCCTCCGGGGCTCGACGAGGAGACGATCAGGCGGCTGGCGGCAGCGCTGGGCGCGCCGACCGCTGGAGCAATCGCGCCCTATGGGCGGCAGCGGCGGCATTGTTGGCGATCGCGACCTGGCTTTTGACCCCGGCGCTCGGCTGAGCGCGCCCCTCAAGCCGAGACCCACTGCGGCTCGGCGATCGGCGTCGCCCACGCATTGTGGCCATAAACCCAGCTCGGGTCGCCGGCCTGCTTGCCCCAAGGTGTTTTGCCGCGAGGTGAGCTGGATGCGCGCCGTCTAAGCTAAGCCGGGTTATCGTAGCGGCCAAAGGCAACGTCGCTTCGGGTCGGCGGCCTCAAGGCAGCGCGATGTTTGCGAGCGTCTTCAGGCGCGTTGGCGGCCTTGCGCCATGTAGGGCGTCATCCGGATGACAGGCATCCCCAAGCCAGCACGATGGCGCCAGAACTCCAGCGCGGTAGGGGATCGCGCTCTGAACAGCGCCCATTTGTGGACTTGCGGACAGTGGCCGCCAGCGGCGCTGCACCTCCGGGTGGAAGCCGGCGAGCGCCTCGATCGCTCATCGGCCATCTCGCCGCGCTGGGACCGGGATTCACATTCCAGGTGGGGATCCCGGCACGCTGGTGACGAAGTAGATTTCGTCGCGCCGTGGGTTGACCGGATAGACTGACGATATGCTCGGTCCGGGCCCCACCGCCTAATTGGCAGGTAGTCATCGACAGCAAAGTCACACGAGTAGGGCGGCGGGCACACCGAGCGGTGGGCGACGCGGCCCGTGAAGATTGGACGCTCGGGCCCGAGCAGGATTTCGCGCACGCGCGAGTGCACGCCATCGGCGCCGACCACGCCGTCGGCCGTGACCCGGCTGCCGTCGGCAAAGGCGAGTTCGACGTGGCGGACGCGCGCGGGACGATGTCCAGGAGCTTTTATTGAAGCGGATCACGCTCGCAGGCGGCGGCGGGAGAGAATGGCGCCGTGCAGGTCACCGCGGTGCAGCAGAGAATGGGAGCGCGCCGTAGCGCTCCTCGGCCTCGGCGCCGAAGGTGTGAGGTCGGCGAGGTGTTCCGCCCGTGCGTCCCAGGCGCGATGGGTCCCAGGCGGGAGGCTGAAAGGCCATTTGCCGCAGCAGCGGCTCTAATCCCAACGCGCGCAGCACGTGCATGGCGTCAGGGCTCATCTGAATGCCCGCGCCAAGGCGCTCGAACGCCGGCGCCTGCTCGTAGACCGTCACTTTGGCGCCGCGCCGCAGCCCGCAGAGCCCGGCCAGCGCCCAGCCCACCGATCCCCGCACCAATGATGGCAATGTCCAGGCCGGCTTTGCATCTGTCGATCCCTCGTCGCCCTCCCCGGAATCTGATGGGCGACTGGCCGTAGCCACGCCGGGCCGAGCGCAGTCGTGTGCTCGTTTCCAGAAATTGGCCTCGTTCCTGACGGACGTCGGGCGTTCGCGCCTGCAGCGCCAGCCAGGGACCGAGTGGACGGCCCGTCGCCCCGAAGATACGGGCAACGCCACGCAAGCGGCGGGCAGCACTCCCGGTGCCAGGATCACCACCGCCTCAGGTGCGGGGAACAGCCGGATGGAACCGGGGCCACCATCGAGGGTTAGATGCCAGAAGCTCTGTCGCTGTTAATAGGCCTCCCGAGCCCAACCGCCCCTGTGGGTCGCGGAGGCGCTTTTTTGAGGGACACGTCCGAGGGACAACAATGAGCGCGCGAGAATTAGCTCCCGCCAAACCTCATCGGGGCGGGAACGGAGCAGAGGACGCCGCCGCGAGGCAGGGTGAAGGCGCGTCCGGGCCCAGATCGACGCCCAAGATCGCAAAGAAGGACCGCACGGGCGCCCAGAACAAGGCGGCGGACACCATGCAAGCGGGCACTCGTGCTAAGCACCCCAATACCTTTCCGGCCCAGCACCTGAAAAGCCTCGGCCTAGAAGCCGACCTCAAACTGGCGCCGATGTATGAGGCCCCCGGGCTACAAGGGCTCGTGGCAAGCTTAAGGACATGGCGGCCATCTCGTCACGAGGGGGCGAACTCCGCGGCATCGGGCGCGCCGTCGCCGTGCTCTTTCGCCCGAGAAGGGGGCGGACGTTGCCATTGTCTATCTCAACGAGCACGAGTATGCGGAAGGGTACCGCGCGCCGTCGAAGCGGAGGGCCGGCGCTGCATTCTGATCCCGGGAGACGTGGCGGAACCGGGCTTTTGTGCCGGTGCGGTCAAAAAGACCGTGGCGGCGTTTCGGCAAGTCTACGACATTCTCGTTATGCGGCCTTCAGGAGCGCGCCGCCGACATCGTCGACATCAGCGACGAGCACTTCGATCGGACGCTCAAAACCAACCTGTTCGGCTATTTTACACATGGCCCGCGCCGTCGTGCCACACGCCTGCGCCCCGGCAGCTCCATCGTGATGACGGGCTCGGTCACGGGAGCTCCTCGGCAGCGGACAGCTCGACTATGCCATGACCAAGGGCGGTATTCATGCCTTCACGCGATTCCGCTCGCCTCAACCTGGTCGACAGGGCATCAGGGTAATGCAATCACACCGGGGCGGTCTACGGACGCCGCTCAAATCCGCCGACCGTCCCGCGGACAGGGTAAAGAATTTTAACCGACACGCCCATGAAGCGGAGCGGCCCAGCCCGAGGAGATCGCGCGTTTGTATTCATGGCCGCCCCGAGCTGCGCGAAGGCTACATCACCGGAGAAATTCTGCCGATCATTGGCGGCTACAGCGGCGGCTGAGATCACAAAGCTTTGGAAAGCAAGCGGAGAAGCGACGATGATGCAGCAGAAGGGCACCTTACGTGACAGTGCTATGACGCGGGTGTGGCACCATATTTTCTCAGGGATTCGCCGCCCTCGCCTGGCGTTTCATGGGAGGATGGTCGTCGGCGCTAACCACGACGAGGTGGAACCCGGCGACGCTCAAGGCTCTTTACATTAAGTTTGCTAGCAAATTGGCGTGCGGGATGTGTCAAGTTTTCCTAAGCTCGATCGGCAAGACCAGATGAAACAGAACGGTAAACGAGTAGGCGCCAATGCCGCGCGCATCACCCTGCTGGCGCTTATGGTATTGGCGCTCGGCGCACCGGCACAGGCGAAAAGCCGCGAGGCGCGTGACGCGGAAGAGTTTTCTCGCCCTGCCAGCGGTCCCCGGTGATGGCGATCGTGGCGCTCAGCGAGGCACGTCACGCACCATCTACGACACGCGGACGGCAAGAGTCCTGCGCGCGCCCGTCTCGACCGGCCAGACCGGATGCGGGACGCCAGCCGGCATCTACAGCGTCCTTGAAAAAAGCCGCGAGCACTATCCAGCCTCTATGATGATGCCTCGATGCCCTTCATGCAGCGCATCAGCGGTCGGGAATTGCGCTGCACGCGGGACAATTGCCGGGCCATCCGGCCTCGCACGGCTGCATCCGACTGCCGGCTGGTTTTGCCGAGCGCTTGTTCGAAAGCGCCAAGCTTGGCATGCGCGTCGTCATCGTGCGCGACGACATGCCGCCATTTTTCATCGCCCACCCCGCGTTGTTCAAGCCGGGTCCCATTGTCTCGGATATGGCCACGCCGGCGAGAATTTCCTCGATCACGCCCGAGCCGATCGCTATGAATTTGGGCGCGGCGGCGGCCGATGGCACAGCAGCCAAGCCGCGGACGTGGCGCTCGATCGCCGCCGCCAAGAAGGCCGAGGCGACGCCGCCGCCAAGACGGCCGAAGACGCACGCCACGCCGTCGTCAGCACCAACGGAGGTGGCAAGGGTCGCCAAGGCCTTGCGCATGGCCGAAGTGGTAAAGCGCAAGGCCGAAGACCCAGCTGCAAGACATTGAAAGCGCGCTCACCAGCGACCCGGAGCGCCTCTCCGACGATCGCAAGGCGAAGTTGGAGGAGGCCAAGGGAAAGGCGCAGGCCAAGCTGCAGAAGCGCAAGCCCGCCTCGATGCGGCCCAGGTGGAGGGTAACGCCAAGATGGTTGCGCAAACGCGGCCAAGACGCAGTCAAGGCGGCGCTGGACGCGAAGGATGCTGCCGCCAGGAGGCGCGCTTGGCGCAAAACAAGACTGCGGTATCTGTGTTCATTTCCCGCAAGACGCAACGGCTTTATGTGCGCCAGGGCCTCCAGCCCATGTTCGAGAGCGAAGTGACGATCGCGTGATCCGCAGGCGGCGATCGGCACCTTCGTGTTCACCGCGCTCAACTATACCAGCGATGACGCAACCGACCTGCGCTGGACGGCGCTGGCGATGTATCCGGATCAGCCGATCGCGGGGACCCCGCTCGAGCCGTCACGGCGGCCGCCGCGGTGGCGAACCCGGGGCGACGGACGCCAGGGCGGCCAAAGTCGCACTCGAACGCGATTTCATTCCGCAGGATACGATTGACCGCATTCGAGAAGTCGCCTCGCCGGGCTCGAAGCGGTGATCGTCTCTGAGCAGAAGCCTTGAGCAACAGAAACGGGCAAGGGCACCGATTTCGTCGTGCTGATGAGCGGGGAGCCGCAGGGCGGCATCAAGATCCGCAAGCGCAACAACGACGCGCCGTCGGCCTGGCGCCGGGATCGAGATCCCTACGGCGACTACGGCTATCGCCGACCCTACTACCAGCGCTCCTCCCCTACTATTCCGGTGGCGGCGGGCCATTCGGCTGGTGGTGAAACCGACCGTCTAACGGTCACCAAAACCATAAAGTTCTTGCTGCGAAGTCGCTCTCAGGGGCGGCTTCGGCTTGTTTTCTGGCCTCGAGCGCAGCAACGGTTTCGACCGCGGTTGCGCCGCCCTCGCCCCCACGGTTTAAGTCGGCGCCACGGTCAGCACGATGTGCCTTTGACGGTCGTCTGCCCTTTCAGCGCTCCCCTTACTATGGGCGCAGCCCGTTCGGCTGGCGATTGACCCATGGAACGTCCCGCGATCGAAGCGAGAGGTTCTAGCCCAACCGCTTTTCGCTTAGTCATTCAAACTCAATAAAATAAGGCCTATCCGAAGGGTTTGGTCTTTGGCCACTTGGACACAGACCCTTGTCCTAGGTCGTGTCCCATCGTCAGGGATGCCAAGGCTTCAGTCCCGTCTAGCTGTTTCGAGGCCCGTTCCCTCGGCATTCCTCGCAATCGAATTTGCGCGTGCGAATGGGAGGACTACATGGTCAGGAGTTCATTAGGTCGGATCTGGAATTCATTCTCCAGCAGATCCTGATTGCTCAGAACGGCGGAGTTAACGGCACCAACCTCACTAAACGTCCTTCCCAACGTGCAGGTGCCCTGGGGCCTCAGGACGGTCAGCGGCGAATTCAACAATCTGGTTGCGGCGCAAGACCAATTCCGGGGCAGCCGACAACCTCTTCCCGCGTATGACCACCCCGTCTTCCGCTCTGCGGAAGGATGGTTACGATCGACCTGGATGGTCGGGCGGACAGGCCGTGGGGGATGCCACCTCCTATTTTCAGACCAACGGCTTTGTCTTCGACTCACAGCCGCGCATCATTTCCAACCTGATAGTCGACCAGACAGCCGCAAATAACCCGGCCGCAAACGCAGCCGCGGCGAGAGAACCCTGGGGCAGAACTCATCATGAGCCCGGGCTTGGATGGCATCTTCGGCACTCCCGACGATAGGCCGGTCAATTTCATTCCCAACATCACGCCCGATGCGGGCTTGTCCATGCCGTTCAACGCCTGGATGACGTTCTTCGGCCAGTTCTTCGATCACGGCCTCGATCTCGTCACCAAAGGAGGTAACGGGACGGTCTTTATTCCGCTGCAGGCTGATGACCCGCTCGTCGCCGGGACGGACGGACTCTTCGGCACCGCCGATGATTTGCCGCCCTCCTGCGGTTCATGGTGCTGACGCGGGCAACGCAATTTGAGGGTCCCGGCGCAGATGGAATTCTCGCCGATGACCCCACGACAACAGCGGTCAACGAGGCTGCGGACAATACCTTCCATGAGGCTGAGAACACCACCTCGCCCTTCGTCGACCAGAACCAGACCTACACGTCGCATCCCTCGCATCAGGTGTTCCTGCGCGCCTATGCGCTGCAATGCAGGTCCGGCGACAAAGCTGGCGCCTGTCGCCACCGGCAAGCTGATCACCAACCGTAGTTTGGGCGCCGATGGCCTATTCGGTACGCGGCGACGACGTCGAGATCGGCGGCATGGCGACCTGGAAGGTCGTCAAGGCGCAGGCGCGCGATCTGCTCGGCATCAATCTGACCGATGCCGATTTCGACAACGTGCCGCTGCTGGCGACCGACGCTTTATGGCAATTTCATCCAGGGACCGAACGGCTTCCCGCAGGTCGTGATGAAGGGCCTGGACGGGATCGGCGGCACTGCCGACGATGTCCTCGTTGAAGGCAATCCAGCGGCGCCGATCAGCCTCGCCAACGCGGTGCGCACCGGCCGCCAGTTCCTGATCGATATCGCGCACAACGCGGTGCCGGTCGGCGACCGATGGCAATCCGGCGACGCCCAATCGGCTGCTAACTCCGGACGCCGATACCGTTGCTGGCGGTGCGACACCGGGGCTTGGCATCTATGACGACGAGCTGCTCGACGCGCACTACATCGCCGGCGACGGTCGCGTGAACGAGAACATCGGCCTCACCGCCGTCCACGCTATCTTCCACTCCGAGCACAACCGGCTAGTCGATCAGACCAAGGCTACATTGCTGCGCGCCGCGCGGCAGACACGGCGAGCGCCTTGGCCTCAACTCAATGGTTACTCGACCGCCCGCCAGGTGTCGACGTTGCCGACGACGCCGGCGCAGATCGGTGCGCTGCGTGTGGGACGGCGAGCGCCTGTTCCAGGCGGCGAAGTTCGGCACCGAGATGCAGTACCAGCATCTCGTGTTCGAGGAGTTCGCGCGCACCGTCCAGCCAGCAGTCGACGAGTTCCTCGCGCCGACCAGGTTACGACACCACGATCGATGCCGGCGATCGTCGCCGAGTTCGCGCACACGGTCTATCGCTTCGGCCACTCGATGCTGACCGGAGACGGTCGACCGGTCTCGATCCCAACTTTCGATCCCGTGTCCGATCCGCAGATCGGCCTGATCGCGGCCTTCCTCAACCCGCTTGCAGTTCGCAGCCAGCGGACCCACGCCGGAAGAGGCGACTGGCGCCATCGTGCGCGGCGTGACCCGCCAGGTCGGCAACGAGATCGACGAGTTCGTCACCGAAGCGGTGCGCAACAACCTGCTCGGCCTTCCGCTCGACCTTCCCGCCATCAACATCGCGCGCGGTCGCGACGCCGGGCATTCCGTCGCTGAACGCGGCGCGCGCGCGAGATTCTTCGCAGATGACCGGGCGACGGCCAGCTCAAGCCGTACATCAGCTGGGTCGACCTCGTGCAGCATCTGAAGCATCCGGAGTCGCTGATCAACTTCATCGCCGCCTACGGCACGCACGCGACCGATCACAGTGCCACGGACGCTGGCCGACAAGCGCGCAGCGGCGTGCCTGATCGTGCTCGGGGACGTGACGGACCGGTCCGGACGGCGTATGGGTACTCTGGACGACGTCGTCGATTACCGCCGCACCAGCAGATCGGCTCGACTTCCTCAACAGCACCGGCGATTGGGCGAACGACAGCGCAGTCCACACAGCCAAGGATCTGGACGGCGTCACCACCACGGGTCTCGGCACCATCGACTTCTGGATCGGCGGCCTCGCCGAAGAGCAGATGCCGTTCGGCGGCACTGCTCGGTTCGACCTTCAACTTCGTGTTCGAGACGCAGCTCGAGAACCTGCAGAACGGCGATCGCTTCTATTATCTGTCCCGCACCGCGGGCCTGCACTTCGGTACCGAGCTCGAGGCAGAATTCGTTCGCCAAGCTGGTGATGGCCAACACCGACGTGACGCATCTGTCCGGACGCGATCTTCGCCGACGCCGACCTGGATACTCGAGGTCGATCCAGACGAAGCAGTTCACCGGACTGGGCCTCCTCGGCCGCGACGACCCCACCGGCGGCATCGAGATCAACGGCATCGAGATCACGCCGCTGGTCATCCGCGACAATCCCGGCACCGCCAGGCTCCGATACGAACTATCTGCAGTACACGGGCGAAGACCACGTTGTCCTCGGCGGCACGGCCGGCAACGACATCATCGTCTCCGGCGATGGCGACGACACGCTCTACGGCGACGGCGGCAACGACCGGCTCGACGGCGGCTTTGGCAACGACATCGTTGCTCGGCGGCGACGGCGACGACATCATCACGGATCACGGCGGCGACGACAACATTCAGGGCGGCGCGGGCAACGACGTCATCCAAGCCGGCAACATGTCGACGCTGGCCATCGGCAATCTGATCCTCGGCTGGCGACGGCAAGGACTTCATCATCACCACCGAAGACGTTTCCGACCACCTTCGGCGGCACGGGTGACGACTTCATCCTCGGCGCCAAGACCAGCCTTCCGCCGACCGGCAACGAAGGCGACGACTGGATCGAGAATGGGCACCCAGGACGGCGCGCCTGGCGACAATTTTGCTCCGCTCCTGACCGACGACGTGGTCGGCAACGACATCTTCATCGGCGGCGGCGGCTTCGACGAAATGATCGGCGAAGGCGGCGACGACATCTTCGTCGGCAGCGATGCCCAGGACAAGATGGACGGCATGTCCGGTTTCGACTGGGTGACCTACAAGAATGATCGCGTTCGGCGTCACGGCCGACCTGAGCCTCGCGATCTTCGGCGGCATCGGCGAGATCGGTGACCACATTGCGCTGCCGTTCGCGGCGTCGCCAGGCTCGATTCTCGATCGCTTCGCGGAAGTCGAGGGTCTGTCGGGCACGGCCTTCACCGACATTCTGCGTGGCGATAACGTCGACGCGGTCACGATTCTCAACCATGGCGGCGCCACGGGCGGCGCGCTCACCAATCGTTGCGCTGATCAACGGCCTGCAGGACCTGCTCGGCGCCGGCGCGACCGGCTTTGCCACCGGCAACATCATCCTCGGCGGCGGCGGCGGCGACATCATCGAAGGCCGCGGCGGCGACGACCTGATCGACGGCGACAAGTGGCTCAACGTCCGCATCAGCGTGCGTGCAAACGTTGATGGCACCGGTCCCGAAATCGCCAGCTTCGACAGCATGACGCCGATGATCCTCGCTGATGCTTGCGGGCACGTACAATCCCGGTCAGCTGGTTGCCGTGCGCGAGATCACAGGACGCGCGGCTTCGGATTCGACACCGCCGTATTCTCCGGTCAGTCCGGCGATTACTAGCGTCTTTATCAGTTACAACGGCACAGCCGACTTTAGCGATGACATCGTCACCGTTACCGACAATATCGCCGGTCGCGATGGCAGCGATACGCTCACGCACATCGAGCGGCTGCAATTCGCCGACACGCGTTGATGTCGCTCGTTCCAGCAGGCGGACGCGCACGACCTCGAGGCACGCTTACGATCGACGGTACGACCCCGACCGAAGGTCAGATGTTGACCGTCTCGAGTGTTGGCGTGACGGATGCTGATAATGTCAGCCCTACCAATCCGACCGGCGCGATCACCGGTCAGATTTCTTACATCTGGCAGGTTGAACGGGTCCCAGGCACGGGTGTCTTCGAAGATATCATCATCTTGCCGGGTGGGGATCTGGCGTTCCAAAGCGCGAACGGTACGAGCTTCCGGGTGACGCCCGATCTGGCCGGGCTATCGCTGCGCGTCAAGGGCGTCTATCAGGATGCGCACGGCGTGCCGGAGATCGGTGTTTTCCGACCCGACAGCGCCGGTCATCGACGTTCCTGATGCGCCGCCGACTACGCCGCTGTCAGCCTTGGCAGAACCCACAGCCGGTGGTGATGGCATCCATCTGGCGGTCTCCGGACCTCAATTTCATCCTCGACCAGATCAGAGATTGCCGAGGCGCATGCCGCGGGAGCAGATCTGCTCTCGCTCGTGCCGAACGTACGCGCGGCGGTCGGCCTGCGCACGGTCGATGGCTCGTTCAACAACCTGGTCGATTTCGGCGGCATCAATCAGACCGAGTTCGGCGCGGCAGACAATGTTTTCCCACGCCTGACCGACCCTGTCTTCAATAGCGCCGAGAATGTGTCCATCGACCTAGATGGACCCGGGCCGTCTACGCTGGGCGCTCCGACGTCTTACCAGCAAACCAGCGGCTTTGTGTTCGATTCCCAGCCGCGCACCATTTCAGCAACCTGGTCGTCGATCAGACCGCTAACAATCCTGCGGCCTATGCCACGGCCTATGACCCGGGCGTGGACGGCGTCCTGCATACCGCCGATGATGTGCTGAAGGATGGCGCTCACATCGTTAGCAGCCCCGGATTGGACGGCCAATTCGGCACGGCTGACGACAGGGAGGTATTCTTCTTCGAGAACGTCGCCCCGGATGCAGGGCTGTCGGCGCCGTTCAACGCCTGGATGACATTCTTCGGCCAGTTCTTCGATCACGGCCTCGATCTCGTCACCAAGGGCGGCAGCGGCACCGATCTTCATTCCGCTCAAGGCCGGACGACCCGCTGGTGGCCGGGCGGATGGGATATTCGGCAATGCCGATGATCTTGCGCCCAACCTCCGCTTCATGGTGCTGACGCGGGCCACCAATCGGCCCGGTCCTGACGGCGTGCTGGGCACCGCCGACGACATCCACGAGCACGAGAACACGACCTCGCCGTTCGTCGATCAGAACCAGACCTATTCGTCGCATCCGTCGCACCAGGTATTCCTGCGCGGCGTACGCGATGGGCGCCGATGGCGCATCCCGTCGCCACCGGCAAGCTAATCACCAATCAGCGATCTCGGCGCAGACGGTCATGTTCGGGGCACCGGCCTCGATGCCGACACTGAGATCGGCGGCATGGCCACCTGGAAGGTGGTTAAGGCGCAGGCGCGCGATCTGTTCGGCATCGATCTCAACCGATTCACGATTTCAACGACGTGCCGCTGTTGGCAGACCGACGCCTACGGCAATTTCATCACCGGGCCGAACGGCTTCGCGCAAGTGGTGGTCGGCCTCGGGCCGGATGGTCATCCTCGGAACCTCGGATGACCTGTACCGTCGAAGGCAACCCAGCTGCCCCGATCGATCCTCAACGTTGTGGGCGCATTTCGGACCGGTCACGCCTTCCTCGAACGACATTGCCCACACGCGCGGTGCCCCTTAGCGACCACGGCGTTGCTCTGGCGCCGGACGACAGACGGCCTCATCGGCGACCAACCGGCGCCCGGCACCTACGACAACGAGCTGCTCGACGCGCACTACATCGCCGGCGACGGCCGCGTGAACGAGAACATCGGCCTCACCACGGTCCATGCCATCTTCCACTCCGAGCACAATCGCCTGGCCGACCAGACCAAGGAGACGGTGCTGACGTCGCGAGCGATCTCGCCTTCCTTAACGAATGGCTGCTGACGCCCGTCAGCGTGCTGCCGACGACCCGGCATCACCTCGCCGCACTCGAGTGGAACGGCGAGCGCCTGTTCCAGGCGGCGAAGTTCGGCACCGAGATGCAGTACCAGCACCTCGTGTTCGAGGAGTTCGCGCGCACCGTGCAGCCGAACGTCGATCGCGTTCTTCGCGCCGACGCAGGTCTACGACGTCGACCTCGACGCTTCGATCGTCGCGGAGTTCGCGCACACGGTCTATCGCTTCGGCCATTCGATGCTGACCGAGACGGTCGACCGCTTCGATCGCCAACTTCAACGTCGTCGGCGACCCAAGCTCCATCGATCCCGATCAGCAGCTCGGGCTGATCGCGGCCTTCCTCAATCCGCTCGCCTACGCGGCGAGCGGCCCGACGCCGGAAGAGGCGACGAGCGCCATCGTGCGCGGCGTCACGCGCCAGGTCGGCAACGAGATCGACGAGTTCGTCACCGAAGCGCTGCGCAACAACCTGCTCGGCCTGCCGCTCGATCTGCCCGCCATCAATCTCGCGCGCGGCCGTGACGCCGGGATTCCGTCCCTGAACGCGGTGCGCCGCGCATATCTACGAGCAGACCGGCGACAGCCAGCTCAAGCCTTACATCGAGCTGGGCCGACCTGGTGCAGCACCTGAAGCACCCGAGATCGGTCATCAACTTCATCGCCGCCTACGGAACGCATTCTGACTAACCGCAGCCGATGCGGACACGCTGCGACGCGCGCCGTAGCGACGGCTCGTCTGGCGGCTCGCAATCGTACATGCCGGCGGCGTCGAGGTCCCCGAGCATACCTTTACTGCCGCAGACCGCCTCGACGTTCCTCAACAGCACGGGCATCTATGCCAGCCTTGCGAACGGCGTCACCGACCACCGGCGTCGATGCTATCGATCTGTGGATCGGCGGCCTGGCCGAAGAGAAGATGCCGTTCGGCGGCATGCTGGGCTCGACCTTCAACTTCGTGTTCGAGAACCAGCTCGAGAAGCTGCAGGATGGCGATCGCTTCTACTACCTGGAGCGCACCGCCGGGTCTCGCCTTCAATGCCGAGCTCGAGAGGCAACTCGTTCGCCAAGTTGATCATGGCGAACACGGACGTCACGCATCTGCCTGGCGCTCGTGCTTCTCGACGCCGGCCTTCACGCTCGAGGTCGATCCGACGAAGCAGTTCATTCCGGCCTCACCGACCGGGTCCGGATGGCATCCTGGGTGACAACCCGCGACGCTCCAGGACGAGCGCTTGACGATATTCACAATGACCCGACCGAGGCGGCACTGCTCTCGCTCCCGCTCGTGATCCGCGACAATCCCGACACCGCTGGCCCCGACACAAACTACCTCCACTACACCGGCGAGGACCACGTCGTCCTCGGCGGCACCTCCGGCAATGACATCATGATCTCCAGCATCGGCGACGACACGCATCTGGGGCGATGAGGGCAACGATCGGCTTCGACGGCGGCTACGGCAACGACCAGATCCGCGGTGGTGCCGGCGACGACATCATCACCGACCTTGGCGGCGACGACAACATCCAGGGCGGCGACGGCAACGACGTCATCCACGGCGGCAACGGCGTCAATCTGATCATCGGCGGGTTCGGCAGCGACTTCATCGTCACCGGCGAGGATGCCAGCAGAGTCCTTCGGCGGCCAGGGCAACGATTTCATCTTCGGCACCAAGGCCGACGAACAGAATATGGGCAACGAGGGTGACGACTGGATCGAGCACGGCACCTCCGACGGCGCGCCCGGCGACAACTTCGATCCGCTCGGCAACGATCCGATTGTCGGCAACGATGTCTATATCGGCAGCGGCGAGAACGGATAAGTTCAACGCCGAGGGCGGCGACGACATCATGGTCGGCAGCGTCGGCACGGGCGATCGCTATATCGGCGCCTCGGGCTTCGACTGGGCCGCCTTCAAGAATGACACGCTCGGCGTCACCATTGACATGTCCGACCGCTTCTTCGATCAGCCGCTGGTGCCTGGTTCAGGCGCATCGGTTCTGACCCGATTTGACGCGGTCGAAGGTCTGTCCGGCTCATCGCAGGCCGACGTGTCTGCAGGGCGATGATGCCGACGCGACGGCGATTGCAGCCGCCGGTGCTCAGGGCAGCGTTCTCACCAACATCAGCTCTGATCAACGGGCTGCAGGACTTCCTCAACACTATGCTCGGCGGCCCCGTCACCTTCTTCGACGCGCGGCAACATCATCCTCGGCGGCGATGGCGGCGACATCATCGAGGGTCGCGGCGGCAACGACCTGATCGACGGCGATGCTTGGCTCAACGTGCGCATCAGTGTGCGCGCAGGGATCATCGATCCCGCGACAGGGTGCCCACGGCCCGACAGCGTTCGACAGCATGGAGCCGACTGATCCCGCACATGATCGGCGGCGACTACAATCCCGGCCAGCTCCAGATTGTTCGCGAAATCCTGTATGCGGATGGACCAGACTTCGACACGGCCGCGTTTTCTGGTGCTCTCGTCGACTACACCTTCACCGTCGATGGCGTCGCCACAGCCGCCGCGGGCCTGGTCAACGTTGGCCGAGGCCACATCATCACCGTGACGGATAATGTGGGCACGGATGGAGTGGACACGGTCCGCAACATCGAGCGGCTGCAATTCTCAGACCAGTCGCTCGTTTTGGCAGGATTGAACAACGCGCCGGTAGGCTTGCTGACGATTTCCGACGCAACACCGGCAGAAGACCAGCTCCTCGACCAGTGTCGATTGCCGGCGTCACCGATGCCGACAACGTCAGCGCTAGCAACCCGACGGGCGCCATTCCGGCACCCGTTGCCTACTTCTGGCGGGTCGAACTCGTACCAGCGAGCGGCGTCTTCACCGACATCCTGATCGACTTCGCAGCCGGTGAGGTGGCGCGCGCCGTCTGGTCCAACCTTTACGCCGGGTGACGGCGAAGCCGGCCTCCGGTTGCGCGTGCGCGGCTATTTACAAGGACGCCAACGGCGTGCTGGAGGAAGGTGTTCTCGGCGCCGACGGCGGCCGTGGACAAACGTCAATGACCCGCCGGTCGGCACGGTGCTGATCTCCGACACGACGCCCACGGAAACCCAAACTCTGACGGCGACCAACGCCTTCACTGATGCGCGATGGCGTGACCGCGGCCGGTGTTCGCCTATCAGTGGCAGCAGTCGGCTGTGGGCGGCGGGGCCACGTTCACCGATATCGTCGGTGCCAACGCACGCAGATTTTCACGCCCACTCAAGACCAGGTCAACCGCCAGCTGCGCGTGGTGGTCAGCTACACTGATGACAACGGTACGAATGAGACCGTCACCTCTGCAGCCACAACCGTGGTCGGCGACTTTATTGCGGCCAACGCCGCGTCACAAACACGTCGACCGGCAACGCAGGCTGACGACCTGATCTTCGGTGGCGGTGGCAACGACACGCTCAATGGTCTGGGCGGCAGCGATACGCACATCGATGGCGGCGCCGGCATCGACATCTCAACGGCGGCGACGGCGACAGCCTAACGGCGGCGCTGGGTCGACACCTCAGCTCGGCCTGGCAACGACACGCTCGACGGTGGCGCAGGCAACGATGTCATCAACGCCGGCGCCGGCAGCGACATCATCAACTACACGATCGGCGGGATGCCGTGCCGCAGTAACATGACTGGCGGGCCTCGGTGCGGATACGCCTCAACATCACCGGCACGGCCGGCGCAGCGACACGCTCAACGTCGTCTTCAATGGCACGGCGCTGACCGGGCGTCTGGCGGCGGCACGCTGTGCCGACGATCGAAACCGTCAACGCCGATCTGCTGGGCGGCAGCGATGCGCTGAGCTACGGCACGGCACGACCGCGGCCGTGAGCGTCAACCTGGCGACCCACAGTGCCTCGGGCTTTGCCTCCATCGCCGGCATCGAGAACGTCACCGGCGGCGTCCGGGGGCGACGACGCTGACGGGCGACGCGCTGGGCAACGCGCTCGATCGGCAACGGCGGCAACGACACGCTCAATGGTGGCCTGGGCGACGGATACGCTCACCGGCGGGCGCGGGCAGCGGATACGGCCTCCTACGCCGGCGAGAACGCTGCCATGTTCATCGATCTCGCCACCGGCAGCGCGCAGCGCGGCTTGGCACTAGCCCGGTCGAGGATGCCCTGGTAACCATCGAAAACGTGATCGGTGGCTCGAGGCAATGACAGCATCACCGGCAGCGCAGGAGCCAACCGGCTCGAGGGCGGGGCCGGCAACGACACACTCAGCGGCGGCGCCGGCATCGACACGCTGTTGCGGCCAGGGACGGCAACGACACCTTCAGCTACACCACGGGCGATGGCAGCGCGACAGCCTGTGGACGGCGGTGACGGCATCGACACGCCTCAACATCACGGGCAACGCGGCGGCAATACGCTGAACGTGGTCTATAACGGCACCGATCACCTCCATCGCGTGCGACGGTTGCGAGACCTTGATCAGCGTCGAGGACGTCACGGTCCGACCTGTGGCGGCGGCACGGATGCGCTGACTTATGCGGTGCTACGACTGCCGACGTGAGCGTGAACCTCGGTGCGTCACAGGCGGCCTCCGGTTTCAGCGCCGTCACCAATGTCAGAGAACGTGATCACCGGGGCTGGCAACGACACGCTGACCGGCGACGGCGGCAACAACCAGCTGAACGGTGCTGCCGGCGAGTCGACACCCTCGATCTGCACTCTGACCAATGCCGGCGCGATCATCACCACTGAGCCACTGCGACCAGCAGCCGAGATCGGTACCGACACGCTGAGCAACATCGAGAACTTCATCGGCGGCCAGGGTGGCGATACCATCACGCTCAACGGCGGCAAACAACGTCGTCGATGGCCAAGGTGGCAACGACACCATTACGGGTGGCACCGGCGCAGACACCATGAGCGGCGGAGCCGAGCGACGATACCTTCGACTTCAATGCGCTCAATGGATCAAGTGGTGCCAACGTTGACACCATCAACGGTTTCAAGGCGCTGGAGTAGCGGGTGGAGACGTGATCGATCTGTTGACGATCGATGCCAACGCCGGTGTTGCGGGCAATCAGGCCTTCAATTTCATTGGCACTGCTGCTTTCAATGCTGCCGGTCAGCTGCGGTACCTGTTTGACGGCACCGACACCATCATCCAGGGCAATACCAACGGGAATACGGCAACAATCGAGTTCGAGCTGCGGTTAACAGGAAGCCATGCTCTCCTAGGTACTGACTTCATCCTGTGAGGGCGGCACAAGTCTTGATGGAAGCAAATTGCTTCCATCAAGACTATAGGGAAGCGGCTGGGACAGAAGACCCTTGCAAAGATCGCCTCGCGCTCCCGATCCTGCACGCGAGGCGACCCACTCAGCGGTGGATCGGCGGCTCCCTGGGCGGTGTTCCACCTCGCTGGCAGTGCGTGGGCCCCGGCATGCCTGCGCCGGTACACGCCGCACCGCTGCGCTTGATCGTAATGCCTTTGCAAAGCTCGCCGGCCCGCACGTTTGATATGTACTTTCGGGCACAATCGTTAGACCTAAGGACGATTTTCAGATCCTTTCTGTTGGCCTAATCTGGCCGTTATGATGGCTATCAACCTTGCCCGCTGGTGCCGCTCTCCTGTCCGGCAGTCCATGTTGCAGTGGGCCGGCGTTGACCTTATGTACAGGCTCGCCGCGGCGGCGTCGGTGCTCCTGCTCTGTGCAACGGGGTTCGTAGCGGCACTGGTCAGCACCAGCATCGGGAAAGCGATCGTCGATCGATATGGGGCGGAGGCCGCCCTCTTCACCGACAGCTTCGTTGCGCCTCGGATCCAAGAACTTGCTGAACGATCGACGCTTCTGGAAAACAAGAAAGTAGAGTTGGACGGCTTATTCGCGCCAACCGTCGTTGGCCGTCCAATCCTCGCCTTTCGGATCTGGAAAGACGATCAGGTCATCTATAGCAACAATCGGGAGATGATCGGTCGACGCTTTCCATTGTCCCCCGCCAGAGCTCGCGCCTGGGAGGGAGGGGTATCGACCGAACTGAACCAGCTGGACGGCGACGACGAAGGTCCAGATCCGCGCGCTCGGCGTGCACATCCTGGAAGTCTATGCGCCGCTGCGTCGAGGCCGGAACGGGTCGCATTGTTGCGCTCGCAGAGACCTACGAGATTGGCACAGACCTCTACTACGAGGTACGCGCGGCTCAAGCGTTGGTATGGCTGGTCTTCTTCGGTAGCGCGGCTGGATTGATTTCGTTGCTGTTCATCCTGGCTGGGCGAGGCGCAAGTGAGGTCTGGCGCGTCAATCAAGAAAAGAACGCGTTCCGCCTGCGGATGAGGGAGTGCCAACCGCCGCGTCTCGGAAATGGACGAACTGCATATGCGCCGAGTGGGCACCGAACTTTTCAGCGGGCCCGTGCAGCTCGTAGGCGTGGCCCTGCTGAAGCTCGACTCCTTGCGCGCCTTACTCAGCAAAGTCGCTGCCGACGCAGACGCAAAATGACGACGTCGAGGCGATCAGGAGTGCGCTGAATGAGGCGCTGGCCGAAATCAGGAACCTGTCGGAAAGTCTGGTTCCCTCCAAACTCTACGAGCTGTCGCTGGCGGACACGATCACCACGGCGGTGCGTCGGCACGAGCGACAAACTGGCGCCTCTGTAACCCGCGAATTGGCACCCCTGCCGTCCCACGTTCCCTTTTCGCTGAAGGCCAGCCTCTACCGGTTCGTTCGCGAGGCGCTCGACAAGGGAACGGGTCCCCATTGCGTGCGCGCCGGATGCGCTGACGATCTGCTGTTTGTCGAAGTGCGACGCACGAGCGACACACCTCAACCACAGCCGTGCGACGACCAGCACGTGGTTGCGCACTTTTCAAGACAGGGTTGAGTCGATCGGGGTGAACTTCTGATCAACGCCCGACCCAACGCCGTCTCGTATACGGCGCAATTCAAAATAGAAGAGTTGGAGGTACGACTTGGCTGAACGCATACGCGTGGCGCTGCTGGACAATCATCCCTTGTTCCGGCGCGGCATCCACGACGCTTTGGGCGGCACCAAACTGACCATCGTCGCCGAAGGCGAAGCGACCGAGGACGCTTGTCCAGGCTGCCCTCAAGAAAAAGCCGGAGATTGTCCTGATGGACATCGACGGCGAGGGCGAGGGCATCAGGCTGGCCGAGCGGATCCTTCTCAACCTGACGAGCGCCAAGGTCGTGATCCTGACGGCGTCCAGTGACGAAGAGGATATTGCCGAAGCCCTGCGCATCGGCGTGCACGGCTACATCCTCAAAGGTGTCGGCGCCGTCGAGCTCGTGACCGCGCTGGAAGGCATCTTTGATGGCCAGCCCTACATCACCCCGGCTTTGGCCACCCGCCTCTTGTTGCGCGACAAGGGCCAATCCTTGCGACCCAGCAAGGACAAGGAACTGGTGTTCACGCGCGCGGGACAAGCAGGTCTTGGGCCACCTCGCCGAAGGCCTCACCAACGAGGAAATTGCCGAGCGCCTCGGCCTCAACACCCGCACCATCAAGCACTATTTGACCGGCGTCTTCCGAAAGATGCGGGTGCGTAATCGCGTCGAGGCGGTGGTCCGCGCCAAGTCCATGGGTATCTGTAACTAAGGCGCGCCACTGGCGCCAAAAGCGGCTCGCGAGGGCGGCATCGTCGATCCCGCGTATAGCGGCCATGCCACGCGATTGGCCGCGACCGCTTGACCCTGCCTTCTGCGTGCGCTGCACCTATCACCGGGGCCGGTGAACGGCTGTCCCCGACAAACGTGATGATCGGCAGTGAATGCCCGGAGGAATACGCTACATGATCGCGAAGGTGTAGCGCTGCGCTCTGGTACGCGGCGCTGATGATTGGCGGGGCTCAGGTTGCCGCCCAGGCGCAGGAAACGCTCAAAATCGGCGGCGTCGGCCACGCTGTCCGGCAGGCGGAACGGCCTGGGGTCTGGCGGCCCAGCGCGGCATGGAGATCGCGATCGAAGAGATCAATGCGGCCGGTGGCGTCAAGGCCGAGGGCAAGACCTACAAGCTCCAACTCGTCATGTACGATGACCAGTACACCGGCGCCGGCGGCAAGGCCGCGGCCGAACGGCTGGTCAATCAGGACAAGGTCAAGTTCATTATCGGCCCGTGGGCTCCCCGCCCGCGCTCGGCGTCATCAGTGTGACCAACCCAGCCAAGGTGATTGCGCTCACCAATGGCTACGCCCCGCAGATCCTGAAGAACGACACCAGGGATCCCTATAACTTCCCGCATCTACCCAACCAACATCGAGTTCGGGCCGCCGCTCATCAAGTGGCTGAAGGAGAATGCTCCCGAGGTGAAGAAGGTCAGGCATGCTGGCGCCCAACGACGCGGTCGGCCAGTCGGTCGCCGGCGCGCTGGCCGAGGACTACCGCAAACAGGGTTTCGAGGTCAGCCTCGGAGGCTGTTCGAGCGCGGCATCAAGGAGTTCACGCCGCTGATCCTGCGCATGATGGCGCAGAAGGTCGATGCCTTCGAATTTGACGGCAATTCGCCCGGCGACGCCGGTCTGATGCTCAAGCAGATCCGCCAGGCCGGCTTCAAGGGCAAGGTGATCCAGATCGGTGGCCCGGCTCCGACGAGATCATCGAAATCAGCAATACGTAACTGAACGAAGTACAA
>ERZ1370068.9360-contig-8144_pt1 | contig 20824 bp, 35 predicted proteins | sample MGYA00561227_ERZ1370068 | MGnify/ENA primary metagenome ERZ1370068 (study PRJEB38410, sample SAMEA6850437) | metagenome | study: Metagenomic assessment of the ecological functions of the soil: analysis of the soil microbiota associated with the... | reverse complement strand
GTAATACTTCGTTTAAGTTACACGTATTGCTGCAGGCGATTGACATAGATCAGAGAGTACGCCTCTGGCTTATGCCGGCCTGGCGGACTGCTACGCCGTTCTGGGTAATTTTAGTTTCCTTTCGCCAGAGGCTGCGTACCCTAAAGCGAAAGCGGCAGCCGTGAAAGCGCTGGAGATAGACGACACACTCCCCGAAGCGCACACCTCGCTGGCGTGGGTCAAGACTCAGTACGACTGGGACTGGGCGGGCGCAGAGAGAAAATTCAAGCAAGCGATTGCGCTTAATCCTGACTATACGCCGGCCCATTACTGGTACGCACTTTTTCTCTCGGCAATGGGGCGGCATGACGAAGCCATCGCACAGGCCGGGCATGCACATGAGATCGAACCGCTTTCGCTACTTCCCAACACGGTCTTGGGCTGGACTCTTTACTTTGCGCGCCAGTATTCGGAGGCTGCCCAGCAGTGGCGAAGGACGGTGGAAATGGAGCCGAACTTCTCCTGGGTGCGGTGGCTTCTCGGATCAGCCTATGAGCAGATGGGAATGCACTCTGAGAGTCTGGCGGAGCTGAATGCGGCGCTCAAGGGACGGGAAGCCGCACGCTATCCCTGGCAATGCTCGGCCATGGTTACGCCGTCTCAGGAAAGCGCAGCGAGGCGCAGAAGCTTCTCAAGGACTTGCAAGAGAAGAGCAAACAAAAGTACGTCGCGCCTTTCGTTATGGCGCTTATCTACACCGGACTCAGTGAGAAGGAACAGGCGTTCGCGTGGTTAGAGAGAGCCTATAAGGCCCGTTCCTGGGGACTTCTTTGGCTGAAAGTTGATCCGCGATTCGATAGCCTCCGCTCGGACTCGCGATTCACCGATCTGCTAGTGTCGGATCGGCCTGGTGACGTGAAGGCTTGTCAACGATCTTCAGGCAAGCTCCAGTAGCAAGTCCGCTGTTTGTCGCGGCGCGGTCACCATCGGGAAGTGACCGGTAGCTATTTCGCGGTAGCGCCAGCCCTCGTGGCGCGCCTGCTCGGCGAACCGATCATATGGGCCTATGGCCGGGTTATTGCAGTAAATGAAAGTGCGCGATATCCGGCTCGCGGCTGCTTCATCCCTTAAGTCGCACGGACTGTGAGAAGGCTTTGAAAGGTTGGTCCGTCAACTTCGGATTCATCCATAGCTTATCCGCCTCTTCCGAGATCCCTAAAAGTTCGAGCGGCAAAGGCGGGAGCCTCCAACCTTCCCCTCGGCCTGCACCACGCTCGTGGAAAGTCGCCGCGAAGTCCGGGCCTATCACATCAATTAACGACTCGCCGTTTTTGGGAATGAAGGCATCGAGATAGACCAGGTGCGCCAGCCGCTCGGGTGCTTGTTCAGCGACGGCGGTAATGATCATGCCCGCATAGCTGTGACCGACCAGTATTAGATCATGCAAGTCTTCGTATTTCAGAACTCCCATGATGTCTCGAATGTGAGTGTCCGAGGTCAATCTCCGGGCTGAGCAGATGTGCCCGCTCGCCCAGGCCGGTGAGCGTCGGCGTGAAGACCTCGTGGCTCGCTTCACGCAGGATAGAAGCGACTCGTCGCCAGTACCAGCCGCCGATGCCATCCACCGTGCACGAACAGATAAGTAGCCAACTCATCTCTCCTCTTAATCAACGTCGTTTATACTATCTGGCTGTGCGTATTCCCCCACCGATCTAAGCCGCACGGGAAATTTCTGTAGCGTGGCTCGCATGTCCACGACATTCCCTGCGCATAAGCGAGCATCAGGCCCGCGAAGGACTCCGGCAATGAATCCGTCGCCGCCTCCTTTTGCGCTCGAAGTTGTTCCTCCGGGACATGCTGAACGGTGAATGGTCGCCCGCTCTGTTTCTCAAATACCTTCACCACCTCTAAAGGACTGAGCGCTTCAGGACCCCCAATTTAATCACGGCATTTCGTGCGGCAGGGTTATCGAGCGATGCAATTGCAAACTCGGCGACATCCTGGAAAGAAATCCAACTGATCTTGTGTTGCCCCGATCCGTAGACCTGCGCTGTCCCTTGAGCGGCGTCAAAGCCCAACGCTGGACTCAGCCACACTTCCATGAAGAAGGTCGGCTGCAAAATGGTGTAAGTCATGCCGCTCTCTTTGAGATGTCGCTCCACCTCGCGTTTAGCCGTTTGGAGGGGGAACTCTACATTCATGCCGGAGAAAGAGATGAGAACGAAATGCGCTACGCCGGCCGCTCTGGCGGCGTCAACCAGACTGAGTTGCCCCTCGTGGTCAACCGTCCGGATTGTGTCGCCCTCCAATCGAGATAGAGTCGAAGAGGCGGTAGAAATAATCGCACTGACACCTCGGCAGGCGGCATCAAGGGACGGTCGATCCTTGAGGTCCCCGCTGACGATCTCCGCGCCGAGAGTTTGGAGTTGAGTTCACTTTCTTCTGATCCGACGTGGGCCTGACCAGCGCCCTGGCAGGTTTCCCTGCGTCGGCGAGCAGTTTGACTATCTCACTGCCCAGTGAGCCCGTCGCACCAACCACAAGATTCATAATGCGCACTCCTTTCCGTACGATGAGAAAACGAGAATTCAACTGGTAAACCAGAAACCGCGCATCTACTGAATGCTATCCATTGCGACAAGGGTTAAGCCTCAAACACGGCTGTCATCTACCTTGCCTCGGCCTCCACGCCGGGAAACCCGGAAGGAGCTTCGTGTGTCCGCAGAATTTTCTCAGGAAGACCTTCTCTGAGCAAGGCTGCTACCCTCGCGGCACGTTCTTTCATGCTCGTTCCATCCCGTCTTATTACCTCGTTCGGGCCCTATACTACAATCGTCCCACCCGGCGTCGTCCGTTAAACTGTCTCAATCCTGTTCTCTGCTGGCGGCGAAGATAGAGCAATGGCTGCCGGGAAGTCCTTAAGCAGTTATTGATTAATTATTAGCGAGTTGTGAGCATCAGGATGGGTGAGCTAGTGCCAGCATTGCTTATGTTACCCGTGGCGGAAGACTTGTATCGGACCGGACACGCAGACGAGGCCCTGCAAATGCTGCGCGACGCCTGAATTCTGAAACGAGGGAGATTGTGCTCACAGAAACAAGACAAGCCTCTGCACGCAATTAGGTTTTGGAACGTATTGGAACGTATTTCGGGTGATGACCGACGCGTAAGTGCTTGAAAACATGGTGGCCAGGGACGGAATCGAACCGCCGACGCCGGCCTTTTCAGGGCCGCGCTCTACCAACTGAGCTACCTGGCCGTCGGATTGAGGAATTGGCAGTATAGGAAGCGAGCCTTATCGTGTCAAATTGCCGATAAAATAAGGACTTCCTGACATGTATCAGCGGGCCGCCTGATCGCCGCCAACCGTGTCAAATCAGCCTTAGCAAAGCCTGTTGCAAAATCCGTTGACGGATAATTAGGGAGGAGTATAATTCTCGGCGTCGGGTGGGTTGACCCCAAAGTCAGCCGGTTGTAAGAGTCATTCGACGCTTGAACATCGATACTACCCGCCAGTGCCAGCTCGGCCGCCGAATCGCGCCCCCGTGATCGCTACCTTCGAGCTGGCACACGCTTTTTGAGCCTAAAGTAAAGCGGCTTCGAAGAATTCTTCGAAGCCGCTTTTGTTTTAGCTCAACTTGCTGAACTGGACGAATGGATAACACAAGTTAACAGCTTGCGTTACATACCCATGCCGCCGCCCATACCGCCCATGCCGCCGGGCATCGGAGCCTTGTCCTCTTCAGGAATCTCCGAAACCATCGCTTCGGTCGTCAGCATAAGCCCGGCAATCGAAGCCGCGTTCTGCAACGCCGTGCGGGTGACCTTGGCCGGATCGATGACGCCGGCTTTCACCAGGTCCTCGTACTCTTCGGTCTGCAGCATTGAAGCCGAAGTTGTCGTTCTTGTCGTTGCGTACTTGCTCGACAACGACTGCGCCTTCTTTGCCGGCATTCTGAACGATCTGGCGGAGAGGCTCTTCCAAAGCGCGACGCACGATCGAAACGCCGATCTGCTCGTCGGGATCGCCATCCTCGACCGATAACGGCTTTCGCGTCTTCCAGCACTTTCGCGGCTCTCACCAGACGCCACGCCGCCGCCGGGAACGATGCCTTCTTCCACGGCCGCGCGCGTCGCGTGCATGGCATCTTCGACGCGAGCTTTCTTTTCTCTCTCATCTCGGTCTCAGTAGCCGCGCCGACTTTGATGACGGCCACGCCGCCGACCAACTTCGCCGAGACGCTCTCTGCAGTTTCTCGCGATCGTAGTCAGAAGTCGTTTCCTCGATCTGAGCGCGAATCGTCTTCACGCGACCTTCGATGTCGGCTTGCTTGCCCGCGCCTTCGACGATGGTCGTGTTGTCCTTGTCGATGGTGATCTTCTTGGCGCGACCAAGATCACGCAACCTGAACGTTCTCAGAGCTTGATACCGAGGTCTTCGCTGATCGACTTTGCCACCGGTCAGGGTCGCGATGTCTTCGAGCATCGCCTTGCGACGATCGCCGAAGCCAGGCGCCTTCACCGCCGCCACGTTGAGCGTGCCGCGCAGTTTGTTGACCACCAGAGTGGCCAGCGCTTCACCTTCGACGTCTTCAGCGATGATCAGCAGCGGCTTGCCCATCTTGGCGATCTGCTCCAGCAACGGCAGCAGGTCCTTCATCGAGCTGATCTTCTTTTCGTGAATCAGGATCAGCGCGTTTTCCAGGGTCGCTTCCATTCTCTCTGCGTCGGTCACGAAGTAAGGGCTGAGGTAGCCGCGGTCGAACTGCATTCCTTCGACCACTTCGAGCGACGTTTCCATCGTCCGCGACTCTTCAACGGTGATCACGCCGTCTTTGCCGACCTGATCCATCGCTTTGGCGATGATGCCGCCGATGGTCGCGTCGCCGTTCGCGGAAACGGTGCCCACCTGAGCGATCATGCATCGCCTTTAACCGGCTTCGCCAGACGATGGATTTCTTCGGTGGCGCGCTCAACGGCCTTATCGATACCGCGCTTGAGGGCCATCGGATTTGCGCCGGCGGCAACCGTCTTCACGCCTTCGCTTGAAAATCGCTTGCGCCAGAACTGTCGCGGTCGTGGTGCCGTCGCCGGCCACGTCTGGAAGTCTTGGAAGCGACTTCGCGCACCATCTGCGCGCCCATATTTTCCAGGTTGTCTTTGAGTTCGATTTCCTTCGCCACGGTCACGCCGTCTTTGGTGATCGTCGGCGAACCGAATTTCTTATCGATTACGACGTTGCGGCCTTTGGGCCCCAGCGTAATCTTCACTGCATCGGCGAGCTGATTGATGCCGCGCAGTATTGCTGAACGCGATTCCTCGCCATGAACTACTTGCTTTGCCATTTTTGTTTCTTCTCCTAATTAATTGTCTTCGTGTCAGAAGCCCGACCGTAGGGGAGGGCACTTGAGTCAACGAAAAAGTTTGCTCGGTTAAGAGCTACTTGCCAGCCTTCTTTCCTGCGGCAGCGCGTTGAATGATTCCCAGAATCTCGTCTTCGCGCATGATCAAAAGCTCTTCATTGTCGATCTTGACTTCGGATCCGCTGTACTTTCCGAACAGCACCCGGTCGCCGACTTTCACGTCCAGTGTCTGGCGGCTGCCGTCTTCGCGATACTTGCCTTCGCCGGCTGCCACGACCTCGCCCTCCTGGGGCTTTTCTTTCGCGGTATCGGGAATAATGATCCCTCCACGAACCTGTTCGCCTTCTTCAATGCGCCGCACAATTACACGGTCATGAAGCGGCCTGATATTGACTGCCATACTTCTTTAGCTCCTCTCTAGGTTTGATGAATTTAGACACAACATTGCGAATAAGAACTGCTCTTTAACTTCCCAGTTTTTGGCAATCTGGAGTTATGAGTGCTAGGAAATATAATTAAGTGATGAGGTCGTTGTCAACCAGCGCCTCTGAAGAGCACAAAACCCTCGCAAAAAGCGGTCCTGGTGCTGGCCAGAGTTTCCTCAGGCGTCTACAATCCGCTGAGATTGCGATATGAAACGAATTGCACTGACATGTGCTTGCCTCGACCTGTCTCTCTTGCGGGCTGCTCACGAACTGGAACGGTTGTCCGAGAGCGCCACACCCTCACATCACCGCCCAGCGATAGCAGAGCGGTAACACCTGAACCGTCGCAACGAAGCGCGCTACAAAACCAGGTTTCAGAAATCGCTGCGCTCGCCAAGGGCCACGTCGGTGTCTCTGCGATGATTCTCGAAACTGGAGAGACGGTCGCGGCGCTCAACCCGCGCGATCACTTTCCGATGCAGAGCGTTTACAAGCTGCCGATCAGCATGGCGGTCATCAAGCAGGTTGATGCCGGGAAGCTAAAGCTTGAGCAGAAAGTGGCGGTGGCGAAAAGTGATTTTGTCAGAGCCGGACAGCACAGCCCGATTCGCGATCGCAATCCAAATGGAGCCGAGATTACCGTTAACGAACTAATACGGCTGGCGATTGCGGAGAGCGACGGGACGGCGTCTGATGTCTTGATGAAGCTTGCCGGTGGACCGCAAGCGGTGCAGAACGTATCTCACACGACCTCTCGGTCAGCGATCTGATCGTGCTCAATACTGAGAAGGAAATCGGACAGGATTGGCAGGTGCAGTATCGCAATTTCAGCACGCCCGACGCGGCCGTAGCTTTGCTCCGCGCATTGCATGAAAAACGCGGGCTGTCGGAATCGAGTCAGGCCCTCATTCTGAAATACCTGGTCGAATCGACGCCCGGCGCGAAGCGCTTGAAGGGCCTGCTGCCGGCCGGCACGATCGTCGCGCACAAGACCGGAACCTCCGGCGCTCAGAAGGAGATCACCGCGGCAACAAATGACATCGGAATCATCACGTTGCCAAACGGAAAGCATTTGGCACATTGCCGTGTTTGTGTCGGATTCGCCGGCCGACGAAGCGACGCGCGAAGGTGTGATCGCGAAGATCGCGGAAGTTGATCGTTGATTCTCTCGGGCAATGAAGTCATACGCTCGTCGACGTTTGAGACTTGTCCTCCGTCAGGGCCGCTGAACCACGTTTCTGAGCAATTCGCGACTGACCGAAATAAAAAGGCTTGGCACGCTAGCGCGCTGATTTCGTATGATGAATGAGCTCTCGGGCGGCCGTCAGGTTTGACGGGACTTAGTTACGAGCCACGGACCTTGCCCTAACCCCCGATATCACTCACATCAGCAGTTCACACGAATCTAAATGGCACGTCGAATTCTGTTTGCGTCTCTTACTGGTCGTGTGGTTGTCGGCCGTGGCCTGCGGCATGGCTTTCATGTGGTCCTACAACCACCGGCCGGGCGAAGCCGCGAACACACCGAACCGCTGGCCGGCAGACAGTCGCGATCCCGCTGGCTGACAGATCGGTTTACGCTCGTGCTGCTGGCGCACCCAAAGTGTCCGTGCACGCGCGCGACCGATCGAAGAGCTCTCAAAATTATTGGCTCATACCAGCCGGACGACTGAACGCTTATGTTCTGTTCGTCAAGCCGAAGGAAGCGCCCGCCGACTGGGACCGCACCGATCTTTGGAACAGTGCCGTCGGCGATTCCCGGCGTCAAGCGTGTTAACGGACGATGACGGATTGGAAGCAGACCGCTTTGATGCTCACGTATCGGGCCAGGTGGCGCTTTATGACGGAAAAGGAAATCTGCTCTTTCATGGCGGCATAACTGAATCGCGTGGTCAGGCGGGTGATAACGCCGGGCGGGCCGCAATCGAAACAATCGTAAATCAGGGAACATCCGAGTGCGATCAGACAGTGGTGTTCGGATGTCCCTTATTTGATCCGGATTCTGAATGTCGAAGACCGAAGCATGCCACACTCAACAGATAGTGTCTATCGTGTCACCAGGAATTTTCGAGCGCGCGCAAGAGAATTTTGCGGCGCACCGCAAAGGCGATCTATCAGGACACGGATCGCATGTTCGCGCGTTCTGATGGCGGTGCAATGGATCGCCGGCATAGCGGCGGCGCTGTGGGTTTCGCCACGAACCTGGAGCGGCGCAGTCAGTCAAACTTCGAGCGAATGTTTGGGCCGCAATCTTTCTCGGTGGCGTCGATCAGTCTTTTGCCCGATCTGTACTGGCGGTTAAGAATCCGGGTAAGGCCACGACCCGCTATGTGATCGCGACGGCGCAGATGCTGATGTCGGCGTTGCTCATCCATCTGACCGGCGGCCGGATCGAAACTCACTTTCACGTCTTTGGCTCGCTGGCGTTTCCTGGCATTTTACCGTGACCGGAATGTGCTGATTCCCGCCACGCTGTGGTCGTTGCGCTGGACCATATCCTGCGCGGAGTGTTTTGGCCTCAATCGGTCTACGGAGTTCTTTTTGCGAGTAATTGGCGCTGGCTGGAGCACGCCGGGTGGGTCCTGTTTGAGGATGCGGTGCTGTTTGTGGCAATCCGGCGCAGCGTGCACAGAGATGTGGGACATGGCCGTGCGATCGGCGCAAACGGCAGATCTTGAATCAGAGCCTGGAACTGCGCGTGGCTGAACGTACCGCGGAAGTGTTGAAGACCAACCAGGGACTGGAAAGAGAGATTGCGGATCGCAAACTGGCGGAAGACGCGCTGCTCGCCTCAGAGAGAGAGCACCGCAGCATTTTCGACAACGCCACGATGGGAATTTATCGGTCGACTGTGGAAGGCAAGTTGGTGAAAGCAAATGATGCCTTTGCCCAGATGTTGGGTTACGACTCTGTGGATGAAGTACTCCGCTGCGATATGCGGCGCGACGTTTATTATTATCCCGAGCAAAGAGAGAAACTCATCGCTGAACGCTTTCTCTCGGGTTCTGCCGACGGACTTGAGATCCTTTGGAAAAGGAAAGATGGCAGTCCTATCTGGGTCCAGTCTTAACGCCAAAGCCATACCTGACGGGTTCTGGCAACATTGCTTACTTTGATACTTGCATTCACGATGTTACCAAGCGAGTTCAGTGCGGAAGAATCTCTTTTCGAAGCGAACCAGCGCGCCCTCAAAGACTACGAGCAGCTGGTCGAAAGAATCGCTGCCCTTGGTCAGACTCTGGGAAATGCGCGCAGAGTTAGACAGCCATTTTTCGTGCCTTGCGCGATTTCGCCGTCGGTGTCGGTACCGTGCAATGGATTGGTGATTTCGCTCGTACGATCACGACAAAGAAACGCGTCGCGCCGCCTATTGCTGGACGGACGAGCGCAGAGTTCGATCCAAAGGACATTGCCGACGTCGCCGGTACGCGATGGGATGACCGGTCGCGCAATCAAGTCCGGAGCCGTCGTTGATCGATAACAACTTCGATCGCGAACTAAGTGCTGAGAAAGAGCGTGGTCTCGGTCGGCGATGTCATGGCGACCACTGCCGCACTCGGCGTTGTCGGCGCCTATGACGGTAATGGGGCGAACCGTAGGGCTGCATCGAAGTGCAGGCGCAGGAAGCCTGATAGTTACCGGCAGGAGCACGCAACAGCAATGCGCATGGCTGCCAATTTGGCGGCCACGGCCGTCGAAAATGTGAGCCTCATCGAGCGCGAGCAGGCCAAAGAAGAACAGTTGAGACAGTCGCAGAAGATGGAAGCAGTGGGACAACTCGCGGGTGGCATTGCGCACGATTTCAATAACCTGCTGCACCGCGATCACGGGTTACAGCGAACTCGGACTTCGCAATCTTGACAGCGCAAAACCCTCTGTACTCGAAATTGACCGAGATCAAGAAAGCGGGCGATCGGGCAGCTTCGTTGACTCGCCAGTTGCTGGCATTCAGCCGCAAGCAAATCCTCCAGCCGAAGGTACTCGACCTCAACGCCGTGATTCCCGAAATGCAAAAGATGCTGCGCAGGTTGATTGGAGAGGATATCGTGTTGGAGACCGTGCTCGATCGTTCTCTCGGTCAGGTGAAAGCCGATCCCGGACAAATCGAACAGATCGTGCTTAATCTCTGCGTGAATGCGCGCGATGCGATGCCTGGTGGAGGGCGGCTCACGATTGAGACCAGGAACGTCAGTCTCCAGCAGCCTTACCGGAATCAGCAGGTTCTCATTCGCGCCGGTGACTACGTCATGCTGTCGGTTTCAGATAATGGCTGTGGCATGGACGCTGAGACTCAGGCGCGCATCTTCGATCCATTCTTCACCACGAAAGAGCTGGGAAAAGGCACCGGGCTCGGGCTGTCAACGGTTTATGGGATCGTGAAACAGAGCGAAGGCACGGTGTGGGTTTACAGCGAGGTCAGGGAAAGGCACTACTTTCAAAATCTACCTGCCGAGGGTTGACGAGGTAACTCAGACAGCCGGGACAAGCCAGTCACGTTGAGTCCGGTTCCGCGGGGACACGAAACGATCCTGGTGGTGGAAGACGAAGACATCGTGCGCGCTCTGACTACCGAGATTTTGGAGAAGCATGGTTACCGAGTGCTCTCGGCTGCGAACGGCGCCTGAAGGCTTGCGAACTTGTGCTGGGAATTTAGTGGTCGCATCGATCTGCTGATCACCGATGTGGTGATGCCGCGAATGAGCGGCCGCGAGCTCGGCTGAACAGCTCGCCCTCATCCGCGCCAGAGACTCGGCGTGCTGTTCATGTCCGGCTTCACTGATGATGCGATCGTCCGGCACGGCGTGCTGGACGATGACGTATTCTTTATTCAGAAGCCGTTCTCTCCGGACGCCCTGGCGATCAAGACGCGTTCAGTTCTGGATGGCGGAAGTCTTTGACCGATAAACGGGTTTGAGTCTTGAAAAGCAGCCCGGCGACATGACCCTGGAAGATCATGGCCACATTACTTCTAATTGACGACGATCAGGCCGTCCGGGATTTGCTGGAGATGCTGTTTTCCGGATCGCATGAGTGCCATACTGCGGACCGGGCTGAACAGGCATTGCAGTTTCTGGAGTTCCAGGATTATGACGTTGTGATCACGGATGTTTCCATGCCGGGCCTGGGTGGCGTCGAGGTCTTGCAAAGGGTCCGGCAACGCGACGGCGCAACGCCGGTGATAGTAATTTCCGGCCGTCCCGATGAGTACCAGGAAGCAGTACTGGAGATGGGTGCTTTCGCTTTCTTTGCGAAGCCCTTTTCCTCTCAGTGGAATCGAAGCGAGTGTGAATGGTGCAATTGCCGAGGCGCGGACTGCCAGGCTTTATGCGCGCTAATGATTTTGTTTCTGGCTTTGCGGGTTCTCCGTTCGTCTTTCCGGTTTTTCGTTCCTGAGCCCGGTATGAGTTGACGCGTTTGGAGATCGTGTTGCGGTGGGCACCGAGCGCGGCCGCGGTGTGTGTGATGCGTTTCTTGTTGCGCGTGAACGCTTTTTGAATATAGAGCTTCTCGAACTCTTCGAGTGCTTCGTCAAGCAATATGTGGCCGTCGAGCATGTCTTCAATGACAGCTTCGAGGCGGGGGCGTATCTGCATCGGTCAACAGTCCTTACATAATCAAAGTATGAGTTCGTCGGGACGACATGCTGTGTCAGAAGCCCGAGCGTAAGCGAGGGCAACCTCAGCTAACGAGGCCCTCCCTTACGGTCGGGCTTCTGACAGCGGCGCACTCCAAAATTAGAGCTTTTCGCCGGTGATCAATTCGTAGGCTTCCAGGTAGCGCGCGGTGGTTGCCTGGGCGATTTCGTTAGGCAACTCCGGACAAGGCGGCTGTTTGTCCCACTTAATGCTTTCGAGATAGTCGCGCACGTACTGCTTATCAAACGAAGCCTGCGACTTGCCAACTTCGTAGCTGTCCGAGCGGCCAAAATCTTGATGAATCGCGGTGTGAGCACCTCATCAATCAGCGTGATCGTGCCCGCCTGGTCGCGGCCAAATTCAAATTTCGTATCGGCAATAATGATCCCGCGACCACGGGCATAATCGCTGGCTTCGGTGATAGAGGCGCAGCGATACTGCCCGCAGTTTTTCCATTGCGTCGCGGCCGACGATTTCGGCCATCTGCTCTTCGCTGATGTTTTCGTCGTGACCGGTTTCGGCCTTTGGTTGCCGGGGTGAAAATGGATGTCTGCCAGTTTCTCAGAATCACGCAAACCGGCGGGCAACTGATGGCCGCAAACCTGACCAGTCCGTTGATAATCCTTCCAGCCTGAGCCGGACAGATAACCGCGTACGACACACTCAACCGGAAAGACTTCGGTGCGTTTCACGAGCATCGAACGGCCGCGCAATTCGTCCGCGTGCGCGCCGAATGCACATCCGGCATTTCATCAATCTCAGTCGTAATCAGGTGGTGCGCGAACGATGTGTCCAAGCTTAGCGAACCAGAAACGCGACAGCGCCGTCAGCACTTCGCCTTTTCGTTCGATTGGAGTTGGAGAAACGCTGTCAAAAGCCGAGATGCGATCGGTCGCAACGATTAGCAGCCGCTGATCTATCGACTTCGTAAACATCGCGAACTTTGCCACGGCGTAAGAGTTTAAGATCAGTGAAAGTGGTTTCGAGAACCGGAGCTGCTGAGGGCATTAGAACGTTCTTTCAAGTTGAAATTTGGTGACGCGACATCTTGCTCATTCGCTCGCTGCGCTGTCAAGAAAACGAGCGAAATAAAACCGATCGATTTGATTGCGAATCAAGATCGATCGGAGTGAGGTCCGCAACCGCCTGCGGTAGCGGGCGGTTCGGAGACATTCGACTTTGTTAGCCACGATCAACCGCCCGCTAGCGCAGGCGGTTCTGACATTACGCCGTCGCTGCGGCGCTTCTCACCGAGCGCTTCACGCAGTCTGCTGAATTTGCGCGGCGTGATTATGCGCATGCGCGGCATAAATCTTCAGCCAGTCTTCAGCACTGTAGGACCCACTTTCTGAATGCGTGCCTTCTTTGTGCCAGTCCGTCGTCGGTCATGAATTCAAACAGTTGCGCGGTCGTCGCCCGCGCTGAGCGAAACGCCTCGAGCGAAGGAGCGATGTCGCGACGATTGTAATATAGCGAGTTGGCATAAACGTCCTGATCGTAACCCTGAATCAGTGGATGATCTTCGACCAGCAACCGCCGGAACCTCAATCCGCTGGTGGTTTCACTGTCAGCCAGATGATGAATAATTTCGGCTGCGCTCCATTTGCCCTGCAAGCGGGTGGGCTGTAAGTGATTCAGACGGGAAACCTTGCAGGGCCCTGGCCACCTGGTTGTATCCATCTATGTATTGGTCAGCTAATTCTTTTCGCTCCTGAGCGTTCATCTGGTTTTTCTCCTTTGGAAATATTTTTCTTAAGATGCGGAAACTACCGCGCAGTTCGCTCCGGCGTCAAGCGGCCATATAATGAGCGTCGCCCTGCTCTGATGCAATTACGGACTAAAAGCATACGGGTGCTCTCCTCAGGGTGCGCTCGCTCCTTTCAGAACTCATTCATCTGTCGCGCACGAAAACTCCAGCGATTTTCCACAAGCAAATTACAAAATACATCGCGGGCTCCGAGATGTGGAATAGTAGTTGCAGTTCCAGCGCCGTGAGCAAATCTCTTGCTAAATTCAAATTCGTACTATTTCGTGAAGGCGACAAAGGAGAAACAAATGACTAACCAGGAATCAGAACAGCGACGCATAGTGGTGGAAACACCGACTGCGAGACGTGAAGAGGTACATTCCGAAGCGGTGCGTTACCCTGATCGCAATGGTCTGTCGGGCGCGGCTCTGGCCGCGATCGTAGTGGGAGTTGTCGCCTTGGCGGCAATCATCATTCTGTTTGCGCTCAATCGGCAGCAGGAGGCGCTCAACGAGAACATGACAGCGCAGCAACACTCCGCAAACGATCGTGCAGCAACCAGCGCAACAAGCCACCCATCATTGTGCAACAGCCTGCGCCGGCAACACAGCCGGCACCGGTGATTATTAATGGACAACCGGCGCCCGTGTCGGGCGGCTCGACGACCACTTCCGGTCCCGACGATTCAACGATCCAATCTGCTATCGACAAGAAAGTTCAGCGACGATGCCAAGCTCTCTTCGTTGGGAGTTACGGCATCCGTAGTTGACGGGAAGGTCACGCTCATGGGTTCAGTCCAGAGTGCTGCTGACAAGAGCCTGGCCGAGAAAGCTGTGCGCAATGTGAAGGGAGTCAAGTCGGTCGATAACCAGATCATCGTTTCCGGATAACATCCTGAGTTAACGTGTCCCTGGGCGCGCTGCGATTTTATGACGTGCGCCCAGCACCCCAGCATTCCCACGCGCGTCGAAGCAAATGCTTCGGCGCGTGTTTATTTACAGAGCTTACATAGCTTGTCCGGCGCAACCTCATAAACTATGCTCAAATGAAAACAGTTTATGTGAGGACGCAGATGGAACAGCTTCCGGATACACCCCGAACCACTCTAAAGCGTCTGCCCAAGCGAGGCAGTCACGATCGCGAAGTAATCAATGCGATTCTGGATGAAGGTTTCATCTGTCATGTGGGGTTTGCGATTGAGGACGCCCGTTCGTAATCCCGACCGGCTATGCTCGTCTTAAAGACCAGCTGTTGATTCATGGATCGCAGGCCAGTCGCATGTTGCGCACGTTGAGCGAAGGAATCGAAGTGTGCGTCACCGTGACGCTGTTGGACGGTCTGGTGTTGGCGCGGTCAGCCTTTCATCACTCAATGAATTACCGTTCGGTTGTCATTTTTGGCAGAGCGACACTGGTGGAAGACCGAGCCGAGAAGAGCCTGGCGTTGTTCGCCCTGTCTGAACACATGATTCCCAACCGTTGGCGGGATGTGCGCGAACCGACCGAGAGCGAGCTAAGACAGACAACAGTCCTGTCAGTGCCGATCGATGAAGCGTCAGCGAAGATTCGCACAGGTCCGCCGCTCGATGACGAAGAGGATTACGGAATGGAGGTTTGGTCCGGCGTCGTGCCTTTGCGAATGATCGCCGGACAGCCGATTGCAGATCCGCGTTTGCTTCCCGATATTGACGCTCCTGACTATGTCGTTAACTATTCCCGATCGAAAGCGTTGGCGTGATTTGATTACGAGTAGGAGGTTTCCTGGGTTGGCTATTCTCTGTGTCTCAGTGATTCCTCAGTGTCTCTGTGGTGAAGTCCTTTCTGAGGTTTTCACCACAGAGGCACTGAGGATCACAGAGACACAGAGTCAGATTCAAAGACCACCACGTCAGTGCTGATTCTTACCCTTCCTGTGTTTGTAAGTCCCGCCGCGCGAACCGCGTCTTTCAAGCGTTGACGAAGGGTCACTATCGAAGCTTCCGCTGAGCTGATGGCGCCCGGTATTCGCAAACGATTCGACGCGAGCTGATCGAGTTGGGTCTGGATTCGTCGCTTCTCGTTTGATAACTGCCGCACAATCGCCTCACGATCTTCTTCCGGCCGCATCGATCCTACGCCAGCACGTGATTGTTCAATTTGGTCGGGGCGCAATTGCGGTTCAATCTCGTCGAGTCGCTTCTGCAGCGAAGATTCACGAGCCCCAATCTCGACCAGCTCCTTCTGCAAAGCTTCGAGCCGCTGTTCCTCTTTCACCAGCCGATCGCGCAGGTAATCAACCTCGCGATATTTTTCGAGCTTCGCGTTCTCGACCTTCAATCGGGCTACTTCAGCGTTGAGTTGTCTCACCGACTTGCGGAGTTGCTCCAGCTCATCATTTTTAGGCGAGGTTTGAACCTGGGCCGGGCTGGTCCCCTCCTGCGCGATGGTGTTCGGACCCTGGACTGACTCCGCAAAAAGTGCTACCAGGACCAGGGTTGAGGAAGCCTCTACCAACTTAGTCCCGCGGTTATATCCATCGATTTGCATAGTCATCGTCCTTTCTGTCTATCAGATCGGATTTCGGAATGAGGAGTACCCGATCGGAATATTCTCACGCTGCTGCAACGAAGATGTTCCGCCAAATGATACTCCAAAAAAAGAGACGGAAAGCCCCTAACAATCGTTCGTGAATAAGCCGAAAAATAAGGCTTTCGTCCTGATGATTGGCTATCAGAACTCTATCATCTATTTGTTAGGACATTTAGCTCACCAGATTCGTAGACTCCGCATCGAACGAAGCCAGATTCACCCGGATGATTCCGACGACCGAGGTGAAATGAAAACCAGAAAAACTACATTCGTCGCAGTTCTGAGCCAGACCCTGACAACGACTTCGACCTCTTACCCGGACGTCCAGGGTCTATTCGCAGGATGGCCAGTCTGACTATGACTTCAAGAATGGGAGGGGAACGCGCTGGCCACTGCGGCGGCTCCGATCGGCGGTTCGGGCAACGATGGTGCGTCGAGTGTGCGACTCCAATGGCGATGATGTCACCTGAGTTGGCGGCTACGGTTTGCTTCCAGACCATCAGGGCAATTTATCGACTGGTGGAAGCGGGCCGGGTTCATTTCACCGACGGACCGGAAGGCGTAATGGTTTGCACGGCATCATTAATGAAGGATTGGGCAGGCGAGCAGAGTGTCGGGTTACTTGCCGCGGCGCCAGCGCGCCTGTCCGGAGTGTGAAATCAAGCGTACATGATGAAGCAGTACTTTCAGGAGAATTTGAGACCGGAATAAGGAGGGGTTTTCAACATGAGTCAGAATCTTGAAGTTATCCGACACTATAAAGGCGGGATGTTCAATCTCAGTAATGAACCAATTCCTGACGAGCACACCACGGTCGAAAGAAGTCTCGACGCCCAGGTGACGCTGCACGATGGGATCGATTCGCTGAGTCGTTTGGTCACGCAACTTTCGGCCGCAGTTGAGACGCTCGACGAGCCGACTGTTCCTTCAATCGAAAACGGGCTGGACTTTTATGCCGAGGTACGCAAGTTCGAGATGAGTTTGATCCAGCGTGCTTTGAAATACACCGCCGGTGCGCAGAACAAAGCGGCGGTCATTCTCAAGCTGAAGCGCTCAACGCTCAATTCAAGATCAAGACTTATCGACTTGGTTAGAGAGGATCGATCATGAATCCCGGAAAGGCAGCCTCGCTTTATCAGAGCCGGCCGCAGATGCGCTGATTATCTTGATCGCGCCGGGTTGGACAGCGGCGTGAATCATGATGGCGACGGCCAGCCGCAGGACTTTGCGCGCGAATCGTATGCGGGCGCACCGATCGGCTGGCCGAAAGCATCCGGATCAAGCTGTTGAAGGTCTTGACTCTGACCTTGCTGCGAGAACTCGAGGGCGTAGGAATCGAAACTTCGCGCTCGCTGGAAGAATTCGATCTGCAAAGTGAGGTGCAGCACTTTGAAGCCGAATTGATTCGCAGTGCTTTGATCATGACCGGCGGTCGTCAGCGGCGAGCGGCGAAACTGCTGGGCATGAAGGTTACCACCCTGCACTCAAAGATTCGGCGATATGGATTGAACGACGTGACGATTGGTGATGTCACAAATGGACATGAACCATCGGCGGCCGAGGCCGTGCGAACTTCGCTCGAGCTTGGTCGAAGCAATGTTCGAAACGGATCGAACTCCCACCGAATCGTCTCCTGAAATCCACGTCACCGGAGAGAATTGACGTCAAGAACCGGGAGCGGTGGCGACCGGGTTGATCTGAGCGAAAGGCCATCCTTTTGTTTTGGGGTGGCCTTTGACTTTACGTTAACCTGTCGCTACCGCTCCCGGTTCTGACTTCAGCTCGTTCGTAATTCGGAACATCACGATCACAGAATCCATCCGTCGTTCCGTTCAATCTTCAAAACTGGCAAGTCTTCAATTCGAATAAACCAATTTTCAAAAATGCTCGCGTCGCGGTTTCTCAACTGCGACCTCGAAGAACGTTGCACGTCATCGCGGGCGCTCGTTCGTTGGTCCGCAATCGGCACGACCTTTGCGCTTCAGAAAGCTGCGGTCACAGATGTTCAGTTTGAGTGTTCCAATCAACAGAACACGGGCCGAGTAAGTCGTCCAATTGAGCAGAAAGTGGTGAGAGTGAACTATGAAATATGCATTTCGGTTTATCTATGCTTCGTTGCTCGTGCTGGTGCTGGCTGTGGCCGGCCAGGTTGCGGGCCAGACATCGACCACGGGGTCGATCGAAGGAAGGGTCACCGATCCAAATGGCGCAGCCGTGCGTGGCGCCACCGTAACCGTGACCAGTCCGAATTTGATTTCAGCAAAGACTGCCACGACTGATGACGAGGGTCACTATCAGATTCTGGCGTTGCCTCCGGGCACATACAAAGTCGCAGTTGAAGGCTCCGGCTTTGGCAAGTTCGAGCAAAGCGAGGTCGGGGTCAATCTGGGCCGCACTGCGAGCCTCGACGCACAACTGGCATTAGCAACGGCGACCGCCAGCGTCACGGTCACCGGCGGTGCTACGGTTGACACTTCGCAGAACACCAGCGGGTCTAACGTTTCTACGGACCAGTTTTCTAACTTCCCGACCCAGCGCACGGTTCAGGGCTTTATACGATCGCTCCCTCGGTTACCCGTTCCGGTTTGCGCGACGCCACGGGCCGGGATCGCGATCCTTCAGTGGCCGGAGCTTCGGGACCTGAGAACAACTATATTCTCGACGGCGTGAACACGACCGATCCGGCTTTTGGTGGATCAGGAGCGAACCTGCCGTTTGAGTTTGTCCAGGAAGTCGAAATCAAGACCGGCGCTTACGGCGCCGAGTATGGTAAGGCCACCGGCGGTATTTTCAATGTCATAACCAAGAGTGGCAGTAACGAATTTCACGGCGACATCTTCGGTTATGGCACCACCAAAGGTCTGGTGCGCTCGGTAAATAACTTTCCGTTCACCGGATCTGCCGCCAACGGTTTTTCAGAAACTGACATTGGCGGCGATATTGGCGGTCCAATAATGAAGGACAAGCTTTGGTTCTTTGGCGCTTTCAATCCGCAGCGTCGTTCCAACTTTTTCCTGACGCAGACTTTCCACGCGCCGGTCGAGAACAAGGTGACCATTCCATTCTACGCGGGGAAAATTACCTGGGCGCTTAATGGCAAGAATACGCTGACAGGATCGACGTTCGGCGACTACACCAAAGCCGAAGGGTTTCTGGCAACGTATTCCCTCGCCAACGTGCTGACGAACGTCAACGGGTTCGGCGATAACGTCGACGCGTTTTTAGGAACGCAGGAGTCAGGCGGACAAAACTATGCGATTCGTCTGAACTCAACGATCAGAAACAACTTCATCGCAGAGTTTTCCGGCGGGCTGCACTTTCAAAGAAACAACGTCATCCCCAACGGAGTCGCTCAACCGCTAATCCTTGATAACTTCGCAGTGTTGCGCAATGGGTCAGTCCTGACGCCGGTGCAGACCGGGGTCGATTTTCAGAACGTGGCCAACGCCAACGGCGTTGTGAACACCACCGGTCAGATCGACTTTGTCGATGGCCGGGGCGGTTCTTTGCAACGCAACTTCAGCCGCGGACCGGGCTTTGGCTTGTACACGGCGCAGGATCGAAACCGGTACGAGTTCAACGCGCACATGCAGAATATCGCCGGCAAACACACGATCAAGTGGGGCTTTGAATGGTTCACTAACAATGCCTCGTGCGTCCTCGCACCCGGGCACCGGCAGGTGCGTCGCCCGCGGCCGGTCAGGAGCACACTTTCCCTGGAAGACCGTGACGTGCCGGCCGGCCGAGGACGCAGTCCACGCCGCCGGTCTGGGACGCGCTGAGGTGCGCGCGGGCGCCACGACGACCTTCGATCTCTGACGCGACGCCGACGAGGTCCCGTGTACGCCTCGAGGGTCGGCTGGCCTTCAACGGCGCCCGGCGCGAGGGTTCTCCGCCCGTATGAGCGAATGCAGCGCCGCTCGACGCCGATGGCCGCTTCACTCTGCGGGCGCCGAAGCGCCGGGCGCTACCTCCTGGCTCGGCGACGACGAGGCCCAACTGATGCAGTCGCCGAGCTCACCGCCGGACGACCACGTGGCAACCTCGACCTTCCGGCGGGAGTCGCGCAGCTCGACAACCTGCCACCCCCTGCCGCCCGCCGCGCACCCTGACGAGGGGCGCGACGAGCCGGCGTGTACGTCCTCGTCTGGTCGCGCGGCGATCTCACGTGGTCGGCGGAGATCCCGGAGTCCTCGTCGCACAGCGCGCCTGGAGGACGTTCCGGCCGGCGCGCTCGCAAAGCGCTGGCGCGGCGACGCGGTGGGCTCGCAGAACTGGCCTCGACTGGCCGGTTCTCGCGGACTTCCCGCTGGGAGCGGGCGAGGTCGCACGCGGCGGCTGCCGTGACGGTGCAATGCCACGCGTGGCCGCATCCAAGCCAACCGCGGACACAGAGAGCGCGGATCGGTCCTTGCAGAGCTCAGGCGGGAGCCGCGTCGGGCGCCAGGCTCCGCGCGCGCGGCCGCCGCGCCTCAGAGGGCGCAATGACTCGTCCCACGCCCTCGCCACCAAGGCGTTGCGGCCCCACGTTGACGCTGTTCTGGTTGACGGGAAAGTCGTACCACACATTGCTTGGGCAGAGCAGCGCGCCACAGGCCATCGGCCTTCATGACGCCGGCGAAGCCGGAGGCCGAGCGAGTGCCGCAACGTAGCGCTTCCACGACGTGCGCCAGTGAAGCCGCAATGCGCTTGCGGAGGGAGAGGGGATGCTGAAGCCGAACCTCACGCGTCGACGAGGTGAAGGTTAGCATGGCCGGTGACCTGCTGATCTGTGGGGGCGCGTCCTCTCGTCTCCCCGACGATCGCTTCGTGCGATGGTGCGCGCCATCTTTCCTGGGGCTCCCGAACCTCTCTGCCCTTTGGTGCCGCCGGCTAGGCGTTGCAAAGCCGCCGCCCTCGCGCAGGTCGCTCGTTGAGGATCGCTGGCACCCGTGACTACCGGGCACCAGGGCACTCTCGACTGCCGATCGCAGCCATCCATCGCTGACACGCTTGGTTACGCGAGGTTAAGTCCCGGTTGATGGAGAAGGGGATGATCGGTTCGGTGCACGCCTCCACCAGGCGAGCAAGGAGCTCAGCAATACCAACTGAACTAGCTACACTGAGC
>ERZ1370068.2047-contig-1206_pt1 | contig 20829 bp, 30 predicted proteins | sample MGYA00561227_ERZ1370068 | MGnify/ENA primary metagenome ERZ1370068 (study PRJEB38410, sample SAMEA6850437) | metagenome | study: Metagenomic assessment of the ecological functions of the soil: analysis of the soil microbiota associated with the... | reverse complement strand
TGCTTCGTTCAGTTACGTATTGCTCATCTGCGAAGCGCCGCCTTCGAAAACTGCGCCGGCATCTGCCGAGCCCACAGTCACAATCGCGCGCCCACCGCGATCAGCGCTGGGCGATCACCAGGCACTCGACCCCGGCGATCGGCAGCTGGCGCCCAGCCAGCAACCCGTGGCCGGCACGACGCCATTCCCGACGAAGCCACGGACCAGACCGCCCGGTCCGTCGGCGACCCAGCCGGCGGGCTCGCGGCCGACGATCTGCCCGGCCGCAGGCGATTTTACGATCGAGGCGCCTGATGCCGCCCGCCCACGAGCCGCCAGGCGGCAGGTAGTGCCGGACCCATGCGGCGGTCGATGCGACGACCGACAGGCAGACGCTGCCGAACAGCGCGCCGGACGCGAACACCACCAGCGGATGCGCGCTCAGCACCGGCAGCACGGTCGCGCACCGCGAGCAGCCCGTTCAGCGAGCGCCGAGCGGCTGCGCCGCCGCGCGCAGCGCTGCAGCAGCCGGCCCACAGCCACGACGACGCGATCACGCCGACGCCGAGCAGCACGCAGAACGCGCGACGATCACGGCCGGCGCCCAGCGCGCTGCTCGCGCAGCATGTGACGACGAAGGTCATGTAGCCGATGTAGCCGAGCCCGAACATGAAGTACGCGGCCAGGCCAGGTCCGAAGTGGCGCCCAGCGGAACCGACCTGGCGCATGCGCCTCGGCCACGGCGAGACGGCGCCGCCAGGTGGCGCGCGTCGGCCATGCGCAGCGCGCGCGGTCGCCAGCAGCGCGATCGCCCGAGCGCCGATCCAGGCGGCCTGCCACGCATGCGTCGTGCCGCCCTGACGCGACGGTGACGAGCAGCGCCGAGGCGACGATGCCGACGACCGGTGCCGCCGTAGTAGATGCCGAGCACTAGGCCGGCACGGCGCGACCGCGCGGCCGCTGGCCGGGGGCAGGCCGCGGCAGGCCGCGCGGCCAGAACGCCGCCGGCGACTAGCGCGGCCGCGCTCGCGCCGCGTGAGCAGGCGCAGCGCGGTGGAGCGCCGCGTCGCTCGCGATACGGCGCCGTGGCGGTCCAGCAGCGACCGCGGTCGCCACGCTGCCGCGAGCAGGCAGCGCGGCGCGTCGATGCGCGGCGGCAGCGCGCGGCGCGCAGCAGCGCGCCGAGCAGGTAGCCGGCGGCGCTGACGGTGTTCATCGCGCCGGCGGTCAGGTAGCTCCAGCCGAGGTCGGCGCGCATCGGCGGCAGCAGCAGCGCGTAGCGAGAAGCGCGCCAGGCCGAGCGACACCGCGGCGCCGAGCGCGAGCGCGGCAGCGGCGACGGAGCGTCGCGGCGCCTCGGCGTCGCGCATCAGCGCCGCGCCTCGAGCCAGCAGCGCGCGACCTCGGCGAAGCCGCGCGCCGCGCTCGCGCTCGCGGTCAGGTAGGCCGGCCAGGTCGTGCAGCGCGGTCGGCGAAGTCGCATCAGGTTGGCGACGCCGACGCTGAGCGGGAAGTGGCCGAACATCTGCTGGTCGTTGGTCGAGTCGCCGACGTAGACCCAGTGCGCGGCCTCGGCGATCGAGCTCGCGGCCGAGCAGGCGGCGACGATCCAGCGCGCGCCGCTCGAGCTTGTCGTGCTCGCCGAACCAGCCGTTGACGTGGATCGAGCTGACCGTCGCGTTCATGCCTTCGGCGCTGCATCACCGCGACGACCTCGCGCGATCTGCGCCGGCGCAGGTGCGGCGAACTCGCCGTGGTCGATCGCGATGTCGGTCACCCGGCCGGCGCTGTCGCGCGCCAGCGTCGCTGCCGGGCACCTCGCGCAGCACGCGTGCGGCGCCGCGGCCCGGAGGCGCGCGGCATTGCGCGCGCGCGTCGACCTCGTCCTGCGCGTACTCGATGCGCAGCGCAGCCGCCGTCACGAAACAGCGCCGACCGCGCCGTTCTCGGCGACGATCGCGTCGATCGGCCAGGTGCGCGCGAAGCGGCTCGCTCCAGCCCATCGGCCGGCCGGTGATCGCGATCACCGGCACGCCCGGCCGCGCGCAGCGTCGCGCGCAGCGGCGACGTCCGGCGCTCGATCGGCGCCGTCGCTCGGTCAGCGTGTCGTCGATGTCGGTGAGCACGCCGCGCGCCGCGCGGGCCGCGGATCGGCAGTGTCGACAGCGGGGCGACGGCCGGCGGAACGCGGTCATGACCCGGCGAGTCCGCATCGTGCCCAAGCAGGGCGCACCAGCGCTCGCGCTACAATTCGGGCGCTTTCCGAGGAGCGTTGCAAGGCGGCGGCTTCAAGTCGCGTGTCCCAGGCTCGGAAACCTATTGCATTGCCGCGCTCACCCGCACGCATCGACCTCGTGGGTGAGTTCAAACCTCACCTTCGACGGTCCGCGTGCGGGTTCCTCTTAGTGCATTGGAGCCCGACATGAACGCTGTCCTGAAGCCTCGCACGACCGCGATCCCCGACCATGTCGCCGACCTGCACGCTCGCCGCCTGGGGCACCAAAGGAAATCAAGATCGCCGAGACCGAGATGCCCGGCCTGATGGCGATCCGCGAGGAGTTCGCCCAGAGTCCAGCCGCTGAAGGGCGCGCGCATCACCGGCTGCGCTGCACATGACGATCCAGACCGCCGTGCTGGTCGAGACGCTGCAGGCGCTCAGGCGCCAGTGCGCTGGGCCTCGTGCAACATCTTCTCGACCCAGGACCACGCCGCCGCCGCGCGTCGCCGCAAGCGGCACACCGGTGTTCGCCGTACAAGGGCGAGACGCTCGCGGACTACTGGGACTACACCCACCGCATCTTCGAATTCGGCCGCCAAGGGCGCCGAGGGCGAGGGCCTGAACATGATCCTCGACGACGGCGGCGACGCGACGCCTGCTGATGCACCTCGGCCAGCGCGCCGAGAAGGACGCATCGCTGTCATCAGCAAGCCGACGCAGCGAGGAAGGAAGCGCCTGCCTGTTCGCAGCGATCAAGGCCAAGCTGGCCGACGACCCGACCTGGTACACCCGCAAGGCCGCCGCAGATCATCGGCGTGACCGAGGAGACCACCACCGGCGTGCACCGCCTGTACGAGATGCAGCAGCGAAGGGCACGCTGCTGTTCCGCGCGATCAACGTCAACGACTCGGTCACCAAGTCGAAGTTCGACAACCTGTACGGCTGCCGCGAGTCGCTGGTCGACGGCATCAAGCGCGCGACCGACGTGATGATCGCCGGCAAGGTCGCGGTGGTCGCCGGCTACGGCGACGTCGGCAAGGGCTCGGCGCAGGCGCTGCGCGCGCTGTCGGCGCAGGTCTGGGTCACCGAGATCGACCCGATCTGCGCGCTGCAGGCGGCGATGGAAGGCTATCGCGTCGTGACGATGGACTACGCCGCCGACAAGGCCGACATCTTCGTCACCGACGACCGGCAACTAGCAGCGTGATCACGCACGATCACATGGCGAAGATGAAGGACCAGGCGATCGTCTGCAACATCGGCCACTTCGACAACGAGATCGACATCGCGTCGCTCGAGAAGTACCAGCTGGGAGGAGATCAAGCCGCAGGTCGACCACATCATCTTCCCCGACGGCAAGACGCATCATCCTGCTCGCCAAGGGCCGCCTCGTGAACCTCGGCTGCGGCACCGGCCATCCGAGCTACGTGATGATCGTCGAGCTTCGCGAACCAGACGATCGCCCAGATCGAGCTGTTCACGCAAGCCGACGCGTACGACGTCGGCCAGGTCTACGTGCTGCCGAAGCACCTCGACGAGAAGGTCGCGCGGCTGCAGCTGAAGAAGCTCGGCGCGATGCTGACCGAGCTGACCGACGAGCAGGCCGCGCTACATCGGCGTCGACGAAGAGCGGGCCCGTACAAGCCCGACACCTACCGCTACTGAGCGGCGATGCGGACGAGTCGTCAGGCTCCGGCACAGGCGGCGCGGCGTGATGCGCGCCGACCAGCTGCTCGTCGCAGCGCGGCCTGGCGCCGACACGATCGGCCGCGCAGCGCGCTGATCGCGCACCGGCGCGCGTGCGCTGGCGCGCGCCGGCCGGCTGGGCGGTGCCGCGCAAGTCGGGCGAGGACCTGCCGACGACTGCACGACGCTCGAGATCACCGACGACGCCGAGCTGCGCTTCGTCTCGCGCGGCGGATCTGAAGCTCGACGGCGCGCTGGCGCGCACTGCGGCATCGACGTCGCCGGCATGACCTGCCTCGACCTCGGCCAGAGCACCGGCGGCTTCACCGACGTGCTGCTGCAGCGCGGCGCGCGGCGCGCGTCGTCGGCATCGACGTCGGCCGCGGCCAGCTCGCATCCGCGCCTGGCCGCCGATCCGCGCGTCGACCAGCGCTCGAGGGCCTCAATGCGCGCGCGCTGACGAACGATGCGCTCGACGGCCTGCGGCCGGTCGAGCGGTTTCGACCTCGTCGTCGCCGATCTGTCGTTCATCTCGCTGGCCTTGGTGCTGCCAACGATCGCGCGCGTAGCTCGGCGCGGCCGGCGACGCACTGCTGCTCGTCAAGCCGCAGTTCGAACTGCAGCCGCAGGACATCGGCAAGGGCGGCCTCGTCAAGGACGCCGCGTCGTATCCGCGCGTCGAAGGCGCGCATCCGCCGCCTGCAAGCGTCAACGGCTCGACGGTGCTCGACTACGTTCGGCGAGCGCAATCGACGGCGGCGACGGCAACCGCGAATTCTTCGTCTGGGCGCGCGCCGCAAAGGCGTCGAAGCCCGGACCTGCAAAGCAGCCATCGAGCCGCAACTCGGCGCAGCGGTCATGAACACGCTGCCATCGGGCCGCGGATGCCCATCAGTCTCGAGTTCTTTCCACCGAAGACGCCGGACGGCGTGACGAAGCTGAAGCAGGTGCGCCGAGCTATACTGCGCTACGGCCGCAGTTCTGCTCGGTCACCTACGGCGCCGGCGGCTCGACGCAGGAAGGCACTTTCCAGACGACGGTCCAGGCGATCCTCGCCGCGAAGGCTGCGAAGGCGCGCCGCACTTCTCGTGCATCGGGGCGAGCCGCGGTTCGCTGCGCGCCGCGCTCGACGCGTTCGAACAGCGGCGTGCGCCGCGTCGTCGCGCTGCGCGGCGACCTGCCGAGCGGCTACGGCGGCTTCGGCGAATTCCGCTACGCGAGCGATCTGGTCGCGTTCATCCGCGCGGAGACCGGCGACCACTTCCACGTCGAGGTCGCGGCCTATCCCGAGATGCACCCGCAGGCGCGCTCGCCGCAGGCCGACCTGCAGGCCTACCTGACGAAGGTGCAAGGCCGGCGCCGAGCTCGGCGATCACGCAGATGCTCTTCAACAGCGACGCCTATTTCCGCTTCGTCGACGACGCCTGCATGCGCTCGGCGCGACGATTCCGGTCGTGCCGGGGATCATGCCGATCATCAACGCGACCGGCATCATTCGCTTCGCCGAGAACTGCGGCGCCGACATTCCGCGCTGGGTCCGCCTGCGCCTGCGAGGCGTATGGCGACGACACGGCGTCGATCAGGGCGTTCGGCCTCGATGTCGTCACGCGGCTGTGCGAGCAGCTGCGCGCCGGCGGCGCACCCGGCCTGCACTTCTACACGATGAACCAGAGCCCGGCGACGCTCGAGATCTGCCGCCGCCTCGGACTCGGGAGCGGTGACGCACTCCGGTCGTTGCGGCGATTGACACTGCAAGGCGCGCTTCGGCGGGTTCAGCTCAACCGCGCTGCCACATCACCCCGTCTTCGGTCAGCATCGCGTCGAGCGGCTGGATCTCGCGCGCGCCGAGCCGCAGGAACGGCAGGAAGCCGTGGCCGTAGCTGACGCCGACGCTCAGCGGACGCGGCTGCAGCGACGCCAGCATCCGCTCGAAGAAGCCGCCGCCGTAGCCGAGGCGCACGCCGCCCGGGCCGAAACCGAGGCAAGGCACCACCAGCAGCGCCGGCATGAACGCGATCGGTGTCCTTCGGCTTCGGGATGTCGTAGGCGTCCTGTTCCATCCGGGCAGCCCGGAAACCAGACATGAAAGCGCAGCGAGCCGGTCGCGCGGTCGACGACCGGCAGCCCGATGCGGCGCGGACTGCCGTCGACGCCGCCCTCCGACCAGCGGTAGAGCGCCGGCAACGGGTCGAACTCACCCTTGATCGGCCAGTAGGCGCCGATCGAATTTGCGCGCTGGCCGGCGAGCCAGGCGCGCAGCACGCTCTGCAGCTGCAGCCGCGCGCTCGAGGCGGTCGGACAGCGCGAGCCGGGCGGCGACCAGCTTGGTCCGCAGCGCTTCGCGGGTCGGATCGGGCGAGCTCGAAGTCGAAGCCATGCAACACACCTCCGGGTCGATTCAGACGGCTCCGCGCTCGGTGACGACGAAGGCCAGCGGAATGTCATGCGCCAGCGGCGCGAATGCCGATTCGTCGACCCGAGCCACCGACCAGCGCAACCCCCACCGCACAGACCTGCGGGTGCGCGGCGAGCCAGCGATCGAAGTATCCGCCGCCGTAGCCGAGCCGGAATCCGGACGCGGTAAAGCCGACGCACGGCACCAGCACGACATCCGGGGCGACCGGCGCGCCGTCGCTGCTTGGGATGCCGCATTCATCGACCGATCGCGGCGCCTGACCATCCCAGAGCCGATAGTGCATGTCGGCTGGCGTCCGTCGCGCAAAGGCAACGCAATCGGCGACTTTCAAGTCCTTCATTCGCGGCCAGGGCAGCCGGTGCGTTAAATTCGCCGCGATGCGGCCAGCTGCAGGCCGAGGCACTCGGGTGCGAGGTCGTCGAGGACGCCGCGCAGCGCGCGGGCCAGATCGGCTTCGGCCAGCGGGACCGCCGCGCTGGCGACGAACCGAGCGCGTTCGGCCAGCAGGCGACGGCGCAAGTCCTCGCGACTGGACAACGGCAACGGGCTCGACTCTGGGCTCAACGGAATTGAAGACGTCGAATCGAATGACCCGGTTGAAATCAGTATATGAGCGCCTGTCCGGCGTGCTGCCGGTCGCGGCGATCGCCTGTGCGCTTGTCGCGACGGCGCTGCCCCGCCGGCTTTCGCGCAGGGCCTCGACCGCGACCGTGGTCGACGCCCGCGAGGCCTATCGCAAGAAGGACCGCGGCCGCCTCGCGATGGCGCGCGCGACCGGCTGCCGCAGAGCGCAATCCGCTCGCGATGTGGGTCGATTACTGGGAACTCACCAACCGCCTCAACGAGGCTCAGCAGGACGAGCTGAACGCGTTCTGGGCCCGCTGGGCCGGCACCTACGTCGAGGACCGGCTGCGCAACGACTGGCTGCTCGAGCTGGGCCGGCGCCGCGACTGGGCCAATTTCGCCGTCGAGTACCCGCGTTTTCGCATGAACGACGACCGCGAGGTGAGCTGCTACGCGCTTGCTCGTCGACCACCTCGCCGGCAAGGACGTGCGCGAATCCGCGCTGGCCGCGTGGCTGGCGCAACGCGAGGCCGACGATGGCTGCGCGCTGATGGCGTCGACCCTGCTACGACGCCAAGGTGTTCACGGACGGCGACGGCATGGCGCAAGGCGCGCGCATCGATCGATGCAGGCCGGCCGCGGCGCCGCGCGCCTGGCCGTGTTGCTGGTCAATCCGAACGCCGCGAAGGCGCTCGACGACGTCATCGACAGCCCGGCGCGCTATCTCGCTCGCGGCGCGTCGGCCAGCGGTCGCGGCAATGCCGAGCTGACCGCGCTCGCATTGATGCGCATGGCCGGGAACGACCCGGACGCGGCGGCCGGGCTGCTCGACGAACGCTGGGAACGGGCGCTGCCGGCTGACCTGTCGGCCTGGGTCTGGGCGCGTGATCGGCAAGCAGGCGGCGCTGAAGCTGCAGCCGAATGCCGCCGACTATTTTCTGCGGACCGGTACGGTCGCCGCGAAGAAGAGCCCGACATCGACTGGCCGGACGAGATGCTGGGCTGGAAAGCGCGTGCCGCGCTGCGCGCCGACAACGGCCGGCCGCGCTGGCAGCAGGTCGTGCAGGCGATCAATGCGATGAGCACCGGCGAGGCAACGCGAACCGGCCTGGCTCTACTGGAAGGCGCGCGGTCTGCAGGCGCTGGCGAAGACTCGCAGAACGCCGAATCGCTGCACGCGCTGAGCCGCGAGCTGCTCGAGGGACTGCGTCGGCCAGATGAACTTCTACGGCGCCTTGGCGGCCGAGGACGCTGGCCAGCCGCTGAGGCCTGCCGCTGCCGCCGGCGCCGCTGACGCCAATCGAGATCGCCGCGGCGCAAGGGGAATCCCGGCCTCGCGCGCGCGCTGCAACTGATCGCGATCGGCTTGCGCAACGAGGGCGTGCGCGAGTGGAACTACACCCTGCGCGGCATGGACGACCGCGACCTGCTGGCCGCCGCACAGCTCGCCTGCGACCGCGAGGTCTGGGATCGCTGCATCAACACCAGCGAGCGCACGCGCGCCGAGGTCGACATGCAGCAGCGCTTCCCGATGCCGTTCCGCAAGGAGGTGTCGGCGATCGCGCGCGAAATCGGGCTGGATCCGGCCTATGTGTACGGGCTGATGCGCCAGGAGTCGCGCTTCGTCATGGACGCGCGCTCGGGCGTCGGCGCCTCCGGGCTGATGCAGATCATGCCGGCGACTGCGCGCTGGACCGCGAAGAAGATCGGGCTGGCCTTTACGCCGTCGCTGATCGCCGATCGCGACACCAACCTGCGCCTCGGCACCGCCTATCTGAAGCTCGTGCTCGACGACTTCGGCGGCTCGCAGGCGCTGGCCGCAGCGGCCTACAACGCGGGTCCGGGCCGGCCGCGCAAATGGCGCGAAGGGCCGTGGCTCGAACCTGCCGCCTGGGCCGAGAACATCCCGTTCCCGGAGACGCGCGACTACGTCAAGAAGGTGTTGAGCAACGCGATGTACTATGCCGCCGTGATGGGTGACCCCGGTACCGCGCTGAAGCCCCGCATGGGTCGCGCGATCGGTCCGGCTGATCCGGCCAGCCAGCCCAACCTCGATCTGCCGTAGCCGACGCAGCGTACCGCTTCCTTCTCGACATGGCCAATGTGCTGGTTCTCGGTGGCACCGGATTCGTCGGTTCCGTGCTGTGCGAAAAACTGGTCGAGCGCTTCGGCGGCGCCGCTGCGCGTATCGTCGTGCCGAGCCGCCATCCGGCGCGCGCCAAGCACATCCAGACGCTGCCGACGGTCGAGCTCAGTCGACGCCGACATCCATGACGACGCATGCCTCGCACAGCTGCTGCGCGGCTGCGATGCCGTCGTCAACCTGGTCGCGATCCTGCACGGCAACGACGCCGCGTTCGACCGCGTGCACGTGCAGCTGCCGCGCCGACTCGCGCAGGCGTGCCTCGATGCGGGGGTGCGCCGTGTCGTGCACGTCAGCGCACTCGGTGCCGACCGCGCACGCGCCGAGCCGCTACCTGCGCTCGAAGGCCGCCGGTGAAGCGGCGCTCGGGTCACACGGTCTCGAGCTGACCGTGCTGCGTCCGTCGGTGATCTTCGGCGACGGCGACCGCTTCCTCAGGCTGTTCCGCGCGTCTGCAGGCGGTCTTTCCGGTGCTGCCGCTGGCCGGCGCGAGGGCGCGTTTCCAGCCGGTCTGGGTCGACGACGTCGCGACGGCGATCGTGCGCTGTCTCGACGATCGGACCACGATCGGCGAGGCGCTCGAGTGCTGCGGACCCGACGATGTACACCGCTGAAGGAGCTGGTCGAGTTCGCCGGGCGCTGCTCGGGCCATCGTCGACCGGTGATGGAACTGCCACCGGCGCTCGGCCGCCTGCAGGCGGCGTTGATGGAACTCCTTCCCGGCGAACCGCTGATGTCGCGCGACAACCTCGACTCGATGCGCGTGGACAGCGTCGCGAGCGGCACCCGCCAGGGGCTGGCGCGGCTCGGCATTCGGCCCGGCATCGGTCGGGCAATCGCACCGCTCTACCTCGGCCGCGGACAGGGGCCGGCGCGCCTCGACGTCTGGCGCGCAGCCGTTCACCGACACTGAGCGATCTCGCACCGCGCGAACCCGACAGTCAGCTCGCGTGGCCGCGCCGCATCCAGACTGCAGAGCGCGTTAGGATGCAGCGGTCCCAACGCGATCGCACGACCATGCAGCTCTACATCGGCAACAAGAACTATTCATCGTGGTCGATGCGACCCTGGGTGCTGATGACGCAGACCGGGATCGCGGTTCGAGGAGATCAAGCTTCGGCTCGCACTTCGAACGCCGACTCGCCGTTCAAGAAGACGCTCTTGAAGCTGCGCGCCGACCGGTCGTGTGCCGCTGCTGGTCGATGACGGCTTTGCCGTCTGGGACACGCTCGCGATCGTCGAATACCTCGCCGACACGCTACCCCGAGAAGCAGCTGTGGCCGCAGCCGTTGAAGGCGCGCGCGCGGGCGCGCAGTCTGTGCGCCGAAATGCACTCGGGCTTCGGCGCGCTGCGCGACCGGCTTCCCGATGAACATCGAGGCGTCGTTGCCCGACGTCGGCGACGCGGGTGCTGCATGAATCACCCGACGTCGCCGCCGACCTGCGCCGCATCGAGGACATGTGGAGGCAGCAACTGAACGAGAGCGGTGGCCCGTTCCTGTTCGGTGCGTTCAGTGCCACCGATGCGTACTTCGCCCCGGTCTGCGCGCGGCTCAAGACCTACGCGCCAGCGGTCGAGCCGGACACGTCGGCCTACGTCGAACGAATGCTCGCACTGCCGGCGCTGCAGGCCTGGTGCGCAGCGGCGCGCGCCGAGCACGACTTCGTCAAGGAAGACGAGCCGTACCGCGACGCGGCGTAGAGCCATCCGCCGACGTCGAAAAAAGCGGGCCGCAGCCCGCTTCTCAGGCCTCGCAGGCCATCGCTCGACAGCGATCAGCCGTTCTTGCGACGGCGGGCGACGAAGCCCATCGCGCCGAGGCCTGCCAGCATCAGCGCATAGGTCTCGGGTTCCGGGATCGGCGTGATGCTGAAGTTCGCGCTTTCGAACGTTGTCGGAGCTCGAGAACACGAGGCTCGTGATCTTCGCGCCGGCCAGTGCCGAGAACTGCACCGACTGATTGACGCTCTGGTCGCCGTTGGTCGTCGAGAAACCGAGGCCGTTCGCGGTGAACACTCTGGCTCGAACCGGTGCTGCTGACCGTCAGCGAGTTGAACAGGTCGGGCGATCCCCCACAGGAAGCTGATGTAGTCGACGCCGGCACCGTGCGAGATCAGCGTGGCGGGCGAGCGCATCGATCGGACCTGCCGAAAGGTAGTTGGTTCCGGGGAGCACGTCATCGGCGAACGGGGGCGAACCGCGACGAGGACCTGGCCACCGACGATGGTGCCGCTGACGGCGCCGCTCAACGTTCCCCTGGATTCGGCGTGCCCGGTCCGGACAGCGACAGGAAGGTGCCGAAGCCCCCGCCGAGCGGAGCCCGTGACCGCAGCGTTCACGCCCAATGAGGCGACGACAGCCGCAGTAGCCACGAGCGTCTTGACAAGTTTCATGAGGTACCTTTGCGTTGCTTTCTTGACTGTGCATCGGCGCGGTATTGCGCACGGGCTCGTTTATCGGTGCAAACGCCGCCATTCCCGCCCCCGTGGTCCGGGGTTCGTCGCCCGGGCGTTGGGAACGCGCTGTTTGCCTACACTGACCGTCATGAAGTCCTTCATCGTCGGCGGCGCAGTCAGGGACGAGCTGCTCGGCGTGCCGGTGATCGATCGCGACTGGATCGTCGTCGGCTCGACTCCGGATGGATGCGCGCGGCCGGATTCATCCCGGTCGGCGCTGATTTTCCGGTGTTCCTGCATCCGCAAACGCGAGAGGAATACGCGCTCGCGCGCACCGAACGCAAGACCGCGCCCGGCTACCGCGGCTTCGTGTTTCATGCGGCGCCCGACGTCACGCTCGAGGCAGATCTGCGACGCCGCGACCTGACGATCAACGCGATGCGCGCGCACCGCCGACGGCACTCTCATCGATCCATGGGGCGGCCGGCGCGACCTCGCCGACAAGGTGCTGCGCCACGTCTCGTCGGCGTTCGCGGAAGACCCCGTGCGCATCCTGCGGGTCGCGCGCTTCGCGGCGCGCTTCAAGCGATTTTCGAATCGCAACGGAGACCGAAGCGTTGCTGCAATCGATGGTCGAGGCAGGCGAAGCGGATGCGTTGGTTCCGGAGCGCGCCTGAAGGAAATCTCGCGCGGGCTGATGGAAGCCCGGCCGTCGCGGATGTTCGAGGTGCTGCGCCGCTGCGGCGCGCTCGCCCGCATCCTGCCCGAGGTCGACCGGCTGTGGGGCGTGCCGCAACGCGCCGACTATCACCCCGAGATCGACACCGGCGTGCACCTGATGATGGTGCTCGACATGGCGGCGCGGCTCGGCGCGTCGCTCGAGGTCCGCTATGCCTGTCTGTGCCACGATCTCGGCAAGGGCACGACCCCGCCCGAGGTCCTGCCGCAGCACATCGGCCACGAGCAGCGCAGCGTCGATCTGAGTCGAAAGGTCGGCGCGCGCTTCAAGGTCGGCACGTCCTGCCGCGAGTTCGCCGAGCTGGTCGCGCGCGAACACGGCAACGTGCACCGCAGCGCCGGATTCGCTGCGGCCGCATTGCTGCGCCTGCTCGAACGCTGTGACGCATTGCGCCGCCCCGAACGATTCGCCGAGATGCTGCTGGCATGCGAATGCGATGCGCGCGGCCGGCTCGGCCTCGAAGACGCGCCCTATCCACCGCGCGCACGATTGCTCGACGTGCTCGCGATCGCCCAGGCGGTCGACGCCAGCGCGATCGCGGCCGATCTGTCGGCGCGCGGAGTGAGCGGACCGGCGATCGGCGACGCCATCCGCAGCGCGCGCCTCGAAGCGCTCGAAGCCGCGCCGATCGAAGGGCAATAGGGCGTTTCGCTTGCGCGGGTCGCGTGAATCGCGCGCTAGAGAAACTTCCCGACGACCATTGCGATGAACGCGAGCAGCACGCTGCTGGTCAACGGAATGAACCACTCGCGGCCGCCGAGGCGAAAGCGGAAATCGCCGGGCAGTTTGCCGAGTCCGATCTTCTCGAGCCAGGGCCGCAGGCCGGCGAAGATCACCAGCGCGAGGAAGACGACGATCAGCCAGCGGAGCATCGCGATGTCCGGCCGGCAGCTTCGGGTGACCCTGTTCTCAAAGCGTATGCCGGCGATCGCCGCTCGCAAAACCGATCGGCTCGAAGTCGCAGCCCTTCGACAGTGCGAGCACCTTGAAGAGTTCGCCCATCTCGTGCTCGGCCAGCAGCTTCTGCGCAGCGGCCGTGTTGCGCGCGTCGGATCCGGTCAGCAATTCGAGAGCGCCGCAGTTCAACAGGAAGCGGGCCTGCGATGTGTAGCCGATGACATCGAGCCCGGCCTCCTGCGCCGCCAGCGCGACGCCGCTGAAATCGACATGCGCGGTGATGTCCTTCGCGCCGACATCGACGAGCGGGTCGGTGTCGGCGCGATGCGCGCGATGGCACATCAGCGTGCCACCGCTGCGCTGCACGTGGTAGTACTCATGGGCCGGAAAGCCGTAGTCGATGAAGAAGGCCGCGCCGCGCTCGAGCCGATCGGCCAGCGTCGCGATGAAGGCCTCGGCCTGCGCATGCAACTCGATCGTCGATCCGGCCGGCCAGCGCAGTCGGCCGCGCCGTCCGGCGGTCGCAACGCGCTCGGCCGATCGGCGAACTCGAACCCCTCGGCTGACGCCGCGACGCCGCGCTCGAGCCAGCGCGAGCCATCGAAGTGCAGCAGCTGGACCGGCATCGCATCGAGCACCTCGTTGCCGACGACGACGCCGCGCAGCGACGCCGGCAGCGCGTCGGCCCAGACGACGTGCTGCGCCATGCGCCTGCAGGCGCTCGCGTTGGCGCGAGCGCAGCGCGCCCGACAGGTCGACGATCGTGTAGCGACGCACGGCGCCGCCGAGCTCGTCGAGCAGCTGCGCCGCGAAGCTCGCCCGAGCCGGCGCCGAACTCCCAGATCTCGTCGGTGCGGCTGGCATCGAGCGCCTGCGCGAAGCTGCCGGGCGAGCGTCTTGCCGAACAACGGCGACAGTTCCGGCGCGGTGACGAAGTCGCTGCCGGAGCCGGCATCGTCCCGAACTTGCGGCTCGCATTCGCGTAGTAGCCCAGCTCCGGGGCGTACAGCGCCATCGCCATGAAGCGGTCGAACGGCAGCCAGCCGCCGTTGTGCTCGATCGCCTGCCGGATCAGTCGTGCGAGCGCCGGCCATACACTGGCGACTTCCTTCCTGTGGCATCAGCGGATTGTAGAAAGCCGTGTCGTCCCGACCCGTCGTCCTCGTGACCGGCGCCGCCGAAGCGGCTCGGCCGTTCGATCGCGCTCGATCTCGGCGCGCACGGCCACGATGTCGCCGTCCACTACCGCGTGTCTCGCGACCGAGGCGGATGCGGTCGTGCTCGAGCTCGAACGGCTCGGCGCAAGCGCTGCAGTCGTTCGGTGCGGACCTCTCGACCGAAGCCGCGTGCCGCGCGCTGGTGCCCGATGTCGTCGCCCGCCTCGGACGGCTCGACGCCGTCGTCAACAACGCATCGACGTTCGAGTACGACTCGGTCGCGAACCTTCAGCTATGCGGCGATGGACCGGCATTGGCGCGCCAACACCGGTCCGGCGCTGCTGCTGGCGCGTGCGCTGCACCGTCATCTCGGCGAGCGCGGCGGCACCGGCTGCGTCGTCAACCTGCTCGACCAGAAGCTGTGGAATCCGAATCCCGACTACCTGTCGTACACGCTGTCGAAGGCCGCGCTCCAGGCGGCGACCGTCGCGCTCGCGCAGGCGCTCGCACCGGTGCTGCGGGTGTGCGGCGTCGCGCCCGGCGTCACGCTGCCGTCCGGCCCGATGAGCGTCGAAGCGTTCGAGCAGGCGCGCCGGCTGACGCCGCTCGAGCGCTCGTCGACCCCGGCCGACATCGCCGCGGCGGTGCGCTTTCTGCTCGGCGCACCGGCAATCACCGGCACGACGCTGCTCGTCGATGGCGGCCAGCACCTGGTCGGACAGCCACGCGACGTCCTCTTCCTGAGCGCCGAGGGCGCCTCCTGAACATGCACAGCCTGCTCAGCCATCCGACTCTGATGGACTGCAGGCGCCTGTTCCTGCGCAACTACGAGATCCGCATCAACATCGGCGTGCATGCGTTCGAGAAGACGCGCCGAGCAACGCGTCGCTGATGAACGTCGACCTCTACATTCCGCTGGCGGTGTCGACGCCGCGCGCCGATGCGCTCGACGAAGTGGTCGACTACGATTTCATCCGCAGCACGATCGCGTCGCGCGTCGGCAAAGGCCACATCCATCTGCAGGAAACCCTGTGCGACGACGTGCTGGCGCTGATGCTGATGCACCCGCAGCGTGCGCGCGGCGCGGGTCTCGACCGAGAAGCCCGACGTCTACCCGGACTGCGATGCGGTCGGCTGCGAAGTGTTCGGCATCAAGGGAAGCGATCGGATGAACGCGCACGCTGCGACGGCCGCGGAAAGGCCATCGCGTCGAGATGGCCAAGCTCGAGCAAGCGCCTGTACCGGCAGGTCGGCCACGCGATCGTCGACCTACAACATGATCGAGCCGGGCGACAAGGTGATGGTCTGCGTCTCGGGCGGCAAGGACAGCCATGCGCTGCTCGACCTTCTGCTCGGACCTGCAGCGGCGCGCGCCGACGCGCTTCGAGCTGGTCGCGGTCAACCTCGACCAGAAGCAGCCCGGCTTTCCGGAACACGTGCTGCCCGCTTACCTGCAGGGCCGCGGCGTCGCCTTCCACATCGCCGAACAGGACACCTATTCGGTCGTCAAGCGCCTGGTCCCCGAGGGCAAGACGATGTGCAGCCTGTGCGCGCGGCTGCGCCGCGGCGTCGCTGTACCGGGTCGCCGAGCGAGCTCGGCGCGACCAAGATCGCGCTCGGCCACCACCGCGACGACATGGTGCAGACGCTGTTCATGAACATGTTCTTCGGCGGCCGCCTGAAGGGCATGCCGCCGAAGCTCGTCAGCGACGACGGTCAGCCACGTCGTGATCCGGCCGCTCGCATTCGTCGCCGAAACCGACCTCGAACGCTGGGCCGCTCACCGCGACTTCCCGATCATTCCGTGCACGCTGTGCGGCAGCCAGGACAACCTGCAGCGCGTCCGCATCCAGCCAGATGCTGCGCGACTGGGAACGCGAGTACCCGGGTCGCATCGACAACCTGTTCAACGCGATGGCGCATGTCGTGCCGTCGCACCTGATGGACCGGAACCTGTTCCCGTTCGATGCGCTCCAAGCGACTGGCGTGGCCGATCCCGGCGGCGACCGCGCCTTCGATGCCGACCCGGCGTGCGCCACCCCTGCGGTCGCGACGCCGATCCGACGGGTGCTCTGAAGCAGGAGGCTTCGATGAAACTGCCCTTGCTGCTGGCGGCTGCCGTCGCGCTGGGCGGCTGCGCCGCAATGCGCAGCCTCGACAGCGACGTCTCGACCTACAGCCGCTGGCCGGCCGAGCGCAAGCCCGCGACCTATGCGTTCGAGCGACTGCCGTCGCAGCAGGAGCGCCCCGGAGCAGCAGCAGCGCCTCGAAGCGGCCGCTCGGGCGCGGTCGAAGCGGCCGGGTTCGCGGCGGCCGCCGACCCGAAGTCGGCCGACGTGACGGTGCAGGTCGGTGCCCGCATCACCGCGACCGATCGCTCGCCGTACGACGATCCGTTCTGGTGGGGACCGGGCCTGCGGCGGCCGTTCTTCTACGGCCGCAGCGGGCGCGTGTTCCTTTCACCCGGCTGGTATCCGTACGGCTGGTATCCATACGGCTGGTATCCATACGGCTGGGGCCCGCGCTGGGACAGCTACGAACGCGAGGTCGCGCTGCTGATCCGCGACCGCAAGACCGGCGAGCCGCTATACGAAGCCCGCGCCACCAGCGACGGCCTCTCGCCGATGGTGGAGACCGCATTGCCGGCGATGTTCGAAGCGGCGCTGAAGGATTTCCCGACCGGCGGCGCGAACCCGCGCCGCGTCACCGTCGAGATCAGGCCGGCGTCGAGCTGACGATCGCGACCCGCACGCGTCGACTCAGCCGCTGACTTCGAGGGCGAGCGCACGCAGGTCGGAGGCCCAGCTGCGCAGCTTCTTCAGCGCCATCTGGCGCTGCGCCGCCGACGTGCTGTTGTGCAGATCGGCGGCCATCCGGCAGTTGTGCTGCACGAGCCGCTCGGCGTGCACCCGATACACCTCGCGCGGGGAATGGTCGAGCCGCTGCAGCCAGGCGCGGATCGCGGTTGTCGCCGCCGGCGTCGTGCACGCTGCCGTCGGCGACGCGCGCAATGTCCGCAACGCGTCCTGCTGACGTCGGCGACGCTCGTCGTAGGCGCAGTTGCGGGTCGAACGGCGGAGTCGGCGACGGACTGCGCCAGGCGTTCCGCGCTGCGACCGGTCGAGGTCGCCGTACAGCCATTCGGCCCGGCTTGCCGTGCGCTTGACCATTGCCCTGGCCCGCTTCGCCGGATCCGCCTGCATGAAGTCGTCGCGGTACTCCGCGTTCGACTGCGCATAGCGCTCTTCGATCGACGTGAACTGGGCCGGCTTCAGCGTCATCGCGATCCGCGACGATCGCCGGCATCGCCTGCTCGAGGCTCCGATCGAGACGGCTGCGCACGTCCCCCACACCGCACAGACGCGCTCGGCCGTGGTGTCGGCCAACACATCGGCCTCGAGGCTTGCGAGCAGGTCCGCATAGTCGGGAAGCTGGGTCCGCCGGTGCCAGGAGAACCACGCGGTCAGCGCCTCGCGCACGCGCAGCGCCTGCGCATCGTCGAACTCGGCATAGCGGTCGAGCCAGCGGAACGCCAGCGCGTCAGGCCTGACCGTACGCCAGACGGATGGCGCTGCAGCCGCTCAGCAACATGAGCGCTGCGCAGAGCGCCGCGATAATTGACGCTCGCAGCAAGGAACGTGGCATGGCAATGACGAAGTGGCGCTGGACATCGTGGTCATGGCGGCCGGCAAGGGCACCCGCATGCGATCGAAGTCGCCGAAGGTGCTGCATCGGCTCGCAGGCGAAAGCCTATTGCAGCATGTTCTCGAGTCCGCATCCGGGCTGAGGGCACGCCGCATCGTCGTCATCACCGGATACGACGCGGACAGCGTCGAGGCTTCGGTGCGCGGCGCGACAGCTCGTCGTTCGCGCGCCAGGACCCGCAACTCGGCACCGGCCATGCGGTGCAGCAGGCGTGCCGCTGCTCGGCGACGACGGCACGACGCTGATCCTGAACGGCGACGTGCCGCTGATCGAGACCGCGACTGCGCGCGCGCTGGTGGCCGCCTGCGACGCCAAGCGGCTCGCGCTGCTGACGCGTCGAGCTGGCCGACCCGAGCGGCTACGGTCGAATCGTGCGCGGCGATCCGGCCGCGACGCGCTCGAGGGCGGCGCGCATCCACCGATCGTCGAGCACAAGGACGCCACGCACGACCGATCGCGCGATCCGCGAGGTCTACACCGGCGTGATGGCCGCGCCGACCCGCGACCTGAAGCGCTGGCTCGCGGCCTGACGCAGCGACAACGCCCAGGGCGAGTACTACCTGACCGACGTCGTCGAGGCGGCGGTCGCCGACGGCGTTGCGGTGGTCGCCGCGCATCCGAGCGATCCGGTCGAGGTGATGGGCATCAACAGCGCCGGCCAGTTGGCCGCGCTCGAGCGTGCTGGTGCAGCGCCGCCAGGCCGAGGCAGCTGATGGAGCGCGGCGTTCGACTCGCCGACCCTGACCGCTTCGACCTGCGCGGCGAGCTCGCCTGCGGCGCTGATGTCGAGATCGACGTCGGCTGCGTCTTCGAAGGCCGCGTCACGCTCGGCGACGACGTCGCGATCGGCGCGCACTGCGTGATCCGCAACGCGGCGATCGGCGACGGCGTGACGATCCTCCGTTCACCCACATCAACGGCGAAGCGCTCGGCGTCAAGATCGGCGGCCGGCGCATCGATCGGCCCGTTCGCACGAATGCGCGCCGGCGCCGACCTCGGCGACGAACGTCCACATCGGCAACTTCGTCGAGGTCAAGAACTCGCGCCTCGGCGACGGCACGAAGGCCAATCACCTCGCCTACCTCGGCGATGCGCACGATCGGCGAACGCGTCAACTTCGGCGCCGGCAGCATCATCGCGAACTACGACGGCGCGAACAAGCACCGCACGACGATCGGACCCGATGCCCACGTCGGCAGCAACTGCGTACTGGTGGCGCCGGTCGAGATCGGCGCCGGCGCGACGATCGGCGGCGGCTCGACGATCTCGAAGAACGCGCCCGCCGGCAGCTCACGCTGGCGCGCGCGTCAGGCGACGCTGGCGAGCTGGAAGCGGCCGACCAAGTCCTGAGGTTGGCTGATCGCCGCGCTGGCTAGGTCGCGGCCGAACGACACGGCATCGAGAGCGGTCAGCGCCAGGCAGCGACCGCGCGCGCGCGACGACCCAGGCCTCGAAAGCTTCCAGCGGCAACGGCGCGCTGACCCACGACCCTGCAGCTCGTCGCAGCCGAGCTGAGACAGGAAGCGGCTCTGCGCTTCGGTCTCGACGCCCTCGGCGATCACCGTGATGCCGAGGCTGCGCCCCATCTGGATGATCGCGCGCGTGATCGCGCCGAGTCTCGGTTGGCCGGCAGGTCGTGAACGAACGAGCGGTCGATCTTGACCTTGTCGATCGGCAGCTCCTTCAGGTGGCCGAGCGACGAGTAGCCGGTGCCGAAGTCGTCGACCGAGATGCGCAGGCCGAGCGCCTTCAGGCGCATCAGCCGCTGCTTCACGTCGGCGAGGTCGTCCATCAGCATGCGCTCGGTCAGCTCGAGCTCGAGCAGCCCGCCGGCCACGCCCGTCTCGGCAGCGCCTGCGCGACCGCATCGACGAAGCCGATCGAGTGGAACTGCACGCGTCGACAGGTTGACGGCGACCGGCTCGACGCTCGAGTCCCATCGCGCTGCCAGCGCGTTGCGCAGCGCGCCGCCTCGCTTCAGCACCCACTGGCCGATCGGCAGCATCAGCCGGCGCTGCTCGGCGATCGGGATGAACTCGTCCGGCATCAGCAGGCCGCGCTGCGGGTGGTTCCAGCGGATCAGCGCCTCGGCGCCGACCAGACTGCCGTCGGCGCGCGCGCACCTGCGGCTGGAAGTGCAGCTCGAACTCGCCGCGCTCCAGCGCCTGGGCGAGCTCGCCTTCCATCACCAGCGCGGCATACGCCGACGTCGCCATCGCCGCGGTCGAAGAACTGGTGGTTCGCGCGCCCTTGCGCCTTGGCCCGGTACATCGCCGAGTCGGCGTTGCTCGATCAGTTCGGTCGGCGATCGCCGTCGCCCGGATAGAACGCGATGCCGATCGAGGGTGTGACCGAGAGCGGCCGCCCGTCGGCATCGATCGGCGCCTCGATCGCGGCCAGCAGCTTCGGCGCACCTGCTCGGACGTCCTCGCGGCGCGTCGGATCGGATGGCAGCCCGGCACCAGCACCATGAACTCGTCGCCGCCGAAGCGCGCGACGACGTCGGTGCCGCGCAACGCACGCGACGATGCGGGCCGCGACGGTCCGCAGCAGCGCGTCGCCGACGATGTGGCCGAGCGAATCGTTGACGCGCTTGAAGTGATCGAGGTCGATGAAGAGCAGCGCGAGCCGCGACCCTTCGACTCCGCGCCCCGAGCATCGAATGCTCGAGATGGTCCATGAACGACACGCGGTTCGGCAGGCCGGTCAGCGCGTCGTGATGCGCCATGTGGTGAATGCGCGCCTGCGCCGCATGGCGATCGCGGATGTCGCGCACGATCGTCAATCCGCATCGACTCGCCGTTGCGCATCATCGTGCGAACGATGAATTCGACCGGAATGCGCTCGCCGTGCTTGTCGAGGATCACGCTTTCGTAGGCCGTCTCCTGATGCGACGCGATGACCGCCGCTACCTTCGCGAGGTGATCC
>ERZ1370068.8815-contig-764_pt1 | contig 20832 bp, 33 predicted proteins | sample MGYA00561227_ERZ1370068 | MGnify/ENA primary metagenome ERZ1370068 (study PRJEB38410, sample SAMEA6850437) | metagenome | study: Metagenomic assessment of the ecological functions of the soil: analysis of the soil microbiota associated with the... | reverse complement strand
GTAGTACTTCGTTCAGTTACGGCTGTTATGACCGGCTGGATTCCGCTGGCCTGTTCCCACGCCGACGCCATCAGCGCTTCCTGATGTTCCTGGATGACGCTCGGTGCCGATCGCCGCCGCCGACCGCCAGCGCGGATCAGGTTCAGCGCGTCCAGAACCAGTTCGCCGCGTGCGCGCGTCCACCCCGTGGCGCGGCCCGGCGCGGCCACCGTTGACCGTAGCGCTACGGCGGCGCGAGCAGCGGATCCGCGCCTGGCGCGCGATCACCTGGTTCAGGCCGGGCTGATTGACGATGTTCGCGAGGGCGCTTTCGAAATCCGGCGATCGAATCGGATCGGACCAAACGGTCGGGCGCGGCACCGTCCCAGCGGCATCAGCGCGCCTTCGATCTTCACTGTCGCTTTCGCGGGGAACGATGGCCGGTAACGGGAAGCCTGGTTGACGACGCGTCGATGGTTCCGCTGGTCCAGACCCTCCGGCACCGAAGATCTTCAAGGCCGCGCGAGCGATTCGCGAAATCGCCAGCCGCGCCGGTGCGGAACGGTCCACGTGTAATACGGGCAGCTCCCATTTGCGGCGGCGTCGTCGCCGTCAGCGTCCACGCCGGCGCGAGTGCAGTGGCCGCGTGAGCTCGCGTCGGCGATCGGTTGACCGAGGCCAGCCTTGCGACCGAGGTCGAGGCCGGCACCACACAGGCGAGGTAGTCCGTGTTCGGACGTCAGCGAGGCGCGGACACACGAGGCCGCGAGAGCGACAGCTGCGGCGCGCCATTCAGCGCTGTTGTCGACCGCGTTGGGATCGCTGCTGTTGCCGGCGGACAGCTGGCCATGCGCCACGCCCGAGTCCTTCAGGTCGGACGGCTCGAGGAAGGGCCTGGCCGGGCCGCAATCCGCAGTGCGGCAGCGGCGCGATCGACGCTGCTCGTGATCTGCACCCTGTCCTGCGCACGACGACCAGGCACAGCCACGGCCGCAACTGCGCCGTTGGTTGGCGTGGAGTGGCGTGAACAGCCAGGAAGTCGGCGCGATCGAACTCGATCGACGGAAAGCAGTTCGACTCCGAACTCGCCGGTGTTCGGACGCGGATCGGTGCCGCGCACGACCTGGTGGGCGTCGATGCCGACGTCCACCGGCCCGCGCAGCCGCAGGCTGCGGCGCAGCGCCTGGTTGCGTTCAGCGTGATCCGACACGTCGGCGACCGCCGGTTGTCTGGGAGCCAGGGGTGTCGATGGTTTTGCGATGGCGCTCGCGGCCCTGCGCACCCACGGCGAGGAAACTCAGGTTCGCCGCTTGCGGTGCTGCAGGCATGTCGATCTCTCAACCGTTGACTTCGACGGCGGGAACGATTTGCCCAGCGGGCGGCTGCGCGGTCGAGCCCGTTGAGCGCGCCCTGGTGCTCGCTGAAGGTGTGCGCACCTCGGGATCGACCGCCGCCGCCGGACCATCGGCAATCGGCACGGATGGTCCAGCGCTCGGCGCGATGCTCGCGCCCGGCTCGATCGGTCGTCGTTGCGCGAACCGCGCGCGACCGACACGCCGCACCGGCGCGCGCGCCCGCCACGACCGCTCTCGGTAAAGGTCTGCATGCGCGTGGTCACGCTCATCGTCGCGGGGCCGGTGCGCTGGCGGCGCCAGCGCGTGCGCGCCGCTCGAGAACCGGTTGACGGCGTCGACGTCGATCCATGCAGCGTGATCGTGATCGGCTGGTAGTAGCCGAGCGGGGCAGGAATGACCTGCGTTGGATCGACGTTCACGCGCCTCGCCGATACGCAGCCCGGCCTCCATCGCCTCGAACGACGGCGCGGTCGGCTTCTCGTCGTCGCTCATCTCGAGAACTGGGCCGGCGCGAAGTCGGTGCCTTGCGCCAGCGCCGTGCGGCAGCTCATCCCGCCCCAGCGCGGCGGTGACCGCGAACCGGCGCGCGCCGGCGACCGGCGGCGCCGCCAGTAAAATCGATGTCGCGCGCGCCGTGTTCGGGCGGCGCGACCTGCCGCGCTGCGACAACTGCCCGAGCGGATCGAGCACGGCGGCGCGCCGCGCGCTGGCCGGCGGCAGGCTCTTGAGGCCGCTCCGTGCTGCTGCGCCGCGCTTCGCTCGGTCGTCCAGCTCGCCGGTGACGTCGGCGCCTGCTCGGCTGCCGCCAGCACGTTGACGCGCCGGCGGCAGCGGCAGCCGCTCGCCCTTCACCAGCGTCTGCGTGTCGAAGATTGCACGCTGCAAGTCGCACCTGCTGGGATCTCGAGAGGTCGCCTTGCCGCTCACCCGCAGCGGCCGCGGGCCACCGGGCGAGCCCTTCAGGCCGACCATGAACAGGTTGTGCCGAGCCGCGCCTCGGCTGCAGCCGCGCCTGGAGGTCCGCTGGCGATGAAGTGCAGCGGCACCAGCTGCACGAGCACGTCGAAGCCCGCGTCCCCTACGACGCAGCAAGCCGGCGGCGCTGGCGTAGAGCGCAACGCGGGCGCCTTGAGCTGCACCGTGTTGGACGTGATTCGCGAAGTAGGCTCACGCCACCAGGCCGCAGGTTGTCGCCGGGAGCTCGGCGCGATCGCGACGCGCTTCGACGCGCGGGCGAGCCCGGCAGGCGCGGCGCAAGCGCGGGTTGAACCCGCCGACCGACAGGATGAAGCTCGGCCCGTCACTTCCGAAGCCGGCGCGCAGGGCCGCCGTACCCGGTCACCCGGAAACTTGTGCGCGAGCCGCGAGTCGACCAGCACCTGGCGTCGATCGCGGCCGTGCTCGTCCGTCGAAGATCGATGACGCCCATCGCCTCCAGGTTGGGGCGGACGAGATCTGTTCTCGACCGGCAGCGGCAGCGCGCTGATGCGCCCCAGCGCGAGTCGAGCCGCGTGCGCGGCCGACCGGGATCGGCTTGCCAGGTCCATCAGCACGAGCGACGGCGTCCAGCCAGCCGATCTTCGCCCACGAGTCCAGCAGGTAGCTGCCCCTGCCGCGCCGGGAACGCGCTCGACAGACTCCGGATCAGCGCCGGCGCGTTGCCGACCGGATCGCGCGGGAACAGCAGCGTCGCGAGCGTGCCGTTCTTCAGGCCCTGGCGCAGCGCCTCCTCGTCGAAGGTGCGGTTGACGCCGACCATGCCGCCGATGCCCAGGAGCGTGAAGCCGAGGCCGCAGCGGGATCGGGCGGAAGTCCGGCGGTGATGAAGATCCGAGTGAGCATAAGCCGCGGCTGCCGTCGGGCATGCGCGTGGCGATAAGGCCGAAGGCCCTGAGGCGTGATGTCTGCTCGCGCAGCGCAGGACTGCATCGCGCCGGCGTAGAGGCCCTGCGCATCGTCGTGAAACGGGAATCCGCCGCCGCTGACGACGCCGTGCGCATCCACCGACAGGCCGACGCCCGACGGCGGCGAAGTCGAGGTCCACGTCGATCGGACCGAGATTGCCGTCGCGGAACGCGAACGACGCCAGCGCGCCGACACGATCGAGCGCGGCCGACACCGGTCCGATCTTCACGCCGGCCGCGACGCTCACCTCGAGCGCGATCTGCGAGTCCGTCGGCTTGACGCCGATGTGGAGACGATTGATCTCGAGGCCGGCGATCGACAGGTGCAGCGGCAGATCGAGCTCGGCCGATGCCGATCCTTCGAAGCTGAAGCCGCGTGCGGCCGACCATCGCATGCCGAGATCGAAGTGCAGATCCAGACCGTCGCCGGGCAGCACCGACGACACGAACGAATCGGCGCTCGTCGGTTCGTATCGCCGCATGCCCGCCGGCCAATTTCAGACCGAAGCTGGGCGGGAGCTCGCCCTCGAGGAGCTCGACGCCGCCGGTGAACGTCACCGCGTCGACTTCGATGATGCCGTCGCCGGGAAGCTCGAGCAGCGGCTGCGGACTGCCAGGGTCCGTCACGTATTTGAAATTGACGACCGCTTTGCCGGTCGCGCTGTCCACCACACCGTTCGAGACCGAGCAGACCCGACTTCAGCGAGGGCCGGGCGTTCGGACGGAATTGCAGGACGACGCCCGAATCGAGCGCGGCCGTCGATTCGAATTCGAGCGTCGTGTTCGGCGCCAGCGGAAACTGCAGGTTCGCGTAACCGTGCACGAACGGGTTCAGCGCAGGCCGGCATCCGCGGCGCCCGGCGCCGACGCCCGCAGCGGAAAGAACGACACGCCCGCGTCGAGCCCGCTGTTCTCGTCGCCGCGCGCGACGCTGGCGACGAGCTGCGTCACCGGCGCCGTGTCCGCCTCGGGCACGAGCCGGCCGGATGAGCTGCTCTTCGACGCGGCGCGGCAGCGCGCGTATGCGCGCCGGCTCGCCGATGATTTCGAGCAGCGCAGTGAGATTCGCGACCAGGCTCTCGCCGTCGAAGGTCGATCCCCCAGCCGTATCGCGCCTGCAGCAGTCCCACGCGGATCGGTGAACAGCTTCGGCAGCGCGCTCCAGTCGACGATCGGCCGCACGTGCTCGACCCTGGAACTTGCTCGGATCGGCGGGGAACGGACGCAGCGTGACGATGCCGAAGCATTGCAGGGGCAGGAGGCCGACCGGTGACGCGGCGCCCAGCCGCGACGTCGCGAGCAGATCCGTCATGCGCGGCAGGAACTCGGATCTTGATCTGCGTTTGATCGAGATAGTCGCCGGTCGCGCTGAGGCCGGCGACGATCGCACGCGAGTGCGTGAACGCGTGGTCCAACTCGACGAGCAGTTCCGGCGAACCGCGCCGCGATGATTTCGGCGCCGGCGTCGCTGCTCGTGGCCTCCTGAAGGCGATCGAGCGTCGCGGTGAGCGACGAGAAATCGACGGACGCGAGTCCGACATCGCGAACGCCCGGCGGGAGATCCCAGCCGAGCGACGCGAGGAGCGCCTCGGGACCGTCGTCGGTGCCGGTCAGCGTGCCGACGAGCCAGAGCAGCTGTCCGACGTCGTGCGCCAGGCGATCGATGGTGGTGGGCCACATGACGTCTTACGTCGCCGCCGCTCGTCGGCGGCAATCGCGGCGGTCTTGGGAACAGCCGGCGCGCCGGCGACGGCGGGCGTCGATCCGGGAACGTCCGTGTTCGGGAACGCGCCGTAGGTGAAGTCGTAGCTGCCCGGACCGCCTTCCGCGACGACGTCCGCCGGGATCTGCCGTGGGTTTCGAGCAGGTCCCTGCAGGTAGGAGCGCGCCGTGGCGTGGTCTTTGTGACGGTCGCAGATGCAGAGCTCGCGTGCTCGAATGAGCCCGACGCCCATTCCAGCACGCGGCCGGGGACGACGTTGTCGAAACTCGCCTGGAGCGCCGTCTTCTTCGCGTCGGCCTGCTGCCGCCAGACGGGCAGCCACTTCTTGTTGGCGGCATCGGCCAGATCGCTTTCCGGCAGGCCGAGGTGCTCGGACCACAGACGACGCCGCAGCGCATCGACGGCAGGTGCGTTCGCCGGCGTCTCGTCGAACCACGACCGCGTTGGTTTCGGTATTGCGCACGTCGCCGTCGAGGAGCGACGGAAAGTACTGGAGGTAGTCGAGGGAGACCCCGTCGAGATTCGCGGAGCCGACCGTCGCCCAGCGGTTGTCGATCAGCGCCGACTTCGTGTGCAGGTAGTTGTCGACGAGCGTGGGATGTGATTGGCCGGTGGACTGCGCGGAGGCGTGCGTCCACAGGCTGAACACGCCGAGGCGCGGCTTGGCCGCTGCGCGCGCCGCCGAGCGCGTCGATCATCTTTTGAATCGCTTTCTGCTGCCAGCCGATGTACAGCGGCATGTCGGGCGCGGCGTTGAGCAAGCAGAATCACCTCGAGGTTCGGCTTCGCGACGAGCTCGTCGATGAGCGCCTGGGTCAGCGTGTCGTTGTTGAAGCTTACTGGTTCTCGATGTAGATGAACCGCTCGGCGAAGTGGATGGCGCGCAGGTAGGCCTCGAGCACGCCTTTTTCACCGTTGGTCGCCGGCGCGAACATCTTGTCGAACGTGCGCACGATCTGCACCGCGCAGCGGAATTCGCCGGACTTCAGGTCGGCCGGCGCCGTCGGCGGCACCGGCGGCACTGGCAGCGGCGTGTCGGACGGGTCGGCGACGTTCCAGTGCGAATTGAACACTTCCTGCAGGTGGCCGACGGCCGGGCCGCGCACCGCCACGCTCATCTCGTGAATCGGACCCTTCTTCGCGTTGGCTCCGCGGCGCGGTTCCTCGAGCAGGTGCTGCGAGTCGAAATGACTGCTGCTCGAACGGCGATCCGAGCAGCACCGCCTCGACGTTGCGATCGACGACCATCTTGGCGTGAAAGACGTTGTTCGAGCGGAGGCGCAGTGTCGCCACGCGGACGTTGCCGAACGCCTGTGCCCGGCGGCGTGGGCTTCGTGCCCTGGAGATCCGCGACCGCGTCCTCGAACCAGCCCTTGAGCTTCTTCCGGCCGAACAGGCCGGAGATCTTCCACGGCTCGACGATCAGCAGCGGAACGCCGATGATCAGGCCGGCGAGCGAGATCGGCGGCGATCACCGCAATCAGGATCGAGCAGCAGGCGCCGAGGATGAGGAGCGATGCCGAGGCCGGCGATGACGGCGATCGTCTCGACGCCGTGCCGGTCGACGCGCATTTGCCGGAATCTGGATCCGCACGTCCACGCCCTTCTGGTACCTGGGCGAGCAGCGAGCGCTCGATCCGATCGTCGTGCTCGTCCAGCTTCCGTTTGTGGAGGGCGTCGAGCGGCGCGTTTGGATCGAAACGCAGCACGATGAGCGGCTTCTCGATGCGGAACCCATGCGAGAACTTGTCGACATCGATCTGCAGCTGCATGATGTCGAGCTTCCCCTGGTGCGTCCCGGCGAATTCGATGACCTCCTGGACGTGCCCCCAGGCCGCCTCGTTGTCGACCAGCCAGCGCAGCGCGTTCGCCTGCGTGAGCCGCGACGGCGTGCCGTCGCCGAGCGTCGCCAGCTTGCTGTCCCTCTCGCCGGCTTTCACGATGGATCGTGTCGAAGGTGAGCGCCGCCTGCGGGGAGTCGGCCTGCTGGACTTCTTTCAGGACGTGCTGCCCGACGCGGACGGTCAGGCGCAGCAGCCGCGCCTGCTTGCCCGGCGTGCCTGGCGATGCGGGGTCGTCGGCGTAGGTGGCGATCGAGAATCGTCCGCTGCCGTCGGTCACGCCCTTCCCGAGAGAGGACCCGCAGCTGCGAGACGTCCTCGAGGTAGACGCGCAGCCCGGAAATGCCGTTGCCCTTCTCGTCGTGGACAGTGCCGCTCGCCGACGTGCTCATGATTGTCCAGCCATGCTGTTCACGGCTCGTGATGCGCGGGGGCCTTGCACTTGAAGTAATCGAAATCGGCCGGTGAAAGGCGACAGACCTCGACTGTAACCGCCATCTGAGTCCCGGCGACGCTGACATCCTGCGCGTCTACGACGAGGACGACCATCGTGCCCGGGCAGGGTGGCGCCCCAGATTCCTTGTCGACGGCGGGCGACATCCGTGTTGTGGCACCGCCCCGAACGGCTGTGTCCGGAGAGCCGACGGAGTGACCATCGCCGGCACGTGTTCCTCCCGACGAGCGCCTGAAGCGCGATATTCGTCCGTTCGACGACAGCATGCTGGAGCGCGCGTTGAAGCTGCGACCCGTCTACTTCCACTGGCGCGAAGAGCCTCCTCGCCTCTCAGGCGGAGCCCAAAGCCGGGTGAGGCGTCACGGATTCATCGCCCAGGAGGTTCAGAAGATCCTATCGGAGATGGTCACCACGGATCAGCGGGGCTATCTCGCCGTCGACTACGCCAAACCGCAATACGTGCTGCTCGGGGCGCTCCAGGAGGAACACGAGAAGGTTCAGTCGCTGGAGGCGCGCATCGCGAAGCTGGAAGCCGCGCGATTGAGCACCTCCCTCTGGGGCTGGTTCGCCGGCCTCGGCGCCGTGTCGGCTTCGCGTTCTACCGCTGGAGTTCCAAGCTCGACGCGCGCGACGCATTCCCCATCTGAACGACTCGTGGGCCGCCTCGCCTCCTTGCTTGGGAAGCGAAGGGCGGCGCCGACCAGGGACCGGGAAGGGCGTTATGCTAACGGCGAAACGGCCCGACTGTTCCTGTCGTCTGAACGAGGTCATCGTCATGCGGCCACCCAGGAACCTCTTCCGCCCGCAAGCCGGAAGAAAACCGATGCCGGTTGCTGCGGCCTTTCGGCCTCCGGTGATGCGGCCAACGGCACAGATGCGGAAGGCACCGGTCGTGCCGCCGGTTTATCGCCCGCCAGCCGTACCAACGAGCCTGCAGCGACAACCCGCGAGTTCATCTGCGCCGGCCTCGGCGCGCGCGGCCTTTCCCCGCACGTCAGGTTTCTGCGCCCGTGAGGGCAGGCAGCGGCAGCCATCGAATCGCGGCCGGCGTGGGAGGCAGACGCGTCGGCTCGGTGTTGGTGGGGTTCGCGCAGGCTGGCGTCCACCCGCGCGGCTATCCTCTGCTGCGCGCGCCGATCAACCGGGTCCTTGCCGGAGTGATGCAGGGACGGATGGTCCCGGCGACTCCGGTTCGCGTCGCCGCCGCTCCCGCCGTGAGCCGCGATCGGGGCGCGACGGTTCAGCGGGCCGCTGCCAACGTGATCCAGAGGGCCGAATTCTTCACCAACGAGATCAAGAGCAGCTACTCCGGGAGGAACGACTCGGGTGTGGTGTTCGGCGACAGTCCCGTCCTGCGGCCGGCGCGTCCATGCGCATCGGACGAGAATGCGAGATTCCTGCGCTACGTGTCCAACTTCTTCTTTCACTATGTGAATCAGTTCGTCAAAGCCAAGGACCAGGAAGTCGAAGCGATGTTCCTCAGCGATCGTCTGGTCATCTCCGCGAACAATCCCACCACGATGAAGAAGTTGTTCGAAGTGATGAAGACCGAGAAGACATTGCTCGAATTTCTGCAGACCCAGCTGCCGTCCAGCGTGGACACACGAGGCACGCAGATGGCGGACCGGTTCTACGACGTGATTTCGCGCCCGGATCCGAGGAGCGAGGCCGCGCAGCTGCTCCAGGCGATCAGCTTCGAGGACATCGCGGACGTCGTCAGGCTGATCGAGGTGACCCGCTTGAAGGACGCGATCACCGGCTCCGCGTATTCGGAGAAGTTGATCCTGCTGAGCGGGCTGGGCATTCACGCCGAGCAGAAGCTCCTGCTCGCGCTCGTCGACGCGAATCCGTCCCGGACGATCGATGTCGCGATCCGCGGGAAGAAGCGTCCGTGTTTCGGGTGCTGGCTCTGTTTGACGTTCGTCAAGGAAGTCCTCGGCTTCGCCAACCTGAGCTACAACACCAAGGGCGGCAAAGCCTGGGTCGGATCGGTCGACTCACTCGATCGGCTGCTGGAAAAGGCCAGGCAGGCAGGCGTCTCGGCTGACACGATCGAGAAGTGGTTCAAGCAGAAGCAGGCGTCGTTCTCCACGGTGAAGACGCACGTCTCGACGAATCGGTTCGGTCAGGAAGACGCGGGCTACGATTCCTACTCGGATGACGACCCGTTCTAGCGGCGACTCGTCATCGTGATGCGGTTGAGCGCTGACAGTTCAGAGGGGAGGTCTTTCCCGCCTGGCGGCAATTCGTTGGCTTTCAACACGAAACTCACAATCGCCGCATATTCGTCACCGCTGAGAGAACCCTTGCGGTTTTCCGGCATCGTCGTCTGGATTCTTTCGTAGAGCGAACCCACAGACTTCCCACCCCATCGTCGCCAGAACTCCGCGCCTGCCAGTGGAGGTGTGCAGAACTCTTCGATGCCCTCCAGCTCGCGACCGTGACACGACGCACATTGTTGGCGGAACGAAGTCTCGCCTTTCTCGGCCTGGGTCAGCGTGTAGACTCCGCCCCATACGCTGTTCGTCACGTTCGATGTGCGAATCTGGGAGGAGCCGGCGGCCGTCTTCGTGCCTTTTGTTTGCGTGGCTGAACACGCCGAGAAGGCAACGATGCAGATCACCGCCGCTCGCAAATTCCTACTGCGTCCCGGCGGCCATGCGCTTCGCATAGGCTTTCGCATCGCCAACCGCAAACTGGTTGTTCGTTTCGATCAGCTGTCCGTCCCTGAACGTCATGAACAGCGCCTTCTCGGTGTGGACAATCCGACGGCCATATTCGTCCTTCAGCACGGCGATCTCTTTGTGCGTTTTCACGTCGATGATGCTGCTGTCGCCGATGAGCGCCAGCTTGCCGTCATTGGTCATCGCGATCCAGCTGTGAACGACGCCCGCCGTGGGCTTGATCATCTTGGCGGCGTTGTAGACCGGATTGCGGCCATCGCCCGGGTTGTCCCACACCTGCCACGCGTTGTTGACCGGGTCTGCGACCCAGATTTCGCTTTCGTCCGGCGTCATGCCGATACCGTGGCTGTGCCCTTTTCCCTTCCACGCGTCGCCGGGAAGCTCCACGCGCTTGAGCATCTTGCCGGTCTGAATATCGCCAATCTCGAAGCCGATGAGATCGTTGACGTTGACGTAGACCAGGCTGGCGTCGTGGTTGATGGTGAGCGGCCGCACCATCTCGAGAGAAGGTCATGTAGCGCAGCACTTTTCTGTTCGGCACGTCGATGACGGCCACGCCCGCCTTGCCGTTCTTCGGACTGGACATCGAGCCCAGAATACCGAGCTTGCCGTCCTCGGACAGCGCCAGGTTGTGCGCGACGTTCGCCTCGGGCGTCGGGAGCTTGCCCAGGTTTTTCCGGTGGCGCCATCCATGTAGATACCACCACGAGTTGTAGCTCGAGCCCACGATCAGCGTCTTGCCGTCCGGCAACATCCACGGACGCTCGCAGCAGCCGCTGGCGGCACCCCTCGTTCGCTCGACCGGCGCGCTTTCGCCCTTGAAGGTCCAGGCGATCTGATCGGTCGCCAGATCGAAGGCGGTCATGGAACCGTCCTGGGTCACATACAGCATCTGCAGCGGCACACTGGCCGCGATACCAGACACTTTCCCGCCCGGCATCTTGCTCGCCGGCAGCTGGCATGCGGATGCGTTTGAGAAAACTGTAGTTCTTGTCGGCGTCGAGCACGACGACGCCCGACTGGTTGTCCGTGCCGCCGTCGCCCGGCGTCGCAATGTAAACCAGGTGCCGGTCGGGCTCGGGACGCGGCCCCGCACCGCGCTGCGCGCTGACGTAGCTCACCGAAACCACGGCGACCGCGCAGGTCGCCGCCACCATCGCGCGTCTGCGTTTCTGCATGACAAGCTCCTCTCGTTGCGCTGCGTGCCGGTCAGAGTATACGGGGAGATGCGGGGATGTTGCGGGTCGCCGCCGGATATAATCCTGGCGCGCGCACGGGTGCTCTTCATTCCGCGGAGGACGAGACATGCGACGCTGCATTCGATCATTCGTGACGGCGACCGTGGCCATGATTTCGGTCACGAACCTTGCGGTGTTGACCGCTCAGAATCCACCCGCGCCTGCCGGTCAGCGGGGCGGTGGGCGCAGGCCCGCGACACCGCCGCTCATCATGACCTCGTCGGCCTGGGAAGACGGCGGCGTCATTCCCGACAAGTACACAGGCGGCGGGGCCGACCGCGCCATCGCCGGAACTGAAATGGTCGCAAGTGCCCACCGGCACGCAGAGCTTCGTCCTGCTCATGCACGATCCAGAGCCTGTGCTGAACAAAGGGTCGAAGATGGACATCACGCACTGGCTCGTGTGGAACATCCCGGGCACGTCGACCGGTCTGCCGGAAGGCGTTGCCGCCGGCGAGCTGCCCGACGGCACGCCGGCAGTTGAGCCTGCGATCGAACGGCTACATGGGTCCAGGCGCGCCGCCCGGGCCCTATCACCACTACACGTTCGAGCTCTACGCGCTGGACACGAAGATCGACGTGCCGCAGGGCACGCCGCAGGAAGCCGCCGCCACGCGGACGGCCGTCGTCAACGCGATGGACGGCCACGTGCTCGGCAAGGCCGTGCTCGTCGCGCGCTTCCATCGTCCGTGATCATTTTGCGGTGACCCCGGCCATCCTGGCCGGGGCACGCTCTGATCGCCGTCGTGAACCGCGCCAGACTCGTCCGGTCATTGGCGCGTTTGAGCGTTATTCGGCGTCAGCTTCAGCAGGCTTGCCACCAGCCCCGTCGGTCAGCACATAGACAGCACCGTCCTGAAAGACGCGCACGTCGCGAATCCGCTGGTTGAGATCCGTCAGCAGCGGTTCCTCGTTGACGACCTTATCGTCCTTGCTCAACTCCAGACGGAAAATCGCCTGGCCGGCCAGGCCACCCACGAGCACGCTGGTCTTCCACTGCGGGAAGAGGTCGCCCCGATAGAAGACCAGGCCGGACGGCGCGATGACCGGATCCCAGTAATACCGCGGCTGCTCGAGTCCCGGCTTCTCGACAATGGCGTCGCCGATCTTCGTGCCGGGATAGTTGATGCCGTGCACGATCACCGGCCAACCGTAGTTCTTGCCCTTCTCGATGAGATTCAGCTCATCGCCGCCGCGCGGACCATGTTCAACTTCCCAAAGCCGTCCGTCGGGCGCGAAGGTCAAACCCTGCGGCGTTCGATGACCCATCGACCAGACTTCCGGCAGGCCCAGCGCCGGATTGCCGGGCGCCGGCTTTCCTTCCGGTGTGATGTGGATCACCTTGCCCAGGTATTTGTCGGTTTCCTGCGCCTGCAGCGGCAGCGGATCGCCGGTGGATCGGTCGCCAATCGCGACGAACAGGTTGCCGTCCTTCGGATCGATGGCGATGCGAGAACCGGTCTGGCTCACCGCTCTGTTGGTGAACGGCGTGCCCTGAAAGATGGTGTGCACATTCGACAGCGTGCCCGCGTCCTCATCCAACGTGCCACTGTCGACAGCCTGGACGCAAGTGTCGGCATCGACGATGCGCATGTAGACGAAGAAGATTCTGTGGTTGCTCGCGAAGTTCCGATCCAGCGCGACGTCGAGGAGGCCCGCCTGTCCGCGGAAATACACCGGCGGCATATTCGCGGTGATGGTATGCAAGGCCGAACCATCCCTGTTGAGGATGCGGAGGCGGCCCGGCTTCTCCGTGATGAGAAAACGTCCGCTGGGTAAGAGCGCGACCGCCCAGGGGTTGTCCAGGCCGCTGGCGATGGTTGTGACGGCGACGTCCGTCGTCTTGTGATAGGGAGCATGCGTCTGCCCCGGAAACACCGGATGATCGGTATCCAGTTCCGGGGGCGCTTGTCGATGGGCTGGCCTTCGACCGTGAATTTCTCGAAGGAACGGCGGACGGCGCCGGCGTTGCCGCGACCGGTTGGCGGCGTCTGGGCCATCAGCAATGAAACCATCGCCAGTCCGGCGACGGCGCCGATCATCACTATTCGTTTCATTTCCAGTCTCCTCGCCAGCGCTCGCCGCCGACCTCGTTCCAACGGCCTGATTCGCGACGCGTGACGCATCGATCATGGCCAGCTACCATGCCAGCGTCAATGATTTTGCCCAAAAGCGAAATCGGCTTCTCACCAGCATGGGCCTCGGCGTTGTCGTTGCGCTCGCAGTCGAGGTAGGCCTCGTGGGCGAAGGCGTGGCACGACGCGTGCTCCGTCGCGCCGCATGGACTTGATCTTGATCGTGCTGATCGTGCTGCTTCTCCTCGGCGGCGGTGGTGGCTTCTACTACGGCGGTCCGGTGCTCGGAGGCGGCATTGGCGGTTTATTGCTCGTGGTTCTGATTCTCTGGATCCTGATGGGCAGCCGCCGCTCGATTTAGCGACCTCCTGGTGCCAGGGTCGGGCAGGGGTGTCCGGTCGTCGGGCGCGACGCCGGCGGGATGATGGGATCCGCGACGGTGCTGTCGCTGTTCCCGCGCGAATCTCGACCGCCTGGCGAATCGCGGCGATCAACGCTCCACGAGAAACGGCTGGGTCAGCACAGCGTCGGCGCCGGGCGTCAAATCGCGTTGTGCCATGTCGTTGGTTGTGTCGCTTGTCGCGATGATGACGGCACGGCGGCGGCCGCCGGGTTCATGTCGCAGCAACTGACACAGCTGTATCCACGTTCAACCTCAACAGCGACATCGGACTGGAACACGCACGCGTCTCCCGTCACATGAAGTTCCAGCTGCGCGATATGCTTTCCGGTCGGATCGACGTTCGATCGACCGCGCTGATCGACGGCTCAGGTGCGTCGTTGCCATGACGGTCCGCCTGTCCGCGTCTTCTGATTCAGCTACGTCGCCGTCAACAAACGGGACCTGAGGAGCGAGCACGCATGCGTGGAATCGTTGGCGGCCGAACCGATTGACGCCAAGAAGCTCTTTCGCGTGTTGTCCGCGTATCCAGCACGGAGATTTCTCAGTGCGGATGCCCGTCGATCAGGTCGGGATCACCGGCAAGGTCTACGACGCACTGAATCACGCGATCGATCTGAACGAGCGCATGGCCAAAGAGCTCGCGCGCGATCAGCTCCGTCGTCGGCAAGGCCGGCAACGTCCGCCAGCGCGCGTCGCTGCCGTCCGCGAGCGGCGAGTGGCTCGCGTGCATCGACTCGGTGAACACGCTGGTGACCGATCTGGTTCAGCCGAATACCGAAGTCGCACGCGTGATCGGCGCGGTCGCGAAAGGCGATCTCTCGCAGGCGATGGCCCTCGAGATCGACGACCGTCCGCTGACCGGCGAGTTCCTGCGCACGGCGAAGATCGTCAACACGATGGTCGAGCAATTGAGCACGTTCGCGTCGGAGGTCACGCGGGTGGCGCGCGAGGTCGGCACGGAGGGCAAACTCGGCGGCCAGGCGAAGGTCGAAGGGCGTCGCCGGCACCTGGAAGGATCTCACCGACAACGTCAACTTCATGGCGAACAACCTGACCAGTCAGGTGCGCAACATCGCCGACGTGACGACCGCGGTCGCCAACGGGGATCTCTCCAAGAAAATCACCGTCGACGTGCGGGGCGAGATCCTCGAGCTGAAGAACACCATGAACACGATGGTCGATCAGCTCGGCTCGTTCGCGTCGGAGGTCACGCGCGTGGCGCGCGAGGTCGGCACCGAAGGCAAGCTGGGCGGCCAGGCCGACGTGAAGGGCGTCGGCGGCACGTGGAAGGACCTGACCGACAACGTGAACGCCATGGCCGGCAACCTCACGGTGCAGCTGCGCGACGTCTCGAAAGTCGCCACGGCGATCGCCGGCGGCGACCTGACGCAGAAAATCACCGTCGACGCCCGCGGCGAGATCCTCCAGATCAAGGACGTCTTCAACCGGATGGTCGATCAGCTCGGCTCCTTTGCCTCGGAGGTCACGCGCGTCGCGAAGGAAGTGGGCACGGAAGGCAAGTTGGGAGGCCAGGCGGACGTCCGTGGTGTCGCCGGCACGTGGAAGGATCTCACCGACAACGTGAACTTCATGGCGAACAACCTGACCGACCAGGTCCGGAACATCGCCGAAGTCACGACCGCCGTCGCCACCGGCGATCTCTCAAGAAGATCACCGTCGACGTGCGCGGCGAGATCCTCGAGCTGAAAGTCACGATCAACACGATGGTCGACCAGCTCAGCTCGTTCGCATCGGAAGTGACCCGCGTCGCCAAGGAGGTCGGCAGCGAGGGAAGCTGGGCGGCCAGGCCGAAGTGCGCGACGTCGCCGGGACGTGGAAGGACCTGACCGACAACGTCAACGCGATGGCGGGCAACCTCACCGTGCAGCTGCGCGACGTGGCGAAGGTCGCGATCGCGATCGCGCAGGGCGACCTGACGCAGAAGATCACCGTCGACGTGAAGGGCGAGCTCCTGCGAGATCAAGGACGCCATCAACACGATGCTCGATCAGCTGAACGCCTTTGCCTCCGAGGTGACGCGCGTGGCGCGCGAAGTGGGCACCGAAGGCAAGCTCGGCGGCCAGGCCGACGTGCGCGGCGTCGCGGGGACGTGGAAGGACCTCACCGACAACGTCAACTTCATGGCGAGCAACCTCACCGGCCAGGTGCGGAACATCGCCGCCGTGACCACGGCGGTCGCCAACGGCGACCTGTCGAAGAAGATCACCGTCGACGTGCGCGGCGAGATCCTCGAGCTGAAGAACACCATGAACACGATGGTCGATCAGCTCGGCTCGTTCGCGCTCGGAAGTCACGCGCGTGGCGCGCGAGGTCGGCACCGAAGGCAAGCTGGGCGGCCAGGCCGACGTGAAGGGTGTCGCCGGCACCTGGAAGGACCTCACCGACAACGTCAACTTCATGGCGAGCAACCTGACCACGTCAGGTCCGCAACATCGCCGACGTGACGACCGCCGTCGCCAACGGCGATCTGTCGAAGAAGATCACGGTCGATGTGCGCGGCGAGATCCTCGAGCTGAAGAACACCATCAACACGATGGTCGATCAGCTCAGCTCGTTCGCGTCCGAAGTCACGCGCGTCGCACGAGAGGTCGGGACCGAAGGCAAGCTCGGCGGCCAGGCCGACGTCAAAGGCGTCGCCGGCACCTGGAAGGATCTCACCGACAACGTCAACGCGATGGCCGGCAATCTGACCGTGCAGCTCCGCGACGTCTCGAAAGTCGCGACGGCGATCGCCGGCGGCGACCTGACGCAGCAGATTACGGTGGAAGCCAAGGGCGAGATTCTCCAGATCAAGGATGTGATCAACCGGATGGTCGGCCAGCTCGGATCGTTCGCCTCCGAAGTCACGCGCGTGGCGAAGGAAGTCGGTACGGAAGGCAAGCTCGGCGGGCAGGCCGAAGTGAAGGGCGTCGCCGGCACCTGGAAGGATCTCGACCGACAACGTCAATGCGATGGCCAGCAACCTGACGAATCAGGTCCGCAACATCGCCGGACGTCACGACCGCGGTGGCCACCGGCGATCTGTCGCGCAAGATCACGGTCGATGTCCGCGGCGAGATTCTCGAGTTGAAGAACACCATCAACACGATGGTCGATCAGCTCAGCTCGTTCGCCGCGGAAGTCACCCGTGTCGCCCGCGAAGTCGGCACCGAAGGCAAGCTCGGCGGCCAGGCCGACGTGAAGGGCGTGGCCGGCACCTGGAAGGACCTCACCGACAACGTCAACTTCATGGCCAGCAACCTCACCGGCCAGGTCCGCAACATCGCCGACGTCACGACCGCGGTGGCCAACGGCGATCTGTCGAAGAAGATCACCGTCGACGTGCGCGGCGAGATCCTCGAGCTGAAGAACACGATCAACACGATGGTCGATCAGCTCGGCTCGTTCGCCTCCGAAGTCACCCGCGTGGCCCGCGAGGTCGGCACCGAAGGCAAGCTCGGCGGCCAGGCGGTGGTGCGCGGCGTCGGCGGCACCTGGAAGGACCTCACCGACAACGTCAACTTCATGGCGAACAACCTGACCAATCAGGTGCGCGGCATCGCGCAGGTTGTGACGGACGTCGCCACCGGCAATCTGAAGCGGAAGCTGGTGCTCGATGCCAAGGGAGAGATCGAACAGCTCGCCGAGACGATCAACGGGATGATCGACACGCTGGCGACCTTCGCGGATCAGGTCACGACCGTGGCGCGCGAGGTCGGCATCGAAGGCAAGCTGGGCGGTCAGGCGAGCGTGCCGGGTGCGGCCGGGACCTGGCGCGACCTCACCGACTACGTCAACCGGCTCGCCGCGAACCTGACCACCCAGGTGCGCGCCATCGCGGACGTCGCGACCGCGGTCACCAAAGGCGATCTCTCGCAGTCAGTGGCGGTCGACGCGGCCGGCGAGGTGGCGGCGCTCAAGGACAACATCAACGAGATGATCCGCAACCTGAAGGACACGACCCAGAAAAACACCGAGCAGGACTGGCTCAAGACGAACCTCGCGAAGTTCACGCGGCTGCTGCAGGGCCAGCGCGACCTCCTGACCGTGTCGCGGACGATCCTCTCCGAGCTCGCGCCGCTGGTCTCGGTGCAGCACGGCGTGTTCTACATGAATGAGGCGTCGAACGGACAACCCGAGATGACTCTCCTCGCCAGCTACGCGTACACCGAGCGCAAAAACCTGGCGAACCATTTCAAGGCGGGCGAAGGCCTGGTCGGCCAGTGCGCGCTCGAGAAAACGAGCATCGTGCTCTCGAACGTGCCCGCCGACTACGTCCAGGTCCGCTCGGGTCTCGGCGAGGCGACGCCGTTGAACATCGTCGTCCTGCCGGTGCTGTTCGAGGGCGAGGTCAAGGCGGTCATCGAGCTGGCGTCGTTCTACCGGTTCAGCGACGTGCACCTGATCTTTCTGAACCAGCTCACCGAAAGCATCGGCATCGTGCTGAACACCATTGTCGCGACGATGCGCACCGAGGAGCTGTTGAAGCAGTCGCAGTCGTTGGCCGTCGAACTGCAGACGCGCCAGCGCGAGCTCACCGAGACGAACACCGCAGCTCGAGCAGCAGGCGCGGACGCTGCAACTGTCCGAGGAACGCCTCAAGCTGCAGCAGGAAGAATTGCAACAGACCAACGAGGAGCTCGAGGAGAAGGCGGAACTGCTCTCGAAGCAGAATCGGGAGGTCGAGAAGAAGAACCAGGAAATCGAACTGGCCCGGACGTCGATCGAAGAGAAGGCGGAGCAGCTGGCGCTGACCTCGAAATACAAGTCCGAGTTCCTCGCCAACATGTCGCACGAGCTCCGCACGCCGCTGAACAGCCTGCTCATTCTGTCGAAGCTCCTCTCGCAGAATACCGAGGGCAACCTCACCGACAAGCAGACCGAGTTCGCGCGCACGATCTTCTCGTCCGGCTCGGACCTGCTCGAGCTGATCAACGAGATTCTCGACCTCTCGAAGATCGAGTCCGGGATGATGGACGTCGATGTGCGGGCGGTCCCGCTCGACCAGCTGCAGGACTACGTCGAGCGCACGTTCAGGCAGATGTCGCCGTCGACAAGGGCCTCGCGTTCGAGGTCGGGCGTCGCGCCGCGAGTCGCGCCGTCGATCGTAACCGACGCGAAGCGGCTGCAGCAGGTGCTGAAAAACCTGCTCTCGAACGCGCTGAAGTTCACCGAGAAGGGCAGCGTCCATCTGTCGATCGAAGCGGCGACGTCGGGATGGAGCCGCGATCAGGATCTGTTGAACCGTGCGGAACGTGTCGTCGCGTTCCGTGTCGTCGACTACGGGCATCGGCATCCCCGCCGACAAGCACCGGATCATTTTCGAAGCCTTCCAGCAGGCCGACGGCACGACCAGCCGACGCTTCGGCGGAACCGGCCTCGGGCTGTCGATCAGCCGGGAGATTGCCAAGCTGCTCGGCGGCGAGATCAGGCTGGCCAGCAAGCCGGGCCACGGCAGCACGTTCACCGCCTGTCCTTCCCGGTGCGGCACGTCGATCTGCGAGCACGCGCGCGCGGGGCACCGCGGCGCCGCGAGGCTCCGGTCGGGCGGGCCAGGCCGGCGCGCGAGCACGCCGTCGCGCGCGGGGCCGTCGTCCGGCGGCGAGGCCGCGGCGGCGGGCCTCCTGCCGGACCGGCGGAACGGCCGCCGCGCCCGCACCGGGACGACGACGACGTGCTGGTCGCGCGATTCGCTGCCGTGCGCCCCGGACGGTTCGCACGACGCGCCGTGACGGCCCGGAGCCGGGCGACCGAACGTCCTCCTCATCGTCGAGAGCGACGCTGAACTTCGCGAAGATCCTGCTCGATGCTGGCGCGCGGAGAAGGGCTTCAAGGGCGTCGTCGCCGGCTGCGCGGCGATCGGGGCTCGCGCTCGCGCGCACGCTCGAGCCGGATGCGATCACGCTCGACATCGACACTGCCCGGGCTCGACGGCTGGAGCGGTGCTCGATCGACTCAAGCACGATCCAGACGCGCCACATCCCCGTGCACATCATCTCGGTGACACGCGAGCGAGCGGCGAGCGGACTCAAGTCGGGGCGCTCGCGTTCGCCGAGAAGCCGGTGACGACTGAGGCGCTCGACGACGCGCTCACGACGATCGCCGACTTCATCGAGCGGCGCGGTGAAGACGGCTGCTCGTCGTGGAGTGACGACGAGAGCGCAGCGACAGAGCATCGTCGAGCTGATCGAGCACGGCGACGTGCGAGACGACGGCGGTCGGCGGCCGGGAGGATGGCGCTCGCGAGCGTGGCAGACGCCACTTCGATTGCATGGTGCTCGACCTCGGCCTCGAGGACATGCAGCGGGTTCCAGCTGCTCGAGACGATGCGCAGCGAGACCCGGGCTGATCCGCAACCTGCCGATCATCATCTACACCGGGCAAGGAGCTCACGCCCGAAGCGAGGAGACGCGAGCTGCAGGCGCGTCTGCCGAGACGATCATCGTCAAGGACGTCGCGCTCGCCGGAGCGGCTGCTCGACGAGACGGCGCTCTTCCTGCATCGCGTGGAGGCGCAGCCTGCCGGAGCAGAAGCGGCGGATGCTCGAGCGCGCTGCACAGCGCCGACGCGGTGCTCGCGGGCAGGCAGCGTGCTGGTCGTGGACGACGACGTCGCGCAACATCTTTCGCGCTCACGAGCGTGCTTCGAGCGATCAGCGGCATGGACGTGGTCTACGCCGAGAACGGGCGCGAGGGTCGATGACGTTGCGTGAAGCGAGCCCGCGACGTCGACGCTCGTGCTGATGGACGTGATGATGCCGGAGATGGACGGCTACGAGACGATGCGCGCGATCCGCGAGATGCCGCAGTTCCGCGCGCTGCCGATCATCGCGCTGACCGCGAAGGCGATGAAGGGCGACCGCGAGAAGTGCATCGAGGCCGGCGCGTCGGACTACATCGCGAAGCCGCGTGGACATCGAGCAGCTGCTGTCGCTCTGGTGCGGGTATGGCTGTACCGGTGAGCGAGGGGCTCTCGGGGGCCCGCCTGTCATAGCTCCGAGCTGGAGCGGTTCGATCGGGCTCCTGTTGGGGCGTATCGTCACTACGGCTTCGATTTCCGCTCTACGCGTACGCCTCGGTGCGGCGCCGGCTCTGGAAGCGGGTCGGGACGGAGGGTTGATTCGATCTCCGATCTGCAGGCGAAGATCAGCAATACGTAACTGAACGAAGTATTACC
>ERZ1370068.6634-contig-5605_pt1 | contig 20837 bp, 36 predicted proteins | sample MGYA00561227_ERZ1370068 | MGnify/ENA primary metagenome ERZ1370068 (study PRJEB38410, sample SAMEA6850437) | metagenome | study: Metagenomic assessment of the ecological functions of the soil: analysis of the soil microbiota associated with the... | reverse complement strand
GTCTTCGCGGAGCGGGTCAGCGCCAGCTTCGAACGTCCGCACGGGCGTGTGCGGCTTCTGCAACTCTGCGCCGAACTTCGCGAGTGGATGATCCGCAAGCGCGCGGGATGATCAGGCGCAAATTTGCGTCCTCTCCAAGAGGCCGCAGCGTCGAGCGATTGAAAACGTGGGCTGCCGAAACAGATCGCATCCGGTGCGCATCGGCGAGCACGATCAAACGGCGTTCGGGCTCGGCTCGACGCTTGATTACGCGCGCATCGGGTCGGCGACGAATCTTTCGCCAACCTGGTCACCGATTTGGCCCGGAAATTTTTTCTCGCTGATAAGCACTGTCCGCTCGCCTACGAACCTTCCGGGCGAAGATTTCCTCTCACCTTGTCTCGGGGAAGCCGACGTGATGCGCCGGGGCATTTCCCGCCAAAAGAATTCCGCCAGGTGGTTGCAAGAATTCATGCCGCAAATACCGACGAGATCGACCGCGGTTGATTGGCTGCCGGTCGCAGTCTCCCCCGATCCGGAGCGATCCGAAACTCGCTCACCTCGACGGATTAAATTTGAGCCGCGCGTGGATGCTGGAAGGAATTATTTCCCAGCGCTTCCTGCCGATGATCCGCGACGCGCGGCCCTTTTGGCAGCAGCTGACGCGCACCGTCGCGCCGGGGTTGGCGGCGGTGACGGGCGAGCATTACGAAGGCGGCCACTGGCTCGGCAGTTTCGCTGTTTATCTCACGACGCAGCAGCGGAACTCAACGCAGTCGGGGCCGCACCCGCCGTAAGATTCCTGTGCTAGGAATGACGACAGCTTAGAGCCAGGGTGGCGAAATTGGCAGACGCGCCAGACTTAGGATCTGGTGGAGCAATCCTTAGGGGTTCGAGTCCCCTCCCCTGGCACTGCGTGCATTTAGCGCCGTGAATCGACGGACGAAGATTCCCGCGTATTTGTTTTGAGGTGGAACGAATCAACAAGGAGCAGATCGCGGAGATGCTCGAAACGATCGCGACACTGCTCGAGTTGAAAAACGAGAACCCGTTCAAGATTCGCGCTTACGTCAATGCGGCCCGCTCGATCGAAACCTGGGGTGGAAATCTGCATGAGTTTGCGGAACAGCAGCAGCTCGAAAAAATCCCGGGCATCGGCAAGGCCATCGCTGGAAAAATCACGGAGCTGGTCTTAACCGGTTCGCTCAAATTCTACGACGAGCTGCGGGCGGAATTCCTGCCGGATATTCTCGAGTTGTTTTCGATTCCCGGCTTGGCGCAAAGAAAATCAAGGCGCTGCTACGAAAAACTGCAGATCAGCTCGATCTGCTCAGCTTCAGCGCAAGCCTGCGAGAATGATCAGGTCGCGCAGCTGCCTGGTTTCGGCAAAACGACGCAGAAAAGCTGTTGCACAGGCGATCTGCTGAACGCGTGAAGCATGCCGGTTCATTTCAACTCGGTGAAGATCGCCAGCAGAAGCCCAGACCTTGCAAGATGACTTCGGTCAGCATTCAGACGCGCCTCAAAGTCAGCATCGCCGGCAGTTATCGGCGGCACAAAGAGATCGTGCGCGATCTCGATTTCATCGTCGCAACGACAATCGCCGGAGACGATCACGAAGTTTTTCGTCAGGCATCCGCTCGTCGAGAACAGTGATCGCGCAGGGACCGACCAAATCGAGCGTGCGTTTGCGCTCCGGCATCCAATGCGATCTGCGCGTGGTGAGCACGGCGGAATATCCGTTCGCGCTCAATTATTTTACCGGGAGCAAGGAGCACAACATCGTGTTGCGAAGCCGCGCGCTGCAACGCGGTTGGACGCTGAATGAATATCGGCTCGCGCCGGCACCGCTCGGATCCGGCGACGGCAAAAGAAAAAGCTAGCGTCGAAAATTCCGAAGATCGCGTGACGAAGCGGAACTGTATCGCGCGCTCGATCTCGACTTCATTCCGCCGGAGCTGCGCGAGAACTGCGGCGAAATTCGAAGCCGCGGCCGAGAAAGCGTTTACCGCGCCTGATCGAAGCGACAAGATCTCTGCGGCACGTTCCATTGTCACACGACCGCAAGCGACGGTCACAACTCGCTCGAGGAAATGGCCGCGGCGGCGCAGGCGCTCGGGCTGCAATATCTCGGCATCGCCGATCACAGCCGCAGCTCGATCCAGGCGCGCGGACTCGATGGCGCGCGCGTTGCGCGCACAGGTGGCAGCGATCCGGAAGTCTAAACGACGGGTTCGAAAACTTCCGCCTCTTCGCCGGCGTCGAATGCGACATCCTGCGCGACGGCTCGCTCGATTTCGACGACGAAACGCTGGCCGGACTCGATTACGTCGTCGCGTCAGTGCATTCGGCTTTCACATTTGTCGGAAGCGGAAATGACGCGGCGAATCATTCGCGCGATCAGCAATCCGCTATGTCACCATGCTGGCGCATCCGACCGGACGCTTCGCTGCTGAAGCGCGAGCCGTACGCGGTCGACATTCCGGCGATGCTCGATGCCGCCGCCGAAACCGGCACCTGGATTGAAATCAACGCCGCGCCGAAACGCCTCGATCTCGATTGGCGCTGGTGGCCGTTGGCGAAGGAGAAAGGAGTGCAGCTGCGTGATCAATCCGGACGCGCATCGGCACCGAGCGCTTGCAGGAGCTGTGGTTCGGCGTCGGCGTGGCGCGCAAAGGCTGGCTGACGAAAGTCCGACGTAGTGAACTGTCTGCCGCTGGGAAAAATCGAGAGCGAATTAGCATCGTAAACGCGCACGCAATCTCTCGTCAGAAACAACTCGTTAGCCGACTTTGTCCCGCTGCGGCATGAACATGGTCAGGCATTTGCAGGCGCCGCCCGCTTTCAGAAACTCCGTCATCGGCAGCGGATGGCAGTTGATATCCGCGCTCCCGCAACGCGGCGACCAGCTTTGGCGCGCCTTCCGGCAAAACAATGTCGCGGTCGAGCGACGACGGCGTTGCAGGAAAAACGCAGCCGCTTCTTCCTCAGCCACATCGATCAAATTCGGCGACGTGATCGCGGATGGTGCGTTGTCCGTATTCATCAAATGCAGCTCGGAAACCAAACCGCTCCTCCATCGGGCAACGGACAGAAGCAGGTATCGAGATGATAGAAACGCGGATCAACCAGCTCGACCGAGATGACCAGAGCGCGCAAGCATTTCCGCGACCGCGCGATGCGCGTTGATATCCGATCGAAATTTGTAACCGCAGAAAAGAACGTCACCGCTGAAGAGCGCGTCACCTTCGCCTTCGAAATAAAGATTCCGGCGGACAGCCAATGGATCTCGTAGCCATGCTCCTCCATCCATTGCGCGAAGAAGGGCGCTTCGCCGGCGCGTTCTTTATGGCGAAAATTGCTCGGGATGAAACGCATGCCGACGGTCAAGCCCAGCGTTGGCCGTGAAGACCATGTCGGGAAGCCGCGGTTTCGGCGGAATCAGATTCGATCTCGCAGCCAAGATTGCGCAGTTTGTCATGCAGCCCGCGCCATTGCGCCTGGGCGACTGGCGCCTCGGCACTGCGTGCGCGGCTCATCCAGGGATTGATCTCATATTCGATGCCGTAGTGATCCGGCGGGCAAAGAAGCAGCTTTCTCATAGCCGAAAATTGACGCCTAACGAGTCGCGCCCTGGCCGTCGCGCTTCTGGCTTTGCTCGGAACTTTCGCTGCTTGCGATGCATCCGGTCAGCTCGCGCAGGAACGGCTCGACATCGGTAACAAGCCCAACCGCCTGAAAAGTTCCGCGGTCGGTCAGTTTCGCGATCACACCGGGATTGATATCGACGCAGAGGTTTTGACCGTGGCCGGCAGCAAATTGCCGACCGCGACGGAATGCAGCATCGTGGCCATCATCAATGCAATGCTGACGCCGCCGATTTTCGCGCGCATTGCTTGCTGCGCTTCGATCGCATCGGTGATTACATCCGGGAGCGGACCGTCGTCGCGAATCGATCCGGCGAGTACAAAATCCACGCCGTGCTGCACGCACTTACATGATGCCGCGCTGGAGAATTCCGCGCGTCAACCGCGGCGGCAATTCCGCCCGCGCCGCGAATCGCATTGATGGCTCGCATATGATTCTCGTGTCCGGCGTCCGCGAGTGCGCCCTGTTCGAGAAAGATGCCTAACGATGTCCCGAAGAGCGCGTTCTCAATGTCGTGAACGGCCAGAGCATTACCGGTGAAAAAGCAAATCGACATAGCCCCATTCGATCAGCTGTTCGAGATGCTCGGACGCGCCCGTGTGCACCACAGCTGGTCCCGCCACAATCAGAATTTTCCCGCCTCTTTGCGGGCGCGCTTCAATTCCCGCGCCATCCCGCGTATCACCGCGCTTTTCGGTTTCTCGATCGAAACACTGCTCGCCATGAATTCAAAAACTTCGGTCCGCGACGTGGAACGCTGCAGTGGCACGACCCGGATGCCTTGATGACCTACGACCACCTCCATCCCCTTCTTCACGCCGTAGAATTTTGTCGCAGTCGCGCGGCGCGGAGGCGCGAATCAACCACGATTGCGCTGTCCATGATCGCGGGTTGCACTTCGATTTCCCTCGTCATCCAGTTGGACGAAAGTCTGTTGGTTAGTCGTGACGTAAAAATCCTCTGGGAATACGCCGTCGGCTGGGGCCGGCAGCCAGGCGCACGTTCTTCTTCTCGACCACTTCAGCGCCATGTTGGCGAAGTCTCAGAACAATGTCGTCGAGCCCTTCGTGCGTCGGACTGTTCACTTCGATGCGCGCGAAACTTTGGTCGACGCGATTTTCGCCGATCTTGATTTCGCCGATCTTAAAATTGCCGCCGCGGGCGATAATTTCATCCAGCACCTTGGGCAAAATCAGGGAATCGATGATGTGGCCACGGAGCTCGATTGTCTCGGAAAACATCCGGGCAACCCTGGCGCATCGAAACCATCACGCCAGTCAACCGGCGGTTTCAGCAGTCATCGGGACGCTGACTCGAAGCGACTGAAAGATTTTCGCCCGCACGTGACAATCGCGCTCGATTTGAAGACAATCTGGATGATGAACAAACCGGAAGCGCGCGGGCCTTCACCGGAACGGAAAGCAAAGCGAGCGCTTGGCGACAGATTCAACCGCAAGACGAAATTGCCTCCGCCACTTCCGGAGAAGCCGTCATCTGAGACTCGATCGAGACAGCAAGCTGCCTCCGGTTCTCAATCGCAATGAAAGAAAAACTCGATGCGCTCGCGGTCAAGATTGCACAGGAGCTTTCGATCAAACCTGAATATTTCATCACGCATCCTGCCGAGATGAAAGTTTTCCAGTCGCTCTCTCATCAACAACTCCGCGATTTCGCGCGAGAACATGGGTGGCTGCTCGTGAGCCGCCCGGGCGGCCGCCGCATTGAGTTCTACAATGACGCAGGCGCGAGGAAACTGCGCAGGGCGAGAAGTAATAGTCTGGCGCAATTCGCTTCACCAGCGAATTACGACTCAGAGAAAAGCGCGGTCAGCGGACTGGTGGCGGATGCGGTCCGACGCGCTTCGGCCAGGCCGATCTCGCGCGCTTCGCGTCCAGCTTCCACGGCTTTGCGAAACGCTTGCGCCATTCGAATCGGGATCGGAGGCGATCGCGATCGCGGTATTCACGAGGACGGCATCGGCGCCCATCTCCATTGCTTCGGCGGCCTGACTCGGCGCGCCCAAACCGGCATCGACGACCACCGGAACTGTCGCCTGCTCGATGATGATCTCGATCTGCGCGCGCGTTTCGATCCCGCGATTGCTGCCGATCGGCGAACCCAGCGGCATCACCGTCGCGCGTTCCGACATCCTGCAATCGTTTCGCCAGAACCGGATCGGCGTTGATGTAGGGCAGCACGGTGAAACCTTCCTTCACGAGCATTTCCGCCGCCGCCAGCGTTTCGACCGGATCGGGCAGCAGATAGCGCGGATCGGGATGAATCTCGAGCTTGATCCAGTTCGGCAATCCGGCGGTGACGGCGAGCCGCGCGAGGCGCACCGCATCGGCGGCGTTGCGCGCGCCGCTCGTGTTCGGCAGAAGCAGAAAACGTTTCGGGTCGATAAAATCGAGGATGTTCGCGAACGGATCGCGTCGACCGGAAAGATCGGCGCGGCGCAGCGCGACCGTCACCAGCTCCGTGCCGCTCGCTATCAAGCGCGTCGCGCATCAGCTCGTTCGACGCGAATTTGCCCGTGCCGACGAGCAGCCGCGAGCGTGAACTCGCGATCAGCGATCTTCAGTTTCGAAGGCTTATCCGACATTGCAGTTAATCAATAGCGCAAGTGACACGAGCTTCAGCCCGGAGCGCAAGCAGTCGCAGGATCCCGTGGATGCCGTTGCGGCACTGGCATCAGAAGACTGCGCTTGCGTTCTCGTCGTACGAAACCGTCGACTTCAACTCGGTACCGGACGATCTGCTCTGCAGTCGATGACAGCGTTCTAGATAAGCATGACGCAATTCGATCTGCATCACTGCGTTGCCTCGCAGGAATGTCGCGATTGCCCGCTGACTCAGTTGACCTCGTCGTCACCTCGCCGCCCTATAATTTGGGGATCGCTTACCGAAAATATTCCGGACCGTGCAGCTCGCGAAACCTATCTCAGCTGGTGCCACGACTGGTCGGCGCAGATCCGGCGGATTCTGAAGCCTGACTGGCTCGTTCTTTTCTGAACGTCGGCTCTGCGCCATCTAGCCCGATGCTGCCGCATGAACTCCTGCATGAGCGTTGCGCGATTTGTTCGTGCTGCAAAACACCATTCACTGGATCAAATCGATCACGATTGAAGATCGCGATGGCGATGTTCGCTCGCACGGCCATTTCAAACCGATCAACTCGAAACGTTTTCTGAACGACTGCCACGAATACATTTTTCATTTCACGAAAATCGGGTGGCGTCGAACATCGATCGACTCGCGCCTTGGCGTTCCATATCAGGACAAAGCAACATCGCGCGCTGGTCGCACACACGCGGGAAGCGATCTCCGCTGTCGCGGCAACACGTGGTTTATTCCTTACGAAACGATTCAGAGTCGCGGAGAAGGAGCGACCGCATCCGGCGACGTTTCCGGTGCAACTGGCCGAGTGGTGTATCAAACTGCACGGCGTCTCACGCGTGCACACGATGCTCTGATCCCTTTCTTCGGTATCGGAAATTCCGCACGTCGCCGCGCAGAGATGCGGCGTGAAAGAAGTTCATCGGCTTTGAGATTGACGAAGAATATCTAGCGCGAAGCGAAGCGGCGAGTGGCGCTCACCGTGCTTCAGAAATCGCGGACTCGTTAGGCGATCGCTCGCGTGATCGCTTCGCACAATTCTGCCGGTTCATCTGAGCCAGAGACAGAATCGCTTCCCATTCCGCAAAGTGATCTCTACCGCGCCGTAGCCCGATACATTGTAAGAGCCAGCCGTGTGGCGTGAGATGGATTCCCGTCATACCACCAGCGGATCTCGATCACGCGGCAAGAAACGAACTCAGCAAAGTTTCACCGTTTTCCAAATCAAACCGGGGCCGAACTTCGCGTGCAAGACTCCATTCCCGATGGAAACGGTCAGGGTCGAAAACAAGATTGCGCAGACGACCAATGCCACGACAACGATCAACACGACACCGCCTCTGGGACTAAAGGCATGATGGCCAGAGCCAGCAGCGCGCCCATTCCCAATCCAATCAACAAGGTGTAACCGGTTTGGGTATGTCGGTGAGGTATTCATAATCTCGCTACTTTCCTTCCGTCTTAATTTCTGTCTCCCCTGCAACTTGTTCAAACTTTTCGAGCGGTTTGACCAGGTTCCCGGGGAGCGGCCGCACTCGTTCGAAGATGCGCTCGGCCAGCGATCGCGCCACTGGATATCCGGCGAAAAAACATCTCGAGCCGCGCATCCGAGGTTATCGATGTAATGCAGCGCCATCGCTTCCGGCGTTTTCGGATAAACCGGAGACCCCAGCTCCATTTCCCCGTGGTGCGAAGCGATCAAATGCAGCAAATGCAAACGGCAATCCTCGCTGGCAGGCGTGAAGCTCGCTCCACTCTTTTTGCCGATTCTTGCGCCGAAATTTTTCGCCAAAGCGTGTTCACCAGTTCCAAACCGATCGAAATGTGACCGACCAATTCGCCGCGCTCGTCGTAAGGCATGCTGAAACCGGTGTCGGGCAAATGGTTCTCCCAAAGTTTTCCGGAATCGTGAAATAAAATTCCGGTGAGCAGAAGATCGAGATTCAGATTCGGATAGAGCGGCGCGATTTGCTGCGCCACGCGCATCATTTGCGCAACATGCTCGACCAATCCGCCGCGGCGCGCATCGATGATAGGTGCGCGCGGCGGCGGTCGCGCGAAACACGTTCTCCCCATTCGCTCAGAAACTCCACGCACAATGCGCGCAGGCGCGGATCGCCGATCGCTTCGGTTTTTTCAATAATAAAAGCGAGATCGGCCGCCTGCTTCGCGCGCAATTCCGCCGGACCCTGCAAAAGTTCCGTCCGCTCCTGCGGCGAAAGCGCGCGAACTTTCCACGAGCCGCGCGCGTCGAGACCGAATTGCTGGTGCTGATAAAATTCTCCGGCAATCTCGATGAATTCGCCGGGCTGGAGCGAATCGCACGCCTTGTAATTCGGATTGTCGCTCCAAACGCGCAGCGTCATGCGATCGGCCGCGTCCGCGAGAACGAGTTCGCAATACGGTTTCTGCTCGCGCGTGACTTTGGCCGCGGCTGCTTCCACCTGCACGTGCACGCGCCCGCCCGCCGGCCCTCGCTGGACGGCCTGCCGCACTTGTTTCAAGCTGAGTAATTCCATGGAAATCTACTGGTCGACAAGTCGCTGCTCGATTCCACCATAAGCATCGATCCGCCGATCGCGCAGGAATGGCCAGTGCGTCCGGTGCTGGTCGACGCGTTTCCAGTCGATCTCTGCAAAAATAATTTCTTCTCGATCGACGCTCCCTTTCGCGAGAATCTCGCCGCTCGGCGCGACGATGAAACTTTGTCCCCAAAATTCGATGCCATCGCCGCCCGCCGGCGCTTCGTGTCCGACGCGATTCGGCCGCCGCGACGAAGCAGCCGTTCGCGATCGCGTGGCTGCGCTGCATCGTTTCCACGCAGAATGTTGCGCGGCGCCAAACTTCGCTTTCTCCGCCGGATGCCAGCCGATCGCCGTCGGATAAAAATAATTTCGCGCGCCGCGGCAGCGCGGTCAGTCGCGCCGCTTCCGGATACCATTGGTCCCAGCAAACGCAGACGCCGATCTTTCCGTGCGCGGTCGGCCACGCTTTGAAAGCCGAGGTCGCCGGGCGTGAAATAAAATTTCTCGTGGTAGAGCGGGATCGTCGGGAATATGCATCTTGCGATATTTCCCGAGCAACGTTCCCATCGGCGTCAATGATCGCCGCGGTGTTGTGATAAACGCCGGCGCTGCGTTTCTCGAAAAGCGACGCGATGATCACGGCGCCCAGTTTCGCGCGCGACTTCGCTCAAAGCTGCAGTCGATGGTCCGGGGATCTCCTCGGCCAGCGCGAAGTTGGTGTGATCTTCCGTCTGGCAGAAATATTGCGAGCGAAATAATTCCGGCAGACAAACAATTTGCGCGCCCCGCTTCGCCGCGTCGCGAACGAAATCGATGGCGTGCGCGAAATTTTTGTCCGGCTCCACGCCGCACTGCATCTGGACCAATGCGATGGTTGGTTCGGTCGGCCAGCATTCGTCTACGCGCGACTATTTGTCATTCCGAGCGAAGTCGACGAATCCCGCGATGCTATCGTTCCGGTGTTACGACGGGATGTCTCGACTTCGCTCGACATGACAAGACCAGACTTCTACTTCACCGAGTCCGCCGGAACGATCTTCACGCTCTCGACAGTCACGCGCTGGGTCGGTTTGCTTCGTTCACGGCCATTCATCGTCACCGGCGTGTTGCTGATTTTCTCAAGCACGTCATCGCCTTTAATCAATTTTCCGAAGGTAGTGTATTGGTGATCCAAGTGGTTCACCCGGGCGAGACAGATGAAAAACTGGCTGCCGGCGGAATCCGGATCGCTCGAACGCGCCATCGAAAGCACGCCGCGTTCGTGCAATTTGTTGTTAAATTCCGCTTTGATTAAATAACCCGGGTTGCCGGTGCCATAGCGGCTCTCTGTTGGAAAGATCTTTCGTCAACGGATCGCCACCTGAATCATAAAGCCTTTCACGATGCGGTGAAAAGCGGTGCCGTCATAGAATCCTTCACGGGCCAATTTCTTAAAATTTTCCACCGTTTTCGGGGCGACATCAGGCCAGAACTCGAAAACCATTTCGCCGGCACTGGTCTTCATGACGGCCACTTCGTTATTGGATGAATTCATCGGGGCTTTTTCCTTTGGCTCTCCGCTATGAACGATCGCCACGCCGAGAAAGACCCCGACCAGGCAATAGCACAACGCAAATCTCATAAAATGATCAGTGACACGGATGCGCGGTACTGTCACGCGGCAAAGTGGCGCAACGCTTCCAGCTGTGATACTACGCCCAGGCGAAGCTGGAAGCTTGCTCTACTCTTGATGATATTCCTGCAAGCTTTTCACGGTGAGGCCGCTTTTTGCAACGAGCGGATCCCGTTCGCGCTCGCTTGCGCGGCGCGAATCGTGGTCATGATCGGAATTTTCTGGGCCAGCGATGCATTACGAATGGAGACTTCGTCTTCGCGCGGGATTTTGCCGCTCGGCGTGTTGATAATAAAGTTGATCTCACCGTTTTTCACACGGTCGAGCACGTTGGGCCGGCCCTCGCGCAGCTTGAAAACTTTCGTCACCGGAATGCTCGCTGCCCGCAGCGCCGCCGCCGTCCCACTGGTGGAGATGATTCCGAAGCCGAGCTTCACAAATTCTCGCGCCACCGGAATGACGCTTTCTTTATCGATATCTTTCACGCTGATGAAAACGTGTCCGCCCTTCGGCAATGGTGGCGGCGCGGCCATCTGCGATTTTGCATACGCGAGGCCGAGATCGGCGTCGATTCCCATCACTTCGCCGGTCGATTTCATTTCCGGGCCGAGCGCGATGTCGATCCCTGATAGCGCAGAAAGGGAAGACCGCTTCTTTCACGGAAAAATGTTTTGGCACGATTTCCTTGGTGAAGCCGAGTTCGCGCAAGGTTTTCCGTCATTACTTTGGCCGCCAGTTTAGCCAGCGGGATGCCGATCGCCTTGCTCACAAACGGGACCGTGCGCGACGCGCGCGGATTCACTTCGAGCACATAAACATCTTCGTCTTTCACGGCGAATTGCACATTCATCAGACCGCGGACCTTGAGCTCGCGCGCCATCGCTTTGGTCGCCTGCTCGATCTCTTGCAGAACGGCTTTTGAGAGCGAGAAAGTCGGAATCACGCAAGCGCTGTCGCCGCTGTGAATTCCCGCCTGCTCGATGTGTTCCATGATCGCGCCGATCACGCTCAGTCTCGCCATCGGAAATGCAATCGACGTCCACTTCGATCGCGTCCTCGAGAAAGCGATCGACCAGCACGGGGCGATCGGCTCGTGGCACAGGCATCTTGCCTGTGAGTTTAGCTGATTGATTCACAGCCAGGATGGCTGTGCCACGTTGCGCTTCAATCGCGGCCCCAACGTAGCGTCGCAGATCCTGGCTCGTTATATACGAGTTCCATTCCGCGACCGCCGAGGACGAACGACGGCCTGCACCAGCACCGGATAACCGATTTGATGAGCAATCGATACAGCTTCTTCCACGCTCACGGCTGATCCGCTTGGCGTTTGTCGCAGTCCCAGCTTGTCGAGCATCGCGGCGAATAGCTTTCGGTCCTCGGCCGTCTCGATGCTTTCGGGTTGCGTGCCGATAATCGGGACGCCGGCGGCTTTCAATCCATCGGCCAGATTAAGCGGAGTCTGCCCGCCGAACTGCACGATCACACCCTCGGGCAGTTCTTGTTCGTAAATATTGAGCACGTCCTCGAGTGTGAGCGGCTCGAAGTAGAGTTTGTCGCTCGTGTCGTAATCGGTCGAAACCGTTTCGGGATTCGAATTCACCATGATTGTTTCGAAGCCGAGTTCGCGCAGCGCGAAAGCCGCGTGCACGCAGCAGTAGTCGAACTCGATGCCCTGACCGATGCGGTTCGGACCGCCGCCCCAGAATCATGATTTTGCGCTTCGAGCTCGATCGAATCTCATTCTCGCTGCCATAAGTGGAATAATAATATGGCGTAAACGCTTCGAACTCCGCCGCGCAGGTATCGACCAGGCGATAGAGTGGGAAGGACACCGGCAGCCTGGCGTTGCGCGCGAATTTCTTCTTCAGCTCAGCCCGACTCAACCGCGATCTGACGATCGGAGAAGCCGAGTTTCTTTACCCGAAGGAACATAGACCTTTGGTCTGTGGGCCCGGTGGACATTTTGTCCGCTGCTTCTTCAGGTCTCAGCCGAGTGCAATTCCGCTGGTCGCGCAGACTGGAAGTCTATCTTCCGGTCATGTTGCAATTTCTCCTCGTTGACAAAACGAATTCGCCCGCGCTCAGTCGCGCCTTCTCCGGATTCCGCCCGATGTAATCGCGACAGCGCACGAGCGATTCCCAATCGCGCACGATACGATCGAAGCTTTCCTGCATCCAGACCGTGCCGGAACGTCCGAGCGTTTTGTTGATCTGGCGTGCGGTGTAGCCCTTCCACGAACGCACCACGTCTTTCAGGGCGTAGCCCGGCTTAGCGGTTGCACAAGTGCATGGACGTGGTTCGGCATGACAACAAATGCGTCGAGATGATGACGCTCACCGTCGAAATGCCGCAGGCATCAGCTCACAATCTGGGACGCAGCGGGCTGACGTAGCGCGCAGCTGCCGTTGCCCCTGATCGAGGCCAATCTTCGCGCGGTTGCAAAAACCGTTTCCGGTACTCGCGCGCCGCCTGCGCGTCCCACGGTTCGGGATGAAATTGACGCCAAGTCTGTAATTCCTCTCGCCACTGCGTTGCCAGTCTTGCCGGCATCGCATCAGCCACGGGCGAAACGTAGCGAAATAGGTCGCGCCTTCCTGCTCCCAATGCGGGAGGTTCCGCCTGGTCTTGGTGGATATCCCGCGTGCTCATCAAAACCTCGGAACATAGGCGTTCGGCCCGTATGCTCAGTGGACATCTTCTCCGCTGCTTCAGATTCAGCGGAGTGCAGCTCCACTGGGCGCACAGACTGGAAGTCTGTGTTCCGGAGAGTTTTGCGCTTGTTGCTACGATCTGCTGAACATTCCTCAGAAACCATCGATCGATTTTCGTCAGCGCGAACACTTCTTCGATCTCCATCCCATCCTGGAACGCCTGCGCCAGATGAAAGATCCGCTCGGCGTTCGGCACGCTCAGGTGACGGCGCAATGTCTCCGGATCGACCCGCTTCTCATAGCCGTCACCGCATAATCCGAACCGCTTGATCTCCAGACTGCGCAGCGCTTTTTGCAGCGCTTCCTTGAACGTGCGGCCAATCGCCATCGCTTCGCCCACGCTTTTCATCTGCGTCGTCAGCGTCGCGTCGGCCTGCGGAAATTTTTCGAACGTGAACCGCGGCACTTTCACGACGCAGTAATCGATGGTCGGCTCGAAACATGCCGGCGTTTCGCGGGTGATGTCGTTTTTGATTTCATCGAGCGTGTAACCGACCGCGAGTTTCGCCGCGATCTTGGCGATCGGAAAACCGGTTGCTTTCGATGCCAGCGCGCTCGAGCGCGACACGCGCGGATTCATCTCGATCACAACCATTCGCCCATTCTCCGGGTTGACGGCGAACTGAATATTCGAGCCGCCGGTCTCGACGCCAATCTCGCGAATGACCGCAAATGACGCGTCGCGCATCCATTGATATTCTTTGTCGGAAAGCGTTTGCGCCGGGCGCGACCGTGATTGAGTCGCCGGTGTGCACTCCCATGGGATCGAAATTTTCGATCGAGCAAACGACGACGCAGTTGTCCGCGCGATCGCGCATCACTTCCATCTCGAACTCTTTCCAGCCAAGCGAGCGATTCTTCGATCAGAACTTCTTTGACGGGCGAGAGATCGAGGCCGCGCGCGGCGGTCCGGTCGAGCTCCTCGCGGTTATAGGCGATCCCGCCGCCCGATCCGCCGAGCGTGAACGCCGGACGAACGATCAGGGAAACGTTCCGATTACGTTCGCGACACGGCTGACGTCAGCGGGCGAGTGCGCGACGCCCGACCGCGGAACTTCGAGCCCGATGCGCAACATCGCTTCTTTGAACAGCTGACGATCTTCGCCCTTCGCGATCGCCTGGGCGTTCGCGCCGATCAACTTGACGCCGTGCCGGGCGAGCGCGCCGTTGCGATTTAACTCCATCGCGACATTCAGCGCGGTCTGTCCGCCCATTGTCGGCAGGATCGCGTCGGGCTTTTCGCGCTCGAGAATCGCTTCGACCACTTCCGGCGTGATCGGTTCGATGTAGGTGCGGTCGGCGAATTCCGGATCGGTCATGATCGTGGCCGGATTCGAATTTATCAGCACGACCTCGTAATCTTCTTCTCTCAGCGCCTTGCAGGCTTGAACGCCGGAATAATCAAATTCGCAGCCCTGCCCGATGACAATTGGGCCGGAACCGATGAGCAAAATCTTTTTGAGCTTGATCGTTCCGCGGCATTGCGCAGCCGGAGGATAGACGAAATCAGCCGAAGATCACGAGCGAAAGGTGATAAAGGGATGTCATTCCGAGCGAAGTCGGGATCCCGTTTCGGCCTGAAGGTCACTTTGCGGGATGTCTCGACTTAGCTCGACATGACTGGCAGAGCTATGCGACTACGCGACCTGCGCCGCCATGCGCTGACGGTCGAGATAAACTTTGCAGATGCTTTTGATGCGAGTGAGCACGTAATAGGTCGTCTGGCTGCGAATGCGCACCAGTTCCGCGCCGACGATGCGAGTGACGAAATCGCTGGGCAAATCGAGAATTTCCTGCGGCGTCGCGCCGTCGAGACCTTTGCAAAGAATTGCCGTCATCGCGCGCGTGAGCGTTTGCACCTCGGGGCCCAGCGTCATCCGCAAATGCGCTTTGCCCTGATCATCCACCTGCAGATAAACGCCTACTTTGTCAGTGCACTCCTCGTCCTTGCGAATATCCTCGAGGTCGAACTTTTCACCCTCACGCGGTTCCTGCTTCTTCGCGCTGTCGGCGTAGGAGACGAGCGTCTCGCGCCGCTCGTCTTCGGGCAACGACTCGACCAGATTGATGATCTTATTGAGCTTCTCTGGATACATTTTTCTTCTGTCATCCTGAGCGGCGCGAAGCGAGTCGAAGGATCCACTGCATCGCTTTTGGGTTTCGCGACGAGATTGAAAGCCCCGCCCCGACTTCGCTCGGAATGACAAATTGCTAGGCCGATTTCTCGATCGGTGCGCCGACTTTATTACCCCACTCCGTCCATGAACCGTCGTAATTTCGCACATTATCGAGCCCGAGCAGATAAGTGAGCACAAACCAGGTGTGGCTGGAGCGTTCGCCGATGCGGCAATAAACCACCGTTTCCGTTCCCGAATTGATGCCGCATTGGTCCATGATAAATTTTCGCCAGCTCCGCGGCCGATTTGAACAGTGCTGTCGTCATTCGTCGCGGTTTTCCATGGGACGCTTTTGGCGCCGGGAATGTGTCCGCCGCGCAGCACGCCTTCCTGCGGATACTCGGGCATATGGGTGATCTCGCCCTTGTATTCGCCCGGTGATCTCACATCGATCAACGGCTTGCGGCTTTTGCTTTGCGCGAGCGCTTCATCGGCAAAAGCGCGGATCTCCTTGTCGAACCGTTTCTTCGGCACCGGATAATTTGTGCGCGGATATTTTGGAACTTCGCGCGTCATCGGTCGGTTCTCGGCCTTCCATTTATCGCGGCCACCGTTCACGATCTTGACGTTCTCGTGTCCGAACAAACGGAAGGCCCAGAGCGCGTAACATGCCCACCAGTTCGCCTTGTCGCCGTAGAAAATGCAGGTCGTCTCCGGGGTGATGCCATTGCGGTTGCACAGCTCGGCGAATTTTTCCGGTTTGATATAATCGCGGATCACAGGGTCCTGCAGATCGGCGCGCCAATCAATGTGCACCGCGCCCGGAATATGTCCGGTATCGTAGAGGAGAATGTCCTCATTTGATTCCACGATGCGAATGCCGTCATCTTGCAAATGTTTCTCGAGCCATTCGGTGTCGACTAACGCTTCTGGGATGCGCATAAGCGGTCGAGTTGCGTATTCACAGGCCGAAAGTTCCGTCCGCTTTCCGGCAGTGGCAAGAGCATTTCGCGGCGCACGCCGTGCCGCAGGTAAGAACGCAAACTTGCCATCCAGGGTCGGAACTTTCTGATCGATCAACGATTTCACGCAACTGTCACCTGGTCGCCATACGATTGTAACAATCGCTCTCTAGCTTCACTCGCGTTCGCCAACGCGGACCGCGGGTAACCGGAAGGTTCTCGCGCCAAACAACCCGCGGCCACCGCCGCACAAACAAGGAGAACCGAGATGTTGGTAAAGAAGCTTACGTTAATTGCAGCGGCCGCGAGCCTGCTCCTCAGCGGCGTTGCTTCGTGCGCAAGACAATGGTGCCCTGCTCGACCTGCTCGTGCGTAAAGGCGTCATCAACGATCAAGAAGCTGAAGAAGTCAGAGCCGAGCTCACTAAAGAGTACGCCTCGTCTTCGGCGGGAAAATGGAAATTATCGACGCCCATCACGGAGCTAGAGCTCTACGGCGACGCGCGTGTTCGCTACGAATATCGCGGCGGCCGCACGGCGACGACACTCCGGTGGCGGCACCCGGTCCAGGCGTGGCCGGTGTGAACGATTGGCAGGAGCGCAGCCGCGAACGTTATCGCCTTCGTATTGGGCTGCGCGGAACACTGGCGGACGATTGGTTTTTCGGCGTTCGATTGGAAACAAGCACCAGTAATCGCTCGACGAATATCACGTTTGGGGGTGACAGCAGCAACGGCCCGTTTTCGAAAAACGACGACAGCATCAACGTGGGCCAGGCTTATTTCGGCTATCGCGGATTCAGAGACATCACGTTGACTGTGGGCAGAATGCCGAACCCGCTCGTGACCACGCTGATGGTGTGGGACGCCGATATCAATCCAGAAGGTTTGGCCGAGCAATGGAAACATTCGTTTAATTTCAGCTTTGGCGGCGGAGGTGCGGCTGAGCCGGCCCAATCCTACAGCAAGGAAGGCAAGAGCGTTGTCAGCCACGCCAGGCTGCAGCGGAGCCGTTCAAGCTGAAGATAGACGTTTTCGCGAACTTCGCCCAGTTCGTTTATGACGACACAAATCCTGAAAATCCGCTCGGGGCTCGTGTCAACAACGACTGCCAACGGAGGAACTCAGCTCGTTCCGCAGACGGATGCCTTTCTGCTGGCGTGGCAGGTGGGCGCGAGATTCAATTTCCCGAAAAATCATTTACGCCCAGATTGCGCCGACGCTCTACAACTACACCGGTAACGGCGACAACTTCAATGTCCATTTCCAAGGCGGCGACCCAAATCTCACGAACGCCGACTCGCTGGCGCAGAATCAGACCGGCATCGACAGTCTGCTGGTTCTCGATATACCGATGGAAATCGGCTGGAAAATCGGTGAGTTGCCGATGCGCATCTTCGGTGATTTCGCGGTCAATCTTGAGCGCTGACGATCGCGCTACTGCCGCAGGTCATCCGGACCAGGGCGACCAGCGCTACGCTTATCAAATCGGACTCGGCATCGGCCAGTTAAAAGCCAAGCACGACTGGCAAATCGACGCTTGGTGGCAACACAGCGAACAATACTCGCTCGATCCAAACCTGGTCGACTCCGACATCTTCGACAGCCGCGTGAACATGGAAGGTGTCGGCCGTCACAGCCGGATATGGTCTAAGCGACGCGGTCATCTTCAACCTAACCTGCGGCGTACGGTTGGCAGAGTGATAATTCGCTCGGCACCGGCGGCATCGGCGACATCGGCATCAACCCGCTCAGCAAATACCAACTCTTTCAAGCCGACCTGAACGTGAAATTCTAAGCGATCATGCCTGAGAGATAGCTAACATCGATAATTCCAAATCTAATAACATCATGAAACTAAAACATCTCGCAATAATTCTGGGACTGGCTCTTTGCGCTTCAAACGCGCACGCTGATCGCGCTTGTCATTAAAGGCTCCGACACGCTCAGGCGCGAAGCTCGTGCCGCAACTGGCGGAGCAATTCAAAGCGCAACATCCCGGCACGACCTTCGACATTGCGGCCGAAGGTTCCACCACCGGCATCGCCGCGATCATCGACGGCACGGCGCAGATCGGCATGTCCAGCCGGCGCGCCAAACCGGCGGAAGTCGGCGCGGCTGCTGCAGCCAAAGGCATAACACATGAAACCGACGATCGTCGCCTACGACGGCATCGCGGTGATCGTTAATTCAGCCAACCCAATCAAAGGCCTCACGAAAAAGCAGGTCGAACAGATCTTCACCGGCGATGTGACTGATTGGAGCGCAGTCGGCGGATCAGGCGGCAAGATTTCTATTTACACCCGCAACACTTCATCGGGCACCTACTCCGATTTCAAGGAACTGGCGATGAAGAAGCGCGATTACGCTGCCGGCTCGCAAAAGATGGCCGGCAACGAGCAGATCGCTGCGGAAGTCGGCAAAAATCCGAACGGTGTCGGTTATGTCGGCCTGGCCTACACGAAGGCCGGCGGCATCAAAGTCATGCCGATCGATGGCGTTCTTCCATCGGTCAAGACTGTGCACGGCCAAACCTATCCCTACTGCGCGCCCGACGTTTTACTACACGAACGGCGAACCAAGCGGTTTGGCCAAAGAATTCCTCGATTTCACGATCGGTCCCACCGGACAAAAGATCGTGGCACAAGTGGGTTTCGTTCACGCTCAAATAGGAGCCGCGGTTAGGTTAAGGCAAAGGCCCGCTGGAGACGATGCCGGCGGGCCTTTTGCCACCGAAATATAGAGAGGCAAAACCAGAGAAAACGGAAGCAAAAGCACGACGACACCTCGCCGGTAAAGTTGCTCGAATCGGAGCTTCACGCTCTCCGCCGTGATCTGCGCGCGCACCGCCAGGGCGCACACCTCCGCGCCTGGAAAGGCGATTTACTTGCGAGCGCCAGCGTTCTCGGTTCCTATGGACCAGTGGAAGAGTTATCGCGCGCGACCGTCCTGCATCAACGTCCGCGATCTTGCCATCATGGGTGCGCAACCGTCGATTGAAGCCGGAGAAAGGCCGGCGCAAAGATTTGAGAAGAATCGACACGTTGATCGCCGATCTCCAGCTCTTTGTCGCGCGAACGACCGGCTGAGAATGTTGATCGCCTCGAGGATCGCGCTTGCCGCCACGTTTCGGTTCCCTGGTCCGGGGATATCGCGGTCGACGGATCGGATGCAGGACCGGAGCTTATCGTCAGCGTGGCAGATCAGAAACTCGCATTCGTCCAGCACGGGAATGTGGTCGCAAGTTATCCTGTTTCCACGTCGAAGTTCGGCCTGGGCGACTCCGCCGGAAGTTATCGCACGCCGCTCGGGACATTATTCGTTTCGGGGAAGTTCGGCGACACAGGTTGCCGCTGGCGCAGTCAGTAGAAGCCGAAATCCAACCGGCGAAGTCGTCGCCCAACGCTCGCGGACGAGACGCGATGTATCTCTCGCGTAATCTGGCTCCGCGGTCTGGAGGAACAAAATCGCGGCGCAGCAGGAACGGTGCATTTACATTCACGGAACTCCGGAAGAAAATCGCATCGGCAAACCCGCGCAGTTTTGGTTGTATCCGGATGCGCTCGAATGATGTCATCGCTCTGCACGAGCGTGTTCACATCGGGATGCATGTGTTGATTTCGCGCCAGAAAATGAGCGAGCTGCTTCTGACCGGAAGACGAAAGGTTGTTCGCGAGGTCGGACTAATTTGAAAGGCTGAACTATCTCGGGAAATAACCGATATGCCTTTCAGCCTTCTTACAAAGTGAACAACAATCAACAAAAAGCCACCACGAGAAATCGAGCGTAAGTTTCGGGTGAAACGATTGCCGCCCGATCTGGAAAAGTTTCCGCGAGAAAAGATCGCGCAAGGATATCTGGTGGTGGAAAAGAGGCGGCCATGTGCGGCTGCGCAAGAGAGGCGACGTCTGTTCGCTCACCTACAAACGAGGTCCCGCGCGAGCGCGCGAAGAGCGCGAAGTGGCCTCACGGCAGAGCAGTTCGACACGCTCTGGCCGGCCACAGAGACGGCGATTAACCAAGGTCCGGTATGAGATGCCATGGAACGGCTGGAACATCGAGATCGATGTCTATCGCGGCATTCACGATGGACTTGTCGTCGCGGAAGTGGAATTCCCGGACGAAAAAAGCTGCACGCAATTCGAACCGCCGGATTGGATGGGCACTGATGTAAGCGGCAAGCGACGCTATAGCAATGTGGCGCTGGCGCGGGAGTAATGGTATTCCCAGAGCATGAGCTACGGCTTGCGCGAGGATGAAACCCTGGCGGATGGCATCCGCAGAATCTGTCGCGAACAAATCGCAGACGCACTGGAAGCAAGCATTGGGCAGACCCGCGGTGGGGACTCCCCGCTCATCAAACGCGCAAACACATCAAGAAAACGCGGGCAGCATTGCGCCTCGTCGCCGACTCGATCGGGTCAGCCTGTTTTAAAAGAGAGAACCACTGCTTGCGCGATGTGGGCCGGCTCGTGTCACAGATTCGCGATGCGGAGGTCCGATTGAAAACGGTCGAACAGCTGCGCGATCTTTCCAAGGCGCCGAAGAATGCCTTTCTCAACCTCGAGCAGCTTCTCGCGCTCGAACTCGATAGTTTTGGCGCCGCCTTTCCGATTGGCATCACGCACCGCCAAGCCGAGATTGACCCACTTGCGCGGCCGGATCACC
>ERZ1370068.1175-contig-11072_pt1 | contig 20838 bp, 25 predicted proteins | sample MGYA00561227_ERZ1370068 | MGnify/ENA primary metagenome ERZ1370068 (study PRJEB38410, sample SAMEA6850437) | metagenome | study: Metagenomic assessment of the ecological functions of the soil: analysis of the soil microbiota associated with the... | reverse complement strand
GTATTGCCCCGTTCAGTTACATGTACTGTTCCGCGACATGGCGGTCGCCTATGCGGTGGGACTGGTGCTCATCTATCTCCTCGTCGGTCGCGGAGTTCGGTTCGTACGTCACGCCGCTCGTGATCATGGCGCCGATTCCCTCACGATCATCGGCGTGCTGCCGGGGCACGCGCTCCTCGGCGCGCAGTTCACCGCGACCTCGATGATCGGCATGATCGCGCTCGCCGGGATCATCGTGCGCAGCTCGATTCTTCTGGTCGACTTCATCAACCTGCAGATCGAGCGCGGCGTGCCGTTCGCGGAGGCAGGTCGTGCAGTCCGGCGGTGGCGCGCGCCAACGCCGATCGCGCTGACCGGGATCGCGGCGATGCTCGGCGCGCTTTTCATCCTCGACGACCCCATCTTCAACGGCCTCGCCATCTCGCTCGTGTTCGGCATCCTCGATCTCGACGCTGCTCGACGCTGGTGGTGATCCCGGTGCTCTATACGCCGTCACCCCAAATGGAACGGACTCCAGTTCCTGGCGAACCGTTGCGCGGCGAAAGCGGGACATGACGCAGGTCATGCTTTTTGACCCGAAAAACCGAAGCGGATGTGACGATCCACTCCGCTTTTTGCAGCACGACAGCCGTCAAAGTCCTCAGAACGTTCGGCCGCAACGATCCAGTAAGGGTTGAACGATGCGACTTGCGAACCCGGCAGCGCGTATTCGCGCGAGGCGCGTTTCCACACTCGGCGGGCTTCAGGTATGAAGACCGCGGCGATCCCTAACGGTCGGCGATGCAACAACGGGATGCGTTGCACAGTGCGTGAATTCGAAGTGGTAGCTCGCACCCGCCAGTCAAGCAGTCAAAGCCGGCATGATCCTCGAATCTTCCGATAACGTGGAGACGGGTAGCGGCTTATTACATGGCTTATTGAGATAGGTTGCTAACCGGGCGGGCGATGCGAAGGTGAGGAGACGATCACGTTCAAGCTTCGTACCGCAAGGCCCAGCACGTACGAGACGGGTCACCGACTTTTTCGCCGCGAGTAGAACGCGACAAGACGTCTGCCGCGAGGGTCGATCCGATGCGAAAACTACGCCGCATGCTTGATCATGGCGATTAACTGTTCGAACTCGGCCAAAGTGCTGCGGGGAGGTGCAGAACGCGCTCGGGTCAGTGACTGATGAGAATCCCGCTGCGTAGAGCAGATTCCAGGAAAGTGCTCGAAGGTGATCTCCGGGACCAAGCCGCACCTTCAACTCGAACGAGCGTGTCGGCCACGCCGCTGCGGCAACGGCGTACAGCGCGACCGTAGCGAGCACGATCACTCAGGCCGAATCCGGGGTGGATCGCGAAGCACGGTGGATAACGAGTGATTGCCGCAATCACCGACGCGCTGGCGTTGAGTCCCCAGGCCCAGGGAATCGCGCTCGGCGCCGCCGGCGAGGCGTGTGAGTCCCAGCGGAAACGGCATCCCCATCGCAAAGCGAGCGGGGCAATCAGCGCGATCGGAGATCGTGATCCGCGCGACATCCGAAAGCGGCAACAGGTACCGGAAAATCGCCGGCAGCGACGAAGACATAGACGAGCGCAATGCAGCGGCAATGCACTGCAGCGAGCCATGGCCAGCGACGTGGTCCGCCCATCGACTTCCCGCCGCCGATGAGGCGCCGCGAGCAGCGGCTCCCTAGCCGCCGAACACCAGGAATGCGCACAACACGACTGCCACCGCGTAGAGCGGAGTGCGCGAGGAACGGGACGAAACTTCTGGATGAATGCGATCTCGATGAACATGAAACCCGAGGCCGATCGCCGTGAAGTAGACGGACACCGCGGCAACGCAACCGGCGCGCATCGGCAGTCAGCGAATTTTCCGCGTCGGCCGAGGCCGCAGCGGCAAGGACGACCAGCACCAGGCTCGCGATGACCGCCTGCAGCAGCGTCGCGATCAGCACCGGATAGCCCCATTCGAGCAGCGGCAATCCGCCTGGTCCTTTAGAGCTGCCAGCAATTCCGGCAGCGTGCTCCAGCGAAAGAAGTGGAAGAAATGCGGCCGGTCGTCGGTGGCCGGAGCAATGGCGAACTTGTAGCGGTCGATGAACGCCGTTACGCCCCGGCCCGAGCAGCGCCATGGCGCCGTCGTGAAGCAGGAGCTGTCGAGCATGTTGTACTGCGTTGGCCTGATCCGGCTCGATGTCCGGGATAGTAGTCGGCGTCGAACGAGCGGGCACGACAGAACGCCTCCAGTGCCGATGATCTCGCTCGGCGGTGAACGCGCCGTTCTTCACGATCAGCGTCGCGGTCTTCCAGCTCGCGGATCAGCGACCAATTGCCGGCCCGGCTCGGCGATGCCGCGACGCTCGAGCGCCGTGGCCGCAGTCGCGAACAGCTTCAGGACATCGCGCGGCGGCAGGTTGATCCAGCGCGTGATCGCGACGCATCCCGCCGGCCTCGAGGCGATCCGAGGTACGCCGCCAAGCCTTCGACGGTGTACAGGTAGCTTTCGGACAGCGCGTGGAGTCCGCCGACGACGCGGCGAACGCGTCGAGCAGCGCAACCTCGATGAGATCGAAGCGCTCGTCATGCCGCGCGACGAATCCACGCGCCTCGCCGATGTGCACGCGCACGCCGGCGCAGGCTGTACGGCCTTCCCGAATAGTCGCCGAACCGGCGCTGCACGAGATCGATCGACGTGCGGATTCAGTTCGACCGCATCGACGCGCGCGCACCGAGGGCGATCGCCTGCAGCACGTCGGCGCCGGCTCCCGCGCCGAGGACCAGCACGCGCGGTCGCGTCAGCAGGTGATAGGGCAGCGCAGACGTCAGGTAGTCGAGGTATGCCAGTGGCTCCGCTCGTCCGTCGTAGCGGACGAGCGCGCTCTGGCCCGTCGCCGTCGACGAAGACGCCGAGTTGCGGCGGCGGCTCCGCGGGCGCATTGAGGCTCAATCCCGGTGCGTGCCGGAATGGGACCTGCGGGCCTCCACCACGGTGATCACGCCCAGCGGGCTCGAGCGCTCGGCAACGACGCGCGTGCCCTCGACCTGCAGCGTCTGGGCTCAGCTCCTTGTATTCGGATGGAACGAGGCGCATCCAGCCGGGCGGGGCGCGCGAATAGCCAGCGCGATGGCGCCGCCGAGCAGCGCCAGAACAATCGCACGTGGCCGATCGGCCAAGCGCCAATGCGCCACGGCAGCCGCGCGCAGCCCCAGCGCGCCGATGAGCTTCAGCGCGCTCGGTCGGCGTGACCACGAACAACGCAGCGAGGATCCCCAGACAGCCGGCACCGGCACCGAGGAGGTCGAAGCTGTAGATCCGGTGGGACATGCTTCGCCGAAGCGCGTGAACGTGAGGCAGAGCGCGGTCGCGGCGCAGAAGAATGGCACGAACAGCAGCGCGTAGATGGCGAGAAAGCGTAACGACTGCCGCGCGGTCCCACGGCAATTCCAGCGGATTGAACGCGACCGCCTGCGCCAGCAGAAGCTCGCCACCGCGAGCACGCCGAACGCCGCAGCGCCCGGCGACGAACGACCTGCGCGTACCGGGCCAGCAACGCGCTCGCGAACCAGCGCGACGAACGTTCCCGCCGCGCCGTAGCCCAGCAGCGCCACGCTGATCATCATGTACGCGAAGTGATGCCACTGGATGACCGAGAACAGTCGCATGAGCAGGATCTCGTAGCCGAAGCGCGGCTGCGGAGCAGCATGGCGACGGCCAGCAGCGGTGGGCCATCCGCGCGACACGCCGCGAACCGGTTGCGCCGAGGACTCGGAAACGACGGGCACTGCGGGAACGGCGGACGCCGCCATGCCGCGTCGCAGCGGATCAGACGCTGTCCGTCAGCGGCACGAACGCGACCGGGAGAATCTGGCGCGTGGCGATCGCGTCGGTGCGCTTTCGACGAGCATGAGATGCTGCGCGAGAAAGGCGGGCCGACCGGGATCACCATCCGGCCGCCCGGCTTGAGTTGTCGAACGAGCGAAGGCGGCACGTGGCTGCGCTGCCGCGGTGACGGCGATCGCGTCGAACGGACCCGCAATCTTCCCACCCGTAGTAGCCGTCGCCAGCGCGGGTTCGCACCGTCGCATAGCCCAGCACGCGCAGCCGCTCCGCTGCCTCTCGCGCGAGCGGCTCGACGATTTCGATCGTGCACACGCTCGCCCCAAGCTCGGCGAGGATCGCCGCCTGGTAACCGGAACCGGTTCCGATCTCGAGCACGACATCGCGCGGGTGCACGCGCAGGAGATCGGTCATCAGCGCGACGATATACGGCTGCGAGATGGTCTGGCCGTAGCCGATCGGCAGCGGACGGTTGCTGTAGGCGGCGCGTATCTCGCCGGCAGGTACGAACCGATGTCGCGGCACGGTGGCAAGCACCGACATCACGCGCGGATCGAACGCCGGCCGGCCGGTTTCGCGTGCCGTATCACGCGCGAGCGCGACAATCTCCTCGGTCAGCGCCTTGCGCCTCCGCCGCGAAGTCACCGTCAGCGAGGGCAACGGATGAGCCAAGCGCGTGACGAGCGCGAGTGCCAGGGTCATAGGCGCGCGCGAAACGGCGGTTTGAGGGGGCTGTCGAGAACCTCGGTCACGTCCGCATCACGCCGTGTCCGGTGAGGAGCCAGAAGCGAGACTACACCCGTCGCCGCCCTCTGCGTGACCGCGCTCGTCCTACAGGAAAATAGGCGCTCGTAGGGATGTTTCCCGGCGATCGACGTGTGACGATCGACCGATCCGTAATTGCGTCAACCCATCTCACCCTGCGCGCGGCCCCAGCGTGAACGAGTCGCCTCTGGCCCCTCATGGCGCGCAGTGCGCTCGCGCCTTCCGAGTACGACGTGCAGGGGCGGCTGAATTCAGGCTCCCCAATGCCGTTCCTGCACCAGTCACCTTTGGATTCGAGTCGTCCCGCAATCGTAGCGCCCGCGCAGACCGGCGACGCTCATTCCGGCAGTCCGACACCGAGCGCGTAACTGACGACTCGCGCCGTGTCCCGGCGTCCGGGGACTGGCGGCGGGCTTGGCGTCCCACCTGTTGCGGGCGTCCCGTGGCAGGCGGCCTGGCCCTGGCACCCCCATCAATCGCGCGACGATGGCCCCGCTGCCGTGGACCAGCAACGCCGCGACCGAGTCGTGGCGATCGGCACATCGCGCGCCGATCCGGGGCGTCCAACGCCGCCGCCCGACCTGGTCGACCAAAACTATTGGCATGCCGCAGGACAACTCCGTCGACTGGTTCTCGTCGGCCTCGTTCTCACCGCAGACATATCTGGCCACCAGCCTCATGGCCGCGGTATCTGCTCCTATCAGGGCCGCGCAACCGCTCGAGATCGCCATCGTCACGCTGTTCGCCATTCTGTTCGGCTGGGTGTCCGCCGGTTTCTGGACGGCGATCGCCGGATTCGCCATCGTCCTCGCGCGGCCACGATCGCTATGCGATCTCCGCTACGGCCGTTCCGGATGCGCCTGGTGGATCCAGCCGCGCGCACTGCGGTCGTAATGCCGATCTGCAACGAGGACGTGCCGCGCGTGTTCGCCGGCCTGCGTGCGACATACGAGTCGCTGGCGCGTACCGATCTTGCAATGCAGTTCGACATGTTCGTGCTGTCGGACACCAACGACGCGGACTCGCGCGTCGCAGAAGTCGAGGCGTGGTTCGAGACCTGCCGGGCGCTCGACGCCTTCGGGCGCATCTTCTACCGCTGGCGACAGCATCGAATCAAGCGCAAGAGCGGAAACATCGCCGATTTCTGCCGCCGGTGGGGCAGGAATTACCGCTATCTGGTCATCCTCGACGCCGACAGCGTCATGAGCGGGGACTGCCTCACCACGCTCGTGCGGATTGATGGAAGCCAATCCCGGCGCGGGCATCATCCAGACTGCGCCGAATGCCACGGGCGCGACACGCTGCACGCACGCGTGCAGCAGTTCGCGTCGCGCGTCTACGGTCCGCTTGTTCACGGCGGGCTGCATTTCTGGCAGCTGGGCGAGTCGCACTACTGGGGCACAACGCGATCATCCGCGTCGAGCCGTTCATGCGGCACTGCGCGCTTGCGGCGGCTAACCGGCCGCGGGCTGCTTGTCCGGGGAGATTCTGTCGCACGATTTTGTCGAGGCGGCGCTGATGCGGCGCGCCGGCTGGTCAGTGTGGATCGCTTACGACGTCCCGGGAGTTACGAGGAGACGCCGCCGAATCTTATCGACGAGCTCAAGCGCGACCGGCGCTGGTGCCAGGGCAACCTGATGAACTTCCGCCTGTCGGTCATGAACGGACTTCACGCCGCGCATCGCGCTGTATTTGTGAGCGGCGTGATGGCGTACGCTGCCGGGTTGCTCTGGCTCGCGTTCCTCGTGCTGTCGACCATTTTGTTGGCGGTGCACACCTTGCGCGACCCGCGGTATTTCGTCGCGGCGTACCAGATGTTTCCGCTGTGGCCCGAGTGGCATCCCGAATGGGCGCTGACGCTGGTTGGCGTCACCGTTGGCCTGCTGTTCCTGCCGAAGTTCCTGGCCGGCGATCGCCGTCACGGCGCACGGCGCGAAACCGTACGGCGGCGGTGCCCGGCTGTTCGCCAGCCTGCTGGGCGAATCGGTCGTCTCCATGCTGCTCGCGCCGATCCGGATGCTCTTTCACGCGCGCTTCGTCGTCACCACGCTCTGCGGATGGGGCGTGTCGTGGCGGTCGCCGCCGCGCAACGATGCCGAAACCACTTGGTCGGAGGCGTGGCGGCAGCATGGCACGCAGACGCTGATCGGCCTGGTCTGGGCGGCGGCCGTGTATTCGCTGAACCCGGGGTTCCTGTGGTGGCTGCTGCCGGTGCTGGGTGCGCTGATCGTGGCGATTCCCCTGTCGGTCCTCAGCAGTCGCGTGTCACTCGGACGGAAGCTGCGCACGCCGGGCTGTTCGTCATCCCGGAAGAGTCCCATCCCCCCTGCGAGATCCAGACGACGATGGAGGAGGCCCGGCGTGCCGACGGAGCGCTGCCGGGCTTTGTCGAAGGCGTCGTCGACCCCGGCGATCATGGGGCTGCTGTGCGCGACGGGCCACGTCCGGTCGCAACCCAAACCTGCGCTGCGCGCCCGACGCGCCACACTCGTGCGCGCGGCGCTGCAACAGGGGCCGGATGATTTGAGCCCCACCGATCGCATGCGCCTGCTCTGCGATCCAGTCGCCCTTACGCAGCTGCATCAGGACCTCTGGACTGCACCCCACCTCCGCTTCGCCTGGACCGGCGTCCGAGCCTCTCGGACGGCTCGACCGGCGCTGCGCCGCAACTGACGCCCCGCGCGCGCCGTGTGCCGCGGCGGGGCAAATTGCCCGGCGAGTGTGGGCAATTTGCAACACTCACGCCAACTCCGTTGCGTGTGCGCTCGCCTCGGAACAATCGGGTGTGCTAGAGTTTTTTGCCACCCTGGATCCCGCGCCGTCCGATTGCATCTCGGATCGGACGAAGAAATCGCCATTGCCCGCGAGTTGAGCGGTGCGTTCCATAAGAAAGACCCGGGTGAAGCAACGAGTGACCTCGGCGAGGCATGCCTGGCGCGTCTTCGACGCGTCGGGGTAGGAGCGGGCTTGCGCGCAACACGGTCGTCGGCGATGTCGATTGGTATGGGGAGTGCGTGCGCCGCCGCAGGCGTCGAACCGGCGCGTAACTTGCAAGGCTCCCGATACGTATGCTCAAGCGACGTCTCAGCATTTCCCTAGCCTCCGCGGCAGGAGCCGTCGTCCTGTCGCTGGCCGTCATCTACAGCCACACGGTCCAAGCGCTGTGGCCCGTTTCCTGGTACCCGACGCCGCATCTCACGAGCCCGGTCGTCGATCCCTTCCTGATCGAGCTTCAGGAACGGACGTTTCGTTATTTCTGGGATACCGCCAATCCACGCAACGGCTTGATCCCCGACCGTTATCCTTCGCCGTCCGCATCGAGCATTGCGGCGGTGGGATTCGGGCTCACGACCTATCCGATCGCCGTCGAGCGGCGCTACGTCACGCGCCAGGAGGCGCGGAAACGCGTGCTGGCGACACTGCGCTTCCTGCGCAATGCGCCGCAGGGGCCGCAGCCCACCGGCGTCGCGGGCTACAAGGGGTTCTTCTACCACTTCCTGGACATGAAGACCGGCGAGCGAGCCGGCGACAGCGAGCTCTCCACCGTCGACACTGCGATCCTCCTCGCCGGCGCGATGTTCGTGCAGGCGTACTTCGACCGGCGCGGCGCCGGAGGAAGTCGAGATCCGCAAACTCGTCGACGAGATCTATCGCCGTGTCGACTGGCGCTGGGCGCAGCCCAACGCACCGGCCATCAGCCACGGCTGGTCGCCCGAGGAAGGCTTCATCGAGTACGACTGGCGCGGCTACAACGAGGCGATGCTGGTATACCTGCTCGCGCTCGGCTCGCCGACCTATCCGGTGGGGCCCGAGGCGTGGAGCGAATGGACCAGCACCTACGACGCGAGCTGGCGCACGTATTACGGGCAGCAGTTCCTGAACTTCTCTCCGCTGTTCGGCCACCAGTACACGCACGTGTGGATGGACTTCCGCGAGATCCAGGACGCCTACATGCGCCGCCGCGGCCTCGACTATTTCGAGAACAGCCGGCGCGCAATCTGTGCGCAGCGCGCCTACGCGATGACCAATCCGGCGCGTTGCAAATTCTACGGCGCCAATATCTGGGGCATCACCGCCAGCGACGGTCCGGCAACCTCGAGCTCGAGAACGCCACCGGAACGCGGCGCTATCGGGGATACTACGCGCGCGGAGCCGGCGTCGCCGACACGCACGACGATTGCACGCTGGCGCCGACCGCTGCGGCGGCTTCGATCGCATTCGCGCCGGAGTTGGCGATTCCTGCCGTGCTCGCGATGCACACGCGCTTCGGGGAGTACATCTATTCCGATTTCGGCTTCCTCGACGCCTTCAACCCATCGTTCGACTTCTACATCCCGGTGCGCAGCGGCCGCTCCATACCAGGATTCGGTTGGGTCGCCAACGACTATGTCGGCATCGATCAGGGCGCGATTTTCGCGATGATCGAGAACTACCGCAGCGGCATGGTCTGGAACTCGATGCGCAAGAACCCGTATCTTCGGCGCGGACTGGAACGCGCCGGATTCACCGGAGGATGGCTGTCGGCGTCGCGCTGAAAGGGTCGCGAATCGCGGCAACAACCCGCGTGCGCCGGACAGGATCCCTGGTCTTTCTCGTACTTGCGCTTGCGACGGCCTGCAGCGCGCCGTCGGGCGATGTCGTCGTCCGCTTTTGGGCGATGGGCCGCGAAGGCGAGGTGGTGACACAGCTGCTGCGCGAATTCGAGCGTACGCATCCCGGCGTCCGCGTCGACGTTCAGCAGCTCCCCTGGACCGCCGCGCACGAAAAGCTGTTGACCGCGTTCGCCGGCGACGCAACGCCCGATGTATGCCAGCTCGGCAACACATGGATCCCCGAGTTCGCGGCGCTGAACGCGCTCGAGCCGCTCGGCGATCGCGTCGCCGCGTCGGCGACGATCGATCCGCGCGACTACTTCGCCGGCATCTGGGACACCAACGTCGTGGACGGCGCACTGTACGGCGTTCCCTGGTACGTCGACACCCGCCTCCTGTTCTACCGCCGCGACATCCTCGCGCGGGCCGGATTCACCTCGCCGCCGCGCACGTGGCCGGAATGGACGCGGGCCCTCGAAGCGGTGAAGCGCGACGTCGGGCCCGATCGCTACGCGATCCTGCTGCCGGTGAACGAGTTCGAGCCGCTCGTTGCGCTTCGCGCTTCAGCAAAGCGATCCGCTGCTGCGCGACGATGGACGGTGGGGCAACTTCCGCAGCGAAGGGTTTCGCCGCACGCTGCGCTTCTACGCCGACGTCTTTCGACGCGGGCTCGCCCCGCCGCTGACCAACGCCGACATCTCCAACGTATGGAACGAGTTCGGCCGCGGCTACTACGCGTTCTACGTGTCGGGCCCATGGAACATCGGCGAGTTCAAGCGCCGGCTGCCGGCGGATCGTCAGGAGAGCTGGATGACCGCGCCGTTGCCGGGTCCCGACGGGCCGGGCGTTTCGATCGCGGGCGGGTCGAGCCTTGTCGTGTTTCGCAGCGCACGCAGCAAGACGGCGGCGTGGCAGTTGATCGAGTACCTGTCGCAACCCGCCGTGCAGCGGCGCTTCCACGAGCTCACCGGCGATCTGCCGCCGCGGCGGTAGCGCGTGGGCCGAGGGAGCCTCGTCGACGACGTCTACGCGCGCGCCTTTCGCGACCAGCTCGAGCGTGTCAAGCCGACGCCGAAAGTCCCGGAGTGGGAGCGCATCGCGACGGAGATTCGCATCGTGGCCGAGCGCCTCGTCCACGGCGACCTCACGGTGGATCGAGGCGGCTGCCGAGCTCGACGCGCGCGCGGACCGGGTGCTCGAGAAGCGTCGCTGGCTGCTCGCGCGCGGCGGGCGCAATGAGCGCTGCAGGGCCGCCCCAAAGCGCTCGCCTCCTCGGGCGAAGCGGAACGCCGCGCCGCACGGGGACGCCTTAAAGGGCGCGCCGGCGCTGCGTGGTGGTTCGTCGCGCCGGCGCTCGTCGTCATCGGCGTGTTCTTCTTCGTGCCGGTGCTGGCGGCGCTGGCGATGAGCCTGACCGATTTCGACATCTACGCGCTCGCCGAGTCTCGCGAACCTGCGCTTCGTCGGTCTTGGGCAACTATGCGCGCTTGCTCGAGACGCCGCTGTTCTGGCAGGCGTTCGGCAATACGCTGTACTTCGTGGTCGTCGGCGTGCCGCTGTCGATCGCGGCGTCGCTCGGCGCGGCGCTGCTGCTGCATTCGAAGCTCGCGCGCTTCAAAGGGTTCTTTCGCACGGCGCTGTTCGCGCCGGTGGTGACCACGCTCGTCGCGGTCGCCGTCATCTGGCGCTACCTGTTCAACACCCGCTACGGCATGCTCAACTACGCGCTCGCGCCAGCTCGGAATCGACCCCATCGACTGGCTCGGCGACCCGCATTGGGCGATGCCCGCGATCATCGTCTTCGCCGTCTGGAAGAACTTCGGCTACAACATGGTCATCCTGCTCGCGGGACTGCAGAGCATCCCGGAGCGAGCTACTACGAGGCGGCGCGCATCGACGGCGCGTCGTTCGTCCAGCAGTTCTCGCTACGTCACGCTGCCGATGCTCGCGCCGATGCTGCTGCATGGTGAGCATCCTCACTATCGCCGGCTACTTCCAGCTCTTCGCCGAGCCGTACGTGATGACGCAGGGCGGGCCGCTGCAAAGCACGGTGAGCGTCCTCTACTTCATGTACGAGGAAGGCTTCAAGTGGTGGAACCTGGGCTCGCGCGTCGGCGGTCGCCTTCCTGCTCTTCGCTCGTCGTCTTCGGCGTCACCGCGCTGCCACTGCGCAAGCGCGCGGCGGGTGAGCCGGCGTGAACCCGCGCATGGCGCGCGCTGATCGTGAACGGGCTGCTGCTCGGGATGCGCGGCCGTGACGCTCTTCCCGCTGCTGTGGATGGTCGCGGCGTCGCTGATGCCGGCGGGCGAGTCCGCGCACGTATCCGCCGCCGCTCTTGCCGCATGCACGCCACGCTCGGCAACTACCGCGAGCTGTTCGCGCACGCGGGCATCGGCCGCTACCTGGCCAACAGCGTGCTGCTCGCGACGTGCGCGACGCTGTTGTCGCTGCTCTTCAACGTGTCGGCCGGCTACGCGTTCGCGAAGCTGCGCTTCGCCGGGCGCGAGCGTCTGTTCAAGCTGCTGCTCGGCGCGCTGGTCGATTCCCGGGCAGGTCGCGATGGTGCCGCTGTTCCTGCTGCTGAAGCAGATGGGCCTGGTCGAACACGTACGGCGGCGTGATCGTGCCGGCGCTGGCCAGCATCTTCGGCATCTTCCTCGTGCGGCAGTACGCGCTGTCGATTCCGGACGAACTGCTCGAGGCGGCGCGCATCGACGGCGCCAGCGAGTTCCGCATCTTCCGCTCGATCGTCGTGCCGGTGCTGAAGCCTATCATCGTGACGCTCGCGCGTCTTCACGCTGCTCGGGCACCTGGAACGACTTCATGTGGCCGCTGATCGTGCTCGACCGACCAGCGATCTCTACACGCTGCCGGTCGCGCTCGCCACCCTGTCGCGCGAGCACGTGCAGGACAACGAGCTGATGATGGCGGGCTCGGTGCTCACCATCACTTCCCGGTGCTGCTGGTCTTCGTGGCGCTGCAGCGCTAGCTACATCGAGGGCCTTACGGCCGGCAGCATCAAGGGATGACGCGAGGCCAGGCATGCGAGGAGGGCCGCGGCGGCTGGCGCCACGTATGCCGTGGCCGCCCTTGCATCGTTGCGTTCTCGCATCTGCCGCAGGTCGTGCTCGGCCGCCGACTCCACGGGTGCCGTCGTGCTCGACGACTTCGCCGCGTACAAGGTGTGGAAGGCCGTCGCGTCCGACGGTGTGAGCGCATCGATCGTCGCCGCTGATCGGGCCGCACGGCTCTGACGAACCGGCGCCGGCCTCGATCTTCGACCTCAGCCGGGACCGCCGGTTACGCGATCGCCCGCAGCGCTGGCTGCCGATCGAGCTTCCCGCCAACTACGAAATCTCGTTCTATGTTCGCGCCGATGCGCCCGTGAACGACCTCCAGTTCAAGCTGATCGACGCCAGCGGCGACAACGTGTGGTGGTTCAGTCAACGCAATCTACGCCTTTCCGCGCGACTGGCAGCAGGTGCCGATCAAGAAGCGGCAGATCGACTTCGCGTGGGGGCCGACGAAGGATCGCGTCCTGCAGCGGCTCGTCGACGATCGAGTTCGTCGTCGCGGCGGGGCAAGGCGGCGGCAAAGGCTCGGTGTATCTAGCGCGAGCTCGAGCTTGCGGCCGTTGCCGTCGCCACCGATCCCGCTGCCGTTACCCGTGCCGCGCGCGCAGTCATCGTCGATCTGCCTGGCGCCGACGCCGGCGCTCGCAGTCGACGGCGACGCTCGCCACCGGGTGGCGGAGCGATCCGCGCCACGGGCCCGGAGCAGCACTTCGTCGTCGACTTCGGCTTGCACGCGCGCGAATTCGGCGGCCTCGTCCTGCGGTGGCGCGACGGACGCGTTCGCCTCGCGCTACGACGTCCAGTTCTCCGACGACGGCGTGCGCGGTGGCGAACGGTGCGCAGCGTCGTCGACGGCAGCGGCGGCACCGACGCGATCGCGCTGCCGGAGGCTGAGACGCGCTATCTGCGCCTCGCGCTGCATGAAGGGCCGGCGACGCGCTACGGCGCTCGCCGAGTTCGAGATCGAAGGACCTTCGCCTTCGGCGCGTCGCCGAATGCCTTCTTCCAGGCGCTGGCGCGCGACGCGCCGCGTGGCCACTATCCGCGCGGGATCTCCGGCGAGCAGCCGAGCTGGACGATCGTCGGCGTCGACGGCGGCAGCGAGACGGCGCTGCTGTCGGAGGACGGCGCGCTCGAAGTGGCGCGCGGCGGGTTCTCGATCGAGCCGTTCATCGTCGCGGATTCGAAGGTCGTCACCTGGGCCGACGTCGATGTCAGAGCCTTTCCTCGTCGACGACGACCTGCCGATGCCCGGCGTAGCCTGGCGGCGTCCGCAATGGGAGCTGCGCGTGACGACGTTCGGCGCGGGCGATCGCGGACGCGTCGCGGCTCATCGCGCGCTATGACCGTCCGCAACCCCACCGATCGTCCGCTGACGCTGACGCTCGTCACTCGCGGTGCGGCCGTTCCAGGTCAACCCGCCCGCGCAGTTCCTGAATGCGTCGGGCGGCGTGAGCACGATCGAGACGATCGCGTGGGACGGCGATGCCTTACGGTGAACGGCAGCCGCAAGGTGATCGCGCTGACGCCGCCGGATCGCGCGGGTGCTTTCCCGTCACGCGGCCGGGCCGATCGCCGCGACTGCTGGCGACGCCCGAGTGGTCCGGCGCGCAAGCGTGCAGGATGGCGCCGGTTACGCATCCGGCATGCGCTCGCGCTACCGATCGCACGCTGCCGCCGGGTGCGACGCGACAGCGTCGGCGATCGTCGTTCCGCTGGACGGGTCCGGCGGTCGCTCTGCCCGTCGGCGGCACGGCCGGACGCAGCAGCGTGGCTCGCGCGGCGACAGGAGCGCGCAGTCGCCGCCGCGTGGCGCGACAAGCTCGAATCGCGTCACGATTCGCGTGCCGCCGGCAGGCTCATCCGATCGTCGACACGCTGCGGACTGCCGCTCGCGCACATGCTCGTCACGCGCGACGGCCCGATCCTGCGACCGGGGACGCGATCGTATGCGCGCTCGTGGATCCGCGACGGCGCGATGATGGCGGAGGCGCTGCTGCGCACGGACCACGCGAACGTCGCTGCCGACTACCTGCGCTGGTACGCGCCGCATCAGTTCGCGCAACGGCAAGGTTCCCTGCTGCGTCGACGACGCGCGGCGCCGATCCGGTCCCCGAGAACGACAGCGCCGGCGAGCTCCTGTTTCTGGCGGCGAGCGTGTATCGCTACACCGAACGATCGAGCGTTGCTGGCGTCGATGTGGCCGCGTCTCGCGGCCGCCGCGCGCTATCTCGAAGAGCTGCGCCAGTCGGAGCGCACCGACGCCGAACCTGACACCGGCGCAGCGCGCCTTCTACGGTCTGATGCCGGCGTCGATCAGTCACGAGGGCTACTCGGAAAAGCCGATGCATTCGTACTGGGACGACTTCTGGGCGCTCAAGGGCTACGATGACGCGGTGCGACATCGCCACGGCGCTCGGGACAAGCCCGGCGCCGTGCGCGAGTTCAGGCGCGCGCGCGACGAGTTCCGCCGCGACCTCGTCCGCGTCGCTGCGCGAGGCGATGGCGCGCACCGCATCGCTTACGTTCCCGGGCTCGGCCGAGCTCGGCGACTTCGATCCGACGTCGACGACGATCGCGTTTGCGCCCGCGCGGCGCACGCACGCTGCTGCCAGAGGCTGCGGTTGCACGCGACGTACGAGCGGTACTGGCAGCGAGTTCATCGAACGCCGCGACGGCCGCAGGGCAGTGGGAGCGATTACACGCCGTACGAGCTGCGCATCGTCGGCACGTTCGTGCGGCTCGGATGGCGCGAGCGGCGCGCACGAGTTGCTCGAATTCTTCCTCGCCGGCCGGCGACCCGTGGCGTGGAACCAGTGGCCCGAAGTCGTCGGGCGCGATGCGCGGCAGACCGCGCTTCGTCGGCGACATGCCGCACGGCTGGGTCGCCTCCGACTACGTTCGCGTCGGTGCTGGATCTCTTCGCCTACGAGCGCGAGGCGGATCAACGCGCTGGTGCGTCGCGGCCGGCATGCCGCCCGCGCTGGCTTCGCGACGCGCAGGCATCGAGGTCGAGGGGTTGCGCACGCAGTACGGCGCGCTCAGCTACTCGATGCAGAGAGACGGAGCAGGCGAGTCAGCGTGCGTCGTGCGACGAGGGCTGCGCGTGCCCCCGGGCGGCGTCGTCGCTTCGTGTGGCCTGGCGACACGGCGCCCGGCGCACGCGACCGTCAACGGCAAGCCCGCGCGCTGGGACGGCAACGAGCTTCGCATCCGCGAGGCTTCCTGCCACGATCGTCATCGACGCGCGCTGAGCACGCGTCCTCGCAACCAGGTCGACATGTCCAAGTCCATCGACAGTTTCCCGCCAGCTTCCTCTGGGGCACCGCGACGTCCGCGTATCAGATCGAAGGCTCGCCGCTGGCCGACGGCGCCGGCCCGAGCATCTGGCAGCGCTTCGCGCACACGCCCGAGCTCGTGCACAGACGGCGACACCGGCGACGTCGCGTGCGACCACTACCGGCGCTACGCCGAGGACGTCGCGCTGATGCGCTCGCTCGGCATGCAACGCCTATCGCTTCAGCATCGCGTGGGCGCGCATCCTGCCCGACGGGCACGCGGCGCGGTGAACGCGGCGGGCTCGACTTCTACGACCGGCCTGGTCGACGCGCTGCTCGACAACGGCATCGCGCCGATGGTCACGCTGTTCCACTGGGACCTGCCGGCGGCGCTCGACGACCGCGGCGGCTGGCTCAACCCCGACATCGCCGACTGGTTCGCCGACTACGCGACGATCGTGTTCCGCAGGCTCGACGATCGCGTGAAGCTCTGGGCGACGCTCAACGAGCCGTGGGTCGTCACCGACGGCGGCTATCTGCACGGCGCGCTGGCGCCCGGCCACCGCAGCCGGTTCGAGGCGCCGATCGCCACGCACAACCTGCTGCGCGTCGCACGGCGCGGCGGTGCAGGCGTATCGCGCGTGGGCAGGCATCAGGTCGGCCTCGTCGTCAATCTCGAGCCCAAGTACCCGGCGTCCGACAGCGCGCCGAGATCGTCGCCGCGACGGCGCGCGCGCGATGCCTACATGAACCGGCAGTACCTCGATCCCGTGTTCCTCGGGCGCTATCCCGAGCGAGCTCGGCGAGATCTTCGGCGAAGCCTGGCCGCGCGTGGCCGGCCGAGGACTTGGCGCTGATCCGCCAGCCGATCGACTTCGTCGGGCATCAACTACTACACGCGCAGCGTCACGCGGCACGATCGCGAGCCACTGGCTGCTGCACGCCGGCGCCGGTGCGGCAGAAGCAGGCGACCTATACCGAGACCGGCTGGGAAGTGTTCCCGCAGGGCCTGACCGATACGCTGCTCGTGGGTCAAGCAGCGCTACGGCAATCCGCCGGTCTACATCACCGAGAACGGCGCGGCGTTCTTCGATCCGCCGACGGCCGACGGACGGCCGCGTCGAGGATCCGCTGCGCGTGGCCTATCTGACGCGAGCACATTGGCGCGATCCACGCGCGCCATCGAGCAGGGCGTCGATCTGCGCGGCTACTTCGCGTGGTCGCTGCTCGACAACTTCGAGTGGTCGCTCGGTTACTCCAAGCGCTTCGGCATCGTGCATGTCGATTTCGCTACGCAGCGGAGGACGCCGAAGGACAGCGCGCGCTTCTACGCCGAAATCATCGCGACGAACGGAAAGATTCTCGGAACGCCGGCCGCATCGCCCGGCGTAGTGCCGTAATTTGGGATCAACGGAGAGGATGGGAGCCGCTGAGCGGATCGTGGGCATATTCCTTCCATGGTGATCCATCGTCGACTGTACCTACGTTTCGTCACTTCTACGGGCTCGTCGCTTCACCGAGGACAGGAGTGGCCGTCCGGTGCGGTGGCAGGTGTGCTGCAGACGGTCGTGCAGATGCTCGAACGGCGATTGCGGGCTCCCAGACTGGCGTCGGGATGCTGAAAACGGAGGTCCCATGAAAACAATTCGCGTCGTCGTTCGGGCGCGGTTGGGGTGTTGTTATCGATGTCGGCCGCAGCGCAGGGACCAATCGCATCTGATCAGCCGGCTTCCGTCACCGGCCGCTCCATGGAGCCGACGATGATGCAGGTTGTCCCGTCCGGTACGAAATGTATTGCCCGTTGCCGGGAGTCGCATCGCGGTTCCATACTCGTGCTACCGCATCGGACGCTGCTACCGCGTATGACCTCTACCGCTTCAGGGATCGGCCGAATAGAGCTGACGAGGCTAGCGCCGGAGGCTCACCGAAACGTGGTGCCGCCTTCGATCCATTACCTGTGGGTTTTCGTTCCAGTCACGCCGGAAGAAAACATTCTTCCAAAGTATCGGACGGCGAGCCAAGTCCCGTGACGAAGTACCGCTGTTGGCAGACCGATTGGCGAAGCACACTGATCGGCTTGACCAGGGACATCGGCAGCTTCAGTAGTGACGCTGCCGGTACGGTTGACATCATCGCATCGCGCATCTGGATCGTCGCGGATCTTCGGCGGTCCGATGATCTCCCAGTCGCTGTGGCGCGCGGCGTACTCGCGCCCCTCGGCGACGTAGCGCTTTTCTGCCCATTTGCCGGTCAGCCTGTAGCGGAAGGGAAGAAGCTCGAGACGGGGCATCCGGCGGACAATGCAGCGCCCGCGCCGAAGCGTGCAACGACTATCACCGATGCCGGCGGGGGCGCTTGCGGTGCTCTTTGAATGGGACGGGCGAGATGATTTGGAGAGCAAAATTAGCCAGACACTACAAACGAGACCTTTGGTCGCAGCGTGCTTGCCGTTTCTTGTAGTCCGCGGAAAATGGCTAAGCGGCGGATGCACCGGCATCCGGTAACTTTAACCTCGCCCTTCAGGACAAAGTCGGGGCTGGCATGCATTGCGCAGTTTCTCTTCCGAGTGGGGACTCTCGATAGTGGCTTCTTCCCTGTGTTGAGCCAACAAACCCAATCTACCATTCCGACCGGTCGCACAGTGCAGTCGGCGACGCCGTCTGCACCCACATGGATGTAGGTTTGACCTTTCCGGCTTACACGTCACACAGTAGGAGCCCGGTAAAATTTAAGGCAGCTAATGCATTCGAATAGGTTTGCGCTCGGGTCTTTTCTTAAGACTGTTTCTATTGGGAGATACCGTAATGAAGCCAATCATTTTTAACGGTGTCATTATCCTCGCAACCGTTGCCGGCGAAGCTATGGCGGCGTGTCCCGGCACCAATGGGATCTTCCGCGTCGGCGAGCCGACATCGCGGGGATACTTGCGGCCGGCCGTTACGCGCGCGGGCTTCAGTATGAGCGGCGAGTATTTCAATGAGACCCTCAGCGGTGGCAAGGTGCTGGATTTCAAACGGGGACCGGGGAGCACAACGTGACCCTTCGGAAATCGATAGCCACTCGGGCGGGCACGTTCACCATTCAATGCTGGCGCAGGCGCAGCAATCCCGATACGATAACCTGCGCATGGCGCTTCGTCGTTCAAATACTCGATCACCCGAAGAGCGCGACGGCGCCGCGGAATATACACGTTTTGCCAGGAAGCCGGTCCCAATGCGGGGCGGACCTCGCCGTCACGGTTCAGATCGGCCCTGCGCCGTTCAACCCTGAGACGGAATCAAGCCGTTGACCTGGATTCGCCCGTTGCTTCATCTGCCGGGTTGCGGTGCCGCGGACCCGTGGTTCGCGGGCGGTTTCCTCCGGGATGGGGTGGCTGATGCGCACGGGATCATCGATCCGGCGAACCTGCCGCCCCATTGGAGTCGACGATTTGCTCGAGGACTCATGAAGCCCAGGCGGCGCGCCGCCACGCGTGATCGGCCCCCCAGCCGTTCCCGGAGATTGTCGCCGCGCTCGAGCAGCGCCAGACGACCTGGTGTCGACCATCAAGGAATGACGGCCGCCAGGCGCAGCCGTTTTTCTTCTGCCGTCAGAGAGGTGCAGGCAGGGGCACTGCGTTGTCTACGCGAATCGCTGCCAGCGCGGGAATGCTGGCGCGCCGCCCGCAGCGCATCCGCGTTGAAGCGTTACACCTAGCCGCCATCGAGTACTTGCAGACCCGCGTTCGGCCCGGCGGCCGCGAGCGCGTCTCGGCGGATTCCTGCGACTTGTTGCACTGGCATGCATAGACGAGCTTGTACGCGCGGCCGCAATCGCCCACAGCGGCCGCCTCCTTCGCCAGGCGGATCCAGACACGAACGGTTGTCATGGCTTCTGAGGCAGTCGTCGGCCCACAGCGTCTGGTAGGTCACCGGAGCCAGTCAGCCGGACTATTGTCCTGCGCGCACCAGGCGATCTGTGCCGTGTAGTCGTTCGATACCCGGTGCAAAGCGTGCGACGACACTGCACGGCTGCAGCGACGATTGCCGATCCCACCAGTTTAGCCACATATCCATCTCCCGGTAGAGTGCGTCCCTGGCCTTTGATTGTCAGGCATGCGTCGCCGCGGTTCAACAGTCCCAAATGACGGGCCGCGCCAGCCGGCGGTGAAACGCTTGGAATGGCGATGAACCACCGTTGCAGCGGCCGGGTAGGATGCCCGTCACTTTCGCAAGTGAGCCTTAAACGCTCGAGAAGTGACCGAAGGTTAGAAAGGGGTGCAGTCGGTACGGTCATTAAGCGCTACCGCGCCGGCCGGCGTGGGTGAGAAGATCAGAACCGCGACTACTCGCTCGGCGCAGGTTTTTGGACGAGCGGAAGTCTCCGGACCAATCGCAGATGTCGCGCTTTCGGTTCCTGGTCGATCGCAACTCGCATGATTGTCGCCGCGCCCGCGTCGCTCGATCGAAGCGAATCGCTATCCGCACGAGCAGCTCAGCGAATGGAAGCCGCCGGACGGATGATGCGCACTGAGAACCGACGATCAGACCACGTCTCGCGTTGGCCATCCCGACGAACGCGAGGTGATCCCGCGTGAGATCTCGCCGATCGCATTGCGCAGCTCGGCCATCCGGGATTCAATCTGGCGGGCGGCTGACCGAGCGGCGGGTGCGGCTTATCCGGTGATCGAGGCAGAGTTAGGGATCTTCGCCGTATTCGCTTCGGTGCGCCAGCCGCTTCTATGTTGCATCGTTGTGCTGCGGGCTTACCTGCGATGCGCAGCGCAATGGTTTCTTCAATATTCGGGTTCGCAATGAGCTTGGCAAGATTCGGACTACCGGTCACGGGCACCAGAACTTGGTGTGCTGCGGCTTCCCGAAGATGTCCTCGTAGTGGATTGCGCCACCGTACATGTAAAGGCGGCACCGTCGTTTCAGCGGCCTTGCCAATCTCTTCGGCTGTGAAGCGACGCTTGGCTTGACCAAGCACTCAAAGCGCGGTCGGATTGTGAGGATGTAAAGCCGCACCTTCGATTGTTCGTCGGAACTGCGGGCTCGTCAAATGCGTATTGTTCCGGAAGCGGGTATGGCAGGAGTTCCACGTAAGGCGGCTGTTATGGAGTTTGTTGGCCGGTGTTTGCCCATGATTTGCCTCGTGCACGGCCCGGATCAGAAGATCCCAAATGATCGCCGCGCGGCTTGCCACCTCGTCGGCAGGGGCCCTCAGGATCGCGCTCAGCCTGGCACCCGACATACCAAGACCACGGCTGCTAAAGGTCAGCATTGATCCTCTCAATGGTCTCGCGAAGCAATGTCACGTAACCT
>ERZ1370068.8630-contig-7469_pt1 | contig 20846 bp, 32 predicted proteins | sample MGYA00561227_ERZ1370068 | MGnify/ENA primary metagenome ERZ1370068 (study PRJEB38410, sample SAMEA6850437) | metagenome | study: Metagenomic assessment of the ecological functions of the soil: analysis of the soil microbiota associated with the... | reverse complement strand
TTGTACTTCGTTCAGTTACGTATTGCTCCGCGCGACGTCGTTACCCGCTGCTCGCTGGAGGGCGCGGCCGCTGTCGTTGCAACCTGGGTGGCTCGACCAATGCCGCACTGCACCTGCCGGCGATCGCCCGAGTGCGGCATCAAGTTCAACCTGTTCGATGTTGCGGAAATCTTCAAAAAGACTCCGTATGTCGCGGATTTGAAGCCGGGCGGCCGTTATGTTGCCAAAGACATGTTTGAAGTTGGCGGCATTCCGCTTCTGATGAAGACGCTGCTCGATAATGGCCACCTGCACGGCGATTGCTTGACCGTGACGGGCCGGACGATCGCCGAAAACCTCAAAAGCGTGAAATGGAATCCGCACCAGGATGTGGTGCGGTCCAGCCGACAAGCCGATCACCGTCACCGGCGGTGTCGTTGGCCTGAAGGGCAATCTTGCGCCGGAGGGTGCGATCGTGAAGGTCGCGGGCATGTCGAAGCTGAAATTTACCGGACCGGCCCGCTGCTTCGACCGCGAAGAGGACGCCTTCGAGGCGGTCCAGAAGCAGACCTACAGGGAAGGCGAGGTCATCGTGATCCGCTACGAGGGGCCGCGCGGCGGTCCCGGGATGCGGGAAATGCTCTCGACCACGGCGGCGCTGACCGGCCAGGGCATGGGCGGCAAGGTCGCCCTGATCACCGACGGCCGGTTCTCGGGCGCCACGCGCGGCTTCTGCATCGGCCATGTCGGGCCGGAAGCGGCCGTTGGCGGGCCGATCGCCCTGTTGCAGGACGGTGACATCATCGAGATCGACGCCGACGTCGGGACGCTTAACGTAAAATTGACCGACGCCGAACTCGCCGAACGCAAGACCAAATGGGCAGCCTCGCGCGACTAACCACACGTCAGGTGCGCTGTGGAAGTATGCCCAACAGGTTGGGCCGGCGGTGGATGGCGCTGTGACCCATCCGGGCGGTGCGCACGAGAAACAGTGTTATGCGGACATCTAGGCGTACCATATCTTGCGTTGATGTTAGGGGCCGCTCCGGCTGCGCTCCCGGATTCGCGTTCGACGGCGCGCCGGTCAATCCGCAGGATGCGGCGCTGCCGGTGGTCTCCGGCCGCAGCCCGGCGCCGCGCCAGGCCCTGAAGAAGGCCGCGTTCCGCCGGTCGCCATGCCGGCCGCGCCTCCGACCTCGCTGACCTCGCTGCAATACGCCGCCGAGGGCGGCCATCCCGTCGCGCAGTGGAAGCTCGGGCGGATGTATGCCGACGGCGACGGCGTGGCGCAGGACGACCTGCGCGCCTTCGAATATTTCAGCCGGATTGCCAATGCAGCATGCCGAGGACAGCCCGTCCGCGCCGCAGGCGCGATCGTCGCGCAATGCCTTCGTCGCGCTCGGCCGATACTACCTCAACGGCATTCCGAACTCGAAGATCAAGCCGGATACCGAGCGGGCGCGGGAGATGTTCTCCTATGCCGCGTCCTATTTCGGCAATGCCGACGCGCAGTACGATCTGGCGCGGCTCTATCTGAAGACGCCGGACGCCTCGCGGGAGGATTTCCGCTACGGCGCGCGCTGGCTGGGGCTCGCGGCGCACAAGGGCCAGCACCAGGCGCAGGCGCTGCTCGGCCAGATGCTGTTCAACGGCGACCGGCTGCCGCCGCAGCGCGCCCGTGGCCTGATGTGGCTGACGCTTGGCGCGCGACAGCGCCGCGCCGGACGAGACCTGGATCAAGGAAAGCTACAATCGGGCGATCGCGAAAGCGTCCGACGACGACCGCGCCATGGCGCTGCAGATGCTCGAGCACTGGGTGCAGGGCCGCAGGGATTAGACCGTCCGGATCTCGCGCGAGGGCGCTGGCTGCTCACGCCGTTTCCAGATCGAGATCCGCCCAGACCGGCACATGGTCCGACGGCTTTTCCCAGGCGCGCACGTAGCTATCGACGCCGACATCGATCAGCCGGTCGCTCGGCCTGCGGCGACAGCAGGAGATGGTCGATCCGCAGGCCCCAGTTCTTCTGCCAGGCGCCGGCCTGGTAGTCCCAGAAGGTGTACTGGCCCGGCGCGTCGGTCACCGCGCGCAGCGCGTCGGTCAGCCCGAGGCCGAGCAGCGACTGGAAGGCCTTCGCGGGTGGCCGGGCGGAACAGGGCGTCATTGACCCAGGCGGCGCGGATTGTGGACGTCCTGCGGCCGCCGGAATGACGTTGAAGTCGCCGGCCAGCATCAGCGGCTCTTCCGCCTTAAGCCGTTCCTTCGAATACTCAAGAAGCCGCGACATCCATTTGAGTTTGTAGGGATATTTCTCGGTATCCGGCGGGTTGCCGTTGGGCAGATAGAGACACGCGATCCGCAGCACGCCGTGCTTGAGCGTGACCACGCCTTCGAGGAACCGGGCGTGGGCGTCCTCGTCGTCGCCGGCGAGGCCCGATTTGGTCTCGTCGAACGGCAGCTTCGACAGCAGCGCGACGCCGTTGAAGGTCTTCTGGCCGTGGGTGACGACGTTGTAGCCGAGCGCCTCGATCTCCAGCCGCGGAAACGCCTCATCGACGCATTTGATTTCCTGCAGGCAGACGATGTCGGGCGCGCAGTCCTTCAGCCAGGTCAGGAGATGGTCGATCCGCTGCCGGACCGAATTGACGTTCCACGTAGCAATACGCATGACAAGAGACCCGGATCTGTAACCACACATTTTCGCTTGCGTGGCATACCATGTGCCGCGAGGCTGTGATAACCGTTTAGAAATAAGGCGTAAAAGTCGCCGTCAAGGGGCAGGAATCGAGCCGTCCCGGCCTGTTGTGGACCGGCGGACGTGAAAAGCTATGAAAAAACGTAACCTGATACTTCTTGCCGGCGCGCTCGGCATCGCTGCGCGTGGCCGCCTACGTAACCCGATCTGTCATGGATGGGCGGCGGCGCCAGCGCCCAGGGCCGCAGCGCCCGCGCATGGTCTCGGTCGAGCTCGCCAAGGCGGAGCGCAAGCCGGTGCCGGTCGATGTCGATGCGATCGGAATGGTGACGCCGATTTCCAGCGTGGCGCTGAAATCGCGGCTCGAGACCACCATCGTCTCCGTGCATTTCGAGGACGGCGCCAAGGTCAACGAGGGCGATCTGCTGTTCACGCTCGACGCGCGCCAGATCGACGCCCAGATCGAGCAGGCCGAAGGCGTGCTGGCCAAGGATCAGGCGCAGCTCGAAGGCGCGCAGCGCGATCGTCCGCCGCTACAGCGACCTGATCGGCAAGGGCGCGACCACGCAGGTCAATCGTCGACAACGCCAAGACCGCAGGCCGACATCCTGATCGGCACCATCAAGGCCGATCAGTCGGCGCTCGACAATCTGAAGGTCCAGAAAAGCTACACCATGATCCGCGCGCCGTTCTCGGGACGGATCAGCGCCGCCAATGTCAAGGTCGGCAATTTCGTGCGGCCGGCCGATACCGCGCCGCTCGCCGTCATCAACCAGATGGCGCCGGTCTATGTGACCTTCGCGATCCCGCAGCGCGTGCTGGTCGATCTGCGCGAGGCCATGGCGAAGGGCGACTCCAAGGTGATCGCGACGATCCCGGGCCATCAGCGCTCCGAGAGACGGCAAGGTCGCGATGGTCGAGAACACGGTGGATGCCACCACCGGCATGGTCACCGTGCGCGGCATCATGAACAACGAGAACGAGACGCTGTGGCCGGGGACCCTGGTCGCGACCAAGCTGATCATCCGCACCGAGGACTCGCGTGGTGGTGCCGACGGTCGCCGTGCAGCGCAGCCAGAACGGCAATTACGTGTTCGTCGTCAAGGACGGCGTCGCCAGGTCCAGCCGGTCAAGGTCGACCGCACCTTCCAGGGCACGTCGGTGATCTCCGAGGGACTGTCCGGCGACGAGAACGTCGTGGTCGACGGACAATTGCTGCTGTCGGACGGATCGCGGGTCGAGCCGCGGCGCCGCAAGGCCGGGGCGTAAGCGATGACGCTCTCCGAACTCTGTATCCGCCGGCCGGTGATGACGACGCTGATCACGGCGTCGATCATCGCCTTCGGCGTGTTCGGCTTCCGCCTGCTGCCGGTCTCGGCGCTGCCGCGGGTCGATTTCCCGACCATCGCCGTGACCGCGACCCTGCCGGGCGCCAGCGCCGACACCATGGCGGCCTCGGTCGCCGGCATCATCGAGCGTCAGCTGTCGACCATCGCCGGCATCTCCTCGATGTCGTCGAGCTCGTCGCAGGGCACGCAGCGTCATCACCATCCAGTTCGACCTCAACCGCAACATCGATGCCGCCGCGCTCGACGTGCAGACCGCGCTGACGATCGCGCAGCGCCGGCTTGCCGATCGAAATGACGATCCCGCCGAGCTTCCGCAAGGTGAACCCGGCCGACTTCCCGGTGCTGTTCGTGTCGCTCGGTTCGGCGACGCTGCCGCTGTCGGCGGTCAACGAATATGGCGACATCACCATCGGCCAGACGCTGTCGCAGATTCCGGGCGTCGCCCAGGTCAGCTGATCTACGGCGCGCCAGAAATTCGCCATCCGCGTCCAGGCCGATCCGGAAGCCGCCGCGGCGCGCGGGCTGTCGCTCGAGGACATCCGCGACGGCGGTGTCGCGCGCCAATTCATCGACGCCCGGTCGGCACGCTGAACGGACCGAAGCAGGACGTCGCGCCTGCAGGCCTCCGGCCAGATGGACAAGGCGGCCGACTACAGCAAGATCGTGGTGGCGTGGCGCAACGGCTCGCCGGTCAAGCTCGACGAAGTCGCGCGGATCTACGACAGCGTCGAGAACGACAAGATCGCGAGCTGGCTCAACGGCGAGCGTTCGATCGTGCTCGGCATCCAGAAGCAGCCGGACGCCAACACGGTGGCGGTGGTCGACTCCGTGCTGGCGAAACTGCCGGCCTTGCGCGCGCAGATCCCGCCGTCGGTCACAATGCAGCGTCATGATGGATCGCTCGATTTCGATCCGTCAGGCGGTCAGCCGACGTCGAGGAAACGCTGCTGATCGCGATCGCGCTGGTCATCCTGGTGATCTTCCTGTTCCTGCGCTCGGCGTCCGCCACGTTCATTCCGGCGCTGGCGGTTCCGATCTCGCTGTTCGGCACCTGCGCCGTGATGTACGCGCTCGATTACTCCATCAACAACATGACGCTGCTGGCGCTGACGCTGTCGGTCGGCTTCGTGGTCGACGACGCCATCGTCATGCTGGAAAACATCGTCCGCCATATCGAGCACGGCATGCGGCCCTACGAGGCGGCGCTGAAGGGCGCGCGCGAGATCGGCTTCACCATCATCTCGATCACGTTCTCGCTGATCGCCGTGTTCATTCCGGTGCTGCTGATGGGCGGCATCGTCGGCCGCGTGTTCCGCGAATTCGCGGTCACGGTCTCGGTCGCGATCATCGTGTCCGGATTCGTGTCGCTGACGCTGACGCCGATGCTGTGCGCGCGCGTGCTGCGGGCGCATGATGAGACCAAGAAGCCGAACATCGTGCTCCGCGTCTTCGAGCGCGATGTTCGATTCCTGGCTGCGGGCCTACGAATGGGCGCTCGACTGGGTGCTGGCGCGGAAGGCCGCTGATGCTGGTCGTGACGCTGGCGACGCTCGGCGGCACCGTCTATCTCTACATGATCGTGCCGAAGGGCTTCTTCCCGCAGGAGGACACCGGCTTCCTGATCGGCGTCACCGAGGCCGCCACCGACACCTCCTTCGAGGCGATGAAGGTGCGGCAGCAGGCGCTGGTCGACGTGCTGAAATCCGATCCCGCGATCGACTATATCAACTCGCACGGTCGGCGCCGGCGGGCCCAACACCGACCGCGAATTACGGCCGGCTGTTCATTGCGCTGAAGCCGCAGAAAGACGCGCGACAACGCGGTCACGCGTGATCGGGCGGCTGCGCGCAGAAGGCGCGCCAGATCCCGGCATGCAGGCGTTCTTCCAGAGCATCCAGAACCTCAACATCGGCGGCCGGATTTCCAAGAGCCAGTATCAATACGTGATGCAGAGCGGCGACACCGAGTCGCTCTACCGGCTGGCGCCGGAGATGCGCGACAAGATCGAGAAGATGCCGGGCCTGCTCGACGTCACCACCGACCTCTACATCAAGAACCCGCAGATGACGGTCGATATCGACCGCGAGAAGGCCGCGGTCTACGGCGTCACCGTCGATCAGGTCCGCAACCAGCTCTACAACGCCTATGGCGCGCGCCAGGTCGGCACCATCTACATGCCGTCGAACGACTACCAGATCATCCTGGAAGTGCAGCCGCAGTTCCGCGTCGATCCGTCCGATCTCTCCAAGCTCTATATGAAGACCGCAGAACAACGCAGACCATTCCGCTGCGATGCGGTGGCGAAGCTGGTGCCGATCGGTCGGTCCGCTGCAGATCAACCATCAGGGCCAGCAGCCCGCGGTGACGATCTCGTTCAACCTCGCGCCGGGCTATTCGCTGGGCTATGCGGTGGACCAGATCACCGCGCTCGAGCAGAGCTCGAATCTGCCGGCGACGATCGCCACCGGCTTCTCCGGCACCGCGCAGGTGTTCCAGGATTCGCTGCGCGGGCAGGGCGTGCTGATCCTCGCCGCGGTGTTCGCGGCCTTCGTGATCCTCGGCATCCTCTACGAGAGCTTCATCCACCCGATCACCATCATTTCCGGCCTGCCGTCGGCCGGCATCGGCGCGATCCTGACGCTGATGCTGTTCAACATGGAGCTGTCCGTGATCGCGATGATCGGCATCGTGATGCTGGTCGGCATCGTCAAGAAGAACGCCATCATGATGGTGGACTTCGCGCTGGAGCGCCGCCGCGTCGGCCTGAGCGCCGAGCACGCGATCCGCGAGGCGGCGCTGCTGCGCTTCCGCCCGATCATGATGACGACGTTCGCCGCGATCTTCGGCACGCTGCCGATCGCGCTCGGCGCCGGCGCCGGCGCCGAGCTGCGCCAGCCGCTCGGCATCGCCGTGGTCGGCGGCCTCTGCGTGTCGCAGCTGCTGACGCTGTTCATCACGCCGGTGATCTACATCTATCTCGACCGCATCGACCGCCGCCTGAAGCGCCGGCTCGAGCCGCAGCACGACGAGACCGAGCGAGTGTCGAGCGGCCGCACGTGGTCGCGGCCGAGTAATGATCGGACGTGCCAGGCGGGCGATGCGGTCCGCTCGGCGCATCGCCGTCGCGATCGCCATCGCACTGCTCGCCGCGATGGGCGGCGGTGCCGTCGCGGCCGAGCCGATCGAAATCTTCGACGCGCATCTGCATTACAATTGGGAGCCGAAGCCCTACTACCAGCTCGACGAGGTGCTGGCGCTGTTCAGGAAGCATCGCGTGACCGGCATTCTCGCCACCAGCCGTCCCAACACCGGCACGCATGCGCTGATGGATGCCAAGCCGGAGGGCCTGCAGGTGGTGCCGTTCATCCGGCCGTATCGCGTCCGCGCCGATATCCAGAGCTGGTTCGGCGATCCCGTGATCTTCGATCTGGTGCAGGACGAATTCAAACGCGGCTATTACCGCGGCATCGGCGAATTCCATCTGTCGGGCAAGTCAGCCGAAAACGAGTGGGTGAAGAAGACCGTCGACTTCGCCGTCGCCAACGACCTCTATCTGCACGCCCACGCCGATGACGAGGCCGTCGAGATCCTGATGCGGCATAATCCGAAGCGCGCGGATCATCTGGGCGCATACCGGCTTTGGCCTGTCGACCGACCGCGTCTCGGCGATGCTCGCGAAATATCCGAAGCTGTGGGGCGAACTGTCCTATCGCGGCGGCATCGTCGATGGCGGCGGGAAGCTGACGCCGGAATGGCGGGCGCTGTTCGAGCGATATCCCGACCGGTTCCTGCTCGGCTCGGACACCTGGATCACCGAGCGCTGGGCGAGCTATGGCGACATCATGGCGGGCTACCGCGCCTGGCTCGACCAGCTGCCGCCAGAGATCGCGGCGCAGATCGCGCACGGCAATGCGAGGGCGCTGTTCGCAGCCCAACGCTGATCGTCGCCGGATTGTCCTAGATCGAAAAACTGGTGCCGCAGCCGCAGGAGGCGGTGGCGTTCGGGTTGACCACCCGGAACGAGGCGCCGATCAGATCGTCGACGAAATCGACCTCCGATCCGGCCAGGAACGGCACCGAGGCCGGATCGACCAGCACCACCGCACTGTCGCGCGCGATCACCAGGTCGTCCTCGGCCTGCGGCGCGTTCGACGTCGAACTTGTACTGAAAGCCGGAGCAGCCGCCGCCTTCGACGCTGATGCGCAGCATCGCGCCGTCGCCCTCGGTCTTGAGGATCTCCCCGATGCGGCGGGCGGCCCGGTCGCTGACGGCCATGATGGCTGCTGGTCATGAAGGCTCTCCGGTAGCCGGCGTCATACCCAATTCATTTGGTATCCGGCGCATCAGACATAGTTAAGTGCGCTGGATGTGCGGAATCAAATGGATAAGGATTAAAACACCGTGTCGGTCGGAATGGCTGCCCCCGCGCCCGTCTATGCCTGCGACCCCGATCGCAGCCGCGGCCGGCTGTTTGCGGAGCCGCCGAGCAAGACCCGCAGCCCGTTCCGGCGCGACTGCGACCGGGTGATCCATTCCACCGCCTTCCGCCGCCTGAAGCACAAGACCCAGGTCTTCGTGTTCCACGAAGGCGATCATTACCGCACCCGGCTGACCCACTCGCTGGAAGTGGCGCAGATCGCCCGCGCGCTGGCCCGGCAGCTCGGGCTCGACGAGGACCTCACGGAGACGCTGGCGCTGGCCCACGACCTCGGCCATCCGCCGTTCGGCCACGCCGGCGAGCGGGCGCTGGATGCCTGCCTGCAGGGCCCATGGCGGCTTCGACCACAACGCGCAGACGCTTGCGCGTCGTCACCGCGCTGGAGCATCGCTATCCGGAGTTCGACGGGCTCAACCTGACCTGGGAATCGCTGGAGGGCATCGTCAAGCACAACGGCCCGCTGACCGAGCGGAGCGGCGCCGCGGTCGGACGTTATCGCGAGCACGGCATTCCCGTCGGCGATTTCCGATTACAACAGCAGATCTACGATCTGGAGCTGTGGAGCTTCGCCTCGCTGGAGGCGCAGGTCGCGGCGATCGCCGACGACATCGCCTACGACGCCCACGACATCGACGACGGCCTGCGCGCCGGCCTGTTTGCGCGTCGACGATCTCAAGGTGATGCCGCTGCACGGCGGAGATCATCGCCGAGCATCGGCAGGCACTATCCCGATCTCGATGACATCAGGCGCGGCGCGGAACTGGTGCGCGAACTGATCTCCTACCTGATCGGCGCGGTCATCGCGGAGGCGCGGCAGGCGGCTGGAGGCGGCCCAGCCGCAATCGGTCGCACGATGTCCGCCATCCACGGCAGCGCGCTGATCGCGTTTCCGCCCGCGGTGGCGGCAGGCGGAGGCCGAGATCAAGACGTTCCTGAAGCAGCGGATGTACCGCCATCCGCGGGTGATGCGGGTGATGGGCGAGGCCGAACAGATCCTGTTCGACCTGTTCGCGCGCTACCAGCAGGTCGCCGGGCGATCTGCCGGCCGAATGGCGTCGCGCGGACGGCGAGCGCCAGACCGAAACCGAGCGTGCCCGGCGGATCGGCAATTTCATCGCCGGGATGACCGACCGCTTCGCCCTGACCGAGCATCAAAGGCTTTTTGACTCGACCCCGGATTTGCGTTAGGCGGCGGCCTAGCGCGCCGATATCAGGCACAACTCGGTCCCGTAACCCATGGCCGATCAAGCTCTCGCCGCATCTTTTCGCCAACGTGCTTGCGCGCGTGCACGCGGTTTGCGGCGCGCTCGCGACGGAAGGCGGATTGGCCCGCCGGCATCGATCTGTCGCGCGTCGTGGTCGAGCCGCCGCGCGATGCCGGCGCATGGCGACATGGCGACCAACGCCGCGATGGTGCTGGCCAAGGAGGCCAAGGCAAAGCCGCGCGATCTCGCCGAGCAGATCGCCGACAAGCTGCGCGCCGACGATCTGATCGCCTCGGTCGATGTCGCCGGGCCCGGCTTCATCAATCTCACCCTGAAGCCGCACGGCCTGGTCGGATGCGCTGCGCACCGTGCTGCGCGAGGGCGCGTCCTACGGGCGCAAGCGCGATCGGCGCGGCCGAGAAGGTCAATGTCGAATACGTCTCGGCCAATCCGACCGGGCCGATGCATGTCGGCCATTGCCGCGGCGCGGTGTTCGGCGATGCGCTGGCGAGCCTGCTGCAGTTCGCGGGCTATGACGTCACGCGCGAATATTACATCAACGACGCCGGCGCGCAGGTCGATGTGCTCGCGCGCTCGGCGCTACCTGCGCTATCGCGAGGCGCTCGGCGAAGACATCGGCGCGATTCCGGAAGGGCTTTATCCCGGCGACTATCTGAAGCCGGTCGGGCAGGCGCTCGCGGCCGAGCATGGCGACAAGCTCTAGGCGATGCCGGAAGCGACTGGCTGCCGATCGTGCGCGCAAAGGCCATCGCCATGATGATGGACGATGATCAAGGGCGATCTCGCCGCGCTCAACATCAGGCACGACGTGTTCTTCTCGGAGCGCTCGCTGATCGAGACCGGCAACAACCAGGTCGCCGAGACCATCGACTATCTGCGCGGCAAGGGCGACGTCTACGAAGGCCGCCTGCCGCCGCCGAAGGGCGCGCCGGTCGAGGATTATGAGGATCGCGAGCAGACGCTGTTCCGCGCCACCGCCTATCGGCGACGACGTCGATCGTCCGCTGATGAAATCGGACGGCAGCTACACCTATTTCGCCTCCGACATCGCCTACCACAAGAACAAGTTCGACCGCGGCTTTCGCAACCTGATCGACGTGTTCGGGCGCCGATCACGGCGGCTACATCAAGCGCATGCAGGCGGCCGTGAAGGCGGTCACCGTCGGGCAAGGCCGCGCTGGACGTCAAGGTCGTGCAGCTCGTCCGGCTGTTGCGCGACGGCGAGCCGGTGAAGATGTCGAAACGCTCCGGCGATTTCGTCACGCTGCGCGAGGTGGTCGACGAGGTCGGCTCGGATGCCGTGCGCTTCATGATGCTGTTCCGCAAGAACGACGCGGTGCTGGATTTCGACCTCGCCAAGGTGATCGAGCAGTCCAAGGACAACGCGGTGTTCTACGTGCAGTACGGCCACGCCCGCGGCCACTCGATCTTCAGGAACGCGCGGGAGGTGGTTCCCGACCTGCCGGAGGACGACGCGCGCGCGGGCGGCTTACCTGGCGGATGCCGCCGGTGGAGCGGCTGACCGACCCGGCGGAACTCAGCCTGCTGAAGCAGCTGGCGCTCTATCCCCGGATGATCGAGGCGGCGGCGGTGGCACATGAGCCGCACCGAATCGCCTTTTATCTGTATGATCTCGCCAGCGAATTTCACGCGCTGTGGACCAGGGGGCGCGATTTGCCCTATTTACGCTTCATTATCAATAATGATGCAGAGATCATGAAGGCGCGGCTGGCGATGGTCCAGGGCGTCGTCTCGGTTCTGGCATTGGGCTTAGCCGTTCTCGGCGTCCACTCTCCAACCGAGATGCGGTAAGCAGGGGCGAAGGCCCTCACAATGGGGATTGTGAGGGTATCTGGCAGGGGCCAATTCGTTTGTCATGGCTCGGTGGTCATGGCGGGTTGGCGCTGCCCCGAAGGGGATGCATCTTCACGATGGCTGATCGTTATCAGGACCGACCTTTTCCTACCGACGCCGACCATGATCGCGGTGCGAATCCGTATGCTGCGCGGCGAGAGCGATCCGCTGGCGGAACTGGCGCAGCTGATCGGGCAGACCGATCCGTTCGGCACCGCGGCCAAGCCCCCGTTCCGCTGCAGTCGCGGGCCAATGTCCGCCCGCAATACGCCGCCCGCGGAGGAAGAAGCGAGCGCGCCCGCTGGGCCGCCGCCATGGATGCAGCGCGCCAGGCAGGAAGCCCCGCCACAGCAGGAATACGAAGAGCCGGGAGTACCAGCCGAGCCCCGTGCATCCTTTGCACCGCTACGCGGCCCCGCCAGCCGCAGCGTCAGAACAGGACTATCACGAGCCACAACAAGACGCGGACGAGCAGCCGGCTGATCCGTCGCGCTATGACGACGCGCTGTATGGCCCGATCAAATCCGTCGAGCAGGAAAATGCGCGCGATCCGGCCTATCCGGACGATCCTTACGCCTATCAACGCGGCTATGAGGAAGAGCCGGAGCCGCGCAAGCGCAGCGGCGGGCTGGTGACCGTTGCCGCGGTGCTGGCACTGGCCGTGGTGGGGACGGGGGCTGCCTTCGCCTATCGCACCTATGTTGGCTCGCCCCGCAGCGGCGAGCCGCCGATCATCAAGGCCGACAACAGCCCGACCAAGGTCGTGCCGGCGCCAGTCTGATGGTGGCGCCTCCAAGATCCCTGACCGCATGCCGCCGGGCGACGGCGGCGAGAAGCTCGTATCGCGCGAGGAAGCGCCGGTTGACGTCAATTCCAGGTCCGGCGCGCCGCGCGTGGTGTTTCCGCCGCTGAACCAGAACAGCAGCCCGCCGCCGGTTGCGAGCGTTGCTCCCAGCCGGCCCGCCGCCGGCGACGGCCGCGAACGGCACGATGCCGAACAACGAGCCGCGCAAGATCAAGACGCTCGCCGTGAAGGGCGATGCCGCCGAGAACGGCGGCGATCCCGGCGGGTGCGGCCGCACCTGCAAAACCGGACGCGGCTGCCCGATCGGCGTCCGCCGCCAGCTGCTCCGGCCCAGCGTAACCCATCGGCCGCCAATGCCAGCGCCAACGCGCCGCTGTCGCTGTCGCCACAGAGCGCGCCAGCGTCCGATCCGGCGCCGCCGACCCGTCTCGCCGCCACCAATCCGGTCCAGACGGCTGCCCTCGGCCGGCGGCGGATATCTGGTTCAGGTCTCCTCGCAGAAGAACGAGGCCGACGCGCAGGCCTCCTACCGCGCGCTGCAGAGCAAGTTCCCGGCCGTGCTGGGGTCCCGTCCGCCGGTCATCAAGCGCGCCGATCTCGGCGACAAGGGCGTCTATTACCGCGCCATGGTCGGCCCGTTCGGATCCACCGAAGAGGCGGCCCAGTTCTGCGGCAATTTGAAAACTGCCGGCGGACAGTGCGTCGTCCAAAGGAATTAACGGCCGTTTCCTTGACCCGTGAGCTGGCAGCGGGCCTAATCGGCCCCATGAACAGCCGCGCATTCATCACGGGCGTATCCGGACTGGAACTGAGCGCCGCCGAGCGCGAATTCATCCGTGCCGAGCGGCCGTGGGGCTTTATCCTATTCAAGCGCAACATTGAGACACCGGCTCAAGTCACTTCGCTTGTTCGGGAATTGCGCGATTCGATCGGTAACCCCGATGCGCCGGTCCTGATCGACCAGGAAGGCGGCCGGGTGCAGCGGCTCGGGCCGCCGCACTGGCCGGTCTATCCGCCCGGCGCGGTCTTCGGCGCGCTCTACGACATCGATCCCGCGCTCGGCCTGACGGCGGCCCGCTTGAGCTCCCGGCTGATCGCGGCCGACCTGATCGACCTCGGCATCACCGTCGACTGCCTGCCGCTGGCGGACGTGCCGGTCGCAGGCGCCGATGCCGTGATCGGCAACCGGGCCTATGGAACCGAGCCGGGCAAGGTCGCGGCGATCGCCCGGGCCGTCACCGAGGGGCTGGAGCAGGGCGGCGTGCTGCCGGTCCTGAAGCACATTCCCGGCCATGGAAGGGCCACCGCGGACAGCCATTTCAGGCTTCCGACGGTCGATACCGCCGAAAGCGGAGCTGGAACGGACCGATTTCGCCGCCTTTCAACCGCTGGCGGACCTGCCGATGGCGATGACCGCACATGTTGTGTTTAGCGCGTTAGACCCCGCCCATCCGGCGACGACTTCTGCGACAATCATCCAGCAGGTGATTCGCGGCGTGATCGGGTTCCAGGGTTTGTTGATGAGTGATGACGTGTCCATGAACGCGTTGGCGGGATCGATCGCCGAGCGGACCCGGGCCATCGTCAACGCCGGCTGCGACATGGTTCTGCATTGCAACGGCAAGCTCGACGAAATGCGCGAGGTCGCGCGCGAGACGCCGGAACTGTCGGGCGAGGCGCTGGAACGCGCCGAGCGGGCGCTGGCCTCGCGCAAGCCGCCGCAGCCGCTCGACCGGCAGGCGGCGCGGGCTGAACTGGACGCGTTGATTGATCGGGTAGGAGACGGGCGCATGACCGCGGAAATTCTATCGTTTGAAACCGGACGGCCGGCCGAACTCGCGGACGGCGAGCCGTCGCTGGTCGTCGACGTCGAGGGCTATGAGGGCCCGCTCGACCTGCTGCTGACGCTGGCGCGGCAGCAGAAGGTCGATCTCGCCAAGATTTCGATCCTGGCGCTGGCCGACCAGTATCTGATGTTCATCGAGGCGGCGCGAAAGATCCGCCTCGAACTCGCCGCCGACTATCTGGTGATGGCGGCCTGGCTCGCGTTCCTGAAATCGCGGCTGCTGCTGCCCGAACCGGCGACGCCGGACGGCCCGAGCGCCGAGGAGATGGCGACCGCGCTGGCCAACCGGCTGCGCCGGCTCGAGGCCATTCGCGAAGCGTCGAACCGGCTGATGAACCGCCCGCAGTTCCAGCGCGATATCTTTCCGCGCGGCAATCCGGAATCGATCGCCGAGATCACGCCATCCGAAATTCACCGCGACCCTGTTCGACCTGCTCACCGCCTATGCCGCGCAGCGCCAGCAGCGCGTGCTGGCGACCGTGCATCTGGCGCAAGCGCACGGTGTGGTCGCTGGCGGAGGCGCGCGCCTCGCTGGAGCGGCTGGTCGGCATGGCCGAGGACTGGAGCCGCCTCGACGAATATCTGCTCAGCTACGTCGTCGATCCCTCGCAGAAGGCGCACCGTGTTTGCATCGAGCTTTGCCGCCGCGCCTCGAACTGGTGCGCGAAGGCGAGATGGAACTGAACCAGAAAGAGGCGTTCGCGCCGCTGTATTTTCGTAAGCGTCCGCCGCAAGCGTCCGGCGCGATGGCCGCGCCGGACCTGTCGGCCGAGTAAGTGGAAGAAGGAGACCGAGCCATGGCAAGCCTGGCGGAAAAACGCATGGAAGATGCCGAGGAGACGTCCGCGTCGATCCGACAGGCGCGGCCCGAGGAATTGCGGCTGCTGGAAGCGCTGCTGTTCGCCTCCGCCGAGCCGATCGATCAGGCGGCGCTCGGCCAAGCGGATGCCCGACGGCGTCGACATCAAGGCGGCGCTGGCGCAGCTGCAGGCGGAATACGCCTCGCGCGGCGTCAATCTGGTTCGCGTCGCCAACAAATGGACCTTCCGCACCGCCGGCGACCTGTCGTGGCTGATGACGCGCGAAAGCACCGAGACGCGGCGGCTGTCGCGCGCGGCGATCGAGGTGCTGCGCGATCATCGCCTATCACCAGCCGGTGACGCGCGCCGAGATCGAGGAAATCCGCGGCGTGATCACCTCCAAGGGCACGCTGGACGTGCTGCTGGAGACCGGCTGGATCCGTCCTGCGCGGCCGCCGCAAGACGCCGGGCCGTCCGCTGACCTTCGGCACCACGGAGGCGTTCCTGTCGCAGTTCAGCCTGGAGGCGCTCGGCGATCTGCCGGGCCTGGAGGAACTGAAGGGAACGGGCCTGCTGGATCTCGCGGCTGCCGTCCGGCTTCAGCGTTCCGACGCCGTCCGATGACGCGGCCTTGCGCGAGGACGAGGATCCGCTGGAGCCGGCGACAGTCTGGAACTCGCCGCTGGCGCCTGCCGCGGAGCCGGAAGAGCGGCGACGGAGAGCTAATTCCGTCAGCCGCCGCTATTCCGCGAGCGGTTAACGGTAGCAATAATACGTAGCCGTGACAGCGATTTGCCGCGGCTCTAGGTCCTTGTTTTTGACACCTCGCGGGCCTACCTTCCGGCAAAGCTTGGGCCGGGTCGCCGGCCGTCGTGTTTGGAGGGTTGCAGGATGGGTTCGCTTAGCATTTGGCACTGGATCGTCGTGATCGCAGTGGTCCTGCTGTTGTTCGGCCGCGGCAAGATTTCGGACCTGATGGGCGACGTCGCGCAGGGCATCAAGGCCTTCAAGAAGGGCATGCAGGACGATGACAAGACTGGCGGAAAGCCCGAGCCGCGTGAAGACGCATCGATCCACAACGCGGCGCCGTCGGCGGCGCGGTCGGATGTCGGCAGCAAGGCTGTCTGACATCGCGGCAGACGCGCCACGCGTGCTGAGCAGGCCGGCAAGACGCCGTTGAGAAGACGCGGGCGGCCCCAAATCCTGCTAGCAGGGATCGGGGCTAGCATGCTCGCGTGAGCGGAAATTTTCATGTTCGACATCGGGTGGAGTGAACTGGTCGTCATCGCGGTTGTCGCGCTGATCGCCATCGGCCCGAAAGAACTGCCGGGCGTGCTGCGCATGGTCGGGCAATGGATGGGCAAGGCGCGCAAGATGGCCGCCGAATTCCAGGGCCAGTTCCAGGAAGCGATGCGCGAGGCCGAAATGGCCGACCTCAAGAAGAGCTTTGACGAGGTCAAGGAAGCCGCGACCGGTCTCGCCAGCGGCAACATCATGACCTCGCTGCAGAGGGACGTCGGCGACGCCCTGCAGATCGACGACATCGACAAGCCGGCGGATCGCGCAGGCTGATGCGCCGCGATCGAGCCGCCGGCGCATCGACGCGCCGGTGACGCCGACGACGCCGGCAGCGCCGACGCCGGAAACCTTCGTCGAGGCCGAGGCGCATGCGGCGGCGACCGAGCCGCTGGCGATCACGCGCGAAGTTCAGCCGCAGCGCCGCAGGACATCGCGCCCGCCGCGCCGACGTGCTCAAGGACGCCAAAGCGTCATGAGCGCCGAAGACATCGAGGCCAGCAAGGCGCCGCTGATGGATCATCTGATCGAGCTGCGCTCGCGGCTGATCAAGGCGCTGCTGGCGTTCGGCATCGCCTTCATCTTCTGCTTCTTCTTCGCCAAGCAGATCTACAACGTGCTGGTCTGGCCGTTCGTCTGGATCGCCGGGCCCGGAGAACTCGAAATTCATCTACACGGCGCTGCTGGAATATTTCCTGACGCAGCTGAAGCTCGCGCTGTTCGGCGCCGGCTTCATCTCGTTCCCGATCGTCGCGACGCAGATCTACATGTTCGTGGCGCCCGGCCTCTACAAGCACGAGCGCGGCGCGTTCCTGCCGTATCTGATCGCGACGCCGTTCTTCTTCGTGCTCGGCGTCGATGCTGGTCTATTTCGTGGTGCTGCCGATGCTGGTGCGGTTCTCGCTCGGCATGCAGCAGACCGGCGGCGCCGAGACCGCGCAGATCCAGCTGCTGCCGAAGGTCGGCGAATATCTGTCGCTGATGATGTCGCTGATCTTCGCCTTCGGCATCGCGTTCCAGCTGCCGGTGATCCTGACGCTGCTGGGCCGCGATCGGCATCATCACCTCGAAGCAGCTGCGCGAGAAGCGGCGCTATTTCATCGTCGGTCGCCTTCATCATCGCCGCGGTGCTGACGCCGCCCGACGTGCATCAGCCAGGCCTCGCTCGCGATCCCGCTGCTGGCGCTCTACGAGGGCTCGATCATTCGCCGTGCGCATGGTGGAGAAGAAGGCGGCCGCCGCACAGCCGCGGCACGCCGGCGCGCCGCCCGGCCGCCAATCCGGCGGAGTAGCGGCCTTCTGTCATTACCCGCGCATGCCCGGCTGATTCAGATCCAGCGCACCGTAGCTTCGGACTCGCGGCGTACCTGGATCGCGCTTTCGCTGGTATGACGCGTGGTACTGGAGGCCGCCATTCCGGCACGACTCAGGATCTCCGCCATGCACGACATCAAATCGATCCGCGACAACCCGACGCCTTCGACGCCGCGCTGAAGCGGCGCGGGCTGGCGCCGCTGTCGGCTCGTCGCTGCTCGCGATCGACGAGCAGCGCCGCGCGGCGATCCTGGCGTCCGAGCAGGCGCAGGCGCGGCGCAACGCGGCCTCGAAGGAGATCGGCGACGCCAAGAAGGCAAAGGACGAGGCGCGCGCCGCGAAGCTGATGGCCGAGGTCGCCGAGCTCAAGACCACGATGCCGGAGCTCGAGGCTGCGGCGAAGGCCGCGGACGAAGAGCTCGGCACAGAGCTGGCCGCGATTCCGAATCTGCCGCTCGACGAGGTGCCCGACGGCGTCGACGAGCACGGCAATGTGCAGCGTCACGTGTTCGGCAGCGGCGCGCAACTATGCGTTCGCGCCGAAGCCGCATGACGATCTCGGCGGCGCGCTCGGCTACATGGATTTCGAGACCGCGGCGAAGCTGAGCGGCGCGCGCTTTGTCGTGCTGAAAAAGGCCTCGCGCGGCTGGAGCGCGCGATCGGGCAGTTCATGCTCGATCTCCACACCAACGAGCACGGCTACACCGAGATCAATCCGCCGCTGCTGGTGCGCGAACGACGTGATGTTCGGCACCGGGCAATTGCCGAAGTTCGAGGACGATCAGTTCTGGGCGATCAAAGGCGAGACTGCTTGCTCGCGCCGCGATGATGGCCGGCATTGAAGAGCGAACGCCTCGGGCTCATCCCGACCGCCGAAGTACCGCTGACCAATCTCGTCCGCGAGATCCATCGTCGACGACAAGGAACTGCCGATGCGCCTCACCGCGCTGACGCCGTGCTTCCGCGCCGAAGCGGGCGCGGCCGGGCGCGATACCCGCGGCATGATCCGGCAGCATCAGTTCACAAAGGTCGAACTGGTCTCGATCACGACGCCGGAGACCAGCAAGGACGAGCACGAGCGCATGCTGGCCTGCGCCGAGGAGGTGCTGCGCCAGCTCGATCTGCATTACCGCGTGATGACGCTGTGCGCCGGCGACATGGGCTTTTCCGCGCAGAAGACCTACGACATCGAGGTCTGGATGCCCGGGCAGGGCGAGGGCGGCGCCTACCGCGAAATCTCAAGCTGCTCGGTGTGCGGCGATTTCCAGGCGCGGCGCATGGATGCGCGCTATCGCGGGCCCGACGGCAAGCCGCGCTTCGTGCATACGCTGAACGGCTCCGGCACCGCGGTCGGCCGCGCGCTGATCGCCGTGATGGAAACCTATCAGCAGGAGGAGGGCGGCTCGATCGCGTGCCCGACGTGCTGCAGCCTTACATGGGCAGGCTGAAGGTGATCGAAAGAGACAGGTAATTTTGCCGATCATTCAACGCGGCCGCGTTCGCTGTTGCGAGGTGGTGCTACGCGGTATCTTCGTACTGCGGGACCGGGCCCCAAACGAATCAGCCCGTACCCCTGCATCGGCTTGTCTATTGGGTCGGCGAACGTGGGCTGTCACCGGCTACGGGATGCAGGCGATCGATCAGCGGCTGAACGGCGCCGATATCGAGTCTCCGTCTATGGGAGACAGCTGCTGCGGAGCGCTATTGTACACTTGCTGCAATGGCTCAGCCCCTGTGTGGATTTCGATAAAGGCTTTATTACGAAGGCATTGCGGATCCGGCCGGAAAAACTTCACTCCACCGAAGAAGAGGTGTTCCGCCCTCGAAGGAAGAGAGAGTGTTTCTCGCTTGAAGGATGGCGCGCTGCTGCGGAGCCCGCCGAAACCGGCAGTGAAACATTCGACATGCGAGATTGAAGCTTGCCGGCAAATTCGTTCGCCTGGCGCATTCGCCGTCCCAGCGGTAACGGCATGGTTAGCGGCGAGGCGCTGCATTCAAACCTGGCGGTGGCAACGGTACCGCTCGGTCGTTTCGCCCTCACTGATGGGGCACTGCGTGAGCTGTATTTGACCAGGCATGAAGTAGACGGGTAATCTGAGATGGCTGATGTCGCCGTCGGCCTTGCTGGTGGGGGCAGGCGTTACGCGGATGCCCCATCCTGAATTTCAACCGGTATGCTCGGCGGCTATTGCGCGATCGAGTAACCTCGCTGCCCCCAGCTGCAGCCAAGATCGCATGCTGCTCTCGAAGCTTGGGGCGGGACCATCCGGCTTCGCTCACCAGCCACATTCAGTGTCTGGGGTACGGTCGCGTTCGCACCACGGTGGTATCCGGCGACTATGAACTCCGCTACCAGCGGCTGGCTCGCCGGCGAACTAAGGCCGCCGCGATAGGCCCGGCCCCGGAACCCGCAGGCCTATTCCCGCGTGGGTTAGCTTCCTTAGATGAATTTCGACCAGTTGAGTTGTGATCGCCAGCAAAAATATGTCGTCTACCGAACATAACGGGACGCTATGCTGCGTTATCACGGTGGCTGCTCGGCGCCTGCTGCGGTGACTGAAGTGTTGCTCCCGCTCAGCGACGGAACAACACGATGCCCGGCTTGCGCGGCAAATCCTGCAAGAGGACGTGTTTGATGAGCGTTTCTTGGCCGGATCGGGGCGGGAAAGACTGTCGAGAATACCGAAACCAGAGAATCTTCAGCCAGGGCGACATCGCCGATACGGTCTTTTCATCAAAGGCAAAGTCAAAATCACCGTCTTGTCGAGCACGGCAAGGGAGAAGCGGTGTCGAGATTTTCGGGGGAGGGGCAGTTCTTCGGCGAGGATATGGGGGCGATGGAGTGGCGCAACCAGCCATCACCGCCATGGAAGAGTGCCGTCACGTCGATAACAAGATCCGCCATGCTTGCGACCCTCAGCAAGGAGCCGAAAGTTTTCATCGTTCTTGTTCATGGCGTATCTGCTGAGACGAAACAGCACCGGATCCAGGACGATCTGATCGACCAGCTCTTCATCAGCGCTTGAGGCGACTGCGCGCCTGCTCTTGCTGGCAGCGAGAATTTGTTCGAGAACGACGCGAGCCGATCGCGGTGACCTCAGTCAGGAAACGCTGGCGGGATGATCAGCACAACGTTCCCGGGTAAGTTTCTTCATGAACAGATTCGGAAAAGGGGTTCATCGACTACAACGGCGAAATCGAGGTACGCCGTTCCTGTTGAACGCCGTGTAGCAATACGTAACTAA
>ERZ1370068.11374-contig-9993_pt1 | contig 20858 bp, 33 predicted proteins | sample MGYA00561227_ERZ1370068 | MGnify/ENA primary metagenome ERZ1370068 (study PRJEB38410, sample SAMEA6850437) | metagenome | study: Metagenomic assessment of the ecological functions of the soil: analysis of the soil microbiota associated with the... | reverse complement strand
TGTACTTCGTTCGGTTACGTATTGCTCGAACGAGCAGCACCTGCCGCTCGCGCGCGAGGTCGCCGAAGGCCGGCAAGCACGTCTACACCGAGAAGCCGATCGCCAGCACGCTCGAGGAAGGGCTCGAGATCGAGGCGCTGGAAAGAGCCTATGGCGTGACCGTCACGGTCGGCCACAGCGCGCGGCTGATGGCCGGCATCCGCGCGCATGCGGCGAGGCGATCGACGCCGGCGAGCTCGGCCGCGTCGGCTTCATGGAGGCCAATTTCTCCAACGAGCGCGCGCTCGAGCTCACCCCAAGACCTGGCGCTGGTACAAGCGACCGCGCGCCGGGCGGGCCGCTGTCGCAGCTCGCGATCCATCAGTTCGACGTGCTGCATTATCTCGGCGGCGAGATCGTCGAGGCGAGCTCGATGGCGTCGAAGCTCTCGCCGGTCGGCGCCGAGGTCGACGACCAGTCGATGACGCTGCTGCAGTTCGCCGACGGCAAGATCGGCTATGTCGGCGCTCGCTGGACCTCGCCCGGCGTGTTCTGCGGTGCGCGTGTTCGGCTCGAAGGGCCTCATGCACTACGAGATCGACTTCGGCACCTGGGACACGCCGGCCGAGCTGCACAAGACCTCGACGCTCTACATCCAGCGCGGCAAGGACGGCTACGGCAAGCGCGAGGAGCTCGACGGTGCCGGAGAGCGACATGTTCCGCGCCGAGCTCGACATGTTCGCCGAAAGCTGCCGCAGCGGCAAGACCGAACGAGCTCAACGCCACGCAACGGCAATGTCGCGGTCGCGGTGGTCTATGCGGCGCTGCGCTCGATCGAGCAGAACGGCCAGCGCGGTGCGCATCGCCGACGTGATCGCCGGACGCCCATGCAAGCGTCGCCGAGAGGAAGCCGCCATGTTGCCTAGCCGCTATTTCGCCGACCTGACGCAGCCGGAGATCGCGGCGCAGCTCAGAAGAATCCGCTGGTGATCCTGCCGTGCGGCAGCGTCGAGCAGCACGGGCCGCATCTGCCGACCGGCACCGACACGCTCGCCGCCAACGTGCATCGCGCACGCGGTCGCCGAACGGATGGACGGCCTGGTGCTGCCGGCGACGCCGCTCGGCGTCACGCCGATGCACATGCCGTTCGAGGGCACGATCACGCTCACGCCCGACACCTACATGCGGGTGCATGACCGAGACCTGCGTCTCCACCGCCAAGCACGGCGCCAAGTATCTGCATCATCCTCAACTGGCACGAGGGCAACATCCCCTCGCTCGCGATCGCGGCCGAGGCGCTGCATCGCGAGCACGGCATGACGGTGCTCACCGTGCAGGCCTGCTACGTCGCCGGAGGAGCTCTACGGCGCATTCCTGCAACGGCCTCACCCACGGCGGCGAGATCGAGGCGCTGGCGGTGCTCGCGCACCGGCCCGATCTCGTGCATCTCGACCGCATCGACTATTCGTCCGACCACTCGCACGGCCACAAGATGGACAAGCTGCGGCGCACGCGCGCCTATCAGCCGGTGCTGACCGACATCCGCTCGATCGCGCCGACCGGCTGGTTCGGCAGCCCGCAGCACGCCACCGCCGAGAAGGGCCAGCGCATGATCTGACCGACATCGCCGACGCGCATCGCGCAGCGAGGCACGCGAGATCTTCGCTGCAGCTCGACGCGGTGCAGGGCGGCACCGCACGAGGTCAAGCAGCTGGCTGCGGACAGGTGAGCTGATGGCGCGACTGCTGAAGCAATCGGAGGCGAAGAAGCTCGGCCTGCCCGGCCGCACCTCGCTCGAGCCGGTCTCGGGCGAGATCGGCTCGCGCGTGACGTTTCCGGATCGCCGAGGTTGCGGTGCCGCAAGCCCGGCGACACGCCGCGCGGCCCGCATCGCCACAACGGCTTCGAAGAGTGCATCTATGTGCTGCGCTGGCACCGGCGTGGACCATTCGGAGAGCGGCCAGATTCCGATCAAAGCCGGGCGACATCGTGCTCATTCCGGCGAACGAGAAGCAACTATGACGGTGAACACCGGGACCAGCGCTCGATGCTCCGTGCGTCTGTGGGACTCCGGGTGTTGCAAGTTTCTGATCGCGCGCCGTCGCCGACCGATGCCTCTAGCGAGCCTCGGGGAGGCGACGGGCACCCAGTCCTGAGCCGTGCAAGTCCTTCGAGGCCGTGCCAGCGCCTCAGGATGACGGATCAAATATCACGAGCAGACGCGAACGACGTCCTGTGCCTGCGGCCGGAAGCGGATTTCGCGCGGCTTGGCGTTCTGCCGCCGGCTTCCCTGACGGTGACCTATCTCAAGCCGGACGATCACATCGCTCGCGCAGCGCATCAAGGCGCTGCGCAGGCGCTGGTGCATTCCAGCAGTCGGCCCGAAGCTCGCTGGCGGCGTTGTTCGAAGGCAGCGCGCTGAAGCTCGTCAGGTCACCGGCGCCGGGCTCGGACCGGCTCGACCAGGCTGAAATGACGCGGCTTGGCATTCCGGTCGCGAACGTCACCGGGCAACGACGCCGTCGCCGAATATGCGATGACGGCGGCGACGCTGCTCGCTGCGCCGGCTCGCCTTCGCGGACGCCGAGATCAAGCGCGGCAACTATGTGCCTGCTTCCAGGCCCGCATGATCGCCGACAACCTGTCCGGGCTCGACGGCATCACGGTCGGCATCGTGGGCTTTATGGCGTGATCGGCCGCGCGACCGCGACCGCGTTCCATCGGGCGGGCTGCCGCATCTGCTATTACGATCCGGCGCCGCCCATGCCTGTAGCGGCGGCCGCGGCCGCCGCCGATCGAAGCCGAAGCTCTCAGCCTCGACCAGCTGCTGCAGGCAGCCGACGTGGTGAGCCTCGCATGTGCCGCTCGCTGCCGATCGACCACCGGCCTGATCGGCGGCGGGAGCTTGCCCGCATGAAGCGCGACGCGGTCCTGATCCAGGCCGCGCGCGGCGCATGGTCGATGAAGCCGCGCTCGCCGAGCATCTCAAGGCGGGCGGACTTGGCGGGGCCGCGGTCGACGTCTACTCGACCGAGCCGCCGGCAGCCGACAATCCCCCTGCTCACAGCTCACCGGCGAGGCCGCCCAGAAGCTGCTCCTGACCCCGCATATCGCGCGGCGTCACGCCGGCAGTCCTCGGCCTTCTTGTTCCGCTCGGCCTGGGACAATGTCGAGCGCGTGCTCGTTCGCAACGAGCCGCCGCACAGACCGCGCGTATTGAGGCATGCGGGCCCCTTTGTTGTGCGCCTCCGGCGGACGTCTATACTTGCCGGCAAGACGACAACGTCGAACAAGGAGAAGTGACCATAGCCAAGATGCGCCCACATCGCACTGATCGTCCCCGACCCGGAAGCAGCCGCGAAGTTCTTCGAGCAGGCCTTTGACATGAAGCGCGCCGGCAACGCCGCGCCGCGGCATCTACATGTCCGACGGCACGATCAACATCGCGCTGCTCGAAGCAGGAAGGGAACGGAGAAGGTCGGCATCTACCACTTCGGCATGTGGGTCGACGACCTCGACGCAGTCGGAGAAGAAGGTGATCGATGCCGGCGGCGACCTATCTCGAAGGCCGGCCGACCTCGCCGAACTCCTACTACGAGGCCAAGTATCGCGATCCGCTCGGCATCGTGTTCGACCTCACCCACAAGGGCTGGGTCGGCGCCACCAAGGACGTCGTGGCAAAGTCGTGACGCTGCCAGCGATCACGTGGCGGAGCCGCATCCCATGACCGGTCCGATCGCGTCGTCGTCATCGGCGCCGGGCCGGTCGGGCTGTGCCTGTCGCTCGCGCTGGCGCAGGACGGCGTCGCGGTCTGCCTGATCGAGGCGCTGGGCGACGACAATTTCCTCGAGCAGGTGCCGCGCGCCGGCACCAACCATCCCGCCACGCTCGGAGATGTTCGACCGCATCGGCCTCTACGCCAAGCTCGAGCCGCGCGGCATCATCGCGCCGCTGTTCCACTACTGGGACCGCCGCGAGGGCAAGCTGATCGCCGAGTTCGACCACGTCCATCTCAAGGACGACACGCGCTTTCCCTACGTGCTGCAGTGCGAGCGCATCAAGATCGTCGAGGAGGCGCTCAAGATCGCCAAGGCGCATCCCAACATCGACGCTGCGCCTCGCGCACCGACCTTCACGTCGTTCGCGCAGGACGCCGACGGCGTCGACCGCGCAGGTCGACCAATCCGGCCGGCGAGGACCGAGGTCGATCGCAGGCGCCTATCATCGTCAGCGGCGAAGGCGCGCGCAGCATCGTCCGCAAGGACCTCGACATCGAGTTCGAAGGCTTCACCTATCCGGACCGCACGCTCAACATCGAGGTCGCCTACGATTTCCGCACGCCACGGCTATGCCGAGCGCAACTACATCTCCGACCCGGACGAATGGTCGAACCTGTTTCACTGGAAGGGCCCGCCCGACCGCTGGCGCGTGCATTTCCCGACCGCGCCGAGGACGACGAGGCCGCGCTGCAGCGGCCCGAGGCGCTGCAGGCGCGGCTGCAGGGGTTCCTGCCCGACCGGCAAGGCGTTCGACATCGTCGGCAGCAATCTCTACTACGGTGCATCAGCGGGTGGCGAAGAAGTTCCGCGTCGGCCGCGCGATCCTCGCCGGCGACGCCGCGCATGTGAACAGCCCGATCGGCGCCATGGGCATGAACAGCGGCGTCCACGACGCCTTCAACCTCGCCGACAAGCTCGATCGAGATCCTGCGCCGGGAGGTCGGCGACGAGGTGCTCGACCGCTACGAGCGCCAGCGCCGGCACGTCGCGCTCCAGCACACGCAGGCGCGAAACCATCCGCAACAAGCGCGCTGCTGGCCGAGAAGGACCCGGCCGTGCGCCGCAAGAACCACGACGCAGTTGCGCCGCACCGCCGAGGACCCGAAACTTGCGCGCGCGTTTCTGCTGCGCAGTCGTCGCTGATCGAAAGCCTGCGCGAGGCCGAGCAGATCGCCTGAGGCGATACGCCCGGCTGGCGACTGGCACGGCGTTTGCTAAGCATTCAGCGGCAATGCAGGTTTCTCGTTCCAGCAGGGGCTTGCTCGTGATCAGGCTGGTCAGTGCCTTTCTTCGCCCTCGCTCGTTTCGCCGGAGCTCTTGCCATCGCGCAGGGCTGGCCGACGGAGCGCCCGATCCGGCTGATCGTGCCGTTCCACGGCCGGCAGCAGCTCCGACACCATCGCCCGCATTGTGAGCCAGAAGCTGTCGGAGCGGCTGGGCCAGCAGATCGTCATCGACAACCGCGTCGGCGCGAGCAGCATGCTCGGCACCGAAGCGGTCGCGCGCGTCGCAGCCCGACGGCTACACGCTCGGGCTCGCCAACACCACCGACGCATGCGTCGGCGACCGCGCTCGTCCGCCAATCCGAGCTACGATCCGGTCAAGGACTTCGCGCCGGTCGTCGATGATCGGCAGCTCGCCGTTCGTGCTGCTCGCGCTGCCCCGGAGTTGCCGGCGAAGACCGATGTCGCAGCGCTCATCGCCATGGCGAAGGAGAAGCCGCGGCACCATCAGCTATGCGTCGGCGGGCCCTGCCACCATGGCGCATCTCTCCGGCGCGCTGTTCGAGAAGATGGCAGGCGTGTCGGCTTGTGCATGTGCCCTATCGCGGCACGGGACAATCGGTGGTCGACCTGATGGAGAACCGGATCGAGCTCCTGTTCGGCACCATCGCGCCATCGCTCGCTCACATCCGCAACGGCAAGATGCGAGCCTTCGCGACCACCGGCGAGCGCACGCAACGCCATGCTGCCCGACGTCCCGACCATGGCGCAGGCAGGACTGCCCGGCTACGAGTCGGCGCTGTGGACGGCGCTCGTGCTGCCCGCCGGCGCACCGGCACCGATCATCGAGCGGCTCAACCGCGCCACCGTCGCCGTGCTCAATTTGCCGGAGACGCGCGAGGCGCTCGACAAGCAGGGCGTCGAGATCGAGACCGGCACGCCGGAGGCGCTGGCGCTGCACGTATTCGAACCGACGCCGCCAAATGGCGCGACGCGTGATCGTCGGCGCCGGCCTCAAGGAACCCTGAGCGAAGTTCAGCAGCAAGCTTGTGGAGATGCCGTCATGGCGGCCCCGCTGATGTCCCGCTGGTTGATGGTTGCGGCCTTCATGCTGCCGATCATGTCATGCCGACGTCGACGCGTGGTCGCAGCGCGCAGGACGTCAAGGGCTTCTACACCGGCAAGACGCTCAGGATCCTGGTCGGTCTGCCGCCGGGCGGCGGCGCCGACGCCTATGCGCGCGCCTCGTCGCAGCGCCACCTCGGGCGGCATGTCCCCGGCTCGCCCGGCGGTCGTCGCGCAGAACATGCCGGGCGCCGGCACGCTGCGCTCGGTGATGGCGCTCAATACCAGCCCGAGGACGGCACCGTGCTGGCGCATTTCAGCTCGGCGCTGCTCACGGAGGCGATCACGGCGCCGGACAAGGTGAAGCTCGATTTCCGGACCTTCGGCTGGCTCGGCAATGTCAGCGAGGATGTGCGCGTCTGCTACGTTCGCAGCGCCACGGGGATTCAAAATGGCAGGACATGGTGGCGGAGCGCGCTCGTGGTGTTCGGCGCGACCGCGCCAGGCACGGCCGGCAATGTCGACACCGCCATGCTGCGCAACCTGTTCGGCATCAAGCTTCGGCAGGTTCAGGGCTATGCCGGCAGCGCCGACAAGCGGCATCGCGATCGAGCGCGGCAGAGATCGACGGCGATTGCGGCGGCTTTACATCCGTGCCCGAGGATTGGCTGCGCGAAGGGCGGATCAAGATCGTGATCCGGCTCTCACCGACGCTGGTGCCGGGGATGGACCGCGATATCCCCTGGGGTGGCGATCTGGTGCGCAACGCCGATGAACGGCAGATCTACGATTTCCTGGTGGCACCGGAGCGGCTCGGCCGCCTGTTCATGGTGGCGGGGCGCGTGCCGGCGGAGCGCACTGCGGCGCTGCGGACAGCCTTCGATGCGATGGTGGCCGATCCCGAGTTCGGGCCGACGCTGAAAGATGAAATTGCTGGTGACGCCCATGACCGGCGCGGTGGTCGCGCGCCACGTCGAGGAGCTCTACGCCACGCCCGCCGCCATCGTCGCGAGGCAGAGGCCATCACCGGCGAGTGACCGCGGTCGCCTTCACCAGCGGCAGCGCCAGGCGTCCGGCGCAAGCCCACCCACGAGTGCCACGATGGCGATGCCGAGGCTGTACCAGAGCGCAACGAAGAGCGGCAGAATCGTCGGGGCAATGCGCCGCATAGATCGCGGCGCGACCACGCCCCGGCGAAAAGGCCGGCCACCACGCCGGTGAGCGCGGGCCTGGTCGAGGCGCCCTGCCGCAACGCCAGGATCTCGGCGATCAGCATGGGCAGCGCAAAGAATGGAATGCTGACGAGGCACACGAGACCATTCTGAGCCGACTGAGCCGCGGACACCACGAGGCCGTCGGCAGAACGAACAGCTCCACGAGCACGCCGGCGGCCAGGACCAGAGGCACCGAAGGCCAGCACCGCAATCTGCAGCCGCGCCGGCGCGCCCGGACGCACCAGGCGCCACACCAGCAGCGCCGAGCAGAGCGCAAGCAGGAGCGTGACCACGAACTTGAACAGGAAGCGCATATCGCCCGCAGCGAGCGCCAGGTCCCCGCGCGGACCGAGCGTGACGGCGAACAGAGCCAATGCGCAAGCAGCACGGCCCGGCAGGAACGCCACGGCAAATCGCGTCTCGATCGAGGGGCCGGGCGGCGCCAGATCGCTGGTCAATGCGCGGATGAGGTCGTCGAGTCTTCATGGCTTGCCGGTTCCGAATTTGGCCGAGAGTGCCGCCAGGCCGCGGTGGAGCGCCACGCGCACGGCGCCTTCGCTCATGTTGAGCCGTGCGGCGGTCTCGCGAATGGATGCTCCATCGAGCGAGATCGATCGCACCACGCTCTGCTGCCGGTCGGGCAGGCTTTGCAGATGCTCATCGAGCTTGCCGGGAATGGGCGTCGGCTCAGCCGTATCGCTGGCCAGCGTGTCGATCCACATCGTCGATCGGGACGTGATCGCGACGCCCGCGCCGGCGCATGGCGTCGATCAGCTTGTTGCGGGCGATCGCGCGCACCCAGCGGCCCGAGCGGCAACGACGGATCCCAGGTATGCCGCTTGAGGTGAATGGCCAACAGGGTCTCCTGCACCACGTCCTCGGCCTCCTCGGGGCCAAGTCCAGCGCGGCCGAGCCCGCGCCGCGCAACCGCCCGGACCGCTGGTGCCAAGGCGCGTCAACAGCCGGTTGTAGGCAGCCGTATCGCCGCCGTTGGCCGCGCGCATCAGGTCGCCCCAATCAATGTCGCGCTCGCTCACTCGGCTTCCATCAGAGCTACGCTCCGATCCCTGACGCTGTTACTAAATTACACATATTTTATGTTGAATTTCTCGCCGCCGCCGGGGATCGGACGTAGCATGGCCGGCCCTTGCCGCGCGAATGGCGAAGCAAGGGCTCGGCACTAACCGACCGCGCGCACCAGCTCTGGCCGATCGACCGCCTGGTCCCTAAGCTGGGCTCTGACCGGTCCAAAGGCGCCTGGGATGGGATGGTTTCTGCCGGGACAGATGGGGGCGAGCTCTCGCCGGCTGCGCATGCGCTGATGGTGGCGCTCGCGCTTCGCCCGTGCCATCGTGGGCGGCGGATGAGGACGACTTCTACCGCGGCAAGACCATCACGATCATCATCCCGATCGGCCCGGGCGGCGCCTACGATGCCTATGCGCGCCTGGTCTCGCGCCATCTCGGCAAGCAGCTTCCCGGCAATCCTCTGATCATCGCGCGCAACATGCCGGGCGGCGGCGGCGTCATTGCGTCGAACCACCTCTACAACGTCGCGCCGCGCGACGGCACCACGCTCGCGATCATCACCTCGTCGTTCGCCAACGAGCAGCTCTTCGGCAATCCGCAGATCCGCTACGACGCGCGGCAATTCCTCGCCATCGGCCGGCTTCTCGATACGACCTCGGTGCTGTTCTTCTGGCATACATCGCCGATCAAGACGCTCAACGATCTGCTCACCAGGCCGGCCACCATGGCGATCTCGTCGGTGAACGAGATTCCGGCTTACCGGCTGACCGCCATGAACCGCTATCTCAACACACAGCTCAAGGCCATTCCCGGCTATCCCTCGGCACGCGACTATGTGCTGGCGGCCGAGCGCGGCGAAACCGACGGCGGAACCAGCACCTATATCGGCCTGTCGCAGCTCTTCTCCAGCTATCTGCGCGACAAGACGCTCAACATCCTGGTGCAGTTCGCGCTGCACCGCGATCCCCAATATGCCAGACATACCGACCGTGCTCGAGCTCACCCGCGACCCTGATGCCACGCAGATCTTCCGGCATCTCGTCTCCAACGACGAGATCGGCCGCTCGCTGTTTACGACACCGAACGTGCCGGCGGCCCGGCTGAAGCTGCTGCGTCAGGCATTCCAGACGATGATCTCCGACGCAGACTTTCAGGCCGAGGCCGCCCAGCTCAAATTGCCGCCTCGCGCCGCGCAGCGGCGAAGAGATGCAGAAGGTCGTCGCCGACCTGTTCGATATTTCCCCGCCGCGCATGGCCAAGGTCCGGGACGTGAGCAAGCCGTGAGCGAGACGCGGAAGCCAGATCAGGCACGTTTTGGGCAGCAGCGCTGCTCCTGCTCCGCCATGCTGGTGTCGGCGGCCGCGCAGGAGCGCGACTTCTACCGCGGCAAGACCATCACCATCATCATCCCGATCGGTCCCGGCGGCGCCTACGACGCCTACGCCCGCCTGCTCTCGCGTCATCTCGCGCAGGCATCTTCCCGGCAATCCGACCATCATCGCGCGCAATATGCCGGGCGGCGGCGGCGTGATCGCGTCCAACTATCTCTACAACGTCGCACCGCAGGATGGGACGACGCTCGCGATCATCATCTCGTCCTTTGCGACCGACCAGCTGTTCGAGAACCCGCAGATCAAGTATGACGCCCGCGAGTTCCTGGCGATCGGCCGATTGCTCGATGCGACGTCGGTCCTGTTCTTCTGGCACGCCTCGCCGATCAAGACGCTGCGTGATCTTCAAAGCCTCCCGGCTTCGGTCGGCATCACGGCCGTCAATGACGTGCCCGCCTATCGGCTGCGCGCCATGAACCGCCTGCTCGAGTACCAAGATCAAGCTTGTGCCGGGCTATCCTTCGGCGCGCGACTTCGTGCTCGCCTCCGAGCGCGGCGAGACCGATGGCGGAACCAGCACCTATATCGGGCTTGCGCAGATCTTCTGCCGTCCTATCTCGCCGAGAAGAAGCTCAACATCCTGGTGCAGTTCGCGGCGCGCGGGACCGCCTGATGCCGGACATCCCGACCGTCATGGAGCTGACGCACGCGACCTGCAGGCGATCGAGGTCTTTAGGCTGCTGATCGCCACCGACGAGATCGGCCGCTCGCTCTTCACAACGCCGCGCGCGCCGCCTGAGCGGCTCGCCCTGCTGCGATCCGCATTCCAGACGATGCTGGCCGATCCCGAGTTTCGAGCGGAAGCCGAGCAGCTCAAGCTGCCGCTCGCACCGAGAGCCGGCGAGGAATTGCAACAGATCGTGGCGGATACGCTTCAGGATCTCGCCCCGCCACGATGACCGTCATCAAAGAGAGGTCATCAGGCCATGATCGAGTGCCGCGGCCCGATGGAGTTTCGAGCGCATGAATGACTATCCGATGCTGCATTTCCTGATGCGCTGGGGAAGCTCGCGCCGCCTGCCTCGCGCTCGCCGTTCTGGCTGCGGGCCTGTGGGGCCGCGCTCAGCAGCGGGCAGTGGCTTTGGGCCGTTGCCGGCGCGGCCGTCGTCACTGGTCGGCTATGCCCTGGCGCATGAGCTATGTCGAACTGATCCGGGTGATCGTCGACCATAGCTGTTGCCGAAGCCATGACGCGAACGAAAGGCCGGAATTGAGGAATGACCACATACGATCTTGCCGTCGTGGGCGCCGGAATAGCAGGTCTGACGGCCGCGAACCGTGCGGCCGAGCTCGGCTGCCACGTCGTCGTGCTGGAGAAGGGTGACGGCGACCACTATCCCTGCAACTCGCGCATCGCGACCAGGCGTCCTCAACGTCGCCCACACCGATCCGCATTCCGGACGCCAAGGTGCTGCGGCAGGGCGATGAGCTCGACACGGAAGACTACGCAGCACCCGCGCTTGCCGATGCGCTGGCGAGCATTGCCTCACAGTCGATGCAGTGGCTGCGCGCGGAAGGCGCGCGCATCATCAAGGTGCCGATCCACGGCAAGAGCCGTTGGGTGCTCGCGCCGCCGCGCACGTCTCGGCTGGTCTCGACTGGAAAGGACGCGGACCTGACGTCGTGCTGCAGGCGCTGCGTGCGAACCTCAAACGGCGCGGCGGCGAGATCATGCTGGCAACGCGCGCCAGGGCGCTGCGGATGGAGCAAACGCGCTGCGTCGGTGCAACTGCCGAGCAAGGGCGGACGCTCGCTCACCATCGAGGCTGCAACTGTGCTGCTTGCGGACGGCGGCTTTCAGGCAAATCCTGAGCTGTGAAGCGCTTCATCTCGCCACGCCCGGAAGCCCTCACCCAGCGCAATGCGGGCTCGAGCGCCGGCGACGCGCTCATCATAGCGAGGAGCGCAGGAGCAAGGCTGACTGATGCGACAAGCTTCTACGGCCACCTGCTCGCGCGCGATTCGCTCACCAATCCCGGGCTCTGGCCCTATCCACCATGGATACGCTGGCCGGCGGCGCCATTCTGGTTGACCGCAGCGGCCGGCGCTTCATCGACGAGGGGCTGGGCGGTATCGCTCACTCCAATGCGATTGCGCGGCTCGACGATCCGCTGGCCGTCACAGCGATCTTCGACCATGCCATTTGGGAGACGACCGGCCGCGCCGAGCTTGTCCCACCAATCCACAACTCGTCGCCGCGGGCGGCACCAGATCGGCGCTCCCGACCTCGCCGACACTGCGCAGAAAATCGGTGTGCCAGCGCAGAGCGCTGCACACAAACGATCGAGACCTACAACCAGAGCCGTCAGCCGCCGACCAGGGGCGACCGGCTCGATCCGCCGCGCACGTCCGGGCGAATGTTCGGAGGAATCGCGCAACGCACGGCAAGCGCGTGAGCGTCGCGCCGGTTGCAGCGGCGCCCTACTACGCCGTCCCACTGGCGGCCGGCATCTCGCTACACCATGGGCAGGAATCGAGATCGATGCGCAGGCGCGCGTGATCGGCCGCAACGGCGAGCCGATCCCCGGCCTGTTCGCAGCCGGCTCCTGCACCGGCGGGGCGTCGAAGGCGGGCCCGCTCGGCGGCTATATCGTGGCTTTCACCTCAAGGCGGTCGGCCTTGGCCTGATCGCAGGCCAGTCGATCGAGGGCAATGATCAGGACGGGAACCACATGACGCTGCTGCTGACGAATGACGACGTTGAGCGAGCGCTCACGATGCGCGATTGCATCGATGTGCTCGAGCGCGCCTATCCGAGCTTGGCGAGGGCGTTGGTGTCAGCCGCACCGTCTCCCAGATCTTCACGCCGACGGATCACAGCAAGGACGCGCTCTATTCCTTCAAGTCGATGGATGGCGTAGCGCCGTTTGCCGGCATTGCCGCCATCCGGTTGACTCGGAGATTCTGACCTGGCCGAAGGATGCCAGCGGGCGGGCCAAGAAGGTGCGCATCGGCGCGGCACCAAACGGGCGCTTCGTCGGGCTCGTCCTCCTGTTTTCGACGACGACCGGAGAGCCGCTCGCGATCCTTCCTGATGGCGTGATCCAGCGCCTGCGCGTTGCGGCCACCACCGGGCTTGCCGCCCATTATCTCGCGCGCAAGGACGCGAGCCGAGGTCGCGATGCTCGGTTGCGGCTGGCAGGCCGGGAGCGCAGGTCCAGGCGATCATCGAGGTGCGCAACGTCACGCGCATCCGCTGCTACAGCCCGAATGCCGAGCGGCGCGCGGCCTTCGCGCAGGAGATGCGCGCGCAAGACCGGCATCGAGGTGGTCGCGAGCGATCCGGCCGTCAGGCCGTGCAGGGAGCCGACGTGGTGCTGTGCGCGACCAACAGCTGGGCGCACGTCTTTCACTGCGGACTGGGTCGAGCCGGGGATGCACATCAGCACCATCCAGCACGCCGAGCTTGACCCGGCGGTGTTCAAGAAGGCCGACGTTCTGATCGCGCACTACACGCGCCGGGCGGCCGGCCGTGATCGATCTCGAGCTCGCGGCGTCACGCATGCGGACGGACCGAGGATATGCGCAAGGCGGTGCGGGCCGCGCTCAAGGAGCATGAGCTGCCCAACCTCCATGATCTCGTTCTCGGCCGCACCAAGGGGCCGCACGGCGCCGGAGCAGGTCTCGTGCTTCCTCAACTACGTCGGACTTGGCTATCAGTTCGCCGCGGTCGGCTCGCTCCTGCACAGGAAGGCGCTTGAGCTCGGCATCGGGCGCGAGCTTCCGACCGACTGGTTCACCGAAGACGTCAACCCGTGAATGGTCAGCGGCGGAGCCATTGCAGCTCAACGGACTCCTCGATACGCCATCGGCACGCTGTCGCCGGTCGGCGGCATCGACACCATGCCGTATGGCATGTACCGGCTGCTCGGCCCCGATTTCATCGTCATCTCGGTCTCGCTGGCGCTGCAGTCGTTTCGGCCGGAGGATCTCGACCGCGCGGTTGCGGCAGATCGAGCCGCAGGCCGATCATCTTGTCTCCCGCGGCGCCGACCTGATCCTGCAGTCGGGTACGCCGCTCGCGCTCAGCCTCGGGCCGAAGGAGCTCGAACGGCTGCTGTCACGGCTGCGTGAGCGCTGCGGCGTGCCGGTGCTCTCCTCGGCGCTCAACGCGGTCGAAGCTGCGCAGGCGCTCGGCATCCGCCGGCTCGCCGTCGCCAACAAATGGAACGACACCATCAACCGGCAGCTCACTGACTTTCTTCGTGGCTGGGACATCGAGGTCGTCGGGTCGTGCCGCCGAGTCGCAGGAGCCAGCGCATTTTCAGCGCGCCTGACCTGCGCGCGGGCGCCGAGTCTGGCTTATCAGCTTGGGCGGCGGGCGCTCGAACGGACAGACAAGGCCGAGGCGCTGTTCATCGGTGGCGGCGCCTGGTTTGCGCAGACCCTGCAGCCGCGCGGCTCGGAGCGCGAGTTTGGCAAGCCGGTCATCACCAGCCTCAACGGTGCGGTGCGCTCGATCCTCACGGCGCTCGACTGCTGGCGGCCATTCCTCCGCACGGTCTCGGACGCGCGTTCTCGCACTGCGCAGTGGACGTTCAGGCGCATGACGAAGAACACCATGAAAATCTCGATCCTGGATGATTATCACGACACTCTGCGTACGCTCGCATGCTTCGAGCAAGCTCGCCGGCCACGACGTTACGATCTGGAACGACCATGTCCAGGACGATGATGCGCTGGCCAAACGGCTCCGCGACGCCGAGGTCCTCGTGCTGATCCGGGAGCGCACCAAGATCCGTGCGCCGCTCTTTGGAGCGGCTGCCCAACCTCAGGCTGATCAGCCAGCGCAGCGTCTATCCCCCACATCGACATCGACGCCTGCACAACGGCTCGGCGTCATCGTGTCCTCGAGCCAGCATGCCGGCACGCCATCCTACGCGGCGGCCGAGGCTCACCTGGGGGTTGGTGCTCGCGGCGACGCGCCAGATCCCGCAGCAGATGGCGTCACTCAAGGCCGGGACATGGCAGATCGGCGTGGGCACGACGCTGCGCCACAAGACGCTTGGCATCTATGGCTATGGTCGGATCGGCAGCGTCGTTGCCGGCTATGGCAAAGCGCTTTGGCATGAACGTGCTGGTATGGGCGCGCCCGGACACGCTCAAGCAGGCGCGAGCGGACGGCTATGCGACCGCGACCAGCAAGGAAGCGTTCTTCGAGGACGTGCGACATCATCTCGTTGCACATGCGCCTCGTTCCAGCTACGCGCCATATCGTCACCGCCGCCGACCTCGCGCGCATGAAGCCGACAGCGCTCCTCGTCAACACCAGCCGCGCGCCGCTGATCGAGCCTGATGCGCTTGGTCAATGCGCTCCGCCGTGGCCGCCCCGGCATGGCGGCGGTCGATGTCTTTGAGGAGGAGCCCGTGCGCGACACCAAGCATCCGCTCCTTACGATGGATAACGTCGTCTGCGCCCCACCTCGGCTACGTGTCGCGCGACGAATACGAGGTCCAGTTCACGGATATCTTTGATCAGATCACCGCCTATGCGGCGGGAACGCCCATCAATGTGGTCAACCCCGACGTTCTGGCGAGGGCGCGCCGGGGCCACACTGAAATGAGATTTGGATCAAGAGTTGCCACGATTGCCTCGTCATGCCCGCGCTTGTCGCGGGCATCCACGTCTTTGCTTGTTTCTTATCAGTAAGCAAGACGTGGATGGCCGGGACGAGCCCGGGGCCATGACGTGGAGATGTGTCGACCATTACAAAGGTCGCCCGACCGGCTAGGCACTTTGGCGCGTCCGCCCGCACGGCCTGTTATTCGACCGAGCCGCGCTCGCGAAATCCTTTGATCTCGGCGCCTGAGAAGCCGAACTCGGCGAGCAACTCATCGGTGTGCTCGGCGAATTCCGGCGTGCGCACGCATGAGCTTGCTCGGCGTGCGGCTGAGCGTGAACGGCTGGCGCGGCAGCGTCATCTCGCTGCCGTTCAGTTGCAGTCACGGTCTGCGGTGAGCTTCAGGTGCTTCGCCTGCGGATCGTTGTAGGCCTGGTCGATGGTGTAGATCGGCCCGCAGGGCACCTCCGCCGCCTCGAGCTTCGCCATCACGCGTCGCGGTATCCATCTCGGCGATGATGCCCGGCGATCTCGTCGTTGATCTCCTTGCGCCGCTTGCGCCTGATCTCGCGGGTCGAATAGTCGGGATGCTCGATCCGATTCCTCGCGGCCGAGCGCCTTGCACAGCGCGCCCCCACATCGACGGGATCGGCGCGACGTTCACATAGCCATCCTTGGTCTTGTAGGCGTTGGTCGGCGGCCCGCTCGGATGCTCGTTGCCGACCTGCTTGGGCACCACGCCGTCGACCAGATAGCGCGCCGCCTGCAGGTCGAGCATGAAGGTCTGCGATTCAAGCAGCGACGACTGCACCCACTGCCCTTCGCCCGATCGTCTGCCGCTCGACCAGCGCGGTCAGGATGCCGAGCGCGCGCGTAGAGCCCGGTCACGATGTCGGAGATCGGGATGCCGACCCGCATCGGCCCGCGCCCGGGCTCGCCGGTCACCGACATCAGCCCGCTCATGCCCTGCACCACCTGATCGACGCCCGGACGATCCTTGATAGGGACCGTCCTGCGCCGAAGGCCGAGATGCTGGCGTAGATGAGGCGCGGGTTCTTGGCCCTGAGCGTCTCGTAGTCGAAGCTCGAGCCGCGTCTTCACGTCGGGCCGGAAGTTCTCGACCAGCACGTCGGTCTTCTCGACCATGCGATAGAGGATCGGCGCGGCCTTCCTCGCTGCGCAGGTTGAGCGCCATGCCGCGCTTGTTGCGGTGCTTGTTCTGGAAATCGGCCTCGTGGCGGCCGGCGAAATCCTCCGGGATTTCCCGGCCGCTCGATGCGCACCACGTTGGCGCCCCAGTCGCGCCAAGCTGGCGCACGCACACCGGCCCGGCGCGCGGCGTGGGTCAGGTCGAGGACAGTCAGATCGCTGCGAGCGCTCGCGAGGCCGGCGTGTATGCGGCATGGCGGTTCTGGCACTTCTATTCGGCGATGATCGACTTGCGCGCGCTCGGCGAGATGCTGCGGCGTCGCCAGGACCTTGTTGCCACGGTGTCCTGCAGCGCGACGCCGCGGATCGGCATTGACCTCGATCCGCGCGGCCGTCGGCAGCCTTGATGAACTCCGGATCCTTGAGCGTGGCGTCGAAGGCGTCGCGCAGCGCCTTCGCCCGCTCGGGCGGCACGTTGGGCGTCGATCGCCATCGGCTTGCCGAGCGCATCGCCGGAGACGATCAAGCGCGATGACCTGGCGGTCGTCGTCGTTGCGCGCAAGCTCCTGGACCGACGGGATGTGCAGGTCCTTCGACTTTCGGCTCGGTCTGCACCAGGAGATTGATCTTCTTCTCGGCGATCCAGGCCGGATTGAGCGACTTCCAGCTGTCCCAGGAGTTGGTGACGCCGTCGACCTCGCCGCGCTCCATCGCGACGACCATGGTGCTGTTGCCCTGGTAGCCGGACACGATCTTGAGCCTGGTGCCGAGGAACTCGTTGAGCATGCGCGGGAACGTGTAGGTGATGGCGCCCTTGTTGGACGCCGCCACGGTCAGCTCCTTGCGGCGCGCGTCCTCGATCGTGCGCACGCCGGTCGTGTGCCAGCGTCGTGAAGGTGAGCGGGCTCGTGGTCATCGAGCCGAGCCAGGAGAACTGGTTGGCGTCGTATTGCGCGCCGTCGGTGCCGACCGCCTGCACGGCGATCAGCGTGTTGGGAAACATGCCGATGGCGGTGCCGTCCTGCGGCGCGATGGAATAGAGATAGTTCGCCATCTTGATCCCGCCGGCGCCGATCATGTTCTGCGGCACCAGCGTCGGGTTGCCCGGGATGTGCGCCTGCATGAAGCGGGCGATCAGCCGCGCCTCGCAAGTCGTAGCCGCCGCCGACATTGACGCCGATATAGACGTTGATCGTCTTGCCCCGGTAGAAATCGGCCACCGGGTCGGCACGGGCCTGGGCATGGAGCGCAGAGCTGGCCCAGCGACAGAACGAGCGACCTCGCAGAGGCGTGAACGCACTTTAGCGCGAACTCCATGTCGGCTTCCGCTGCTCATCCGCAGCTGCTGTGACCGTGAGCTGCGATTTGTCTTTATACGGCAATCGTGAGTAAGAACTATGCGCGGAAAAGGGCCAACGAGCCGCAAGCAAGAGGCGTCGGGGAGAGTTGCATGGACTTCGAATTGCCGGAGGACATCCGGCTGTTGCGGGAGACGGTCCGCAAGTTCGTCGATCGCGAGCTGATCCCGATCGAGATGCACAGCATGGAGGGGCCGGACCTCAAGCCGGAGTATCAAGACAGTCGCTCGAAGCCAAGGCGCGCGAGCTCGGGCTTGTGGCAGCTCGACACGCCGGCGGAGTTCGGCGGCCAGGGCCTGTCGCTGCTCGCGCTCGCGGTGGTGTGGGAGGAGGTGCACCGCTCGATCGCGCTGCCCAACCGCGGCGACGGCGTGTTCGGCCCCTCGCCGCGCCCGATCCTGCTGCGGCTGCCGGAGAAGATGAAGGAGCGCTATCTCTATCCGCTCCTGCGCGGCGAGAAGTCCGCGGCCTTCGCGCAGACCGAGCCGGAGGCCGGCAGCGATCCCGGCCGCATGAAGACGCGCGCCGTCCGCCAGGGCGATCACTACGTCATCAACGGCTACAAGCGCTTCATCTCGCACGTGAAGGGCGCCGATTTTCTGCAGCTGGTCGCCGCGACCGATCCCGAGAAGGGCTCGCGCGGCGGGCTCTCGGTCTTCATCGTCGATCATGGATCCGCCGGGCGTCTCGATCGTGCGCGAGACCATCACATGATGGGCGACGTGACCTACGAGATCGCGCTCGACGACGTGAAGGTGCCGGTCGAGAACCTGGTCGGCGAGGAAGGGCCAGGGCATGCGCGAGGCGCAGTCGTGGATCTCGCGCAACCGCGTGCACCAGGCCACCCACGGGCTCGGCGTCACCCAGCGCTGCCTCGAGATGATCGGCAAGTACGCGCACAGCAGCGCGTCACCTTCGGCGAGCCGCTGGCGAAGCGCCAGGCGGTGCAGTTCGCGGTCGCCGACCTCTACACCAAGTACCAGACCGGCCAGCTGCTCACCCACCGCACCGCCTGGAAGGTCGACAAGGGCATCGCCAGCCGCCACGACGCCTACATGTGCAAGATCTTCTGCACCGAGCTCGGCTTCGAGGCCGCCGACCGCTGCATGCAGTTCCACGGCGCCATGGGGCTGACCACCGAAATGCCGATCGAGGCGATGTGGCGGCGCTCGCGCAGCTATCTGATCACCGGCGGTCCCGCCGAGATCATGCGCGCGACGCTCGCGCGCGAAGTCTTCAAGCATCTATCAGTGAGCCGGCGCGATGGACATCGAATCTCAAAGGCAAGTCCGTCCTGATCACCGGCGCCTCGAAGGGCATCGGCTTCGTCATCGCCGAGCACGATGGCGGCGGAAGGCTGCAACCTGCATCATCGCCGCGCGCGACGACGCGGCGCTGAACGGAGCTGGCCTAGCGGCTCACGCGAGCAGCACGGCGTCAAGGTGACGGTCCATCGCAGCGATCTCGGACAGATCGCCGAAGTCGAAGCGCTCGGCAAGGGCTGCGCGGACGTCGACATCCTGGTCAACAACGCCGGCGACATTCCGCCCGGCACGCTCGGCGGAGATCGACGGCGAGACCTGGCGCAAGGCCTGGGACGTCAAGGTCTACGGCTATGTCGATCTCACGCCGCATCATCTATCCGCACATGTGCGCGCGCAAGAGCGGCGTCATCATCAACATCGTCGGCGCCGCGGCGACGCACGCCCAACCACCGCTACATCGCCGGCTGCATGGCCAACATCGCGCTCAACATGTTCACGCAATGCCTCGGCGGCGAGAGCATGCGCCACGGCGTGCGCGTCGTCGCCATCAATCCGGGCCCGACCGTGCCCGGCCGGCATCTGCCGCACGTCATGGCGCGCGCGAAGCGGCTGCTCGGCGACGAGAACCGCTGGCCGGAGCTGCACGCGAAACTTCCTGCCGGCCGCGCCGGACAAAGCCTCGGAGATCGCGCGAAGCGGTCGTGTTCCTTGCCTCCGACCGCGCCGGCTTCATCAGCGGCGCCACCATCGACATCGACGGCGGCCACTCCGGTCTACCGCGCTGACGCGTGATGGCTCACTGCATAGTTCGCGGCCCTGCAGTGGCCGATCCCGACCGAGCGATACGGCGTCATATCAAGGGCGCTCACGAGTGCGGTCCTTGCCGCTGCCCAATTTGTAAAACGTCGCCGATGGCGCCGTAGACCCCAGATCCGATGCGCTTTCTCGCGGAACTGATCTCGTTCGACGCATGTTGTGCAAGGAAGATCATCACGGACTTGTCGCTAGGATCGGCCTGCCACCAGCCACCGAAGGCGCCCGGCCAGCCCACCGTGCCGACACCGCCCCCGCAGATGGTCGGCGATGCCTTCTGCGGCTCCATCACCACCCGCGACGCCCATCCCGAACCCGTGTCCGCCGCCGGGCAGCGGCACCCGACTTCGGCGGTCGCGCGCTGGCTCTCGGTCAGGCAATTGGACGTCTTGCATCAGCTTCAACGTCTCCGGCCGCAGCAATCGCAGGCCGTCAACGGCGCCAGCGTCCAGAACATCCGCGCAAATGCCAGATAGTCGTCCGGCGTCGACCAAAGACCCTGGCCGCCGGACGCGTGAGGCCATGCCCTCCGGCCGCTCGGCCATCGTCGAGCCGCCCGGAGCTGTGGGACGACACGCCAGGCGGCGCGACCCGCCTGGTCGAACCCGTACGGAAAGGCGTGCGCGCCGGGCTGCCTTCTCGCGCGGGCACGGCAAAGCCTGTGTCGCATGCCAAGCGGACCGAAAGATTCGGCGCTCCAGCACATCTCCGAGCGGCGCATCCTCACGATGCGCGCGATGACCGAGGCCCAGGAGATCGGTCAGTGGCCGTAGTGCAATGTGGCGCCCGGCTGGTCGATGAGCGGCAAAGAAGCGGCGAGCCGCGCGATCAGTCATCGGGCGCCACGTCGGTATCGATCGCCCCGCCCAATGCCTCCCGCGTGAGGCTTTCCCGATGGGCCCCGCGTGGAGGGTCCCCGCTAGGTCCGACCCGATCGGTGTGGTCAGCAGATCCCTGAAGGTGATCTGGCGCGCTGCCGGATCTGTCTGGTCGAGCGGACCCGACGACCGAGCGCAGGACACGCATCCGGGAA